>SXGS01107077.1_pt1 | contig 15949 bp, 9 predicted proteins | sample 3174681 | NCBI WGS metagenome assembly SXGS01 (sample SAMN11356861, study PRJNA531348) | freshwater metagenome | isolation source: freshwater sample F1-80 | place: China: Fuxian Lake, Yuxi | collected 2017-12-25 | reverse complement strand
CCCCCGAACACAACGCCCGCACGCTGAATTGACACGGCGGCGCGCGAGTCTAAATTGGCCGCGATCAAATGAGTTTCACGCCCGCCATCCGGTCTTTGTCCGCGCTGACTTGCGTGGCCCTCTGCGCCCTCCTCTTCCTCGCCCGCCCCGCGACGGCCCGCGCCACGCCGGCGAACAAGAAGGCGCTGGCGACGCATCTCGATTCTTTCCTGCCCGCCAAGCTCAACCAGTGCACCACCTGCCATTTGCCGAGCGACAAAAAAGCGCCTGCGTTGCTGGATGAATTTCCGCACAACTCGTTCGGCGACCGGTTGCGCAAGCTGGCCGCCGAACTGGAGGCCGCCGGCAAACGGCGGGACCTGACCACGCGCTTGGAAAGTATCGCCAGCGAGGATGCCGACGGCGATGGCGTGGACAACTTCACCGAGCTGCTGCTCGGCACCGGCCCGGGCGACGCGAAGGAGACGCCGAAGAAATCAGACCTCGCCAAAGGGGCGCGGCTGCGCGCGGAGTTCGCCAAGACCCAGAACGCCTACCGCTGGCGGCCGTTCGAGACGGTCCAGCGCCCCGCCCCGCCGAAGATAAAGAGCGCGACGTGGGGGCGGAATCCGGTCGATGCCTTCGTCGCCGCCGAGCACGAGCGGTTGAAACTCAAGCCGCGGCCGGAAGCGACCAAGGAAGTTCTGCTGCGGCGCGTTTACCTCGACCTCACCGGCCTCGCGCCGACGCCGGAGGATCTCGACGCCTTTCTCAAAGACACTTCTCCTAATGCCTACGAAAAAGTCGTGGATCGCCTGCTGGCCGACCCGCGCCATGGCGAGCGCTGGGGGCGGCACTGGATGGACGTCTGGCGCTACAGCGATTGGTCCGGCTGGAACGACCAGTACCGCGACAGCACGCCGCACATCTGGCGCTGGCGCGACTGGATCGTGGAATCGCTCAACGCCGACAAGGGCTACGATCGGATGGTGATCGAGATGCTCGCCGCCGACGAGCTGGCGCCCGAGGACGAGAACGCCCTGCGCGCGACCGGTTTCCTCGTGCGGAATTACAAACGTTACAGCCGCGAGAAATGGCTCGAGGACACACTCGCCCACACCAGCAAAGCGTTGCTCGGCCTCACGGTCGGCTGCGCGAAGTGCCACAACCACATGACCGACCCGATCGCGCAGCGCGAGTACTACCAGCTCCGTGCGATCTTCGAGCCGCACGACGTGCGCTTCGACCGGCTGCCCGGCGAACCGGACACGGCCAAGCTCGGTCTCGCGCGCATCTACGACGCCAAGTCGGCCGCCGTCACATATCTGTTGCAGCGCGGCGACGAGCATCGCCCGCTCACCAACGCGCCGATCGCCCCCGCCGTCCTCAGCTTGCTCGGCGGCACGTTCAAGACGCAGAACATCACCCTGCCCCGCTCGGCCACGCAGCCCGACAAGCGCGATTTTGTGCTGAAGGAAACACGCGCCGCGTCCGAGAAAGCTGTGACCGACGCGCAGTCCGCGCTCGCTAAAATCAAGCCCGACGCGCCCGAACGTGCCGCCGCGGAGCTGACCCTCGCCCTCGCCAAGCTGCGTCAGCAGAGCACTGATCTCGTGCTTCGTCTCGAGGCATTGGAAGATGCTGGAAAGAAAACCGAGGCCGCGTGGACCCAGCTCGCCACCGAGGCCAACGCCGTTCAACGCAAGATCGTCGTTGGCGAAGCCAAACAGAAACTCCTTCCGTTGAAAAAAGCCGAGACCGACGCGCAAACCAAGCACGACACCGCGGCCAAAGGCACCGACAAAGCGGCGCAAGACAAGGCCACCAAGGAACTCGACGCTGCCAAGAAGAAGAGTGCCGAGGCCGAGAAAGTTATCGCTGCCGCCGCGAAGGAACTCGGTGCCCCGGCCACGAACACTTTCAAGGCGCGGGTCATCACGAGCCATCCTGCCACCAGCACCGGCCGGCGGCTCGCCTTCGCCAAGTGGGTCGCCAACTCCGAAAACCCGCTCGCGGCGCGCGTGGCGGTGAACCACATCTGGCTCCGCCACTTCGGCGCAGCCATCGTGCCGAGCGTGGACGACTTCGGCGCGAACGGCCGGCCGCCGAGCCACCCGCAGTTGCTCGACTGGCTCGCCGCCGAGTTCATGGCGCGCGGCTGGAGCATGAAAGCGATCCACCGGCTCATCGTCACCAGCACCACCTATCGCATGGCTTCCACCCCTGATACCGCCAACGCGAAGCTCGATCCGGACAACCGCTTCCTCTGGCGGATGAACTCGCGCCGGCTCGAAGCCGAAGCGGTGCGCGACAATCTGCTCTTCGCCTCGGGCCAGCTCGACCCCGCCCGTGGCGGGCCGGAGATCGACCACAAGCAGGGGCTTACCTCCCGCCGCCGCAGCCTCTACCTGCGCACCGCCGCCGAAAAGGAAGTCGAGTTCCTCCAGATTTTCGACAGCGCCAGCGTCGGCGAATGCTACGAGCGCAAACAGACGGTGAAGCCGCAGCAGGCGCTCGCCCTCGCCAACAGCGAGTTGGCGCTCAACCAAGCCCGCGCGCTGGCGAAAGACCTCGCCGCCAAGGCCGGCAGCGACAGCGACGCCTTCATCCGCGCCGCTTATCGCCGGGTGCTCACCCGCGAACCGCACACCGGGGAGCTGGCCGCCTGCCGTGAGTTTCTCAAAAAAGCAGAATCCACGGACGCCAAATCCGCCCCTGCCGCCAGCCAACGTGCGCGAGAGAATCTCGCGCTGGTGCTGCTCAACCACAACGATTTCGTCACCGCGCGATGAACTCCCCACGCCATCCCCACTGCACCGGCGTGAACCGGCGCACCTTCCTCGCCGACACCGGCATGGGCTTCACCGGCCTCGCGCTCGGCGCGCTGCTTTTCAAGGACGGCAAGGTGCGCGGCGAGGCGCCGGTTAACTTCCGCCCGCCCGATGGCAAACCGCATTTCACGCCCAAGGCGAAATCGGTCATCTGGATCTTCCTCGGCGGCGGCGTCAGTCACGTGGAGAGTTTCGACGTGAAGCCGGAGCTCAACAAATACGCCGGCAAATCCATCGACGACACGCCGTACAAAGAGGTGATGGATCCGAAGAAACTCCGCATCACCGAGGCCAACCCGGCCCACGGCGGACGTAAAACCATCATGGGCCTCAACACCCCCTACAAGCCGTACGGTCAGAGCGGACTCGTGGTGGGGGATTGGTTCAAGCACATCGGCGAGTGCGCCGATGACCTCGCCGTCGTCCGCTCGCTCTGGACGGCCCACAACGATCACGGCGCGCAACTCACCTGGCACACCGGCCGCCACCCGCGCGACGGCGGCCTGCCCACCATCGGCTCGTGGATCAGCTACGGCCTCGGCACGTTGAACGAGAGCCTGCCGGAATTCGTCGTGCTCGGCCAGCCGACCAATGAATGCTGCGGCGGCACGTGGACCTTCGGCGCCTCCCACCTCGGCCCTGAGCACAGCGGCGTGCGGCTCGGCACCGATCCGAAAAACCCGCTTCCGTTCATCACGCCCGCCGGGAACGCGCTCACGCTCGCCGAGCAGCGCGAGAACCTGAGCCTGCTCGGCAAACTTAACCAATTCGCCGGCATCGAATATCCGGACGACAAGGATCTGCGCGCGCGCATCAAGTCCTACGAGCTCGCCTTCCAGATGCAGACCGCCGTGCCCGAGACGGTCGCGCTCGACAAGGAAAGCGAGGAGACCAAAAAACTCTACGGGCTCGATCAGGCGAACACGAAGGCCTTCGGCGAGCAATGCCTCGTGGCGCGGCGACTCGTCGAGCGCGGCGTGCGCTTCGTCCAACTCTTCCACGGCAGCAACTCCGGCGGCGGCGCGTGGGACGCCCACGGCGGCATCAAAGCCAACCACACCCAACTCGCCGCGCAGGTGGATAAGCCGATCGCCGGCCTGCTGAAGGATCTCAAGCAGCGCGGCCTGCTCAAGGATACGCTCGTCGTCTGGGGCACCGAGTTCGGTCGCTCCCCCGGCGCGCAGGGCGATGGGCGCGACCATCATCCGCAGGGTTTCTGCGCATGGCTCGCCGGCGGCGGTGTCAAAGGCGGCATCACCCACGGCGCGACCGACGAACTCGGTTTCCACGCCGTGGAGAACCGCCATTACGTCACCGACATCCACGCCACCACGCTTCACTTGCTCGGACTGGATTCACACAAGCTCGAGGTGCCCGGCCGCAAGCGGCTCGACATCGACCACGGCGAAGTGATAAAAGAAATCCTCGTCTGACCATGTTGCGCGCCGTCCGCCATCTCTTGTTCGCACTCGTTGCCCTGCCCTCGCTGCTCTGCGCCAAGCAAGAACCGGCGGCCGCTCCCGCCAACAGCAAATCTGCCGCCCAGCGCCCGCTCAATTTCGAGCGCGATATCACACCGCTCTTCAGCCGTTTCGGTTGCAACGCCTCGAGCTGCCACGGCAAGGCCGAAGGCCAGAACGGATTCAAGCTCTCCGTCTTCGGCTACGATCCGGCGGCTGACCACTCGGCTTTGGTTCGCGAGAGCCGCGGGCGCCGCACCTCGGCCTCCGCGCCCGAGAACAGTTTGTTGCTGCGGAAGATGTCCGGCGAAGTGCCGCATGCCGGTGGCGCGCGCATTCCGCGCGGTACGGCGGCGTACGAGACGATGCGCGCGTGGGTGGCCGGGGGCACGCCGTTCGGCTCGACCAACGACGCGCGCGTGGCGAGCCTCCGGATCGAGCCGACTGAACGGGTGTTGCCGGTGAATTCGCAGCTCCCGTTGCGCGCGATCGCCGCTTTCACCGACGGAACGCAACAGGACGTAACGCACCTCTGCATCTTCCAATCGAATAACGACCGTTTGGCGCGGGTGGATGCGCACGGCGTGATCAGCACGGGGGATATCGCCGGCCAATCGGCCGTGATGGCGCGCTTCCTCGGTACGGTGTCAGCCTGTCGTCTCCTGATTCCGCGCACCGGCCCGGCGGCTCCGGCGGCCCGTGTCCCCGCCCTCAATTTCATCGACACACTCGTGGACCAGCAGTTGCGCCGGTTGAATCTCGCTCCCTCCGGACTCTGCGATGACGCGACGTTTCTGCGGCGGGCGCACCTCGACATCATCGGCACCGCACCGACGGCGGCGGAGGCGCGCGCGTTCCTCGCCAGCACACGGCCCGACCGGCGCGCGCGCTTGGTGGATTCATTGCTGGAACGGCCCGAGTACGCTGACTACTGGGCGTTGCGCTGGGCCGATCTATTGCGCGTGGATCGGCAGGCACTCGGGCGCAAAGGCGCTTTCGCGTACTATCAGTGGATCCGCGGGGCGCTGCTGGAGAACCGCTCCTTCGACCGCATCGCGCGCGAGTTGCTCACCGCCGAGGGGCCGTTGGACGAATCCGCCGCCGGACATTTCTACAAGGTCGCAAAGCGCCCCGGCGACATGTCAGGGACCGTCGCGCAGGTCTTCCTCGGCGTGCGCATCGCCTGCGCGGAGTGCCACCAGCATCCCTACGATCGCTGGAGTCAGCGCGATTACTACGGCATGCAGGCGTTCTTCCAGCAGGTCGGGTATAAAAAAGGCGCGACGGGAGAATTGCTGACCGCGGAGGGGGCACCCGGCCTTTCGCACCCCCGAACCGGTGAACCGATCCATGCGTATCCATTGGGCGGTGTGATGCCCGCAACGACACCGGACGGCGACCGCCGCCAAAATCTCGCCGCGTGGCTGGCCGCACCGGAGAACCCGTGGTTCGCGCGCAATCTCGCCAATCGGATGGTTGCGCATTTCTTCGGGCGAGGCCTCGTCGAGCCGGTGGACGACGTCCGCGCGACGAACCCGCCGACCAACCCCGCCCTGCTCGACGCGCTGGCGCAGCACGTGGTCGAGAAGCGTTTCGACCTGAAGCAACTCATCCGCACCCTCGCCGCGTCGCGCACCTATCAACTCTCCTCCGCTCCCAACGCGGCCAACGAACAGGACGATCAAAACTACTCCCGCGCCCTGTTCCGCCGTTTGCCGGCCGAGGTGTTGCTGGACGCCGTGGACGATGCCACCGGCGTGCCGGAGAAATTCGAGGGGGTCCCCGCCGGCCACCGCGCGATCCAGCTGTGGGACAGTCAGGTGGAACATTACTTTCTGAAACTCTTCGGCCGCCCACAACGCGCCTCGGCCTGCGAATGTGAACGCAACTCTGGGGCGAGCATCTCGCAGGTGCTCCACTTGATGAACTCGCCCGAACTGCAAGCCAAACTCGCACACGAAGCCGGCGCCGTGGCCCGCCTGACACGCGACCACGCTTCCGATGAAAAGTTGGCCGATGAAATCTATCTCGCGTTCTTCAGCCGTTTTCCGACCAGCGCCGAAAAAGCCACCGCGGTCCGCCATCTTCAGCGCGATCCGCGGCAACGCCGTCAGGCCGCCGAAGACCTCTCGTGGAGCTTGCTGAACTCGCTTGAGTTCACCTACAACCACTAAAACGCCGCTGAATGGGAACCGCTACGCTACGTCCAACCCACCGGAGCCTATGAACCGACCACTCGCCCCCAACCTCTTCTGCGACCGCGCGCCGCGCCGGGATTTCCTGCGCGTGGGCGTAGCGGGACTCTTCGGCATGAACCTCGCCGTGCCCGCATTGCTGCGGCAGCAAGCGCTTGCGGCGAGCGCCCCGCCGTCCCTCGTCGGCAAGTCGGAGATGTCGTTCATCTACGTTTTCCTCAAAGGCGGGATGAGCACCATCGACACGTTTGATCTGAAACCCGATGCGCCGGAGAACATCCGCGGCGAGTTCCAGCCGATGAACACCAACGTGCCCGGCATCCAAATCTGCGATCAACTGACGCGGATCGCGCGGCAGATGGACAAGTTCTCCCTTATCCGTTCCTTCACGCACCGCAACGCCAACCACAATGAAGCCGACCACTACATGCTCACCGGCTACCATCCCGTGGCCGGCTTCAACGACGGCCTCAAACCGAACAACCAGCAGCCCTCGTTCGGATCGGCCATCGCCCAAAAACTCGGCCCGCGCGGCTCGGTGCCCCCGTACATCTGCCTGCCGACGATGCACCCCAGCGCCGGCGCGGCCTACCTCGGTCCGTCCGCAGTGCCGTTCGTCATCGAGGCCGACCCGAGTTCGCCCGGCTTCTCCGTGCCGGACCTCTCCCCTCCACTGCTCCTCGATCCCGCGCGACTCGCGGCGCGTCGGGAGATTCTGAGTCAGGTGGATCGTTTCCAGAAGACCGCCGAGTCGCGCGTCAACGCGGGCGCGAACCTGATGAGCGCCTTTTCGCAACGTGCGATCGATCTGATGACCTCGCCCGAAGCCAAGCGGGCCTTCAACATCCAGGAAGAATCGGAGAAACTGCGCGACGAGTACGGCCGCAACACGCTCGGCCAATCCTGCCTGATGGCGCGCCGCCTCGTGGAAGCCGGCGTGCGTTGCGTGACCGTCGAGCACTCCAACTGGGACACGCACGATCGGAACTTCTCCGCATTGAAGGACCAGTTGATCCCGAAGTTCGACCTCGCCATCGCCGCTCTTTTCCGCGACCTCGCCGATCGCGGCCTGTTGCAACGCACGCTGGTGGTGGTCACCGGCGAGTTCGGCCGCACGCCGCAGATCAACAAGAATGCTGGGCGTGATCACTGGAGCCGCTGCTTCACCGTGGCCCTCGGCGGCGGCGGCATCCAAGGCGGGCGCGTGCTCGGCGCGAGCGATCGTTGGGCTCAAGATCCGGCCGACCGCCCTTGCGGCCCGGAAGATCTGGCCGCGACTGCTTATCACCTGCTCGGAATCAATCCGCAGGACGAACTCCACACACCTGAAGGCCGGCCCATCGCTCTCACGAACAACGGCCGCGTCATCCGCGAACTGCTCTGATTGCGTGTGACAGCTCGCAGCCTCTTCGCTTTAATTTTCCTTCTGGTGCTGGCCGTCCGCGCCGAGCCGCCGAGCGTTTCCTACATCTTCCCCGCCGGCGGCCAGCGCGGCACCACCGTGAACTTCAAGGTCGGCGGGCATCACCTCCACGACACCGCCCGTTTCCAAATGCTCGGGACCGGCGTCACTGCGAGTGACACCGTTCGGGAAACGGACACAGTTTGGTTTGAAGGTCCGTTCATCCCTCAACCCGCTTCGCAGCAGACTGAAAATTATCCACGCGACCACGCCGGCCAAGTGAAGATCGCGAGCGAGGCCGCCATCGGCGCGCGCCACTGGCGGGTCTGGACATCGCAAGGCGCCACGGCCGCGATAAAGTTTCTCATCGGCGACCTGCCCGAGATCATCGAAAATGAAGTGGACGGCGCGCCAATCCCCGTCGAAGTCACGTTGCCCATCACCATCAATGGCCGCATCTTCCCGCGCGAAGATATCGATGCCTGGACCTTCCGCGCTAAAGCGGGCGAGATCATCTTCTGCGAAGTCACCGCCAAAGAACTGGGCTCGGCGCTGGACGCCCGGCTCGTAGTCACCGACCCCGCCGGACGCGAAGTGTCCGTGCAATCAATCCGGCGCGGCCTTGATCCTATCGTCCACTTCGAATCTACCCGCGAGGGCCTGTACCAAGTACGGATCCACGACGTGAACTTCGGCGGACTCCAGCACTACGTCTATCGCCTCACACTCCGGCGCGGCCCCTGCGTCACCGCATACTTTCCGCTCGGCGGTCAGCGCGGCAAGTCACTCCAACTCCAATTGCAAGGCCCCGCGCTCTCCACGAAGACCGCCAACCTCACGCTCTCTGCAGAGGGCGATGCTCTTCAATCGCACTTGCTCAACCTCGCCGGCCACAACGCCGGCCACATCAAGCTGCACGCCGACATTCTGCCCGAGCATCTCGAAGCCGCGTCCAACAACACCAACACGCCGCCGCACACCCTGCCCGCCATCTTCAACGGTCGCATCACCGTTCCCGGCGAGGTGGATGCCTGGAGATTCACCGCGCAACAGAATGACACGATCCATTTCGACCTGCTCGCGGCGCGACTCGGCAGTCCGCTTGATTCCGTCCTCACCCTCCACGATCAGACCGGAAAAGAACTCGGGCGCAACGACGATCTCGCCAGCGGACAACCCGATTCGCAGCTCATCTTCAAAGTCCCTGCCGCCGGCGTTTACACGGCGCGTGTGGCCGACCGTTTCCGGTCGCGGGGCGGACCGCACTTCGCCTACCGACTTCGCGCCGCCGTGGCGATCGCACCCGATTTCCGACTCACCTTCCCGGTCGATGCGGTGACCGTAGTTCGCGGTTCCCAGCCCAAAGCCGGTGCAAAACCAACCCCGACCCGCAACGCTCCGCGCGCCGCGTTACGCGTGAACGTGGAGAGGGTCGGTGGATTCGATGGGGCCGTCGAACTCGAGGTGCTTGGCTTGCCTGCCGGTGTGACCGCAACCAACACGCTCATCACCGCGAAAACCGTGAGCGTGGATCTCCAGTTCCTCACGACGGAGACGACAAAGATTGCCGCCGGCACGCTGACCATCCGCGGCCGCGCCACCATTGCCGACCAGAATGCAACCCGCACAGCAAAGTTGGACGCGCCTTTCGGAGCCACAGCCCCGGACAGCGTATTGCTGGCCGTGGCGATTCCCACCCCCTTCCGTCACATCGGCGACTATTTGCTGGCGAACCACCCGCGCGGCGCCGTGTACCGGAGGACTTATCAGCTCGAGCGAAATGGATTCGCAGGACCGCTCGTCGCGCGGCTGTCTGATACCCAAGGCCGCCATCTGCAAGGGGCGCGCGGCCCCACCCTCAACATCCCCGCCAGCGCCGAGAGCTTCGAGTTCCCCGTCACACTTCCGCCATGGATGGAAGTGGGGCGCACCAGCCGTTCGCAACTGGTGACAATGGGCGTGATCACGGACCACGACGGGACACAACACACCATCAGCTACACCTCGAACGAGCAGAACGACCAGATGATCTCGGTAATGGGATCGAACCAACTGCATCTCGAAGTGGAGACCGCCACCGTCCCCATCACCCCCGGCGCCAAGACCGCCCTTCGTTTCCACGTGCGCCGCGACCGGACACTTGAACAACACCCCATACGAATCGAACTGCTGCTCCCAGCCTACTTGAAGGGATTCCAGGCACGCCCCGTGAACTTGAATGCGCGTGAAGATTCCGGCGTGTTGCAACTGGAATTCTCCGAGCGGCCAGGCCCGTTCACGATGCCCTTGATCATCCGCGCCACCACGACAGGCCCCGGCGATCCGCATCACGCCGAGGCCAAGTTGGAGTTGGTGCCAGTGAACCCCGCGGCGAGCCGCTGAGGATCAGTCGAACCGCTGCGCTGGCTGAAGCGGAAACCCTGCGAGAAACTGCGCAACGGAAAGCCGGCGACTGCCCTCGCGCTGCACCTCCGTTAATCGCAACGCGCCCTCACCGCAGCCGACCACGATGCCGCTCTGGTCCGCCGCGAGAATCTCACCCGGTTTGCCTACGATCGCCACAGGCTCCATCCGCCACACTTTGAGCAGGCGATTTTTCTCTGAGCCCGGCAACAAGGCGTAGCTGCCCGGCCACGGTGTGAAGGCGCGATGATGATTCCACAGAACACCGGCCGGTTGCGACCAATCGAGACGTCCGTCTTCCTTCGTGACCTTCCGCGCGTAGCTCGCCCCTTCGATGGGCTGCGCCTGCAGAGCAATACGACCGGCGATGTGATCGGAAATAGTGCGCACGAGCAATCCCGCACCGAGTTGAGCGAGACGATCGTATAGCGTCACCGCATCGTCCGTGGCGTTAATCGGCGTGGCCTCAACGGCGAGGATCGGACCGGTGTCGAGCCCAGCATCCATCTTCATGATGGTCACACCCGTCTCGGCGTCGCCATTAGCAATCGCCCACTGGACCGGCGCCGCGCCGCGGTACTTTGGCAGAATGGAGGTGTGAACATTCAGGCAGCCGTGATGGGGCAGATCGAGAATCGCCGGCGGGAGTATCTGGCCGTAAGCGACGACGACGATGATATCCGGGCGCAGGGCACGCAACTCGGCGATGAAGCCTTCATTGCGAGCCCGATCAGGCTGAAGCACGGGGAGGCCCAGTTCCAGAGCGGCCTGTTTCACAAACGACGGCTGCGATTTTAAATCGCGGCCTTTGGGTCGATCGGGCTGTGTAACCACCGCGGCCACCTCGGCGGCGAGCGTCGCCCGTTCCTTCACAAGCGCGCGCAGGCTGGCACAGGCCAGCTCGGCAGTGCCCATGAAAACGATGCGTATCATTAGGAGAAGAAACCCGACGGCGACCTCGCAACGTGCGGACCCTACCTACACTTTCACGACAATATCGAGGATGCCCGCGAGCACCTTTACCGGCTCTTGCGTCGAGTCGATGTTGTGAACCAGCTTCGAGCTGTAACAATCGAGCACCGGCTTGGTCTCCTGATCGTAGGTCACGAAGCGCTTCTCGATCACATCGAGGTTGGCGTCATCGAGGCGGTTCTCCCGCAGCGCGCGGCGCTGGAGCCGCTCGATCATCTTCTGCGTGTCCGTGCAGGCGAGATTGAAAACGGCGCGGACATCGATGAACTCGTGTAGGATTTCGACTTGGCGGGGGTTTCGTGGAATCCCATCGAGCACGAGCGTATCGGTCGCCGGCACAAAGCTGCCATCCACTTCAGCAGCCTTGATCGTCTTCCTCCACAACTCGATGGTGGGCTCGTCGGGCACGAGCTGGCCGCGGCTGGAGTACTCGATGAAAGTGCGGCCGATCGGATCGTGGATGCGCAAGTTGCGGAAGGCATCGCCGCACGCGAAGTAGAAGAAGTTGGGGATCTTCCCGATGATGCGACCCTGCGTGCCCTTGCCGGAGCCAGGCGCGCCAAAGAGGAGAATGGTGCGGTATTTCATGATTCTTCAGCCACCCAACGGCGAATCTCCATCTCCTGAATCTGGAAATAGGAAATCTCCCGATGGTCCCAGACATTCTCGACCGGCGTCTTGACGGTCATGGACTCCTGCGTGGTCTTGGTGATGTTCTGCGTCCAAAACTCGCCATCCGCCGTACGAACGGCCAGCCAGAGATTCTTGTAATCACCCGTCGGCACCATCTTCATAAAACCGGTGAGTTTGGTCTCGATGAACCGGCGGTTGATCGTCACCTCCCCGGGCCGATAGAAGACCGAATCGGGATTGTCGGAGGAAGCAGTCGACGCGGCCGCCTGCTGATGGCCCTCCTCGGCCGGCGCAACTTCCGCCGCGGCAGATCCTGCCGCTTTGGGAGTTGCCGGCGGCATGCAGAAAAACACCAACGGGCCGATGACGGGCACCACACTCACGCCCATCACCAAGGCGACGGGGCGATTCTTGAAGATGGCTACCTCGTACGCCGCGTAGAAATTCGCGCCGAGCACCACCAGCAGAGCCAAGAAGCCTATCGAACTGGACATCGCCGCAAAGAATGAAGGATCCGCCAGCGGTCGCTCGAAACCTTCCACTTTCACCAACGCCGCGCGGGGTGCTTTGATCACCTCCGGCATCACCGGCAGCGGTGCTTCCACCTCGTTCGTGGCGCCAGCATTCGGGGGCGGCTCAACCTTGATGAGACTGCTGACGAGAAACTTCACCTGCGGCGTGCGGCGCGGGTCTTTCTCGAACTCTGCTGCGAACTTCTTCAGCGCCTCCTGGCTGAACTTGTTCCACGGCGTGCGCTTGGTGAGGGTGCCGTCCTCCAGCGAGATCACCACGCCAATATCGTTGGGCGAGGCCACGGTCCCCGTCAGTACCGTTCCATCCACCAGTTTGTAATCCGCCGCCCACAGCGGCAGGCACGACGCGAGCAGCAGGAAAAACAGAAATTGAAAGAAACCAAGGCGCATTGCTGCGGACGAATAAACATTAAAACCGACACTCCAGCAAAACAAAAAACCTAGCGCGTCGTACCCAACTCTGCCGCCAAATCCTCCACACCCCACGCGCGCCGTCCGCGCGCCAAATGATCCGCCGCCGCGCCGTGCTGCCACACCGCGAAACGGAGGGCCGCAAGTGGCGCGCTTTGCAGTTGCGGTTGCGCCAACAGCCCCGCCACGTAACCGGCCAACACATCGCCACTGCCCCCCTGCGCCAAGCGCGGGTTTCCAGAAGGATTGATGAACAAGTCACCATTGCTGTGGCCCACAAGCGTCTGATGTCCTTTCAGGACCACCCAACAGCCGCCAAATTTTCGCGACAACTCGCGCAACGCAGCAACGCGATCGGCCTGCACCGCCGCCGTTGTCAAACCCAGCAACCGCGCGGCCTCTCCGGGGTGCGGCGTGATCACTCGCACCGCGCCTTCGTGCGTCGGTCCTGCCGGCAGCCAGTCGAGCGCGCTCGCATCGACCACGACCGGCCCGGTCGAATACTGCCATGCACGGAGCACGGCCTCGCCCAAGCTCGGCGGCAGATCGTGACTCGCCAAACCCGGCCCTGCCAGCACCGCGCTGAAATCATCCACCTCCCATTCACCCGGCAGCCACGGCCGCACCATCGCCGCCTGCGTTTGTGCCGCGATCGGCCCGTACACGTTCTCCGGCACATGCAACGTCACCAACCCCGGCTGGGCTCGCAACGCGCCGCGCGTCGCCAGTACCGCGGCCCCGTGATAACCGAGGCTGCCCGCGATGATGCCGAGGTGTCCGTAAGTTCCTTTGTGACTCGCCACCGGCCGCGGTGGTGGAAATCCGATGAAGTCCTCCGGCAACGTCCAGTTCAACTCCGACGTATGCGGACACTCAATCAAACCGATTTGCATCGCCACCTCTAACCGCCCCACGAACTCCGACGCCGACGAGCAGACCAACCCCACTTTCGGCGCACCCAACGTCACCGTCACCGCCGCACGGATACCCGCGCCCATCGGTTCCCCCGTGTCCGCGTTCAAACCGCTCGGCACGTCCACCGCGAGTACCGGCACATTCGATGCGTTCACCAACTCCACCAAGTCACGCCATGCTTCATCCAGCGGACGGTTCAAGCCGATGCCGAAAAGGCCGTCGACAATGAGCGTGTAACGCCTCGTCGCGAGCAATTCCCTCACCTCCACTGCGGCCGCCACCGGCTCGGAGACGTTTACGACGTGCACATTGCCCGGCGCCAACTCCGCCGCCATGAATCGCGCGTCATCGCCATTGTGTCCCTTGCCAGCGAGCACCAAAACCGATGACGTCGGCCCGGCAAAGCGGTGTGCCATCTCGACCACCGCATGGCCGGCGGCGCGCATCACCGCCTCCTCGGAACGTCCGGCCGCCCAACTCGCCTGCTCCCAAGCACGCATCTGAGCCACGGAAAGAATTGGAACTGGCACGCTGCGAACCTATCGCCAAACCGCGCGCCGGGCAATCCCACGCTCCGTTTGTGAACGACACTGAACAACATTCCCTTGCCTCGGTGGACGTGCGCTTTATTCTCTCGCGCCATGTTTGTGACCGCGCCCGATGCGCCGCCGGATTCCGTGACAAATAAAACTGACTCGATGACGCCGCACCCAGACCATTTCGTTCGTCGCCACATCGGCCCCAACGCCGCCGAGACCGCGGCGATGCTGCAGACCGTTGGATCCCCTTCGCTCGGCGCTTTGGCCGACACCGCCGTGCCGGCGGGAATTCGATTCGGCCGGTCACTGCAACTACCCGCGCCGCTCGGCGAACACGAAGCGCTGGCCCGCCTCCGATCCATCACCACGAAAAACCAAGTCTTCCGCTCCTATCTCGGCATGGGATACCACGACTGCCTCGTGCCGCCCGTCATCCAGCGCAACGTGCTGGAGAACCCCGGCTGGTACACGCAATACACCCCCTATCAGTCGGAGATTTCGCAGGGCCGCCTCGAGGCGTTGCTCAATTTCCAGACGATGATTTGCGACCTCACCGGCATCGAGATCGCCAACGCCTCGATGCTCGATGAGGCCACGGCCGCCGCGGAAGCGATGACGATGGCGAAGGCGCTCTGCAAGAACCCCGACGCGCGCACGATCCTCGTCTCGAGCGGTTGTCATCCGCAGACGCGGGAAGTGGTGCGCACGCGCGCCGAAGCGCTCGGCCTGAAGGTGATTGATGAACAAGGTTACTCGGAATCGCCGAGCGAGAAGGTCTTCGCGCTCCTCATGCAGTATCCCGACACCGCCGGCGCGGTGCTCGACCGCTCCGCTTGTGTCGCCAGCGCGCACGAAAGCGGCGCGTTGGCCATCGTCGCCACCGACCTGCTCGCTCTCACGTTGCTGCGTCCGCCGGGCGAATGGGGCGCGGACATCGTCGTCGGCTCGGCTCAGCGCTTCGGCGTGCCGCTCGGTTACGGCGGACCGCACGCAGCCTTCCTCGCCACGCGCGACGTTTTCAAACGCCAGATGCCCGGCCGCATCGTGGGCGTTTCGAAAGATTCCCGCGGCAAGCCCGCCCTGCGACTGGCGCTCGGCACACGCGAGCAACACATCCGCCGCGAGAAAGCCACGAGCAACATCTGCACCGCGCAAGCTCTGCTCGCGAACATGGCCGCGCTCTACGCCTGCTACCATGGACCCGATGGATTGAAGGCCATCGCCGCACACGTCCATCTGCTGACGCAGACGCTCGCCGCCGGCCTTGAAAAGCTCGGCCACCGCATCACGCACACGTCGTTCTTCGACACCCTCCGCGTGGACTTGAAGGCCTCCAGCGCGGCGCAGGTCGTGAAGAACGCCGAGGCGCACCGCATCAACCTGCGCCTACTCGGTGACGGCGCCATTGGCATCGCGCTGGACGAAACGGTCTCCGCGTCGGACGTGACCGAACTGTGGCAGATCTTCAATGGCGACAAGGCCGCGCCGTTCACCGTCGAAGAGATCGCGGTAACCGTCTCGTCTGGGTTCCCTGCGCCACTCGCGCGTACGAGCAAGTTCCTTCAACACCCCGTTTTCAACCGCCACCACTCGGAGACGGAGATGCTGCGCTACATCAAGCGTCTCGAGGCGCGCGACCTCTCGCTCTGCCACTCGATGATCCAGCTCGGCTCCTG
>SXGS01014360.1_pt1 | contig 15950 bp, 15 predicted proteins | sample 3174681 | NCBI WGS metagenome assembly SXGS01 (sample SAMN11356861, study PRJNA531348) | freshwater metagenome | isolation source: freshwater sample F1-80 | place: China: Fuxian Lake, Yuxi | collected 2017-12-25 | reverse complement strand
GGCAGTTGCCCCTGGAGAACCTTCGCTAGATCCTGGCGATAAAGTTTTTCCGAATCGCTCACCTGATCCACAAGGAATATGCCTCGCTCATCGTCAAACTTTTTTATGGAGACGACTCTGGCCTGCTTTGAGCCGTCTCTCGAGCGTCTCGAACGTCGACGGGAGTTCGGGTATGAGGAATCTGTCTCGAGCGCTCCGCACATTCGGGAGGTGCGCGGCCGGCGTCACTCCGCGCCGGCGTCCACCAACAGCTTCACGGTTGTCTTGCGCCCGAAGATCAATGCCTGCTCCAGTGCCGTTCGACCAAGCCGATCGCACAGTCGGAGGTTTGCGCCGCGCGCGATCAGCATTTGGACGATCTCGTCGTGACCGAAGGCGGCCGCGCGCATCAACGCAGTTGAACCTTCGTGATCTTGGACGTCTAAAGGCACGCCCGCGGCGAGCGCCAGTCGGACGATGTCTGGTTTGCCATTGTGGCAACCGCCAATTAAAGATGTCCGGTTAAACCGATCCATACCGTGCAACGTCCCGCCGCGGCTCGCCAGAAACCGGACCACATCCTCGCGGCCCGACGTGGCCGCGGCCAGCAATGCGGTGACACCGTCATTGTCGTGGGCATCTAGGTTCTTGGCCATAGAAGCGAGCCATTCCACGATTGTCAACCGCCCGGCGGCGGCCTGGGCGATGAGCGGCGTTCGGCCCCCGTAGTCTCGATCGTCTGGGTCAGCGCCATGATTGACGAGTGCCCGCGCTTTCCACAGAGAGCCACAGAGGTGCAGGGCGGTTTGTCCGTCGCGCCAGCGCGCATTTACCAGGGCGCCTGCTTTCAAAAGTCGCCCCAGCACCTGGTTCTCATCGGCCGCCATCAACGGAGTCCAGCCGTCGTTCGTCGCCTGGTTAACGTCGGCGCCAGCCGCAAGGAGCCGCTCGAGATTGTGTGGATACCGGTTCATGGCGTAAACCAACGCGGTCCTTCCTTCGCCACAGCTCGCGTTCACTTGGGCGCCGGAATCGATCAGCGTCGCCGCGATCTCATCCACCACCGGTTCGAAATGAGTCGACTTGCCGGCCCGCTCATTCCACCAATCACCGCTGCCGAACGCTATCATGAGCGGACGCTCCGCATTCTCGGGTCCCCGGTTGGGATCCGCCCCTGCCTTGAGCAACATGCGGACGATCACCAGATCCCGAGTTGACACCGCCGAGCAGAGAGCCGGAAAACCGACGGCAGGCGTGCCCGGGTTCAACCCGCTTTCGAGCAATAGCCGCGTCATCGCCTGGCGCTGATCCGACCGGTGGAGTTGCACCGCTGCAAGCAGCGCGAAAGCCCCAAATCGCTCGAGCAGCGCCTCGTTCTTCACTCCCATTGCCCGCATGGTTCCCAGGTCCGCCTTCTCAACCGCCTGGACGAAGTCGAGTCCGGTCAGAAACAAATCTCGTTCGCCGACAGGAAGGGTTTCCGCAGTCGACCGCGCTAGTTGCCGCGGCCCAAACCGGAGAAAATGCCAAAAGGCCTCGCGTCGCACGCCCTCCGCAATCCCGGCGGCGAACAACCGCTTGGCCATTGCGACGTCTCGGACCGAGGTGAGGAGAAAACGTGCCGCGTTCACGTCCGGCGCATTCGGGTCGGCCCCATGTTGCAACAGTAACTCCACCACGGGCTCATTGCCAACCCTGACGGCCGAGAGCAAGGGCGTGGTGTTCTGTGCGTCCCGAACGTTCACGTCCGCGCCCGCCGCAATCAAACGCTCGAGAGTGAGGCACTGCTCCTGGATGGGTGATGGACGGGCGTGCTGGGGACCAAATCCACACAGGGAAAGCAAGGCCGTGGCCTGACTGGGCGAACCCACCAAGGGAGCGCCGTGATCGAGCAACAGGTTCACGATGGCAAGCTGGCCATTGACCGCGGCTTGGTTCAAAGCACCTCCAATCGGGCCGGCGCCCCGTTCGAGCAATAGCCGAATTACCGGCAAATGACCCCCGCAGACGGCATATTCCAGCACGCCGGAATATCCGGAAGAATCATGCGTAAAGTCGATCGTCGCCCCGTTGTCAATGAGCACCGTGACCATCTCCTCGAATCCCAACTCAGCCGCGTAGGAGAGAGGTGTTCGAAACCACGCGTCGCGCCGGTCGAGAGCGTCACCAACTGCGATCCTCGAAAGCACGGACGGAAGGTCATCAGCCTTGACCGCTTCGATAAGCAACTGACTAGCCCTGGCACCCATGACTGTTAGCAGGAATTTGGTTTTGGATCGTTGCTCGACGATAGATCTTCGAGATGGATTGCAGCAAGAGGGAAGCCAGGGAAACGATGAGATGGTCCACAGCAAGTCGGGATCTCCCTCCCGAATGCTGCCTCTCTCCTTCAAGTTGAAAGGCTGATGGCGCGAATGGGGGATGCCGGCTCATGCCGGGAACCGTCATTCGTGATGTGAGCCAGCAACTCTTACTTCTTGTTTCAACACTCCTGGACAGCCAGCGTTGGGCTGCCTCTGAAATGCGGGCCACCCATTCAGCCGCGCGCATTGGGAGTCGCCGGAGGGCGAGGTCACCGCTGCGTTGCTCGCTGTGGCCGCGCCGTGGTTGGGCAGCCTGCCGGTGCAAACGCAGCTGCATCGCTGGCGCTACGGCGTGCCGCTGCGCGTGCATCCGGAACGTTTTCTGGTGGTGCGTGAACCTGCGCCGCTCGCCTACGCCGGGGATGCCTTCGGCGGACCGCGGATCGAAGGGGCGGCGCTCTCGGGTTTGGCGGCGAGCGCTGGACTGGCTAAACTTGTGTAGATGATCACGGGCATGACAATTCAGCCACCGGAAGAAGGACGGGCGGATCTGGTCTGTGGTTCGTTCATCGGCGCATTGCTCGGCCTGACCGCGAAGAAATGCCGGATCCTCGCGAGATTTTGCGAAGTGCTGCACGACGCTGCTGCATTCCAGTTCGCCTCGGCTGCGGGCTAAATAACTTCGGCGTGGCGATTGCCTTTCACCCTCCGCCCACTAACCTACGGGTCGTGATGTACGATCCGTGCTCCCGCGTTTTTGCGGAATTTAATCTAGCTCGACTGCGCAAGACGGTGTTCGAACCCAAGGCGGGCCAGCGCATCGGCATCTTGATTGACTGGGCGGATCCGAAGCAGATCGAGGGTTTCGTTTTTTTGAAGGACGCCGCGCTGACGGCCGCCGCCATCGCCACGTTTCCGGGTTATCTGCGGGCCGGCGTCGGGGTTTCCCCCTTCGTCCTGCTCGCGATCGGAGCTTTGGCGTGCTGGCTTCTGGTCCGTTTTCGAGGCGAGCGGGTAAAGTCATCCGCCCCGCCGTGGCCAAAGCGCCACCCGCTGCCTGCATGATTGCGAATTCGCCACCAGACCCACGCTCGAGCCCAACCGGCAACGGCCGGCTGGTGTTGGAGGTTTGCGGTGTCTCGAAATCCTATGCTGGCCGCCCGGTGCTGCAGGACGCGTCGTTTCGGCTTCACGCGGGTCAGCGGCTGGCGCTCACCGGCCCTTCGGGCAGCGGCAAGACCACGTTGCTCAATTGCCTGGGGGGGGTGGATCGCCCTGACTCCGGCTCGATTGTTCTGCACGGCGAAGCGCTGGAAAGACTTTCCAGCGATCAACTCGCGCGGGTTCGCCGCCAACGGGTCGGCACGGTGTTTCAATTCTTTCATCTGCTGCCCACGCTGACGGCGTTTGAGAATGTCGAGTTTCCCCTTCAATTGATCGGAGTGCCGCCGGACCAGCGGCGCTCGCGCGTGGAATCGTTGCTCGAACGCGTCAACCTTGCCGCGCGCGCCCGGGCGTTTCCCGCGCAGCTTTCCGGCGGGGAAATGCAGCGGGTGGCCATCGCGCGGGCGCTCATTCACCACCCCGATCTCATCCTCGCGGACGAGCCGACCGGCAATCTGGACTCGGCCAACGGCGGCAACATTCTCGCGCTGCTGCACGATCTCACGGAAGAAATGCAAACGGCGCTGGTGCTCGTGACGCACAGCCTGGAAGCGACCCGGATTTGCCATCGCACGATCCATTTGCGCGATGGCAGGGTGGTCTCCGAGACGGTGCATCCCTGACTGCATGGACGCTGCGCCTGCCTGGTTGACGGCCACACTGCTGCGAAAGTTCGCGCTGCGGCATTGGTGGGCCGCGCCCCGGCAGTCCGCGCTGCTGGTGTTGATCCTGGCGCTGGGCATCGCGGTCTTTTTCGCCATTCGTCTGGCGAATCGCGCGGCTCTGGCCAGTTTCCAAAATTTCACCGACCTGATCACGCAAGAGAGCGATTGGCTGATCACCGCAAGCGCGGGACTGTTGTCGGAATCCCTGCTGTCCGAATTGAGGGAACGGTTGAATCCGCAACCCGTCAGCATCATCCCCGTCTTCGAAACGACGGCGGCGCGCCCGCAAACCGATCCGGACGAAGCCATCGGGTCACGCGAGGCTTTTCAATTGCTCGGCGTGGACCTGATTGGGGTGCAAAATCTAGCGGCCCGGCGCTTTCAGGATCGTTCGTGGTTTGGACAGGCTGACGCTGCCGCTCCGGCGGCGGGCAGCGCGGAAAGTTTCTGGCAAATCTTCCGCAACCCGCGGGCGGTCTTCATCAGCGCGGCGCTGGCGACGCGTGACCAACTGAAACTGGGCGACCCGTTGACTTTGGTCGTGAACGAGAACGTCGCAACGCTCGAAGTGGCGGGCATTATTCCGGCGACCGCCGAGGGCCCGCGTGCTCCGGTCACGCTGCTGGTCATGGACCTGCCCGCACTCCAGAAGCTCACCGGCCAGGCAGGCGCACTCAGCCGCATTGAATTCGTCGTGGAAAACGGCCCGGAGGTACAAGCGCACCGCGCCCGGCTGCGGGAGCTGCTCGAGAGTTGGAGCGATGATCGCTGGATTGTCTCCTCGCCCGCCGATCGCCGGGCGAGCGCTGCCACGATGACCCGGGCCTTTCGGGTGAACCTGACCATTCTTTCGCTGATCGCTTTGCTGGTGGGCCTTTATCTCATTTTCCAGGCGCTGGACGGGGCGGTCGTCCGGCGGCGGGAAGAGATCGGAATTCTGCGATCGCTGGGCGTCGAGGAGCATCTGATCCGGCGCGCGTGGTTGCTGGAGGCGGCGGTGTTGGGGCTGGCGGGTGGATCGCTCGGTGCTGCGCTCGGTTGGGCCGGCGCGCAATTCTCGGTGCGCCTGGTGGGCCGCACGGTGAACGCGCTTTATTACTCGACCAGCGTTGACGCCGCCCGACTCGAATGGAGTGAACTGGCAGCGGCGCTTTGCCTGGCGGTGGCCACCAGTCTCCTGGCCGGATGGCTTCCGGCGCGCGCCGCCGCGCGAACGCCGCCGGCGCAAATTCTCGTCCGTCATGCGCTCGCGCCGCCGGGCCTGCAATTCTGGCGCAAGGAATGGCTGGGCGCACTCTTGGTCCTGGCGGGATTTTCTTTGGTGTTGCTGCCGCCGCTGCGATTTTCCGGTGGAGTGCGCTTTCCGCTGGCGGGCTATTTCGCCGGGCTGTGTTGGATCATCGGCGGCGGCATCCTGAGCGGTGCGGCGCTGCGAGCGCTGGCCCGGTTGGCCCGGCCGTTGGGGCGATGGTTGATCCCGGTGAAGATCGCGGCGGGCCACCTGATTCAACCGTCGGGCCGGCATCGGCTCGCGGCGGCGGGATTGGTCTGCGCCATCGCCATGACCGCCGGCATGACGATTCTGGTCGCGAGCTTTGATGCCACCATGCGTGGCTGGGTCGAACGGACCTTCCAGGCGGACCTCTACATTTCCAGCAGTGGCGCGCAGAGTGCCTCCACGGAAAACCGCATTTCCCCCGACACCTGGAAGAGCATTGTCGGTCATCCTGCCGTCGCCGACGTGAACCTGGTGCAAACGTGCGATGTGCAACTTCCGGAAGGGAAGACGATGTTGTCCGGCGCGGAATTGGCGGTGATGCAGCGGCGGACAGCCGTTGCCTGGATGCAACCCCCGCTTTCGGACGACGTTTTCGCTTTCGAAAAAAATGCCGGGCTCGCGCTGGTGAGCGAGAGCTTCAGCGAGCGCTTTTCGCTGCGACGGGGTGACCGACTAGCGATGCCGACACCGCAGGGCAAAAAGGAACTCACGATTGCCGGCGTCTTCTCCGATTACGGAAACGAACGCGGCTCGATTCTGGTGGATCGGAGGCATTTCGCCGCGTGGTTTCAAAACGAACAGGTGTCGGGCCTGATGGTTTTCCTCCAGGATGGCTTCACGGCGGAGTCGCTGCGGTCGGAATGGCTGGCGCGTTATCCCGGACTGCGGGTCTTCAGCAACGCCCACTTGCGCGACGAGATTCTGCGCATCTTCCGTCAGACCTTCGCGATCACTTACGCGCTCGAAGTCATTGGCGTTCTGGTGGCCGTGATCGGACTGGGCTTGACTCTGGTGAGCGTGCTGCTGGAACGGCGGGCGGAACTAACAACGCTCCGCGCCCTGGGGCTGAATCGCGGCGAGATCGCCCAGGCCACCGCCGGCGAAGGGCTGGTCCTGGCCGTTGCCGGAGTCGCCGTGGGCGGGGCCGTGAGTCTGGCGCTGGGGTGGATGCTTGTTTTTGTGATCAACAAACAAACCTTCGGCTGGACGCTCGGTTTCGACGTGCCGTGGCGGCAAATGGCGGGGCTGGCGTTCCTCGTAATCAGCGCCGGCACCGCCGTGGCCTACGGTGTCGGCCGTTGGGGCGCGGCTCTCCCAGCGGATCAGGAGGAATAGACCATGAGAGCCTGTCTGAAAATTCCGATCGGCCCTGTTTTCGCGCCAAGGGCCGGATGGCTAGGCGCGAGGAGGGAGGATACCCGACAGCGGTCTCTGACCGATGAGCAACGACGCCAGCCGGTCCTTGGCGCGAAAACCCTCCGGGCAGCGGCTCTTTTGCCGCTGGCCTTCGTTGGCTCGACCCTTACAGCCCGCTGCGGGGATGCTCGGGTCTCGCCGCCTCGGCCAGCGCCAAAATCCCTCGCCGCAAGTCCGATCGCAATGTTCAGACAGGCTCTGAGATCGAATCCAATCTTTCGGCGATGGATACCGACGCATTTCTGCCGCGCGGCGATTCTGACCGCGGCGGTTTTATGCGTGCTCATGCCGTTGCCAGCCGCTGAATTTCAACCACCGTTAAAAACGACTGATGGCTTCGCGGTGCCGCAACCGGGGCGGCGCTTTGAGTTCCCGCGCGATCACGGCAGCCATCCCGAGTTCAAGATCGAGTGGTGGTACGTGACGGGGCATTTGTTCGGCGAATCGGATCGTCGCTTCGGTTTTCAAGCAACCTTCTTCCGCCGCGCCGGGCCGCAACCCTCAAATGAAAGCGCCATCCCCGCCACTTCCGCCGCGTTTGGCAACGTGGAATTGCACCTCGCACACATGGCGCTGCTGGATGTGCCGGGAAGGCGGTTCGTGCACGAAGAACGGTTGAACCGTGCGGGCTGGGATGCCGGGTCGAGTGCGAAGACGCTGGCGGTGCACAACGGCAACTGGTTCTTGCGCCTGGGAACGAATGCCAGCGGTGCTTTGTCTCTGCAGGGTTCCGTTCGCGGTGAAGCCAGCTTTTCGCTCGCGCTCACCCCGACCAAGCCCCTCGTCGTCTTTGGTGAGAATGGCGTTTCCCGCAAAGGCGCTGCGCCAACGGCGTCGAGTCACTACCTGACGTTCCCGCGGCTGGCGGTCGGAGGCGAGGTGACGCTGGATGGCCGGAAGCAATCCGTCCGCGGGCAGGCGTGGATGGATCACGAGATCAGCAGCAGCCAACTGGATGACGATCAGGCGGGGTGGGATTGGGCCAGTCTGCAACTGAACGACGGCCGGGAAATCATGGCATATCGGTTGCGCAAGCAGGACGGCAGCACCGACCCGTTCTCCCAACTGGCCTGGGTGGACGCGCGGGGGGCCGTCACGAATTTCAGCAGCACGCAATTCACCTGGTCAACCGTGCGGACATGGAAAAGCACTGTGACGGGCGGCGTTTACCCGGTGCTTGTGAAGCTGGCCACGACCGATCCCGGCAGCGGACGACCCGTGACCTTCACGCTGGAGCCGGTCGTTTTGGACCAGGAGTTGAGTGGCGCGCTGGGTGGCATTCCTTATTGGGAAGGCGCCTGCCATGTGCTGAATGACAAGGCGGAGAAAGTCGGATCCGCTTACCTGGAACTGACGGGCTACGTCGGGAGTCTCGCCGAGCGTTTCAAATGAGAAGCGGAACAAACGCCGAACGCCCATACGGTCCGGATGACAAAACCCACTCGCCAGACGGCCTGGCATTCACCGCATCGAGCGCGAGGACGAGCCGCGCCGGGTTTCGATGGAGTTCGCCTGTAGCTGAAGGACTTTTCTGCTTGTCCCCTGCGATGCGATGATGGAGGATCCGCCGCTCCGGATCCCCAAGTTGAAACTTGGGTAAATGATTCATTAACAACAAAAAGCAAACCAACGAAATCCTCATGAGAAACAACCTGCGTTTCTTCACATCAACCCAGTCAATTGCCGTGGCGGCGCTCCTCGCCGGTTCCGCGACGGCCGCCGAACCCAAGTTCGAATGCAAGGGCCTGCCTACGCACGCCCAGTTGTCTGCCGCGCTCAAAGCCGTCGTGACGGCCGGTAACAACGGTGGTTTCGGCCTCAACATGTGGGCCACGATCGTGAACCGCGACGGTGAAGTGTGCTCGGTTGCGTTCTCCGGCACGGACCGCGGCGATCAATGGCCAGGCAGCCGCGTGATCTCTGCCCAGAAAGCCAACACGGCGAATTCCTTCAGCTCAGCGATTCCGCAATGCGGACGGCTGAGGCTTGAGGTTCAAGGGGTTGGGAGAGATTCAGATTGTTGAGAGATTCTTTTTCATTGTCAGGTCTGTTCTTTTGAGTATCTTAGCCTCGCACGTGGCTAAGATATACCAGCTCCGCCGCACCTCCACCCTGGCCCTCAGGCAGCGTAAAGCCGCGCTGCTCCGCCAGCTCGGCGTCGCCCCATCACTGATCCGCGGGTCTTTCGTCGAGCGTTTCACCACCTGCGGTAAACCCAACTGCGCCTGTGCCACGGGAGCCAAGCACGGCCCGTTCTACTACCTCACGGCCCACGTGGGGCCGGGTAACATCCGCAAGATCCTCCTCAAAACCCCGGCCCAACAGGCGGTGATCCGTGAGGCCGTCATTGTTTACCAACAGCATTGGGAGCGTTTGGAAGAGCTTTCCCAAATCAACCTGGAGCTATTCCGGCGCGATGAAGCTCTGACACCCACTTGAGTTATAAGCCGCCTCGTCCAATTCTGGCGGTATGTATCCAAGGTCTATGATCTCCAAAAATTGATTGCCGGGGTGCGTGCGGATCGCCCGCTGGCCGAGATTCCGACCCGAGTACTCACCAGCACGTTGCTCTCGGGAACGATATTGCGCATCGATTCGTTGCTGGATCTTCAGACCAAAACCGAAGGGGCCGGATGGCAAAAACTCCACGGATGGACCCGGCGCATTAGCGATGATGCCATGGCCTACGCTTTGGAACGTTACCACCTGGAAGATCTGCGCACAGTCCACTGCGGGGTGATGCGAAAGTTAAAATCCAACAAACAACTGGAAGAGTGCCGGGTGAACGGGCTGTTGTTTGTGGCCTTGGATGCCAATGAACAATTCTGCAGTCGTAGCCGTTGTTGCGACGAATGCTCCCAGCGACGGGTCAAAGTCAAGAATTCGGCCGGTCAAGAGGAAGAGGTGATCGAATACTTCCACCGTCACGTTTACGCCAGAATGTGTGGTCCCAAAGGGGCTCTCCTGCTGGACCTGGAGCCCGTTGGCCCTGGTGAAGAGGAATGCCGGGCAGCATTGCGACTCTTGGGGCGAGTACGCCGGCTGTACGGGCCGCGGTTCTTTGATGCCGTGACGGTGGACGCGTGGTATATGAAAGGACCTTGGATTCGGGCAGTGCAGAAGTTGGGCTGGGGGGTGGTGTGCGTGCTCAAGCAGAAGGGTTTTGAGATTTATCGCGAGACCGACGCGCTGCTGCCGAAAGCTCCGACGCTGACCTGGGAGGAGCAAGACCGACAGGTCGAGTTGCGCGAGGTCAAGAATCTGACGTTTACTGAGGTGCGCGGAGAAGTGCGAGTGGTGGTGAGCGACGAAAGCTGGCAGGAAACCCGGCAGGAAGGTGGCAAAAAAGTCGTGGAACCTAAGCTGAGCCAGTGGCGTTGGATGGCGACCGACGAGTTGGCGGCTTACGGACCGCGCGTAATCCACACAGCTGGCCATGGTCGGTGGGGTATCGAGAACCAAGGCTTTAACGTTCTGACCAAGCACTACCACTTAACCCACTGTGCCCACCATCATCCCCAGGCAATCCTGGCCAGGTTACTCTTTCTCATCCTGGGATATGTCCTTTTCGACGCCTTTGCCCGTATCCACGGCAAGCTGCTGGGGTTGATTCGGTGGACTTATAAGGCGATCGCGGCCCAACTGCTTGGCGGACTGGAACGACCCGAAGAGTTGGAGCCGCTCTGGAGTGGATGAGTTGCGGGCCAGTCCAGTGCTGCTGGACGGCCCCATCGTTCTTTGAAATCCAAAAGGTCGGTTCAAAAACTCGGCGCTCATCCGTGGTGGGTGAAGTGTCGTCAAAAATCGGGCGGCAGACCGTGGTGACGCGGACAGCCGCCCAAAAAAAATCCAGTGGCCACCATTAAACCTGGAATCCACACCACCTTGCGGAATCGCTGACGAAAGACCTGTGAACCAGATTTGTTCGATAAAAAAAAGACTGGATTGACAGGGCTAATAATTAGTACACCAATGAAACATGCGTTTTGCAGATCCAAAGCAGTCAGATACGCCTTCTCTTTGTGGGCGCAATGGCTATGGACTGTGGAGCGCTCCTCGGACCAAGATTTTCGGAAAGCTTTCAAAGCTCCTGCCAAGCCTACTCAGACCTGGAACAGGCGCAGGCAGTCGGGCAAGATCCCAAACTTGCGCGGGCGGCAGCTTGATCGAAGTGATCATGTCCTTGGCAATTTCATCTATTTCGGTTGGAGGCATCATACAGTGTTATCTGATGGCCTCAAAACGGGTCGAATGGCTGGCCTGTTCCCAAGCGGCAAACAATCTTGCGTCCCAAAGGGTTGAACAAGTTCGAGCGGCTAAGTGGGACCCTATGGCATTCCCTTCGGTCGACGAACTTGTCAGCACGAACTTTCCCACGGTCATTTCGGCTTTCGACATGCCAAGCACGGGAAACAATCAGATCTACGGCACCAATGTGGTGACCATCACCACTATTTCCGTCAATCCTCCATTAAGGATGATCAACGTCGAGTGTGTCTGGCAGGCTTTCAACCGGGGATTGGTCACAAACACGATGACCGTGTATCGCAGCCCTGATCAATAATGGGATTGGATTGGCTGGATCCGCGTCAATGCTGAGCTTCGGTTTTCACCCAATTCCTTCTCCCGAAAAGGTTTATCATTTCACTGGTCTGATCAGCGGCGTGCCACTATTGACACGGCACTGGACCGGGGCGACACTTCCAAACGGCTTACGTCCTCAAATCTATGCTCCAACCCAGTTGATTAAAGTCGGTCGCAGAACCAAGAGTTTCCTGATGTTGAGGAGCTCTTTAGTTTTAGTATTTTATTTCGCTGAGGTCAGAAAGCCTAAGAAGCATCGCGTTGCAGCTCATTAAGTTAACGTTCCGATAGAGGCCATGCCAATCCATGGCACGCTAAAGCATATAAACGTTCACGCCGGGCCATTTTCGGCGATTCCCATTGTTGCGCCTTCGCGAAAATCGAGGCGCGGCGATCCCTCGCCGAATCGATCGACTGACAAGCTCTCAGGACATCGTGGAGGGTTACGGGAGCGCCCTGAGTCATGAGGTTTTCATCTCAGAGGATTCGATCCCAAGGGGGCGCTAACCGGCTTGGGCAACTTGGGTTCACCGTGACAGAAATCATGGTGGCGAGTGTGATTTTCCTCTTTGTGATCGGGGGAGTCATGACCACCCACTACTTTGGTCTCAGCATGTATGGCATGACTCAAGAACGCCTAGGAGCGAGCGACGCCATGCGCAGGGCGCTGAATCTTCTTAACACAGAGATCCGCTCCGCCCGCTCACTTCTGATCGGCACTGGATCATTGTCCAGTTTCACGGAGGTCCCCATCAACACCCTCCAACAGGGAAATTCCATTCAGATCTATCCTACGACCGATACTAACGTGTTCATTCGCTATTACTTGGATACAGCGGACAAAAAGCTCAAACGATTGACCAATGCCCCTTCCAGTGCTAAAGTAATTGCCGAAGCGATCAGCAACACAACCGTATTTAGCTGTCAGGATTTCAGAGGCACTACGATCACAAATCGATTTGGCAATTACGTATTGGATGTTCGGCTTCAGTTTTTTGAATTGCAGGGCTCGAAAATCCCCATCGGCCCGGGGAACTATTACAACTCCTATAAGTTGCATACGAAAGTGACACTTCGTGGTGATCAATAACCATGCGCCCGTGCTTCCAGCCAAACCGAGCGCGCCAGGGCTACGCCATTATCATGTCCATGGTCCTGTCTGGAGTCAGCCTGCTTTTGTTGAGCGCGGCCCTCAGTTGGACCTCCACCAGCGCCGTTCAAACTCAGAGGAATAATGAGTTCTTCAGAAGTGGTTCTGCAGCAGAGGCTTCCACAGATAAAGTTCTGTCCTCGATATGCCAGGACTACCAAACGCAGGACGAATCACAAGTTTACAGCAAACTTTCGAGTTACCAGTCCATGGTGCCCAAACGAACCGAGAACCCGATTTGGGGCAATTACGAATTTAATGACGCGCAGGGTCGGGTTGGAGCCACCTATGTCAATAGAATCGATCCATGGGCATGGAAGACACTGCCCGCAAGCCTCTCCAGTATCAAAGGTTACGGGGCGACCTACCGCATTGTTTCGAACGCTAAACTACTAGATTCCCAGAACCAATCCAGTATCAGCGCCATCAAGCGGGAAGTCTCCCTTGTCTCAATTCCTATTTTTGAGTTCGGCATATTTTACGCGATTGATCTGGAGTTTAATCCCTCTGACACGTGGACTATTACTGGACCGGTTCATGCGAACAGCATGATCTACGTCGAACCCAACAAGCCATTGACCTTCAACGGGAAAGTCACTACGACACAACGAATCCTTCATGACCGGAGTCCAAACGATCCGATTAATAAAACCGCGAAGGAGATCATCTACAAATCAGGGCGAACGGAAGGAGTCAAATCTCTTAATCTGCCTCTTGGGGTGCCCAATAGCCCCACCAATCTGCGGACAATCGTTGAAATCCCACCGCCTGCCGAGCTTAAGAGTTCTCCGATCGGCCTTCAGCGCTATTACAACAAGGCAGATTTAATCATCCTCGTTTCAAATTCGGTGGTCGTGGCGACGAGTGGAGGTTACAACAACTTCTCTATAAACGTTCCATGGGCAACCATTTCATCCTTCGTCAGTACGAACGTCGTCTTCTTCGACAAACGAGAGAATCTCAATGTCCGAACGACTCAAATCGACATCGCGGCTTTTAATTCGAGGGTCCTCGCGCTGACGTTACTGCTTGGGCGTCAACCTAAAACTCTATACATTAACGATTTAAGAACGCAATCTTCACTGACGATGCCGGGAATCCGGTTAGTCAATGGGATCCTTCTGGCAGCGGGTGGCTTGACGATTGCCACGCCTAAACCGCTCTACGTGTTTGGTGACTACAACGCCCCCACAAAGGTCGTGAATGGAAAAACGGTGCCGGATCCCGCAAAACGTGTCGGAGCATCATTAGTTTCCGATTCTCTAACTTTCCTGTCCAACGATTGGATTGATTCGGACAGCACAGCCGGTTTGTGGACTCGCGATGTAAAGAAGACCGCAACATTAAACGCGGCCGTCATCACCGGAATAGTCCCCTCAGGTGGGGGTTATTATAGTGGTGGGGCAGAAGGGATAGTAAGATTCTTGGAGTACTGGGGAAGCCGGACCATGATGTTCAGTGGGTCCCTTGTTGTTCTCTACCCAAGCCAAGTAGCGACAGCTCCCTGGGGAGCTACTTCTGGCGTATTTGAGTTGCCCACGCGGGCCTGGAGTTGGGATACTACGTTTTTGGATCCAGCTTTCTTGCCTCCGAACACTCCGGAACTGCGCACAGTCGTCAGGAGCCAGTGGGCCACCGTCGCGCCGAACACTGTGAACTGATGAGAACGCACTGCTTCGGCAAGAGCCACTTGTTGGCTTGTCTGGTGGCGGCGCTCTTGCCGCCCTCCATTCGAGCGGCGAGCGATTTCAAGCTGTTCACTCAGCCCCTCCTGATCAATTCCCAACGCGGCGAAGTGACCAGTTACGTGGCTCTCGTAGATTCCATTCGGTTCAATTTCCTGCCGCCTCCAGGTTGGAATGTCAGAGCAAACGCGACTGACAAGACGGTTGTATTTTTGTCGCCAGATTTGAGCACAACCATCGGGCTCAAATTCATTCCAAACCTTCGGTTGAACGCCGAATCCCAGCTATCCGTGACAAACAAGGCTGAAATTTTGGCTCGCTTCCCGGGTTCCAAAATCACCCAGACATTTCCTTGTCACACAAGTGGCGCCGAAGGAACAGCGTTCGACTTAGAGAGCCAAGTGGAGGACCGTCCACCATTGTCGATCAGGTTTGCCGTGGTTCCCATTGAGCAAAACATCGTGGAGTTCACGCTGACAACCGAAACTTCAAAATTTGCGAAACATCACTGGACATTTGGCAATCTGCTCACTTCTTTCCGCGTGGATCGAAGCCCGTTGTCACAATAAATTTAATCGTCACCCAAGGGTCGGGAGCTGCCAGATTCACCGGGTGGAGTAGATCGACAAAGTGGCATCATTATCATTAATAACCCGCGAGGAACCGCGCCGCCTTCAAGTTGTGACAGAATTCTCCGAAAGTCTCCGCAGAGCAGACCACAAGCCTCTTGCGCGCGATGGTACAGGGAGTAGACTGCGCTCTGGCAGGTTGAAAGTGAATGGAGATCGCTCCGCATCCGCGTTGTTGTTCGGCTCGCAGATCGAAATTGATCGAAGGAAGCGACGGTCCACAATTTCCAAATGAAGCTTGTTGAGACAGCTGGAAGCATTTTCGCAATGGCGCCTAGCACGCTTTCCCACCTGAAGCGGCAAGACGGGTGGCCCGAATAGAAGTCCATGGGCTTGGCGCTATCCAGCCGACTTGCGGCTTTGCGGGGCCAAACCGTTGCCATCGTGCTTGGCGCGCGCACGACCCAAGCTGTTTTCCTTCAACGCAACGGAGCCACCTTCAGCCTTCGGAATTACACGCTTTGTGATACTCCCACGTTCGCCAAGGAAGACGCCCAGGCAGCTCTCACAGCCCACCTGAAACACGTTTATAGTTCACTTGGAGCCGAGACCAAGGATGTCATTTTGGTGGTCGGCATGGATGATGTCCTGCTCAGAACCGTCGAATTACCTCCAGTGGATGAAGCGGCGGCCCGCCAAATGCTGCGGGTCAACGGCCGGAACTACGTGCAGCAGGAGATGATCGATTATGAGATCGATTGTGTCCTCCTAAACATGATCGAAGAGGAGGTCGCGAAACCTGCGACGCCATCAAATCCCGCAGATTTTGGGGAAAACGCGGCGGCCACTCCCTCAAAAAAGCAGCCTAAGCGCCGGGTATTGATCGGTGCAGGTCGAAAGGCAATGGTAGAGGATCTGCTCGCCGCGGCAAGAGGGGCACAGTTGGTCGTGACACAAATCACATTCACCCAAACCTGCCTAGCTAATGTCACTCGCTTAGCAATGCCGGAATTCACTAACCAAGATGCGAGGTAGACAGCGCGCCCAGTTGAAGGCCGCGACGAATGTGGGTTGAGCTGAAGGGCGCGCTGTCTACCTCGTGGTTGGACGAAGCGGCTGCGGCGGACGGATATTGTTATAGGTAAAGTAGCCAGAG
>SXGS01147744.1_pt1 | contig 15952 bp, 12 predicted proteins | sample 3174681 | NCBI WGS metagenome assembly SXGS01 (sample SAMN11356861, study PRJNA531348) | freshwater metagenome | isolation source: freshwater sample F1-80 | place: China: Fuxian Lake, Yuxi | collected 2017-12-25 | reverse complement strand
GGCGGATCGGAATTTGAATCCGAAACGGTATGAGTGGAAAGCGGACGGGAAAACGATTCTGGAGAAGATTCAGCGGGCCCGTGAAACTCTGGCACGCCAAGTCGGACTTAGTAAAGACAGTTCAGAGACACTACACTAGGCAGACAGCGGATACCAATGCGTCCGACAGAGCGATTCCAATGCGGTGGACGCTTCATCCGGTGGATTCCAGCCAATTCCCGCATCCGAGTTCTTGGGACAGGCCGCGATTGGGATGAAGATTATGAGCGAGGCATCAAGAGCGAGGAGGAGGCCAACGCCGGGAACCCGGCATTTCGCGGCTTGCGCGGCCCGATCTGGAACCGTTAGTTTTGCCTAGGCCGAAAAGCCTAACAACGATTTATGCCTGTTCCTCTTGTCGCTCTCTTGTTCGCGCTCCTGTTCGGGGCTGGGTGCCGGTCGGTTCCCGAAAAGGATTCGCGGTTCCTGCGGCTCGAGCAGTACACAGGAACTATTCGAGTGGCCTGCGTCGGTGACAGCATCACGTATGGCGCTGGCGTCGAGAACAGGGAATCCAACAATTATCCAGCCATCCTCGGCAAATGCCTCGGCGCGAGGTTTGAAGCGCGTAATTTTGGAGTCAACGGCGCGACGCTTCTGAAGAAGGGGGATCTGCCTTACTGGAAACTGGACGCGTTTCGTGCCGTGGAAACGTTCCAACCGGACGTGATTATTTTGAAATTGGGAACGAACGATTCGAAGCCTCAAAATTGGCGGTTCAAGTCGGAATTCGCATCCGATTTAGCGGAGATGATCGATTCTTTTTCGCGGCTACCCTCGAAGCCCCGTTTGTGGGTCTGCCTGCCGGCGCCCGTTTATCAAGATCGTTGGGGCATCAACGAAAAGACGGTGCGGGACGAAATCATGCCGTTGATTCGTCAAGCCGCCGCCAGCAGGCGCGTGCCGGTCATCGATCTGCACTCCGCCCTCGCCAATCGTCCGGATTGGTTTCCGGATGGCGTTCATCCAAACGCGGCCGGTGCGGCGAATCTGGCTCAAGTGGTCTGCTACGCCTTGCTCAAACATCCCTGACCCTCTTCGATATGGAGAATGAACCAACGCCTCCCGCATCATCCATGGGCCCTCCCCATTCAGAATCGAGTTGCCCACCTGTTCCCCCGCGATTGCCGCGCATGCCCTTGTCGCCGTCCGGTTCCGACCCAATTTCCGGAGGGTCTCCCAGGCCGGGGCCGAGGAACAATTCTGGCTTCTGGAAAGGAGCCGCGTTTCTGGGGCTTTTCTTGCTGGGAGTGTCTCTTCTGGCGCATGTAGCGTTCTGGTTCGATCTTCCTGGCGCCGGCCTCTCGGCACGCGCGGCCACGAAGGATTCTTCACTTGAGGAAGTCATTCTCAAGGAAGGGAAAGGCCTTCACAAGATCGCTGTTGTGGATGTGTCGGGCATCATCAGTGGCGACCCGATCGATCATCAAGGTCAAAGATTGGTTGAGTCCGTTGAGCATCAATTGAGCCGCTGCGCGTCGGACGCGTCGGTGCGGGCGGTGATCTTGAAGATTGATTCGCCCGGGGGAGAGGTCCTGGCCTCGGACGATCTCAGCCGTCTGCTCGCCAAGTTCCAAGTGAAGCACGCGAAGCCCGTTGTCGCCTCCATGGGAAGCGTGGCGGCCTCCGGAGGCTACTATATCGCGGCCCCGTGCCAGTGGATTGTCGCGAATGAATTGACGGTCACCGGAAGCATCGGCGTGATCATGCACGCCTACAACTACCGGGGTTTGATGGACAAGGTAGGGGTCAGGCCGGAGGTGTACAAGAGCGGCCGGTTTAAAGACATGCTGAGCGGGGACAAACGTGAGAACGAAATCTCGACCGAGGAAAAGGAGATGGTGCAGAACATGATCAACGAGACTTTCGGCCGTTTCAAGCAAGTCGTGCAGGAAGGGCGGAACAATGCCGCTTTGAAGAACAAAGGAAATGGGCGATCCTTGGCGGCAGATTGGGGGCTTTACGCGGACGGCCGGATCCTCACCGGCAAGCAGGCATTTGAAAGTGGCTTCATCGATGAGCTTGGGAATTTCGACACGGCCGTGGAACGCGCCGAGAAAATTGCCGGGATAGAGGAGGCGACGCTGGTCACGTTCCAACACGTCTACAGTCTTTCCAGCTTGTTGAGGCTGTTTGGACAGGGAGAGGCCCGGCACGCGGTCAAGTTGGACCTTGGTTTGGACATCCCCGACCTGAAAGTGGGGAGACCTTATTTCTTGTGGATGCCATAGCGTCGGCAGCCCTGGTTGCGTTGAACATTTTGTGGGTTAATGTGGTCGAACCGATTGTGGTGAGTCGGAGCATTTGAAACATTATGACGACGTTTGGATTTCTAATGGCGGATTATTGGTGGTTTGTGATTCCGGGCATGCTGCTGGGATTCTATGCCCAGATGAAGCTGAGCTCGGTCTATGGAAGGTATTCCCAAGTCGGCACCGCGGCACGAATCAGCGGCGCCGAGGCCGCGCGGGAGATCCTGGACCGTGCAGGGCTCCACCACATGCCGGTGCGTGAAGTGGCGGGGCATTTGACGGATCATTATGATCCCATCAAGAAGGAATTGTGCTTGTCCTCCGAGAATTATCGGAGCACTTCCCTCGCGGCCGTGGGTGTTGCCGCCCATGAGGCGGGCCACGCCTTGCAGCACAAGGCGGCTTATTTCCCGCTGCATTTCCGGATGCTCATGGTCCCGGCCACTCAGTTCGCGAGCATGGCGTGGATGGGCATCGTGGTTTTGGGCATGCTCATTCCGACGTTCTTCTCCATGGCGATTGGCCTGGCTATCGCGATTTTCTCGGTTATCACGCTGTTCCAACTCGTGACGCTCCCGGTCGAATTCGATGCCAGCCGCCGAGCCAAGGAGCAGTTGTTCAGGCTGGGCTTGATTCACGCGGACGAGGCGCCGGCGGTGAGCAAAGTGTTGAGTGCCGCGGCCATGACTTATGTTGCTGGGTTGGTGTCCTCGGTTCTTCAGCTTTTGCAACTGGTCATGCTGGCTCGGGGCCGTGAGAGGGATTGACGGGAGACTAGGGCTAAGCCGCGCTGTGCAGGCTTGGGTGAACTGGGACGAACAGCGAGAAACTCGAGCCCAAACCCGGGTTGGAACGCACGTGGAGCGCGGCCGAGGACTGGTGAAGCAGCCGATTCACAATGGCGAGGCCAAGTCCAACCCCGTTGGGATTGAGTTTTGAGGTGATAAATGGCTCGAAAATCGAGGACAACGAATTCGATGCGATTCCGGGGCCATTATCTTCGATGGAGATGCAAACCATCGGCGGCTGATTATTAAACTGCGTGCCTTGGGCGAACAATTGCCCGTCGCCCCGGCGGAGCGCCGACACATCCAGCGCCGCGGCCCAAGCCGTCGCGGTGATCCGCACCTGATGCGGCTGGGAAGCGCATTCCAGGGCATTCGAGGTGATATTGACCAGCATTTGCAGGAGGTCCGTGGAGTTGATGCGCACGGAGCATTCCTCGGGAAGGGGGTGGATCTCCACCTTGTTGTTCTTGGCGGAGGGCATCAACGAGAGAAGCTTTTTCAAGTCCCCGAGGAGAGCGTTGAGGTCGACAGTTCCCAGGGAGCGGTTTTCCGTCCTCAACAGTTTCAAATAACGATCTGAGACCTCCGAACAGCGCCTGACTTCCTTGTGGATTTGATGGACGTGCCGGCGCAAGCCTTCCACTTTGTCCGAGGGAAGGAACGTCCACCTCTGCGTCTCCTCCTCGATGAGCGTCACCAAGCTTTCGATGATGCAAAGGGGATTGCGAATGTCGTGCAAGATGCAGGCGTAGACCTCGGATTCGGCCTTGTTCGAATGCGCCTCGGTGGCCTTGCGGATCAGTTCGCCGCGGAGGAAATCCGTTTGGGACGCGTGGTCGGACAATTGTTTGAGCAGCGCGCCCCGCTGGGCCGCGCGCGCGACCGCGGCGCGCATCGTGGCGACCGAAAAAGGTTTGGAAAGATAGTCACAGGCCCCCGAACGAAGCGCTTCGTGAACGCTGCTCAGGCTTTCGAACCCCGTCACCATGAGAATCTCGGTGCTTGGCGAAAGCTTCTTGAGCCTCTGGATCACTTCAATGCCGCCCATGTCGGCCATGTTCAGATCCACGATCGCCACGTCGAATGTCGTCTGCGACGCCGCAGCCAACCCGGCAGGCCCTGACTCGGCGAGCACCACCTTGAAGTCGCTCTCAAAAATGATCTTGAACGATTCCCTGGGGCCTTCCTCATCGTCCACGACCAGCATGGAGGGGAGCGAGGCCCGGTCCGGCACTCTTTTCCTGGCAGATCGGCCTTGGTCGTATCCCGGACCCTGCTCGTGTTGCGACTGAAGATTGGAGAATCGATGAAAGAGGGACATAGGATTGAGGATGTGCCAGCGAGCCTAGTTCCCGGCGAGCAGCCGTTCCCACAATTCTTCGTTCAAAAGCGCTTTGGACAGGAAGTGCTTTTCTTCGTCGCAAGGGTCCATAGGCTTAGGATTCACTGGAAACTTTAACCGAAACAAGACGCCAGATCCAGGAGAGTTTTCGACGCCTATGTCGCCTCCGTGGTGGTAGGTGATGAAGTAGCTGATCATCAAGTTGAGCCCAAACTCCTTGGGCTGATCCGCCCGGATATAGAAAGGGTCAAAGATAGCCCGGATGGAATTCTCCGGCAGCCCAGGGCCGTCGTCTCGGATCTCCACCTGCACCCACTGATCCTCCGAACCCTCCAACGTCAGGGCCTTGGCTGTGATGTCGATCCGCGAACCGGGAGGGAGCACCGAGATTTCGTCTTCCAGGATCGCTTCGAACAAGCGGGTGAATTTCTTGCTGTCCACCGTGAGCTCAGGAATGTCATCGGGAATGCTTCCGTTGAGCACGATCTCTTTTTCCGCCAGCTTCACCGAGACTCTGTTCGCGGCGGCGGAGATGACATGCCGAAGCCGGACCCGATCAGTGAATGGGCCTCCCTTGAACGTCGGAGCGGTCTCCAAAGTGTAGAGTAGGGCCGTGATCCTTTCCACTTGGGAGACGACGTGTTGATAAAAATCGACCCAGAAATTTGGGTTCCGCAATTCCTCCAAGTGCAGGTTTTCCTCGTTCAGCTTCGAGGGCGCGAGCTCCAGGAAGGTCCTGATGGCGACCAGGGAATTGCGGACGTGATGGCCCATGCCCGCCGCCAGGACACCGAGGCTGATCACGCGATCGGTGATCATCATCTTGTGGAGGACGGACAGCTTTTCCCGAAGGAGTTGGTCGCGCTCGAACTGCACGATAAAAAACTCCATGGCCCGGCGGAGGGTGAGTTCAAGCTCGTGTGGATCCCATGGCTTGTGGATGTAACGATAGATCGCCCCGGCATTGACGGCGTCGATGGCCGCGTCCAAATCCGAGTAGGCCGTCGTCAATATTCTCACGACGCGGGGTTGGAGCTGCCGGGATTTCTCGAGGAGTTGGACCCCCTGTTCCCCCGGCATTCTTTGATCGCTGATCAGGATCCCGATGTCCCTTCGGTTCCGTTCGAACAAGACGAGAGCGTCCTTCACATTGGTGGCCGTGATGATCCGAAACGTTTTCTCAAAAGCCTTCGTGAACTGCCGGAGCGAGCGTTCCTCGTCGTCTACATAAAGAATCGCATATCGTTTGTATTCGTACAAGTTGTACATAAAGAGCCCGGCTACGCGCGAGGCTTGCCAAGAGTGCAAGACCCCGAGACCAAGTACAGTCGAGTGGCACGTCAGTCCAGGGTCGACCCTCGCATTTTCTTGGGAAAAGCCAAAGTAAATTCCGTGATCCCCTCGGCTGAGCTCTCCACCACGATCCTTCCCTCATGCTGCTGCATGATGCTGAAACAGATGCTTAAGCCAAGCCCCATCCCCGCGCCAACCTCTTTCGTGGTGAAGAACGGGTCGAAGACGCGGCCCAAGTTCTCTGGGGAAATGCCCGGGCCATTGTCCCGCACTGAAACGAGCACTTGATCGGCTTTTTCCCGCGCGGCGATACAGACCGACGGTTCCGGCGTCTCGTGGGTTCTGAGGGAGTCGATCGCGTTTTGAATCAAATTCATCAAAACTTGAGTGATTTGATTCCCGTTGACCTCGATCTCGAGTGCTGGAGGGATTTCGACAGTCACCTTGATTTTGTCCCGCCATTCGCTGGACATGAGCCTCAGTGACTTCCGCACGAGGCCGTCCACCGGCTCCGAGTTTCGCCTCCGTTCATCGGGATGCGTGAACGTTCGCAAATCCGAGACGATTTCCTTGATGCGCCGCAGGCCGTCCGTCACATCGCGCAAGGTGTCTCCAAAATCTTCCGACTCCGCGCCCGGCAGCGCGCCTGAAAAGGAGCGCAGGTTGAACGCGCCTGTCGTGGCATAGTTCAAGGGGTTGTTGATCTCATGGATGATGCCGGCGCTCATCCGGCCCAGAGAGGCGAGCTTTTCCCGCTGGACCAACTGAGATTGGGCTTCCTTCAGTTGTTCTAGGGTGGATTCCAATTTCCGGTTTTGCGCGGTCAGCTTTTTCTGCAACTGGTGGGACTGCGCCAGATTGCCCGCGCGCACCATAAGTTCCATGGTTGAGAACGGCTTCGAAACGAAGTCGTTGGCGCCCGACCCAAGGGCCGCGAGCTTGGTTTCTTCGTCGGCTCGAGCCGTGACCAGCAGTATGGGAATCGTCCGCGTCGGGGTGCGCGACCGGAGCTCCCGGCAAACCTGAAGCCCGTCCTTCTCAGGCATCATCATGTCCAAAATCACGACGTCCGGGAGGAATTGGGATGCTTTGTCAAGGGCTTGGATTCCGTCGGCCGCTTCGATGACTTGGAATCGGTGGGTCAGCATGGACTTGAGAAACAGGAGCATGTCGGGTTCATCGTCCGCGATCAGGACGGAGGGACGCAGCGGATCCAAATCCGTTTCGATCCGCAAGGTGGCGGGGTCGAAGCTGGGAGTCACGTGGGTTCGATTTGCGACGCTGTTGAAACGTTCCGGCGATAGAGAAGGCCCCGCAGGAGCCTTCTCTTTGGGAGGCATCGGTCCCGCGGGTCTCCAAGGCAGGGTGATCGTGAAGGTCGTTCCCTGGCCGAGCACGCTTTCCACGGACACCCCGCCTCCCTGGACTTCCACCAACTCTCGAACCAGCGCGAGCCCGAGCCCGGTGCCTTGGAACTTCCTGCTGGCAGACGTGTCCGCCTGCCAGAAGCGGTCGAACACAAAAGGCAGGTGATCTCTGCTGATGCCGATGCCATTGTCGCTGACTTCCATCACGCATTGATCGGCCGCTTTTCTGAGGGAGAGCATGATTTGGCCGCCCGAGGCGGTGAATTTGAGGGAGTTGTAGAGGAGGTTGAGAATGATCCTTTCCCACTTGTTCTGATCGATGAGAAGGCAACCGACGCTCTCTTCCGTGTCGCACTTGAGCGTGATTCGCTTCTCTTCAGCGGCTGTTTGAAGCGAATTTACCAGGCCTTTGACGAAGGAAGCTGATTGAACTGGTTCGAGTTGAAGCTCCATTTTGCCTTCCTCCAGCCTGACCAAGTCCAGCAGGTCGTTGATCAGTTTGAGAAGGCCAAGCCCATGAATCCACATCGTGTCCAAGTGGCTCTTGACCAGCGGCGGCGGCAGGGAGCCGCTGTCGCGGCGCAGCATTTCCAATGGCCCAAGCACCAGGGTCAAAGGGGTGCGGAGTTCGTGGCTGATGTTGGCGAAGAACCGGCTTTTTACCTTGTCCAGCTCTACGAGCTTGCGATTGTTTTCTTCCAAGAGCCTCCTGTTCTCAGCGAGCTCGTAGCGGAGCTCGAATTCGCTGAATAGGAGCTGATTGTAGAGATAGTTTCCGGCGATGACAATAATTCCTGTGAGGATCAGGAAATAAAGATTGTTGAGGAAGATGGAGCTATTGATCGAGGTAGGCTGCAGGAAACAGGCGAGCAAATAGAATTCCATGACCCCCACCACCGAGATCACGGATTCCGCAAGTGTCCAGTGGCCCACGGCGCTCACCGCCAGCAGGATGAGATTGAGCCCCGCATAATAGGGGGATCCGGCGGGATCGGCCGTGCAGGCGATCATCGTGGCGATGAACAAGGAGGGGAGGAAGACGATGGGCAGGCCGATGCGCCGGTAATGACGCTCACCCCAGCGCGTGTAGTGGAGGGCCCAGACGATCGCGACCAGCCCCGAGCAAAGAAGCCTGAGCTTGAAAAAGAAACCAACGTGCTCCGGATACACGGCCATGTCCAGGAGGACCCCCAGCGGCATGAGAACGACCGTCAGCAAGCAGGCGAGCTTGCCGGTTCGGATCCGGACGAGACGCTCGTTCCTTTGAAACGCCTCCCTGAAATCCGGTTGCGCGAACTTTTTCGATTTCTCAGGCCACATCCGGTTTCCGGACTTTGATGAAAATGTTCACACGCGTGTCATCCGTCTCGACGGAAAACTCCGAGTCAAGGGCGGCGTCGGGTTTGATCAAGGCGAAATCCTTCTGGCTCCGATAAAACAAATGCCATTCAAGGATGTAAGACATGCAATGCCGGTTTGGATTGGAGGAGTCCACATTCGTGGCCAGCAGCAGCCCGCCGGGCGCGAGGAACTCGTATAGGTAATTCATCACGCGCTTGCAGGTTCGGTCGTTGAGATAATCGAACAAGCCCGCGCAGTAAATAAAATCGCGATGCTCCTCCAAAGCTGGTTTCACGTGGCGCGCCGCCTCTTTCAAGAGTTGATGCACGGACTTCCGTTCCACCTCGAGAAACGTGGATCGCTTGTGGCGCGTGATGAGGCTTTCCAGGATCACGCGGGTGTGCAGCAAAGTTTCGTCGTTGAAATCAAGAAGGCGCACGCGGGCGTGGTTGGAGAGTTCACTGTGCTCGACGAAGAGTTGCAGCTCTTTGGCGGGGCCGCATCCGAGATTGAGTATCCGCGCTTGACGTCCCAGGCGGACGCGCCGCTCCGTCTCCTCGCCGAGGGTTCTTTCGAGGAATAAGACCCGGTTCCGGTGGGCCTTCGCGCTCGGTTGATCGAGGAGCCACACGTTCAGCACTTTTGCGAAGAGCGTGCTCCCCTCATGGGGATCCCGCAGGATCATATTGACCATCTCGTAATCGCCCGCGTAACCCAACGGCTTCCGATACGTTCGGTAAGCGAATGGAGAACACAGCACGTGAGGATGCAGCTGGCGTTTCACGAAACTGCGGTGCAACGGTTGAAGTTCCACGTCGACGGATTGAGACACCGCCTCAAATTCGCCAAATCGCTCATCCAAAGCAGGCAATATCGAATGACGCAATTCCGCGATGATTTCCTTCTCCATCTCGACGCGATTGCCGTGGGGCGAAGTTCGAATGCCCAGCTCCACTTGATCCAGCCATCGGCGAAGGTCGATGAAGAAATTGTGCACATCAGACACCACCACTTTGTAGGCCGCGCGCACGCTGAGAATCTTTTTCCATTCCGTGAAAAACCCGGCGAATTCCTCCCGAAGTTTTTCCTTCCGGTTCACAGGAGAAAAGAGGTCGACGTCGAGCCACGATTCATCCAGGGTCGCTTCGCAGACCACGATGACGCCCGTGTTGACAAGGTTGCTCACAATGCCGCGTCCCGAATAGATCATTTTGTCGTTGACGATGATTCGGAATTCCCCAAGCACCTCGGACATTTGCAGGATGCTGTAGGGATTGTAGACTTCGAAAACCGCGAGGTAGCGCGTGAGTCGCAAGAGGGTCGCCCGGCCCTCGACTCCTTGGCTGTTAACGAAGACAATGAAATTGTCTTTCTCGCCAAGGTTGGTGGTCAACTTGCTTTCCATAGAGGACAATCGAACGGGCCCGACATCGGGCGCCCTGGACGACGGCCGGAAATGGCCAATCAGCTCACCAGCGGGGAACAGCGCAGTGCCGCGACCGTTCAAAACCTGGCTCGGTGATGAAATAGAGCAAAACGCTGCCTTTGGATAGTCTTTTTCTTGCTTGGGCTCGATGACTCAGCGAGGCTGGTCAGCCAATTATGGCCCCATCCATTGTTTCCAGCCTGCTGATCGTTCGGGCATTCGCGCCGCGAGTTTTGAGTGGTGTCACCACCCTGATCTGCAGCGGGGCCTTTTGGTTCGCGGCGCTCGGCGAAGGGTTTCGCAACCCGCCGTCAGGAAGTTTTGGGCTCGGCAGGGCCGGAGGCCGTTTCGCCCATGTCGACGACGCGAGCGCGGTCATTCATAATCCGGCAAATCTGACCGATCTCACCGAGTCAGAAGTGCAATTCACTCCCTCCATCATTCATGCGAGCGTGGATTATTCGAACGCCGCGGGCGGCCTGGAAACCAGCCGGAATCCATGGAAATTCCTGCCCAATTTTTTCGCCGCGATGCCTGTTGGCAAAACGGCCGGCCGCTGGGCGTTCGGCGTCGGACTCACAACCCCCTATGGCCTATCCAGCGAGTGGAACCCCGATGGCGGCCTGCGCTACGCGACCGCGCACTATGCCGAACTGATCACCCTGAGCGCTTCTCCCGCCCTGGCCTACAAGGTGACCGATACATTGCGCGTCGGGGTCGCGGCCAACCTCTATTGGTCTCAGGTGCAATTTCGCCAGTTTTACCCTTGGGCGCTGTTGACTCAAAATCCCGCGCAACCCGAGGGCATGGCGGCTTTGAAAGGGGATGGAACAGGCTTGGGAGCGACCCTCGGAATCTCGTGGGACATTGCGAAAGGGCATCGCCTTGCCTTGAGTTACCGGTCCATGGCGGATATCGACTACAGCGGTGACTTCCACGTCAGCAATTTCCCCGCCGTCGCCGGCGCGCTTGGGTTTTCGGATCACAGCACATTCCAAACCGAGATCGGATTTCCCAATATTCTGGGGGTCGGTTACGGAATTCGGCTTAGCGACCGCGCCCGCTTGGAGTTCAGCGGGGAGTGGGTCGAGTTTTCGAGATTTGACTCATTGCCGCTGGATATCGCGGCGAATAATCCTCTGCTGCCCTCCCGCGTTGTCGCCGAGGAATGGCGAAACACGTTTACCGCAGGCCTGGCCGGGGATTGGGCGTTCGCTCATGGGTGGAGTTGGCGGGGGGGGTATCAATATTACCAAACTCCGGTTCCTGATCGGACCCTCACTCCCGTGATCCCAGATTCCAACCAGCACGTCCTGACAACCGGCGTGTCCTACCGTTTCGGCAAGCACAGGCTTGATCTCTCCTACGGCAAAGTCTTTTACCTGACTCATGACGTGTCGCCCCAGGACAATCCGGCTTTTCCCGGGCGGTATGAATTCGACGTCCACCTTTTTTCAGCGGCCTATTCCTTTCTGTTCTGAATCCATCAGTTAGTTCCCTCCGGGTAAGAGGTGAACGCGGAGAATAATCAGAGCATCACCACGACCAAGGTGACGGGTGATTCCAAGACGTACCTGCTTCAGTTGGATCGATCCACCGGAGCCAAGTTTTATCCGCTCCGCAGGCAGTCACTGGGTCGCAGTCGAGCCGGGTGGATGTCCTGCTTGTGGATGCGAAAAACGGCACACTAGCGTCTCCGCATTTACGGCTCGAATTGTGGGGAATCGGTGCATCCACGCGTTGTCGGTGGAGCGCGACTGTGCTGAAAGCCAGTCGCAGCAGCATCTCAGGCTCGCTGTCACGCCAAACCTGCTGCGGCTGGTGCTCCGCATACAACCGCGCTCCGGGCTGCCACCCAAGTTCACCGACAACTTGTGGATGCACTGGTGGGGAATTGTGCTTGTCCAAGGACCTTGAATTTGGTAGCGAATTGTATTCGATGAACACGGTCGTCAGCTGCCCTTTTTCTAAATATCTGCATGCGATTCCCTGAGGAAGTATCCGGGTCCGATCCGCGGCAGGACGGGTTGGCGAATGAGGGATATGCGATGGGATCGGGGTTGAGCGCCGGCCAGACGGTTGGAGGAGATCGATTCCGATTGGTGCGTCTCATCGGCCAGGGTGGCATGGGGATGGTTTGGCAGGCGTTCGATGAGCGGTTGAAGGAGGCCGTGGCGCTGAAATTCATTTCCGAGAAGATCCGGGGCAACCCCCAGGCCTTGATGGCGCTTCGTCGCGAGACCAGCCGTTGTCATTCTTTGAGCCATCCCGGAATCATCAGGATTCACGATTTGCAGGAAGGTGTCGGCGAACCCGCCTTCATCTCCATGGAGTACATACAGGGGCCCAACCTGTATCAGCTCGCCCGCCAGCGGGAGAAACGCGCCTTCCGATGGTCCGAAGTCGAAGGATGGTTAACCCAGCTCTGCAGCGCGCTCGATTACGCGCATTCCCGGGGGATCATCCACCGCGATCTAAAGCCGGCGAACCTGATGCTGAACGCCTCTGGCGAAATTAAACTCGCCGATTTCGGACTGGCTGAAATCCTGAAGACACCGGAGGCCGTCCAGGAGCGGCACACCGGGGGGACCCTGGCTTACATGAGTCCCCAGCAACTTTCAGGAGCCACGGCGGCGATTGCCGATGACGTCTATTCATTGGGCGCCTGTCTTTTTGAACTGCTCAGCGGCAGCCCCGTGTTTTCCGGGGACGACGTGCCCCGGCGGATTGCCTTTGAGCCGGCGCCGTTGCTTCCGGCCCAAAGAGAATCCAACGGCATCACTGACCCTATCCCCGAGGAAGTGGAGGATCTTGTTCAACAATGTCTCTCTAAGAATCCCGAACTTCGCCCTCCGTCAGCCGGAGCGATATTGAGAATGCTCAACCGCGGCAAAGAGGATGCGCCGGTCCAATCGCAGAGCTCGGGGCGCGAAGAACGCACGACTCTTTTCGGCAGAAAAAACTTCTCCCTGGTTCTGGAGACGATAGCCGCGGTGGCCATCGTGACGTTGTTGGCAAAGTTGTTCCTCGCCACCAGAAAACCAGCCGTCCAAACCGTTCCCATCCTGGATCTCAAACAAGCTCCTGTCCAAGCCTCCTCGTCCGAAGGGCCTTGGACCCCCGAAAAAGCCTTCGATGGCGTTCATCGGATCGTTGCCGCTGACACGCACCGCTGGGTGACCGCTTCCGTGTTGGGAGATCGCGAGGAATGGATTGCCGTCGACCTGGGGAAGGACATGGTGCTCGAACGCATCATGGTGGACTGGGAGTTGGCCTACGCCAGGGATTTTGCAGTGCGCACGCGGACCAGCGTGCAAGGATTTGTTCCAGACCCGTCTCTTTGGACAAGAGTGGGGAGTGTCACAGGCTTCAGGGAAGTCAAGCTGACCGCCGTGAATGATTCCGCAAGCCAGGAGGATGTGGTATTTGATTTTGCGGCGGGGCGCGTTCAGCACGGGCAATACATGGCCGCAACCGCAGCCGAAATCGAACCTTTCTCCCCTATCGCCAGGCACGTGATGATTAATCCCACGGGCCGGGGCGCTCAAAATCACGGCGTTTATTCGATTCACGAAATCGAAGTCGCCGCGCGGCCCTTGAACTCGGTGCGTTAGCTCTTTCAACTCTTCCTCTGTGACTTCCGCCCCCGAGCCGCCCGAAAGCCCGCCTTCGTCCATCTCGGCCCCCGCACCGTCTTTGTTCCGCACGACGCGATGGAGCGCGATCTCTCTGGCGCAAGCAAGGCATGCCGGCGAGGCCTTGACGGGCATGGAGCGGCTGGCGCAGATCTACTGGTATCCACTTTATGCCTTTGCGCGAAGGCAGGGCCTGAGGGAAGCCGATGCTGAGGATGCCGTCCAAGGGTTTCTGACGCGATTTGTGAGCGGTTCTCATATTCATGGAGTTGATTCCTCCAACGGACGGTTTCGTTCCTTCCTCTTGAAGTGCTTCAAGAACTATCTCGCCGATGATCGTGAAAAAGCCGCGAGTCAGAAACGTGGTGGAGGGATCGAGTTCGTGCCTTTGGATGCCTTGGCCGCGAACGAAAGATATCGGAGCGAGTCGGGAGGGCATGGCTTGAACCGTGAAGAACGTTATGACCTTGACTGGGCGCAGTCGTTGGTGGCTGAAGTGCTTGAACGACTGAGGCGGGAGTGCAAGCAGAGCGGCAAGGAAGACCGTTTCGAAGTGTTGATCCCATTCTTAATCGAGGATCCGACTCCGGAGGAGGTGACGCTCCTGAGAAAAAATCTGGCGCTCGGAGAAAGCGGCGTTCGAACTGCCCTGCGGCGCCTGCGACTTCGTTTCGGAGAATTTCTCTGGACCGAAATCGCCCGGACTCTTTCGGATGTTTCCCAAGTAGAACAGGAAACTCGCTACGTGCTGGGCATTCTGTCCAAGACAGACCCGATGCAGGGCTCCTGAGGCCTTCGGGAGACTCGATCTGCCGAATCGTTCCCTTTCGCGGCGCCGTCTTCTGGGAGCCGAGTTCCACAAGGGATATGCCTCCTTCTTCGTTAAACCTTTCTCATCCAGGCTTTAGCAAATCCACACCATGTTCAACTGACGTTTCCAGGATCCTGCAAAAGAATCAATCGGTTGGGCGGTGTTTTGCACTTTTCCAAACATTTTCTGCGCGGATTTCCAATTATTCCCGTTGTAAGGGTTTGGGCACAGTTCTTCGGAAGGAAACCGCTCGACCGCGTCGTATGGTTTTCGAGGGGCACTGCGCTCGTTCATCGACGGCCTGAACTCTGAACTATTGAGCACCATGCATCGATTTCGAAAACATCCGCCAGGGGGGTTGGATTCGCTATTGACCGGGGCATTTCTCCTGGCGTTGATTCTGCCCGCTTCCGCTCATTGGGTGACTCAATCATTCGTCCTGGCGCCCGGATGGAATGCGGTTTATTTGCACGTGGATGCAACCCACGCGACGTTGGAAACGCTGGTGGGTTCGGACGAGACGAATCCCATCCAAGAAATCTGGCTTTGGCAACCCGCGCCAGCCACTTCTCAGTTCGTCGTCAGTCCGCTGCTTCCAACGACCACCGGCAGCCAGTGGCTCAGTTGGAATCGGCCCACTGCCGAGACTTCCGGGCTGCAACGGCTCGTGGGGAATGCCGCGTACTTAGTGCGTGTCGGGGGGGGCGCTAACTACACGTGGAATCTCAAAGGCAAAGCGGTCCCGCCCAATTATCTCTGGACCAGCACCGGCCTGAACTTCATCGGGTTCCCAGCCCCGGCGGCCGCTCCGCCCAACTTTGAGGATTTCCTGGCGCCCGCGCCCGCCCTGCAACAGGCGGCGGAGATTTTCAATTATGTGGGGGGCGAATTGAGCGCCAGCAATCCGTCGAGACTTTATGCCTTTCGCACCAAGCCGTTGCGTCGGGGGGAATCCTATTGGATCCGATCCGGAAACACGTTCAATCGCTACTTCGGCCCGTTCGAACCCGCGTTGGACGGGGGGGCTGGCCTGCTATTCGGCAGCGATCTGGGCCAGAGCCGGCTTCGATTGAGAAACCTCACGGCGTCCTCCCTAACGGTGACGCTGAGTCTGGTGAATTCTGAGTTGCCTCCCGCCGGCCAACCCTCCCTGGTAGGGCCGCCGCCCCTTCTGCTCCGAGGGGCGATCAGCACGGTCGACTTGACCTACGGATTCACCCAGATGGCTACCGGCCCTCAAACCATCACGCTCGCCGCGAATGGCCAACCGGGCTCCGAGTCGGAAGTGGTATTCGGACTGAATCGGTCACAAATGCCAGGACAAGCCGGGTCTGTTTACGCGGGAATCTTGAGGCTCACGGATTCGTTGGGCCTGAGTCAAGTGGACATTCCCGTCTCCGCCGAAGTCGCTTCGCACGCCGGACTGTGGGTGGGCAGTGCCTCCATCGACAACGTTCAACACTATCTAAAGGCTTATCAAACCAAGGTAGGTGGCGGCCTTGAGACGACTCCAGGAGGAGCTTACATCCCGACTTCGACGAACACGGCTCCCGGAGCCGTGGCCAGGCCTTATCCCCTGCGGCTTATTATTCACAACGACGGCACGACCAGCCGGTTGCTCCAGCGCGTGTTTCACGGTCTGGACGGGAACCTGAATC
>SXGS01751058.1_pt1 | contig 15956 bp, 12 predicted proteins | sample 3174681 | NCBI WGS metagenome assembly SXGS01 (sample SAMN11356861, study PRJNA531348) | freshwater metagenome | isolation source: freshwater sample F1-80 | place: China: Fuxian Lake, Yuxi | collected 2017-12-25 | reverse complement strand
CGGCGGTGTTCGAGGCCGTCTGAAACGCGGCTGTAACCACACCCCGCCCGTTCGCCGTCTAGGCTGTGAGGGTGAGGTGAACGATGGGACAGGAATACCGCAAGCCGAGCCCCAGCGAAGCATGGGCGGCCAACGGCAGCAATGTGCCGCCGTGTTCCGAGCGCTCTTGCTATGGTACCGCGCCCGGCGGATGGAGCGTCGGCGTTCATCCTCAGGTAGGGGTGGGTGTGAGCCCGGTTCCCGGCGTTACATTAGAGGGAACGACGGATGGTCAATCTACCTCCGTCTCCGGTTCCGTGTCCGGACAGCACGGTAGTATCGGGGGAACGGTGGATTCGGAGGGTTGGCGGGTGGATGGATCGGCCCAAAGGGGCGGCCTGTCCGGCGGCGGGTCCTATTCCTCCGACGGGGCGGGGCGACTCGAAGGCGGTGTTGGCGCCTACCAAGAAGCGGTGGGCTGGGACGCACAAGGCAACGAGCTCACCCATGACTACACTTTGGGCGGGTACGGGGTACAGACCCGTCAAGACGGCGCGTGGAATATCAATACTCCGGTCTTGTCGGGGGTTTGGGGCGAAGAAGGATTTGAGTGGTCGGAGGCGAATGCGGCGTTTGAGGGGGTCGATGTCGGAGTGAAGAATGACGGTGACGCATTCCCGGAAACCAACGTTGGTTTTGGAGCCCGCCGAGGGCCGATTCAAGCCGGTGTGGACGTGACAGTCGATCACGATCCCGGTGGGCAGGGCGCCGGGGCCGGTTGGATGGATTGGCTGACCGGTGGCCGACTCTCGTATTTGGACTGTTCGTTTCAGGACGCGGGGGAGGATCTCGATGGGGATGGGATCCGCGAAATCCAGCGGAAGTCGTTCAATCCGGCGTGTCAATAGTAAGGTAGTTTACTATTTGTCTTTGGGTTTTGGCCCGGCGAAACTCACGACCAGTTCTTTCGGCAGCGGAGGAACCTTCAGATCGGCGCGCACGTACACATCGTAGTACCGTCGGTAATGTTGGTTCACCCGGCCGAGATAGACGTACTCCGCGGTAAGCCCCTTCCACACTTTGCGATCGTTGGGATACTCCATCTTCGCCTGCTTGGGTTCCCGCAGGGTAGAGATGAAGACCTCGGGATTTTGAGGAGTGAAAGCGGAGATATCGGCGTCTTTGCTCTCCGGGTGGGGTTGGGTCAAAGCCCGTTGGTGCAACTCCGCCACCTTGACGTCGGGACCGATAAAGTAGGCAAGAACGCCCGCATCTCGCGTGGCGAGCACCGATCCCTTGGGAAGGTAGGGGGCCAGATGTTCCATGGCCAGCTGTGCGCCATTGCCAGGTAGGGCCGTATGTTTTCCGTCGTATTTGAACACATGCTTGGGGACGGGGCCGGCGACGAGAATGCCCAGGAACAAAGCCGATGCGACCGCTGACGGAGCCCATGCCGCGGATGCAAGCTTGGAACGCGACGCTTCGAAGAGCTCATCAAGTCGGGAACCGCCGAGCGCCAAGGCGAGGGAGGCAGCGGGCAACAGTAGGCGTCCGCCCGGCATCCACATGTCCACCTTAAAGGCGACGGCGGTCAAACCGAGTGCGATCGCGGCGACCAAAGCACGCTCTTTCTTGAGCCCGAGCCCCACTAGCAAAATCAGGGCGACCACCGCCCAAAACAGGGCGTCGGGGGACAGGTATTTGAGATTGAATTGGATTTGCGCCATCAGGTCGCGGCTGTCCTTGGCGGCAAAGGTATTGGGCACCCAGTGCCCGAAATACAAGAACCGCCCGACCCAAACGCCGATGGCCGTGGCCGTTGTTGACACCACGACCGGCCAAGCTTTCGAGCGGTAAAACACGGCTTCATAGACGGTGATCGTCGCTGCGACCGCGATCCCCTCCGGTCGGGTGGTGATCAATACGGCGACCAGGATGGCGGGTCCGATGCGGCTTCCCGTTCGCAGAGCGAGCGCGCAGCCCCAGATCACCGCCGCCAAGAACATCGAAGACTCGATGCCGTTGGTGCTGACCACAGCCAAATGAGGGTCAAATGCCAGCCATGCCGCAGGAACAAAGGTCCACCAGCTCTTTTTGCCGATCAGGCCCTCGGTGAGGGGCTGCATGCCGACGACAGCACAGGCGCCAAACAACAGTCCGAGGCCAACCATCGCGGAATGCAGGTGGATCCCAAGTTTGTAAGCGATCGCGAGAAGCACCACAAACGACAGATTGGTGTACCCTTCCACCGGGGGCTCGCCGGCGTTGTACACAGGTCCGTTACCCAATGCGAGATTTCGGGCGTAACGTGCGGATATCCAGGCATCGTCCACCACCGATGGCAGCGTTGGCCAAGCCCGCACCAAGAAAATGGCGATCAGGGCGATGAACAGAATGACGTAAAGGGCGCGGTCGCGGCGGGTGCTCATGATCTCTGTGTTTATCCAGCTGTGGAGCGATCCGGGTGAGGTAGGATGCAGCCGGAGGCCAAATGTTGCGGTGGGTGGTGATGCGGCACGCGCGAGCGCCGCAAGCGATGGATTCGCGGCGGGACCACGAGCGACCCCTGGACCAGCGTGGACAACGGGAGGCGGCGGTGATCGGCGCCATGCTGGCTTCTCGAGGTTGGTGGCCGGATCGGGTGTTGTCGAGCGATGCGGTCCGCACCCGAGAGACCTGGGCGGCGGCGGCACCCGCGGGACCGCCGGCGGAAGCGAGTTATCTCAGCGCTTTTTATGAGTCTGGCGCAGTGGCGGCATTGGAGGCCGCACAGAGCCTTCCGCCGTCGGTGACGACCCTGCTCACTTTGGGTCACAACCCCGAATGGGAGCGGTTGGTAGGCCTGCTCACGCGCGAATTTGTGGTGTTAGGAACGGCGCATACCGCGTTGCTCTCGTGTGCCAAAGCGCGCTGGGACGACGCCGTGGTGCCGGGGCTCTGGCAGTTGGAGGAGATCCTCCAGCCGACGGACCCCTCGGACTGAGACGGTCGAACTCGTCAACCGCTTGACGATTTCTACCGCAGGGCGATCTCGATTTCGCCAGTTTGTGGCTCTACTCTTCCGATCAGATCGGAGCTCTGCCCGGTGATCAGAACGAAGGGCCGCTCATCGACCGGATCCCAACCGCCGTCGGTGGGACCGACCCGATACGAGAAAAAGACAGGATCGTTGGGGGTATCGAAGTTGACGTCGGGCTTGCCGTCGTTGTCGTTGTCGCCATCCGCGGTCAAAACGCCCTCGGAAACCCCGAACGAAATGATGGAGCCGTCTTCGCTTGGCGCGCTTCCGGAGGCGATCACGAAGCTGACCGCGCCTTCGTCGGACATGTAGCGGACATCTTCGCGTGCGAGCGTCGTCTGAACACCGGAAAGAGAGCCCTCTACCTCCCAACCCGACAGGTTGCGGTTGTAACGGACCGTCCAGGTCTCCGGCTGAGCGATACCCGCGCAAGGGTTGATTTGAACGTGGTAGTCGCCAAAGCCATTGCCCAGAAGTCGCGGACCGTACTCTTCCAGGTCATAGTTGGTCGTGTAGTCGTAGGCCGTATTCCGCTTTTCAACGCGGGGAATCGGCCCGAGGCCGTCCCTGACCAGGCAGCCGGTGCCCTCTTCGGCAAACAGGACCCGACCATTGGCGAGGCTGATCGCGACCGATGCCCCCCATTTGTGAGCGCCTAATTCGTCGGTTTCCGGCCAACGGTACTTCATTGGAATCGCTTCGATCCCGGAGATTGGCCCGCGAACGTCCATTCCCTGGAGGCCAGGAGCGGAAACGTTGACGTCGACCAGGGCTTCCGCGTCCAGGTCGTACACCCACACTTCGTGGGTACCCTCGGGAACCACATAGACCCAACGGCCATTTTCGGTAGACAACGGCGCCACATCGACGACCGGCCACGGAAGATCATGGGCGATCGCCGCATCTCCTTGCGGATCGATCTCCCAGACCACTGCGAGCTCTCGGTCCGCGACAAACAGAATCCCCTCGGGGGAGAACGCCAACTTTGCTGGCGCCGCAGAGAGGTCAAGCGTGGGTGCGGCGGCGAGCGCATTGGTGAGCGGGTCGAACCAGGAGAGCTGCGTGGACCCCGAATCGCGCTGCTCGACGATCATCGCCAGCAGCGATTGATCCGGGGCCATAGCGAGTTCTACGGGGGTGCCGCCGACGTCGATTTCGTCAACTTGGTTGTCTATTTCCAGGAACAGCTGATCGCCGGAGCTGGCCGCACCGTCGATCCACACCATGCCTACATCGCTGAGTGGCGCCCAATGACCGCCGCGACGGGGGTCATTCACTCGACCGGTTCGACTGCCTTCGACCCACCAGACTTCGCCGTCGGACGTCAACGTCCACAGCTCGGTGGTGGCATCCCCCGACTGCAGGACGATCTGCCGAAACGAGGCTTCGTCGCCACTGGAGTCCGCATCCACAAACGTGGTGCTGACCACCTCAGGCTCGGGCTCCACCGGCTCGCCGTCCTCGACGCCAATCACATGCGGAACGCGAAGGAGGCGCTCAAAAGCGGTATCTCCTGCGAACACGGTGATCGTCTCGGCGTCCGGCGCCCAGGTGGCGACGCTGGTCAACAGGCGTCCGGCGCCCGTAGCGAGCGGCGTACTTCGGAGGAAGCTGGCCTCTCCATCGTCGGTCAGGAACTGGCCGCGTTTAAGCGCGATAGGCCAGATTTTTCCGCCATAACCTGACGCGACGTATCCGATCGGCTCCTTGAACGGCCCGCCCACTTCCGGCTGAACCACCGCGGCCGCGACGGGTTTTTCCAGGTTTCCCGAGTAGACGCGATCAATGCCGCAGCCCGCCAACAACACCACTGCCCATGAAAAACGAGGGGTCACCGGTTCTCCAGCCAGGTCAACACCTGCATCCACGCGGGGCTATTCGGATCCGCATCGACAATCGCCAAGTTCGACTCTGCGAAATTGTCGGTCACTTGCCCCGTATAGTTGGCGACGACCGCATAACGTCCATCGGGGGACAGTCGAACGAGGTGAGGATGTTCGCCAATATCGGTGATTCGACGCACTTCTCGGCCGTAATCATCCAGTGAAAGGTCGAAGACCGAAAGACTGTTGTCTTGGTAGTGGGGGACAAACAACATGCGATTGTCCGATGAAAGAGCCATATCGCCGCCGCTGATTTGGTCGACCCCGCCGAGGCCAGAGTACGATTCGGCGCCCTCGTCCTCCGTGCCGTACGCCAGCGGAAGGATGGCCTGGGTATGTAGCAGATATCCCTGCTTTTCGTCGTCATCGACGAGCTCGCTCAAGTCCACCACCACCAGGGCGTCCGGATCCCACGACGTCAAATACAGCAGGTTTGTGCCGGGAATCTGCTGTGCATCTCGGAACCCCCTCGGGCCGACGACGCCGCTCACCACAATGAGCGCTTCCACCTCAAGGTAGTTGCGGTCGACGAAGCCAGGTTCGGTGTCATTTCGAATGTCGAGCACTACGACCGTATTGGAGAGTTTCGACGTCACATACAAAAAGCCGCGTTCGGAATCCAGCACCAACGATGACATACCTTCGCCGGAAACTTGGATGCCGTCGATCGTCTGTCGAAGCTGAATCACGTCGGAAGCAGAGGTACCCGCATCGCTTTCGAATACGATCCGATCCTCTGCCGTAGGGAACCGCTGTGCGGGGTAGAGCGCGTCGTTCCGGCCGACGGCGCGGCCGATCCGAAATTCCGGAAAGACGGCATCGTCGTCTGATCCCGCATACCAGGCCGTATATTCACCGTTGCCGTCGGCGACGACCACCGGCGAGCTGACCCCTCCCGAGGCGAATGAAAGCGGGATTTCGGAGAGCGCGGGCTCGGACAATTCCGTGGTGGCGTTTTCGTCGCGCACCCAGCGGCCCGTACCACTTTGAGTAGCGTGCCCGATTCTCCAACTCGTACCATCAAAACCCGAGTACCACATCTCGGCGCCGGTGTCGGTGGAGAGCACCATCGGGTCCCGGACGCCTTCGGCGTCGAAGGAGCTGGGCGCGCCCACATCGAACTGCCAGGCCCCGTCCAGGCCCGCTTCTGGCGAGAAGGTGGTTCCGTCGCCGATGGCGGACCCGATCCGGTATTGGGAGCCATTGGTGCCCGCAAACCAGAGGCGCACCTCGCCGGAAGCGATCAGCTCAACGGATTGCGGGCGTTGTTCCATGGCATCCCAGCCCGCGGTTGGGACGACTTCGCCGTCGTCCGCAACAAACGACAATCCATCGACGGAAACGGCCCTTCGAATGCGGATCTGCTCGTCGGCGTCGATCGCGGAGTAGTACATGACCCATTCGCCGTCGATTTCGGTGACGACAGGGCTTCGAACACCGGCGTTGTTTCCGCCTTCGCCCTCGGGGATCAGGTCATCCGCTGCGAGCGTCCAAGCGCCGTCGACCTGCTGAAGGGCGGCGACATGAGGGATCAGATCGCGATCCCAGGTGGTCACAAACAGGGTTGGAACGCCGTCGATCTCGGCGTAACTTCCCGGCTCGATACCATTGGCGGCGTTGGAACCCACCACGGTACCGCTCACCTCAAACCCATTGGACACTCGGAAGGTAAATCCTGGACCTACGTACGTAAGGCCGGAAATCGCGTGCGCGCCCGCCCACCCGCCGTTTCCAGATTCCACCCGCCAAGCGCCGGTAACATCGGTTTGAACAGCCAGACGGGGCGGGTGCTGTTCGTTCGCGGCGACATCGGACGAAAGCGCCGTTTCAACATCGAACCACTCACGGCCGTCCCAGCTCCACGCGCTGATGTGCGACCAATCGCCGGCTTCGCCCGCAGTTGCCCACAGTACGTACCGACCGTTGGCCCAGCTGACGACCGGAGCGGCCACATGGCCATCGTCCAGCGCCAGGACCTCCTCGACCTCAGACCAAGTAGCGCCTTCGTCGCGGGATTCCGACGTGCCGATCGTCCAGCGATCGCCGTCCCAGAGCGACATCCACATCCGGAAGGTGTTGGACAGCGGATCATTGCGTACAAAGGGCGCGCCCACGCCGAGGTAGCCTTCGGGTGCTTCGAGCACGGGGGTCGCTTCGCGGGTATAGGTCGAACCATCGTCGATCGACAGCGCGAAACCGATGGAAGGAGGTGCATCAACGCTGGCCCGACCCTCGTAGAACATGCCGATGCCGGACGAAAGGGTGACCACGGAAGCACCGCCGATCCAGTCGTCCCAATCTCCGGATCCGCCCGCGAGTACCGGCGTGCTCGACCAACTCCAGCCACTGTCCGTCGCCGCACGCCCGCCATAGTACAGCGAACCCTCATCGGAATAATAGAGGTACAGAGCGCCTTCTGCCTGCGCCAGAAACGCTTGGCTGACTTCCGTGGCGCCCGCTTGCTCAGGCTCGACTTCCAAACCGGCAAACAGGCGGTTGAGCGCCAGACCGCCTGTTTCATATCGTGCGAGACCATTCGCCTCGGGAGCCCACAATCGCCAGGTGGAGTCGATCCAGGTCATCGTCCACGCTTCGCTGGGGACCAAGGACGCGTCGAAAATGGTCGCGCCGTCAAATTCGGCCGCAGACCCGTCGAAGGGCCCCGGCAGGCCTTCCTCGCTGTCGAAGAACCGCGCATCGTGCACGCTGGCGCCGGGCGCTAAATCGCGGGGGAGGATCGGTGTAGCGCTGGTTTCAAGAACTGAAATCGAATGGTCGGTGAGGTTTCCGACGTAGGCGACGCCTTCCACCGGGTCGATGACCAGGGGTTGGGGATCGTCCTCGACTTCGATGGACGCGCCGATCTCCCATGGCACCATGGCGGCCGGATCCGCGGCGTCAAACACCAACACTTTGTCGGCGGCCACCGAGGCGATCGCATCGGGGGAATACCGGCTGGTCACCATCATCAATTCGCGATCAGGCAAATAGCCCATCGAACCGACAAAGGGGTCGGTCGCGACCGCGTGGGCGGCCAAGGTGGACATGCGGTTGTGTGGCAGATTCAGATCGATCGAATCGAAATCGATCCATAACACGCTGCCCGAGCTAAAGGTGCGGTAAGGATCGGCGTTGGTCACCGCTAACCACGTGGTGCCGTCTGCCTCGATGAATTGCACATCGGTGGGTCCGGCAAGGCAGGTGCCGATGCCAATCTCGCCGTAAGTGTAGGTACCTTCGGGGAGATCGGCGCAGTCGCCCACATCCGGGCCGCGACCGATGTCGATCAGGCAGCCGGACACCCCAAGAAACAGCGCGACGCGAAATCCGGCAAGTGCGGCCACCGATCGGCTCCGAAAGTAGACCGTTCGAACGTATCGGCTGCCGCCGCTACAGGCCAGTCGCCGCGGCCGTTCGTTGCGCGAAAACCTGAATCAAGGCGTCGATGGCGTCTGTGTTCTCACAGGCGATTCGAAGGCGTTGCAGCGCTCGGACCGAAAGCGCCGGATGACGGAGCGACTCAGCTACCGAAAGCGCGCGTTGCCAAGCACCAACCGCTTTTGTGGGGTCGCCCGCTTGGAGGTGGAGATCCCCCAACTCCAAGTCCAGTTGCGACACCGCCAGCGAATTCCCTCGCTGCCCCGCCAGGGAACGCGCGCGCGTGAGCAACGCCTCGGCGGCGGACCAGCGGCCCGCATCCCGCGCACCCAGCGCGTCGAGGCGGAGCAGGTCGATCGCCCCTGGATCCTCAGTGGCATTGCGTGATGAGCTGACATCGGTGGTTTTCCCAAGCTTTCGGCTGGCAAAGGCCGTACCAAGGCGTAGGGCTTGGGCGAGATCGGCATCGCCTCCTGGGGCCGCTGCTGCGGCAATTTGCCATGTTCGTTCGCTGGGACTCAGCACGGCTTCGGCAAGCGCCTTCGCGGCGTCCGAGATCAAGAATTTTCGCCATAGCGCTCCGTGTCCTCGCGGTTTCCAGGCGCATAAACATGCGATCGCAATCCGCTCGCGGTCGTTTGGGTCGGCCAGCGCGACCGCATGTTCGTGGGTGGACAGCGCTTCAGCGTCGTCCAGCTGCAGGCGGGCATCTCCCTCAATCCAGGCGAGAGCGGCCTGCTCTCTCCGCGGCAGAGTGGAGCGTCCGACCTCCCGAACCACCTCTAGCGCCAAGCTGGCTTGCCCAAAAGTGAGGCAGAGTCGCCCATATTTAGCGACGGAAAAGGCTCTCAGTGCGGGATCCGTCGCTGCGGATGCGGCGGCACGAAAAAAACGACGGGCGGAATCATCGCGAAAGGGACGTTCGGTGGCGGCAGACCACGCTGAACCTGGGATTTCTCGCAGCGCGGCCACTACGCTCTCGGGCGAAGCACGGCCTCCCAAGGACTCTCGCACCGAACGGCGGAGCCTCACTGGGGTGTCAGAAATTCGAAACGGAGTGGGAACATCCAAGGGAGAACCTGGAATTCCCATCGGGAGGTCAGCAAGGATCTCCGCCCCGGGCGGGAGCAAGTCCAGGTCGGGGATGCCGGTCCCAGGGGCGGTGGGGAAGATCTCGATGGCAAGCTCAGAAATGGCCGAGCGGGAGGTGGTGATCCAAGTGGCGCCTGGAGCCGCGGCCTTCAACCACCGAAAGGCGTCAGGCGCCAGATCGACGTCATCGAGCAGGAATACCGTATCGTTGAGCGCTGAAGCCGCTCGAAGAACGCTTCTTTCGTCAAATCGGTCCAAACCCAACGCCAACGCCAACAACACCGGCGCATCGCCTTCCGTCGTAGCCTCGTCCAAATGCAGGAGGTACCGGTGGGCAAAAGGTGCGGCGAACAGGAATTGTTCCGCTGCGGTGGTCATGCCGCTGCCACGGCGCCCGTGCACCGAAAGGTGGCCAGTGGGCCTCAACTCCGCGAGCACCGTCGCAGCACTCGGATCGGTCTCTAGGATAGAGGAGGTATGTCCATCCTTCCGGTCGGCATCCATCGTCACCAACCTCCTTGTGACCACCCCAGCGCAATGTTACCCGAACTTGCCCCTCACAGGGCGCCCACGGAGAAACCCGAATGTCGGTGCAGCGGTTTGGCGTGATTGGAAGCGGTCAAATGGGAAATGGAATTGCGCACGTTGCGGCCCTCGCCGGCTGGACGGTGTCGGTTCAAGACGTCTCCGCGGCCGCGCTGGAACGGGCTCGAAGCACGATCGAACAGAACCTCGCCCGACAGGTCAAGAAGGAGCAGATCACCGCGGAAGTCGCTTCCGTCTCGATGGCGCAGCTTTCCTTTTCGACCGAGCTACGCTCACTTTCAGAGTGCGAACTGGTTGTCGAGGCGGCAACGGAAAACCAGCCTATCAAGTTCAAAATCTTCGAAGAACTGTCCAAGGCGGCAGCCCCCGGCGCCATCCTCGCTTCGAACACCTCTTCGATTTCGATCACCGCGATCGGTGCGCACACGGATCGTCCGGACCGGGTGATCGGCATGCACTTCATGAACCCGGTGCCGGTGATGAAGCTGGTGGAAATTATCCGTGGACTCGCCACTTCCGACGAAACGTACGCCACGGTCGATGCCGCTGCAAAGCAGCTCGGGAAAACCACCGTGCTCGGACGCGATATGCCAGGTTTCATCGTAAACCGGATCTTAATGCCTTACATTAACGAAGCCGTCGTTGCGCTGTATGAAGGCATCGGATCGGTGGAAGACATCGATACCGCGATGAAGCTTGGCACCAATGTGCCGATGGGTCCGTTGACGCTCGCGGATTTCATCGGTTTGGACACCTGTTTGGCGATCATGCAGGTGCTTCACGATGGCATGGGGGGCGACTCCAAATACCGACCGTGTCCATTGCTGAAAAAGTATGTGGAAGCCGGATGGCTGGGCAAGAAGAGTGGGCGTGGATTCTATACTTATGGGGGTGTTTGATGTCGGACGCGGTGGTTTTGCACGAAAAGCTGGGCAGCACGCACCTGCTCACGATCAACCGTCCCAAAGCGCTGAACGCGTTGAACGCCGAGGTGATCGCCGCATTGGATGCGGGTTTGGATTTGGTCGAAGCCGACCCGGACGCGCGTGCGCTGATTCTCACCGGCGCCGGCAAGGCGTTTGTGGCTGGGGCGGACATCGCGCAAATGCGCGATTTGACGCCTGACCAGGCGGAGGCGTTTGCCGCGCAGGGGCAGCGTCTGGCCGATCGCATGGCCGCAATGTCGGTGGCGACGATCGCCGCGGTGGGTGGGTTTGCGCTGGGTGGTGGCTGTGAATTGGCGATGGCGTGCGACATTCTTCTGGGCGGAGAGGCAGCCAAATTCGGGCAACCTGAAGTGAACCTGGGGGTGATCCCTGGGTTTGGCGGCACCCAACGGCTCGTGCGTCGGGTAGGCCTCAGCGTTGCCTTGGATCTCTGCTTGACCGGTCGGATCATCGACGCAGATGAAGCACTTCGAATCGGTCTTCTCTCCCGTAAGGTGAGCGGTGACGTGTTGGAAGCGGCCCGCGGCGTAGCGGACGAGATCGCCGTCAAGGGTCCGGTGGCGATCCGCTTGTGCAAGCGCGCGCTCCACGAAAATGCCGATAGCCCATTGGCATCCGGGCTTGCCGCTGAGCGAAAGTTGTTTGCGGCATGCTTTGAGACATCGGATCAAAAGGAAGGGATGGCGGCGTTTTTGGAACGTCGGAAGGCGAATTTCACCGGTAGGTGATGGCGAAATCGACGCGGTTTCGCTCGGGCGTTAGAGGTGAGAGGTCGCACCCACCGGGGTTCGGCCGGAGCGCTCGTGTTCGATCTTTCCCCCGACCATCAACAAATCCGCGATCTCGCTCGCGATTACGCTCGCCAGAAGATCGCGCCTGGGGCCACCGAGCGCGACAATTCCCACCGCTTTCCCGCCGAGATCGTCAAGGAACTTGCCGAAATGGGGTTCCTCGGGATGTTCGTCCCTACGGAGTATGGCGGGGCGGGACTGGACATTCTCGCATATGTGTTGGCGCTCGAAGAAGTCTGCTACGCGGATGCCGGTGTCGGCGTCATCATGTCAGTGCAAAACAGCCTTGCAGGTTGGCCGATTCTCGCGTTTGGAACGGAAGAACAGAAGCACAAGTACCTGACGCCGCTGGCCACGGGTGAAAAGATCGGTTGCTATGCGCTCACGGAACCGGACGCTGGAAGTGACGCTGGTTCCCAGAAAACCAAGGTGACGGTCGACGGAAACGGCGACTATGTGCTCAACGGCACCAAGATGTGGATCACGAATGGTCCACAAGCCGGAATCATCGTCACCTATGCCAATTTGGAGCCCGAGCAACGCCACCGCGGGGTGTGTGCCTTCATCGTGGAGAAGGAATATCCAGGGTATCGGGTCGGTAAAATCGAAGAGAAGATGGGGATCGCGTGCTCTTCCACCTCTGAGCTCGTCTTCGAAGACCTGCGCGTCCCGAAGGAAAACCTCCTTCACGACGAGCGAAAAGGCTTCAATGTGGCGATGGCGACCCTGGACGGCGGCCGCATTGGCATCGCCGCACAGGCGTTGGGTATCGCACAGCGGGCGTTGGACCTGTCGATTTCGCATGCGCGCACCCGCCGGACGTTCGGAAAGCCGATCGCCGATCACCAGGCGATTCAATGGAAGATCGCCGACATGGCGTCGCGGATCGAGTCGGCGCGCCTGCTGACCTGGAAGGCGGCGGTGCTCAAGTCCAATCCCAACCTTGGGAAAGAGGCGAGCTACGCCTGTTCCATGGCGAAGCTGATGGCTTCGGAAACGGCGAACTTCTGCGCCTATGAGGCGGTGCAGATTTTCGGCGGCTATGGGTACTCGCGAGAATATGAGGTCGAACGCCTCTACCGCGATGCTCGCATCACCACGCTGTACGAGGGTACGTCCGAGATTCAGCGGTTGGTGATCGCCAAAAGCCTGCTCGGTTGATCCCCATGGAAAGCCGGATCCGCGTTCTTGTCGCCAAGCCCGGATTGGACGGCCACGATCGTGGCGCCAAGGTGGTGGCTCGCGGTCTGCGGGACGCGGGGATGGAGGTCATCTATTCGGGCCTCCACAAGACGCCGGCGCAGATCGTGCGTACGGCGATCGACGAGGACGTGCAGGTCGTGGGCCTGTCGATCCTGTCCGGAGCACACAATCGACTGATTCCCGAGGTGGTGGCTGGGCTTCGCGCGGAGGGGGCGACCGATGTATTGGTGATCGCTGGGGGCATCATCCCCGAGGACGATGCCGCTGCGTTACGCGCGGAGGGGGTCGCGGCGGTGTTCGCTCCAGGGGCACCCATCCATGAAATCGTTGATTTCATCAGGATAAATGCGAAACGACTCGACTGAATGGCGATTCATTTTTGGGTGGATCCCAAGAGTTTCGTCAAGTTGCTGGGAAGGTGTTGACGGTTGCCAACCGAGCCCCTAAATTCACCACCCGATCCCCCGCTTTCTTCAGGTTCGAATGCCCGTACCTCGTCGTCATGCGCCTCCTCGGGGTGATGTTTGTTCGCGGCCAGCGCTGCTGACCGGTACGAGCTCGGAATACCTCGGTCGCCGGGCGCTTCCGAAGATTTTGCGCGAGCGCCCGGTGGTGGTGGTGCTCGGGCCCAGTGGCGTCGGAAAGACCTGTGTTGCTCATCGGGTGGCCGCCCCGGACGGTAGCGCCTTGGTGCTCGGCGCCCGAGAAGTTCAAGAAGCGTTGGTGGAGCGGGTGGCGCAAAGAGGGTGGTCGGAGCGCCTGCTGACGGTGCGCGCACTGGTGCTGGACGGGCCGGTTTGGCTGCGCAACCGGCCGGCGGCCGTGGATGCGCTCTGCGAGTTGCTTTATGCGCGGTCAGACGCTGGTTTTCGGACTTTGGTGTGCCAGGGGACCTCCGACGCTTCGGTGGAAGAGTTGATGGGCCGGATGCCCGCTGGATCCTTGGCGGTCATCGGCTTGCGGTTTCCCAAGGGGAGCCGCGGGCGCCTTCGGTTTGCGCGGCGCGCCTGCGACGAATTGGCGATCCCGCGTACCGCGGCGCGAAGCACGGATTTGATTGAGCCCTGGGGATACGCTAGGGTGATGGCCGCACTCCAAGAGTGGAAGCGAAAACAGGGGTAGTTCGTGCTGCATTGGACGAGCGCCGGCGCAGTGGCGATGCCGGAAATGGTGCAGATTCGGCTGAGTCAGCGGTTTTCGGCGCGGGTGACGGCGGGAGCGCCGGTGCCGACGCGCACGATGACGTCCGAAGAATTCCGCGCCGAATGCCACCATTTTACGATCGCGCGCCGCGGTCCGCGCACTCAGCCGTGCCATACACTTCTGCTGTCGGGAATGCCGTTCGAACAGGCAGATCTCGCGGCCGTGGTTGCCGACCGCGCGTTGTACGGATGGCGGCGGGTGGTGGTGCATTTGGATCGCGGGCAGCGACAGACGTTTCTGCAGAGTGCTGCGTTTTCCGCGGTGGATGGGGTGAGTCTTCCGGTGGTCACCGAGCCCGATCTGGCGGATCTCGCTGCGATTCGGCGGGCGGCGAAGGATGTCACCGCGATTGTGGTGTTGGACACGCTCGGGCTCTCCCAGTTGGAGCGAACCACCGCCCTTTTGGAGGTGGCGCGGCCGCAAAAGGTGGTGCTCAGTTGGCCGTTTCCAAGCCCGGAATCGGACCCGCCGCCATCTGCAGATCAGGTCGCGCCGCGGCTGAAAGACGTCGTCGAACGCCTGCAAGCTGTGGGGATCGGCGTTGGCATCAAGGGTTTGCCGGCTTGCCGATTGGGGAGCCTACATCCTCTGGTATGGCGAAGCGCCAACCGTTGGTATGTGGATGTGGACCACCGCGGCGACCGCGCCCTGCTGTTCTTCCCGGAAGTGGTTCGATTTGTGCATCCCGACGAGTGCCGATTCTGTGCGATCAACCACCGTTGTGATGGCGTCCCAGAGGCATGGTGGCGAATCGGACGCGCCGGCGTGTTGCGCGCTATCGAATCTGATACGGTAGCGGAATAGGGGGCGCGATTGGCCGACGTGGATGATCTTCCTCGGGAAACGACCGAGTCCACCGATCCAACGGCGCCTCCGACCCTGCTGGTGGTCGATGACGATCTGCTGATCCGGCGTGCGGTCGAACGCATGCTTACAGCGCAGGGGTATCGCGTCCTTTCGGCCGGTGAGGGGACCGAGGCGCTCGCCCTGATGGCCAAACACGATGTGGATGTGGCGCTGATCGATCTGCAATTGCCGGGGATCAGCGGTCTGGATCTGTTGCGCCAGTTGCGCGCTGAAAATCCGTCCACCGAGTGCATCATCTTCACCGGTCATGGCGATGTATCTACGGCATTTTCAAGCTTGGAAGCGGGCGCTTCCGACTATTTCGAAAAGCCGATCCGCGATTGGCAGCGGTTCCAGCAGGTGTTGCGGCGCGCCGCGGAGGTTCGCCGGCTCAAGAAAGAGACGATCCGCCTCCAACGTAAGGTAAAACGCCCACAAAACCACCTCATCGGCAATTCGCCCGCGATGGAAGCGGTTCGGCAGTTGGTGTCGTCGGTTGCGGCATCATCCGCATCGATCCTCATCATGGGCGAGAGCGGCGTCGGCAAGGAGTTGGTGGCCGAGGCGATCCATGTGGAGAGCGGCCGGGAAGGGGAGTTTGTCCGGATCAATTGCGCCTCCGTCCCCCATGACCTGATCGAAGGTGAGCTGTTTGGCTGGGAGAAAGGTGCGCATTCCACGGCGACCCAGTCGAAAGAGGGATTGTTTGAGGTCGCCGGCACCGGCACCGTGATGTTGGATGAGATCGGCGACATGCCGTACGATCTCCAGGCCAAGCTGCTTCGCGTATTGGAAAGCCGAAAGTTCCGAAGGCTGGGCGGCACAAAGGAGAAGGATTTCAACGCGCGGATCGTCGCCGCCACCAACATGAACCTGACCAAGGCCATTGCCTCCGGAAAGTTCCGTCAAGACCTTTATTTTCGAATCAACGTGGTCACTATTCCCGTGCCCACCCTTCGGGAGAGGAGGGAAGATATCCCTCTGCTAAGCTACCATTTTGTTCGGATGTTCAATCAATCCGAGGGCCGCACGGTGCGGCACGTGCAGCCGGCGGTGTTGGCGAAGCTCG
>SXGS01761738.1_pt1 | contig 15965 bp, 16 predicted proteins | sample 3174681 | NCBI WGS metagenome assembly SXGS01 (sample SAMN11356861, study PRJNA531348) | freshwater metagenome | isolation source: freshwater sample F1-80 | place: China: Fuxian Lake, Yuxi | collected 2017-12-25 | reverse complement strand
GCCAGCGAGGCTTGGTATAAGAACATTGTTCTCGAAATCCTCCCCTAGTTCTGCGAGATTGAATCCTTACGAGGCGATGACCGAGTCTTTGCCTCGTGTAATGGCACTGAAAATGCTCAATCCTTGAAAGGTTCGTATTGAAACACGACAAAAGTTTGCGAAGTCTGGCTTGTGATGTTACGATCGGGTGACGGAAACGTGCGAAAATCAACAAAAACTCTGATTATTTGGGAAAGGGGGATGCTGCGCTATGGCTGAGGACAAGCTGCAGGCCTCTCGCTTTGAGCTCAAGTATGTCATCCCGGAACACACCGCGTTGGCAGTGCGTGATTTCGTCGCGGGTTACTTGGATCTTGATGAGTTTGGTGCGACGCAGCCGAATTTTTCCTATCCGGTCCATAGCCTGTATCTCGATTCACCGAATCTTTCGACCTTTCGATGGACAATTAATGGAGATAAGAACCGGTATAAACTGAGGTTGCGATTTTACGATAACCAGAACGACTCCCCTGTTTTCTTCGAAATCAAACGAAGAGTGAACAATACCATTGCCAAACAACGGGGCGGTGTCCGTCGCGAATTTGCCGACCAGCTCTTGGCGGGTCAGTTACCCTGCCCCTCCCACCTACTCTCCAAGGATCCACGCCAGTTCAGCGCGCTCCAAAATTTTTCCAAGCTCATGGCGCATCTGAGTGCCCGGCCGATGGCTCATATTTTTTATATGCGTGAGGCTTGGATCAGCCGCTACGACAATTCGGTTCGAGTCACGCTGGATCGAAACGTCTTGTGCGATCCGGAACCGTGTGCGCGTTTCGAGACCGAGATGGTGAACCCTGTCACTGTTTTTGGTAAATCGGTAGTCTTGGAACTGAAGTTTACAAATAGATTTCCCGATTGGTTTAAGGATTTAGTTCGGGTGTTCGGACTATCTCAATGCGGTGCTGCGAAATACGCAGAAGGCGTAGAACTGTTGGGAGAGCATCGGCTCACGCATGCGTTTGCCTCCAACATGGTGCCCGCCGCGAAATCAACTTTTTCACATGAACTTTCCATGGTCCTTGGCTTGGCCGCGATTCAGGGACTATCCACGAATTTTGTTTAAATCATGAGCGAATGGCTACTACGCGGAGATTTTGCCTCCGCACCGTTAAATATTCCTGCAATGGTCCTTGGGCTGTTGCTCGCCTTCATGGGCGGGCACCTGATCGCATGGATCTACATGATCACGCATACCGGCTTGTCATACTCTCGCTCGTTCGTAGGTTCCCTAGTCGTTATCCCCACGGTAGTTGCCATGGTGATGATGGTGTTATCGAATAACCTCGTGACGGCCTTTGGTTTAATGGCGGTTTTCGCCATTGTCCGTTTCCGAAACATCCTACGTGACACACTCGATACGACTTACGTCCTTTCCGTAATCGTCATCGGAATGGCTGCTGGAACGATGAAATTTGCAACCGCAGTCAGCGGATGCCTACTCATCTCCTTCATCATGCTTTACCTTTGGTACACCGCCTTTGGTTCACGATTACGGTATGACATGATCATTAATCTCCACTGGTCCCGTCCCGTGGCGGAGCTTCCCCAATTAAAACAATTGTTGCATCGACACAGCCTAAAGACGGTCTGTGCAAGCCAGCGTTCCAACGAAGGCTACGAAGGCACCGATCTCTCTTACCGCATCCTCCTCCGGAACACGGATCGAATGGATGACTTATTAACCGAACTCCGCACACTTGCTGGAGTCTCTCGCCTCACCGGCTTGAAAGCTGAAGAAGAATCTGAAATTTAACTACATGGATCCACTCCCCATCATTCCCACACCTTCCAGCCAAAAATGGCGGGAGTTCCGCATTCGGTATCTACCACTCGTGGTGTTTGGTATTTTCTTTATTTGGGCTGGAACCCTGTGGAAAACCAACATCACCGCACCGACGACAACAGGTCAGACTGAATCCATTATCGCCAACGTAACGGCTCCAGAGAGCGGGTTTCTAACCAATTTACTCGTCACCCGATTTCAACCGGTAAACATCGGCGATCCAATTGCAGAATTGATCGTGACGGATTACCGGACCGAGGACCTCCGGTTAAGCCAAATTCGGACGAAGCTCAACATTGCTCAAGCCGAACTCGATACCATCATGGATCAGGATCGTCTCGCGTTTAACTATGAGAGTCTGAGGCTTGGTTTTAATCGAGAATTAGTGGATATCGAAGCCACCAAAGCGGAACTTAAAATTCTAGAAAAAAGCGTTCTCTCCCTAGAGAAAGGCGTCCAAGAACAAGTAATCCCCCGACTGACATACGAAGACGCTTTGAGGAGCCGGGACGGATTACGAGCACGACTCGAAGAGGCTCAGAAACACAGCGATGTATTGAAATCGAAACTCGAGGAAGCACGTCATTTCGGCGTCTCTTTCTCAGCTTCTAGCACAAACTCTCGGACCGCCAAGCTCCTTGCAGAAATCGAAGCGGACCGAGCAAACTTGGTTCAACACACGCGGGATCGCATTGTCATCCGAGCTCCGGTCTCCGGACGCGTCAATTTCATTTCCAGATACCCGGGACAAAACGTAATCGCAGGTGAAACAATTCTTGCGATCGTGAGCGAGGAAACTCCGAGGATTATCGGCTTCCTGCACACTCCGATGCCATTTGAACCACGGGATGGGATGGAGGTCACCGTCCGACGGCGATCCGTGAAGCGAGAAGAAGCCTTGGCTGAAATCTCGGCTGTGGGCCCCCAAATGGAACCTGTCACCCAAGCCCTTCTCCGTCCCGGAACCACCTTCGAGGTCGCACTCCCATTCGCGGTTAGCGTTCCCAAAGGATTGAAGCTGATCCCCGGAGAACTGGTGGATCTCATTATCAAGAATCAGTAGGCTCGTTCCTCGCCCTGCGGGCTCTTCCGAAGAAAAACATCGGAGGCGATCTTGAAACAAACAGATTCCGGTTCTAGTCTCGCGGCGTCCAGTTCCCATGCCGCCGCCACGACAAAGCGACCATAACCCAACGCGAATCGACCGAGGAGAAACCACACGCCTTTTCGGTCTCGATTTGCTTAGGGCTGTTGCCATCCTGCTGGTACTCACCGCTCATACTCTTCCCGGCGGCTCCACGTTCCCGATCATTCCTACCATCGCTTCGGTTTCGGGGTATCTCGGGGTAGAACTTTTTTTTGTCCTCAGCGGTTTTCTGATCGGAGGCATTCTGATCCGAATGCTACATCGCGGCGAATTAGGAACCTTTGCCGGTGTCATGGAATTCTGGAAGCGTCGCTGGTATAGAACCCTTCCCAATTACGCCATTTTCCTGCTTTTTAACCTAGCTTGGGCAAGCCAGTTTGGGTCGGCCTCAGTTTTTTCTTACTCCAATTACCTTTGGTTCTCACAAAACTTGGCATGGCAATGCCCTGTTTTTTTTCAGGAATCTTGGAGCCTCGCGGTCGAAGAATGGTTTTATTTGGTTTTACCTGTTTTTGTCGTGGTGTTCACATCGTGGAACCGAAAACCAAACCGTTTTACCTTGGTACTTTTCGTGATGCTACTCATCCCGGTGGGGCTTCGTTGCGTTGGCTGGATCGAAGGTTCATGGGATGAGACCATTCGAAAAATCGTTATCTACCGACTTGATTCAATGATGATCGGTGTGGCAGCAGCCTATCTCGCTATTACTCAACCGCAGTGGTGGAAAAAAACTGAACGCTTCTGGCCCATCGGGGTGTTGCTCTTGCTTGGAGTCGCCATTCATCTGATCCGATTCCAGCCCCTTGATCCTGCATTCTGGTATCACCGCACTCTACCCACGATTATCACCTCGTTTGCCACAGCGATCCTTTTACCTGCCCTGATGACGATGCAGCCCCAGAATCTCATCATGGCAAGAACTGTAAGGAACATCAGCCTCTGGTCCTATTCGCTTTATCTTTGCCATACCCCTGTGATTCGCGTGTTACAATACCTTTGCACGGAAATCATTCCATTCGCACCTTACAGAAACCCGATCATTCGATGCCTCATGATCTGGGTGATTGCTTTGACTATCGCAGCCCTAGTTTATCGGTTTTGGGAAAAACCAATGACGCAATTGCGAGACCGGAAGAAATCAGCCTCGGGTGCGCCTCGTTCTTAACGTTTGATCAAAAAGGCCTGTTCACCGAGGTAGATGATATTCTGTCCATATTTCGTTGCCACCTCGTCGATTGCACACCGCGCTCCATAGGTCGCTGGCCAACCATAATCATCGAATACGATGACGCCTCCTAGCACGAGCCGCTTGAGGCAAAACTCAAACGCCGCCAGTGTCGGTTCGTGCAGATTCACATCGATGTGCGCGAAAGCGAAACTCGTCGCCTTAACCTCCGCCAACGTTGCTGGAATCAATCCCTTGATGAGACGCACAGGCACGTTGGGTTCCTGTAACAGCCGTTGCACATCCTCAAAGCTGGCGCACCTACATTGGTTCACCTGCACATGGGCCCCATCTCGAACTGCATCTACTTTTTGATAGCCTTCGAATGTATCCAACAGCCACATTTCCCGCCTCAGAGACTGTTTTTTGACTTCGTTGAGCAACAACCGCGAACTACCTCCACTACCCGTTCCCGCCTCAAAAACATCCCCTGGCAAATCACGGATCTGCGTGATGAAACGATGAAGATAATAAAGTTTCATCCTCGATAGCATGGTGTTTGAAACCACTTCAGGGGTGAAAATCCCATCGTAAAAAGGATCGTGCCATGGCTTGAGTAACCGACTGTAATCATCCGGTCGCCGATATAACTCAGGTGCCTCGATAACTTTCGGAATGACCTGTGTGCGATTGATTTTTTCTAGGAGAAAACCTCGAGATAACAGTCGGTTTTGCGTCCAGATTCTGATGTTTCTCAGCAAACCCATGTTTGAATTGTTATAAATGCTCCACGATCGACCTTGCGCGTTGCGACCAAGACAACCCTTTTAGACTAGGTCCACGCACAATGACCCATCCAAGGGGAACCAGCATCGTTCCAACCGCCGCGACAGCTCCCACCGCGACCAGGGCATATCCACTCCAGCCGAGTTTCAGGAACGCAAATGAGAGGCTAACACTGATGCCAAAACTGAGCAATCCCCTCCACCAAACTTGGAAAAACATCGACCACGCAGAGTGCCCAACTCGACGTGCGTAATCGCTCATCAATGGAAAAAGCGTCCCTGCCACAGTAGCCACGACGAACGCAGCTGCAACCCCTTCCGCTGATCGGTTGTAGGCGAATGGAATCGCCAGAACTACACCTAAAAACAATTCGCGTTCGATCCGTCTGGCGACCTGAACAAAATCCCCCAAACCAAACAGGAAATAAGAAACCGGCGAGGATAAGCCTGTGATCAAAAACCTTCCCACCAGAAGCAACAAGATAGTGCGACTCACTTCATACTCAGCGGTGGCGAACCGTAGGACGAACCCCGGAAGGGTGAGTAACATCGCACCCAAAACAGCTCCATAAAGCCAACCATTCAACCGCAACAAAGGCATTCCCCATTTGTGGCCGATATCCTCTTTCTGCGCGATCAGGGGCCAAGAGACCTCCCCCAAGGATTGGAGTAGACTCCGGACATAGGCAAAAAATCGAGCCAAAACAAGATAGGCCGCAGATCCTTTGCAGTAAGCTCCGATGAAATACTGATCCAGACTGAACAATAGCAAAATCGAAGCCTGACTCCGGAAGCAAGCCCACGCGTCCCTCCGCATCTCGACGATCGCTGCCCAGAAATCCGCTCCAAAACTCCAGCGAAAAACTTTTAGTCCCGGGTGTTCACGCCGAATCATCATCATTGTGGTCGGCCAAACCACTGCTAATTGGGATAGGTAAGCCAGCGGCAGCGACCAATACCCGTAACCTATCCTGAGCCAGAATTGCAATGCCGCCAGTGTCACCCATGCGATGATCGTTTGCAGGATGAACATCTGTTTCTGGGCACCCAATCCCAGCAACAACCCCATCTGACTCCCGCAAATGATGTTCAACGCCGCCACCAACCCCAATAATAAGAAAAAAATAAAAGGAATACCGGCCTCACGAGGATTGGGTGTCGTGGCATAAATACTCACCAACAACTCGGCGGCTAAAAAGAATACGAATGCTAACGCCGTGTATAAAGACTGGCTGATCTCAATGATTCGCGATTTTTCCTCAGGATTGGTCGAGATTAACACCCGCCGGTTCGCAACCGTCCGGAAACCGCCATCGAACAACGACAGGTAACCCATGACATTCAGTGCAGCCAGCAACACGGTTGCCATCTCCTTACTGAAATAACGGGTATAAAGTGCGGCCACTACCAAGCCACTCAGCACGTTTGAACTCAACGCGATGACTCGCCATGAAATCGCATTGATGAAATCTTTGTTCACGGTACGCGAGACTCAACGACGAAACCGTTGGGCGATCGGGATCCGACGCCCCATTCCAAATGCGAGCGATGAAACCTTCAGCCCGGGCGATGCCTGTCGCCGTTTGTATTCGCTCAAGATCACTTTGTTCACCACATCATCCACCACTTCCGGCGAATGCCCCAACGTTAGGATCTCAGCACGACTCAAGTTCCGCACGATGAAAGCTTCTAGGATGGAATCCAACACCTCGTAGGGCGGCAACGAATCTTGATCCGTCTGCTCAGGCCGAAGTTCTGCACTCGGAGGTTTCGTAAGAGTGGTCTGAGGAATAATCTCTCGCTCACGGTTGATCCAACGGCAGAGCGAGTATATCTCAGTTTTAAACACATCCGAGATCACAGCCAATGCCCCACACATATCCCCGTAAAGTGTGCAGTAACCCACCGCCATCTCGGACTTGTTTCCAGTCGTGAGAACCAGAGAACCAAACTTGTTCGACAAGGCCATCAATGTGAGCCCTCTGAGTCGAGATTGAATGTTTTCCTCCGCCTCGTTCCGAACCCTCCCCTCGAAGATACCTGCTAATCCTTCCTCGATCAGTTTAAATGCAGGTTCGATGGGCAACACTTCAAAGCGAATGCCTAAACGATCTGCCAAAACCTTGGCATCCATCCAACTTCCTTCACTCGAGAATCTAGACGGCATCGCCACCCCCATTACGTTCGACGCACCCAAGGCTTCCACTGCAAGCACCGCAGTCAGGGCCGAATCAACCCCCCCTGATAATCCACATAGGATCGACTTAAAACCGCATTTGCGGACGTAATCCCGAATTCCCAACGAGAGGGCTTGATACAACTGCTCCTCCTGCTTCGGTGAGGTCACATCGCATCCTAGTTTTATCGCGTGGGTATTCACGACCGCGACTTCCTCCTGAAAACCCCGACCCAAATGCAAGCAATGACCCTCGTTGTCCACCACGACGCTTTGACCATCAAAAATCAACTCGTCGTTTCCTCCCACCATGTTCACTTGAACCAAAGGCACTTTTTCATCCGCTGCCACCCGCTGCAACATGGCGAGGCGAGTTCGATCTTTTCCTTGATGCCACGGGGACGCTGAAAGATTCACCAGCAGATCCACCCCTTGCTGGATCAATTCCTTGACTGGATCGCGTCGGTAACGCCGTTCCGGCCAAAAATCTTCATCGTTCCAGATATCCTCACAAATCGTTAGCCCAACCCGAACACCGGACACAACAAAGCAATGATTTACAATTCCGGGCTCAAAATACCGTGCCTCGTCGAAGACATCATAGGTCGGTAACAGTGCCTTTTGGAACTTTTGCTCTATTTTTCCGGATCTTAATAAGGCTGCCGAGTTGAACAAGGGCTTGCCGGGTCGGTCCGAGTTCCAATCCACAAAGCCGACACACAACGGCGTGAAACCCACTTGAGCAGCGGCGACCTCCAGAGCAGCGATGTTTCGATCGACAAAATCCTTCCGTAACAACAGATCACGCGGCGGGTAACCACAAACGAACATCTCCGGCGCAATCACTAGTTCGGCACCTTTGTCACAAGCCTCCCGGTAACCGGCAAGGAGTCGGGCGACGTTCCCATCGAAATCCCCCACGGTTGAGTTGAGTTGCAGCAAACCAACGTTCACGCGCCCATCCTAGCCAATCCGTCCCCATCCGGGCAATCTTCAGCTGCGAATTGTTCGGACAACCATTGGGACTGAATCCGTGCTTCCCTATTGCAAAACACCCGATGAAAAAATCTATTTTCCCTGAGTTCCTTGCCTTTTCTGCCCTCTGTGTTACGGTCTGTCTCAAGTGAAACCCATGTTGACTGGGAGCGGCACTGGGTTCAATTTGTTGAAATTACCCGACCCTTCCTCAATTAGGTCAAATCGCTCCAAACTACCAACCGAATCTCATGACTTCAGGAACCCGTAGCAATCGAAAACGAAACATTGGATTAGCCGTTGGACTGATCCTTGTGGCAGCCGTGGTCGCTGTTTATTTCATGCGCCGACGCGAAATACCTTTAGTGGTTGAGATAGAGAAAGTTGCGCTACGAAACCTTACTGAAGTGGTCCTCGCAAACGGCAAGATCCAGCCAGTGGTTCAAGTTACGATTAATCCAGAAGTCAGCGGAGAAATCATCGCACTCGCCGTAAAGGAAGGCCAAGTTGTGAAATCCGGCGACCTTTTACTGAAGCTAAAACCGGATTATTATATTGCAGGTCGCAACTCCTCCGAGGCCAACTACAAATCGTCTCAGGCGAATGTCCATCTCGCGGAAGCTAATTTAAAAAAGTCTGAACTCGAGTTCCAACGTTTTAAGAAACTGTTTGAGTCCAACCTAGTTTCTGATTCTGAATTCCTTACAGTGAAAACCGCTTTGGAAGTTCAGAAGGCAACTCACGAAACTGCCGTTCACGGATCAGCCCAAGCTAAAGCTGCCCTTGCACGAGCGGAAGATGACCTCTCAAAAACTACGATTTACTCCCCCCTCGATGGAACAATCACGAAGCTCCGTTCGCAACTCGGTGAACGGGTGGTGGGAACGGCGATGATGGCCGGGACGGAGATCATGACGATTGCCAACCTCAATACAATCGAAGCCCGGGTTGATATTGGAGAAATCGATATCCCCCTGCTAGCTGTCGGCCAAACTGCCCAGCTCGAGATCGAGGCATTCCGCGATCGTAAATTTAAAGGCCACGTCACCGACATTGCGAACGCATCCAAGAACGCTGGAACCGGCAGCTCGTCCAGTGCTTCCGCCGCAACCGGCAGCACCGAAGCGACAAAGTTCGAAGTCAAAATACTCCTCACAGACAAAGACATTTTTAGACCGGGTATGTCCGTGACTGCTGAAATCGAAACCCGATCCCGCAGCAATGTCGTCACTGTTCCCATCCAATCCGTAACGACGCGACTACCCAAAAAACCTAAGCTGGATCTGAAGAAAACAGAGGCTGATTTGGACCCAACTCTTAGCAAACAAAAAACTAAGGTTGAGGTAAAACCGGACGAGGTCGTTTTTATCATCGAAAATGCTCAAGCCAAGATGACCAAAGTTAAGACAGGCATTAGCGACAATTCTTACATTGAAGTTACCGAAGGTCTGAACGTGGGTCAGGACGTTGTTTCTGGAGGTTACAAAATGATCAGTCGCGATTTGGAGGATGGAAAAAAAGTCCAGATCAACCAAACCCCTGAAATGCGTCCCAAGCTCTGATCCATCCGCATGGCACTGATCCAACTCACAAAAATCTCACGGCGCTACGTCATGGGTTCTGAGACGATCCATGCCTTGCGCGAGGTCGATGTTTCGATCTCTCGTGGCGAATACGTCGCGATCATGGGGCCATCTGGCTCGGGCAAATCGACGCTCATGAACTTGCTCGGGTGCCTCGACACCCCATCGTCCGGTGAATTCCTGCTCAACGGCTCTAATGTGAGCCACATGGATGACAATCAACTCGCGGAACTTCGAAACCGTGAAATTGGATTCGTGTTCCAGAGTTTTCACCTACTTCCACGTTCGGACGCCTTACATAATGTCGAATTGCCACTGATTTATTCAGGAATGACCCCTTCACTACGTCGCCAACGAGCATTGGATGTTTTGGCTCACGTCGGATTAGGCGATCGCGTCCATCATAAGCCCAACGAGATGTCCGGTGGACAGCGGCAACGGGTTGCGATCGCAAGAGCACTTGTAAATAACCCCTCCATCCTCCTCGCCGACGAACCTACGGGAAACCTAGACTCCCGGACCGGTGATGAGATCATGGTCCTTTTTGAGGAACTCTGGCGCAAAGGCAACACCATCATCCTCGTGACCCATGAGGAAGTCGTTGCTCGTCACGCCCGACGCATTATTCGTCTCCGAGACGGGTTAATCGCAAGCGATGAACCGAGTCCCGGAGCTTCTGCCCTCCAAGCGGTCGAACACCCATGACGCTCTGGCAGGAAATAAAGGAGGGAACAGTCATTTCATTCGCCGCCCTGCGTGCGAACAAACTTCGCAGTGGCTTAACGACTCTAGGCATCGTAATCGGCATCGTCACTGTGACGCTGATGGCAACTGCCATCCAAGGACTCAATAGCGCATTTCGTGCGAGCATCTCCTCCATGGGAAGCGACACCCTTTACATCCACCGCTTCAGTTGGTTCAACGACTCGCATGCGGAATGGTTGAAAGCATTCCGAAGACCTTACATCACCCTTGATCAGATCGAGGCACTTTCTCAGCAGGCCACATTAATTAAAGCCATCACCCCCTTCTCCGACTGCCGACTTCCTGTCACCTACAAAAACCGCACCTCCAAGTCGGTGACAGTTTTAGGCTGTAACGAACAATTCGTGAACATCGCTGGAAACACCGTCGCAGAAGGACGGTTTTTCAACGCCGCAGAGGCAAGCGGTGGTCGTCCTGTCTGCACCATCGGTTCTGGCATCGCGACGAACCTCTTCCCAAATATCTCGCCGATTGGCAAAAAAATCCGCGTCGGTGGGTCAACGGTCGAAATTGTCGGAATCATGTCTCAGCAGGGCAATTTTCTGGGCGCATTCAGTCTCGACAATCAAGTCATCGTTCCCATGCGCTATTACACCCTCGCATTCCAACACGTGTCGGATTACGAAATTCACATTCGCGTCGCTTCCATGGAACAAATCGAAGACTCCAAGGAAGAGATCCGAGGGATACTCCGAAAAATCCGCCATGTCCCTGCCGGTGTTGAGGATAATTTCGCCATCAACCAGCAGGAGATGTTCATTTCCACTTTTAACCGTATCGGAGGGATTATTGCGTCCGCTGGGCTTTTCATCACGGGTCTCTCCCTATTCGTCGGTGGCATCGGAATCATGAACATTATGTTCGTCTCTGTTGCCGAACGCACCAAGGAGATTGGGATACGAAAAGCCATTGGAGCAAAACGGCGGACGATTCTAATGCAATTCCTCACCGAGGCTGCCGGTATTTGTCTCTTTGCTGGGCTACTGGGGCTTGCGATCGCATTTCCTTTGACGTTGGTGATCAGGCAATTCCTCCCAGCAACTCTTTCCCTCCCCATTGTCGGTCTCGCAGTAGGTGTGTCGCTATTTACGGGTGTTGTCTCAGGGTTTTTGCCGGCTTGGCGTGCCGCGCGGATGAACCCTGTGGATGCCCTTCGCAATGACTAACCTCATGTTTCGCGCCGAACTCAGAGAAAGTCTCAGCATGGCCCTCAAGGCTGTCGCCGCACATAAACTGAGATCGATCCTGACCCTCCTTGGAGTTCTGATCGGTGTATTCTCCATCATCGTTGTGATGACGGCACTCCGAGTGATGCAGACCCAGATCGAAGGTGAAATGAGCGGCCTCGGTGCTAATACGTTTGCTGCCACCCAATTTCCGCCCGTTTATTTTGGCGGCCCTGAGGGATTCGAGAAATTCTGGCGCCGCAAACGGATCACGATGCAACACGCCAAGTTAGTGAAGGAAAAGGCAACTCTGGCAAGCCACGTGGGAGTTGAAACCCACTTGTGGAATGGGGAAGTAGGCTCACGTTTTACTAAATCCACCCCAGGCGTGGAACTTTTGGGGGGCACTCCGGCGAATTTCCTAGCTCGAGGGTGGGATATCCATGAAGGTCGCCCTCTTTTAGAAGAGGATTTGTTGAATTCGCGACATTGCTGCGTTCTTGGGAATGCGCTGGCTACCAACCTTTTTCCTTTCGCTACCGCCGTTGGCGAACAAGTGAAATTCGACGGAATCAACTACACTGTCGTCGGGGTGATCGCCCCCAAAGGGTCAAGTTCCCAAGGCAACCAAGATAAATTCGCCGTCATCCCAATTTCTACAGGGCTCGACCGTTACGGCCGGATGATGCGAAGCCTAACCATCTACGTTCAAGCTCCGAACCAAAGCGCCTACGATGATACAATGGAACAAGTCCGAGGGATCCTCCGGACGGTTCGTAAAGTGCCACCCGGGAAAGATGATGACTTCGAATTATTCTCGAACGAATCCCTGATCACCCAATTCAAAACAATCACGTTCAGCGTGCGGATTGGTGTCGCAGTCATTAGTTCCATTGCCTTGCTCGCTGCAGGCATTGGGATAATGAACATCATGCTCGTCTCAGTGACTGAACGCACTCGCGAGATTGGCATCCGACGCGCCGTTGGTGCCAAGAAACGCAATATCATGGCTCAATTCATTCTGGAGGCCATGGTGCTTTGTCAACTCGGCGGGATATGCGGCGTCATCCTCGGGATTTTCGGCGGCAATATTGTCGCTTTTTACCTCGGCCTGCCCGCAGTCATCCCCATCGATTGGACGATTATCGGCCTCGTGATTTGCTCGGTTGTGGGAGTGGTTTTTGGAACCTATCCCGCTTACAAAGCCGCGAATTTGGACCCCATCGAATCGCTGAGATACGAATAGTCTGGATCTGAGAGGAACTTCCCTTAAGCCGAAGTGCTGCTGAAAGTCGCCAAGATTTCACTGGCGTGGTGTTCGGGTGAAACTGTCGCCCAAATCTTTCGGATCCTGCCCGCGGGATCGATCAAAAATGTGACTCGATGGTTACCCATATATCGTCGGCCCATGAATGATTTTTCTCCCCACACCCCATAAGCCCTAGCGACGGTTTGACCTTCATCTGCAAGGAGCAAGAAAGGGAGGGAAAACTTTTCCACGAATTTGACGTGCGATTTCACCGTGTCGGGACTCACTCCCACAACGACGATATTCTGATCAATGAACGAAGAATAGTTGTCGCGAAAGCCACAGGCTTCCTTGTTACAACCTAGGGTATTGTCCTTGGGATAGAAAAAAAGGACCACGAACTGCCCCGCCCATTCTGCCAACGAAACCCTTTTGCCTTCTTGGGTGAGCGCGTCAAAAGCAGGAGCTAGATCCCCTTCCTTGAGTTGTAAATCGGGAGCTTTTGCCATGTTACACAGCCACAAAACCAAACCTGCGATCATTCACTCAATCGACTCACTATTTCCCCGCCGGACACAACATTACAAACCAAGCGTTGGCGTTTTTATCATCTCCGGCCAGAACTAAACAATCTCCAGAAGGGAAAACTTGCTTCACTTTCTTTGTTAATTTTCCCTCACCGAATAACTTAACCTCAAAACCATCTTCCCCTAGATCCTGGATTTCGATGTCGCACTTGTTGCTCATCTTAACCTTCTTTAACTCGTTCGGCAGGACCACAACGGTTTGAGCATCAACCTCGAAGTAGTTTTTCCACTTAAAAACAGCCTTCAGTTTTTCTTTCGTTTTGTCGTCTATTTCTTTGAGGTTCGCCTTATCCGGTTTCATCTCATCAGTTCCCCAAACCAAACGAGCTTGGAACTTGGTCTCCGCCGCAGCCGTAGCACACGGATTCAAGGCAAGAAAAACTCCCATCAACGCGACAGGAATCCATCGAAATGCGCGGAAACTTAAATGCATGGAGGCCAACAATAGTGTAACCCGCAAAAAACTCAATTACTGACCGCTAGGAATCCAAACCACTGTCATCCCTTCAGATTGCGAATGAAATGTAATCGAACCATCGTCCGGTTCGGATGCATCGATTTCATGCACCGCCGTTTGCAGTCGAAGTCCGGGCAGATCAAACGATGTGACTGACATCAGAACCGCGACGGCTGCGATTGCTGCCGCAAAAGGAACCCCAATCCGAGACCACCACCGGGTCGCCTCTGGGCGCGGAGCTGGTGTCGGTGCCGACTCGATCCCGCGTTGAATCTTGGACCAATAAAACTCACGAGATTCAGGCAATTTAACCAGCAACTCGTTATCGGCCATGGCTGATTTGATCCCTTTCAGCTCCTGAAAGATCTGCCGTGCCTCAGAATCTCCTGCAAGCCAAGTCGCGATCCGCCGGGCTTCTCCAGAGGAGACTTCGTTGTCCAGATACGCCTGTAGTTTTAAGATTTCGTCAGTCTTCATTTTATTGAGGAAACTCGTCACGCTTTAACCCTGCGAGCAACGCAGCCATTTTCCGTCGAGCATAAAACAATCGAGACATCACGGTACCAATCGAACACTGCATCTTCTTCGCAATCACCTTGTATTCCAAATCTTCAAATTCGTGTAAAACCAACACCGTTCGGTGCTCATAACTCAACTGCGCCAAGGCTTTATCGATTTTAATTCGTAATTCCCCACGTTCCAACCCCTCCGTCGGGTTGGTATTCACCACAGGCATCTGACGTTCGACCCCGCCCATTTCTTCATTCAAATGTTCGAGAGAGTCTGATCTGACTCGTTTCTGCCTCCGCAATTGATCCAACGCTAAATTGATCGTGATCCGGGTCATCCACGTCGCAAAACTCGAGTCCCCTTGGAATTGTGTTAGCCGTTGCCAACTTTTGATCCAAGCTTCCTGCGACACATCTACCGCATCGTCCTCGTTCCGCAGCATACTGAACGCCCGGGCGTAGATTTTATCCCTATGACGAGCCACCAATTCTTCAAAGGCAACCGTGTCCCCTTTCTGGGCGGCCTTGACAAGAATGTCATCCGCCGCAGCCGGGTAATCGATGCTTGTGGCTTTCTTCATTGGTTAATGACGGCGCGGTACAACAATTATTCAATCCTCCGCTTACAGTTGACCTTTGGTGCTTGGGATTTGACCCAAAATCCTTGGATCTCGTTGACAGGCAACATCTAACGCTTTGGCGAATGCCTTAAACAATCCTTCGACTACGTGATGAGGTTCCTCCCCGTAGAGCAATTCCAAATGCAAATTACAGCGGGCTTCGTTTGCGAATCCTTGAAAAAACTCCCGAGCTAGTCCAAACCGAAAGCGAGAGGACATATCCTGCGATTTTTCGTCGTGACTCAGTGTTTTGTAAGCCATTTTGTCCAGGCCACGCCAAACTAGGTAGGGGCGACCGCTGAAATCGATTACGCAACGTGCCAAACACTCGTCCATGGGGACATATGCCTCTCCTGAAAATGGGTTTTGCGGATCGAATCCTGCTCCATAGCGTTTGATTCCCTTCTTGTCACCTAACGCCTGCAACATCACCTTCCCCAAGGCAATCCCGCAATCTTCCACGGTATGGTGGGCATCGACTTCTAAATCCCCCCGACATTTGAGCCGCAAATCCACCACGGCATGTTTTGCGAAAAGGGTGAGCATATGATCGAAAAACGGAATTCCCGACTTGATCGTGGATTTGCCGGATCCATCGATCTCCAATCGGATTTCGATAGAAGTTTCTTTCGTCGCTCGTTTTAACTGCGCCTGCCGAGATATCATTCAACAAGAATAAACCAAGAATCCCAACGGTGGCGAAAGAAATAATAGGCGGTAGCGTAAAGAATATTGTGTAAAAGGTTAAAGCGGGCGTGAACTCCAGTGGGTGTTCATTCGATTAAAAACGCTGAAAAGGATTCTTTCACAGGACTGACGGGGGCTATAAAGGAAATCGTGTAAGTGGCCAAAGAAACCTGAGAGGATAGATGACTATGGCCATTACCGACGAAGTATTGAACGAACTACTGAAAGATTACCAGAAGCCCGAAGATTTGTTGGGTCAACAAGGGTTGCTC
>SXGS01073938.1_pt1 | contig 15968 bp, 19 predicted proteins | sample 3174681 | NCBI WGS metagenome assembly SXGS01 (sample SAMN11356861, study PRJNA531348) | freshwater metagenome | isolation source: freshwater sample F1-80 | place: China: Fuxian Lake, Yuxi | collected 2017-12-25 | reverse complement strand
TTCACCCTCGTCTATTTGATTCCGGTTTGATCATGACCACAAATACGGCAGACACAACACACGAACATCAGCACGGCATGAGCAACGCTGGCTATATTCGCATCGCAATTATTTTGGCTGCCATCACCGGCCTCGAAGTTTCAACTTATTATGTCGACTTTGGCGTGCTGTTCTTGCCAGCACTGTTGATCATGATGGTGATCAAATTCGTGATGGTCGTCAGTTATTTCATGCACTTGAAATTCGACAACAAGGTGTTCAGTTTCTTGTTTTATGCGGGACTCGTTCTGGCTGTCGGTGTTTACGCCGCGTTTCTTGCGACGTTCAAGTTTTTCATTCAATAACAACCTGGCTGTATAGGTATGTTCGCTGCAAGTACCGATCTCGTCAATCCGTGGCGGTTTCAGGCGCACCCTGAAGTCTGGCTTTTGGTGGCATTCGTACTCGGCGCTTATGTGTATGCCGTGCGCGTAATCGGACCAGTTGTGATCAAAACGGGCCCAGTGATCACGTCAAAGCAACGCAATGCGTTCATCGCGGGGATTTTGTTGTTATGGATCGCCTCTGATTGGCCGGTGCACGACTTGGCCGAAGAGTATCTGTATTCGATGCACATGTTTCAGCACATGGTTTTGTCATATTTCATGCCGCCTTTGGTGTTGTTGGCAGTTCCAAAATGGATGTTTGATGCCGTATTTGGTTTAGGTAGAGCGCGAACGGTGATCAACTGGCTCGCAAAACCAGTCATCGCTGGCGTGGCGTTCAATGTTGTGGTGATGATTACACATATACCGGCGCTCGTTAATCAAAGCGTGAGCAACGCCCCATTGCATTATTCGTTGCATATTCTGCTGGTCGTGACGGCGTTGCTCGTTTGGCTGCCGATTTGTGGACCAGACACTCGGCGGCAGTTGCAACCAGGCGGAAAGATGATTTATTTGTTTTTGATGTCGGTTGTGCCCACCGTTCCAGCCGCTTGGTTGACCTTTGCCGAAGGTGCCGTCTACAAGCACTATGACATTGCAGTGCGAGTTTGGGGGCTTTCAGTGACGACCGATCAACAAGTCGCCGGCGCCATCATGAAAACTGGCGGGGCGGTATTTTTGTGGTCGATCGTCGTGTTCCTGTTCTTCAAGCGTTTTAGTGCTGGCTTTGCGGCAGATCAGTCGTATCAAAAAAACTCTCCGGTTGATGATGATGTTTTGACATATCAAGATGTCACCGATGCTTTTGGTCGGGTAGCGCCAGCAAAAGAACCAAACGTCAAGAATTAATCAGACCACTTAAAGCTGATCACAGCCAACGCACAGGCCGATAATGCCCAACCGCATAGGGCAATCGCATCTGTTATCACCAGTTCGCCGTTGTTGAAAGAATTACGCAACAAACTGTTGAGCAACGAACTGGGCAAGACTTGCGCAATATCGCCAAGCGTTTTTGGCAATTCGTCGTTTGAAACAAATATGCCACCCAGCAACAACAATGTGAGATAGAGGCCGTTTTGTGCCGCCAGGTTGATCTCGGCGCGAAGTCGACCGGCGAGTGTCAAACCGATACCTGCGAAACAACTTGTGCCGATCAACAACAACACCAAAATTTGCACCAAGTCGACTTGACTCGGGTTCCAGCCCAACAACATACCCACGAAAATCAACAACGCAAGTTGCGCGAATTCGATTACGCAAATTGCAGCAACTTTGGCCAACACTAATCGTCGTGTGCCAAGTGGTGTAGTGCCCAGTCGCTTGAGCACACCGTAACTGCGCTCGAAACCAGTGGCGATGCCGAGGCTGACCATCGCCGTCGACATCACGGCCAAGCCCAAAATACCGGGCATCAAAAAGTCGATTTTGTTTTCACTCTCAGTTGTCAAAAAATCAGTCTGCGAAAAAAAGATCAAAAGGATCACCGGTACCACAACCAGCAGCAACAACTGTTCGCCATTGCGAGCCATCACTGTCAGTTCTTGGCGCAGTTGCGAGCGAAATATCTTCATTGCGTCTCTCGTGATCTAGATATAGCCGCTTTGCTCGACAGGTCGCGAAAAATGTCTTCAAGAGTTTGATTGGCGCCGACCGAACCACGCAGTTCGGTTAGTGGCGCGTTGGCAAGCAGATTGCCGTCTTGAAACATCAACACATGGTCTGCCACTCGTTGTGCTTCGTCGAGTTCGTGAGTCGCCATGATCACCGCACAACCATCACCGGCCAATCGCCGCACAATGCCCCTAATCAAGTCTCGGCCAAAAATGTCGACACCCGAAGTAGGTTCATCCAAAAAAGCAACTTGTGGTTTGGCCGCGAGTGCCAGCGCCAGGGACAACCGTTGTTTTTCGCCCCCCGAAAGTTTGCGCCACGATGTTTTTTCTTGCCGAGTCAGATCGACCATGTCGAGTAGTTCGTCGGCGGTTGTGCGGTTTCCGTAAAGATTGCAATAGTGCTTGACAATTTCCAATACTCGTGTGCTCGGGTAGACCCCACCGTCTTGCAGCATCACACCAATTTGCGCATTGATTTTGCTTCGATCTCTTTGTGGATCAAGCCCAAGCACGCTGACTTTGCCACTCGTGGCCGTGCGCACCCCACTGCAGACTTCCATCGTGCTGGTTTTGCCGGCACCATTGGGGCCGATCACGACGGTTACTTCGCCCGCCTTGGCGTCGAATGAAATGTTGTTGACGGCACGCAATTGTTTGTAGTCAACGACGAGATCGCGCACGCTGATTGCGACTTGATGCGACTGGCCAGACGAATTCATCACCATTACAGTACGCAATTCACAGGACTTCGCCGACATCTAACGGCTAATCTGACTGTGTGATTGATGTCCGACTTCTTCGCTCAGAGCCTGATGCCGTAAAAGCGGCGATGGCTCGTCGGGCCAAGCCGGTGATTCTCGAAGAACTTGACCACGCCCAGCGACTCGATGCCAGATTGCGTGACATCACCGTTGAGCGAGATGCGAATCGGGCGCGGATCAACAGTATTTCAAAAGATGTGGCCACTGCGCGGCGCGCGAAAGACGATGCTGGCGCCGAGAAATTGATGCAATACAGCCGTGAGTTGGGTGAATCCGAAAAAGTTTTGGCCAGTGAGTTCGATCAGGTCAGTTCTGCGTTGCGCGAGGTGTTATTGCTCATACCCAATATTCCGCATGCGCAAGTGAGTGACGGCAACAATGACAAAGACAACAAAGTTGTCAAAGGTCCATTGCAGATGCCGGCGAAATTCGCCGATCATCAACGCGTGCCCCATTGGGAGACCGGCTCGGCTCTCGGCATTTTAGACAATGAGCGGGCCGCCAAAATTAGTGGTTCGATGTTCACGATGCAGCGTGGTCTTGGCGCAACTTTGGCTCGGGCATTGTGTCAACTTGCACTTGATCGCAATTCTGATGCCTTCGAAGAGGTTCGTCCGCCAAGTTTGGTTTTGACCAGCACGCTCACGGCAACGGGTCAGTTGCCAAAATTCGCCGATGATGCGTTCTCAATCGAACGCGACGACCTGTGGTGTATACCGACTGCAGAAGTGCCACTCACGAGTTTGCACAGTGGTGAAATTCTTGATGCCGAAGAATTGCCGTTGCGCTACATGGCGCACACTTCATGTTTTCGTCGCGAGGCGGGTTCGGCGGGGCGTGATACGCGTGGCATGTTGCGCACGCATGAGTTCGACAAAGTCGAAATTCTTGCGGTCACGACACCGCAACAAGCACCTGAAATGCTTGTTGAACTCACGAATCGAGTTGAAGCGACGATTGCCGCGCTCGGTTTGCCATATCGCGTGCTTGAAATCTGCACGGGCGACCTTGGTCAGTCGCATCATCGCAGTTTTGATGTCGAGGTCTATGCACCTGGTTGTGATCAGTGGCTAGAAGTAAGTTCGGTCAGTTGGTTCAGCGACTATCAAGCGCGTCGCGCCGACATTCGGTTCAAGCAGTCTGGCGTCAAGGGCAGCGAAATTGCCCACACACTCAATGCATCGGCGCTCGCAGTGCCGCGAGTTTGGGCGGCGATTCTTGAAAACTTTCGTCAGGCTGACGGTTCGGTAGCAATACCCGCAGTTCTGCAACCATATATGCGGGGTACAAAAGTAATTTCAGCTAGTTCAAAAGCCAAACCATGAGTTTGCGCGATCGTCGCGTGCAATACGAGACCGCTGGCTTAGATCGCTCCGATCTAGATACAGATCCGATTGTGCAGTGGCACGCGTGGTATGACCAAGCTGCGAGTGCTGGTGTCGCCGAGCCGAATGCAATGTCGGTTGCAACAGTTGATCAACACTCGGCACCAGATTCGCGAGTGGTGTTGGCACGAGCGGTTGACGCCAGGGGCTTCGTGTTCTACACGAACTACGACTCGGTTAAAAGCCGGCAACTTTTGGTTAATCCAGTCGCGAGTGCAGTCTTTGCCTGGCTTGATTTGCACCGCCAAGTTCGGGTGCGAGGCAAAGTACAGCGAATTTCAGATAACGAGAGTGACGAATACTTTGCCTCTAGGCCTCGCGAGTCACAGATCGGTGCGTGGGCATCACCGCAGTCGCAACCGATAGCCGATCGAACAATCATCGAGGCTCGACTGGCCGAGTTTCGCGCCAAATTCGACAATCAAGACGTGCCTCGGCCCGCCAATTGGGGTGGCTGGTGTCTGGCGCCGTCATCCATCGAGTTTTGGCAGGGACGACCGAGTCGGTTACACGATCGATTTGTTTATGATTTTGACACGATTACGAAAAAATGGAAGATTCAACGTCTCGCGCCGTAAAATTATTTTGCGAGCGGCCAATTCTTGGCAGTTGTCACGAGTGCTTTAATCAATGCTTCGGTGTGTGGCGTTAGACCGTCGCCTTGCCAGTCTTTCCAAAAACGGCCAACTCCGCGCACGCGGGGCGGCAATTCGACTTGCACACCGCCGAGTCGCGGCAAATTGACGGGGTTGTCGTCGTGTAGTCCACGCAAATCAACCGGAATCGTCTCGAGATCATCACAAATTTCGTAGTCCGGCAGTGCTTGTTTGAGATGCGTCGATAAATGACCAGCCAGATGACGGTTTCTGCCGCCGAGCAACAGCGAAGTGAAGTAGCCGTCGCGTCCAAAACCGTGCACGGTGATCACGACATCCACATGTTCAATGAAACTTTTTAGGGAATTAGAGAATGTTGGCGACACCTCGTGTGATGGCACATGCCATTTCAGACCACGAGGCTGATGCACACCGTAATATGACGCCCCAGACTGTTGCGCGGCGCTCTGGGCAATGACATCGGTCAGGTGTTCGAGACCGCCACCGTGATAGGCCATGAAGCCAAACTTGTTGCGCAATTCGAGAACTTCTTGCACCTCGGGATGGGCGAGCAGTTTGGCGAACATCATAACTTTGCGACTACTTTACGACGACTCAAGACGATTGCAGTAGCAACAATTACTGACAACACAACCGCCAAACGAATCGCGCCTTGTTGTTGCAAGAAAGATGCAACCCGTGTTTGCCAGCGTTCGATTCGGGCAACAAAACTCGAAGACTTTTCTTCATTGATCGCGGCATACCAATAGAGCACCAAATAGGTTCCGGTCAGGGTCACAAAGAATGCTCCAAGCCGCTGAACGATGTGTAATTTATTTTTGATCACCGTGACGAGACCTGTTTTGGCAAACGCCAAACTCACGGTAAGCGCAACGACCAACATCGCCATACCCAGTCCATAAAGCAAAATACTGAGCACGCCCGAGACAAAACCGTTCAGGGCAATCGAGCCAAATACAGCCGTCGTCAAAAAGCCGATTGTGCAACCGATTGACGCCACCGCATATGCCATGCCGTAAATAACTGTCGCTCGAAAAGTTTTCGTTTGCACGCCACCTATTTCCGGCGTGGCAAATTTGGGTGTCCAACCTGCCAGCATGCGCACACCACCAATAATCAGAACGACCCCGATCGCCAGGGATGCATATTTTGCATTCAGTTCAATCCACTGTGTGAACAATCGTGAGATCACACCGATGACAAAAAATATCCCGAGAAAGCCGATTGAGATTCCCGAACTGACAAGAATCGCTCGTCGTAGTCGTTCACTGGTCGTTAAGTTTGGTTCTTCGCGAGTGCCAAGAAAAAAAATCAGATATGTCGGCAACAACACGAAACCACAAGGGTTGACAGCCGCCAGAACACCCAAGACAAATGAGTAGGCAAAGTTGCCTTCGACAGCCAAAATCACTTCAACAATTCTTTCACGAGTTTGTCGAGTTCGCTTGCACTCATTTCGCCCGCGACCTGGTCGATGATTACGCCTTGTGCATCAACCGCCAAGGTCACTGGCGCGGTGGCGATGCCCAACTCAGAAATGAATGGTCCGTTCGTGTCGAGCAGCAATTCGAATTCGACGCCATATTGTGCGGCAAATTCTTTGGCGACACTTGCCGAGTCTTTAATGTTGACACCAACAAACCGAACTTGACCAAGATATTGGGCGGCGGCGCTGGCCAACACAGGCAGTTCACGACGACATGGCTCGCAGGTTGAATACCAAATATTGATGATCATTGGCGTGCCAGTCAAGGTTCGCGTGGAAATTTTTTCGCCCGTGATGGTCGTTAAATCAACTTGTGGCAGTTGTTGACCGGTGAGCTCGGTGTTGATCGCGATGCCATCATTAGACGAGACGGCAGAATTCGACAATTTATAACTCGGTGTTGTTTCGGGGGTGATTGCTCTGGCGATAATTATTCCGAAAGAAATTATCCCAAAAGTGATTGCAAGTCGTTTAGCAATACGAGTTCTGGCAGGCACGAAAGCAGGCTACCGACTGCTTTTTACACCCACCAGAACACGCACTTTTAGCGCAGTTAAGCAACCCAGTGCTCGGGGAGGGGCACTTCAGTGATTGTTAACACCGCGTGAGACTTCGTGACAGGTCGGCCCCGTGGTCGCTTTGTCGTGCGAATGCGACCTTCTTCGATAAGTTCGCCACCCCATACGCCCCACGGTTCGCTGCGTGCGAGTGCACCAGCCAAGCAATCGGCCTTGCTAGTGCAACGCGCACAAATCGCCTTGGCACGCGCCATGTCGACGAACTCTTCCGAGAAGAACAAATATGACAGTGTTCCGTTGCCGTCATTGCAGCGCATCGCGGACAGCACGAACTCTGGTTTGTCATCGATTGCTAATTTAAAGTTTTCACTCGCCTGTGGTTCGGTGATTTGTGTGTCTAACAGTGTCATTTCTTTTCCTTTCGTATGTTGTGGTTGTTTATTGTTTGATTTAGCCAATTTGGCTTCACGCCAGAAAAACAAAAAGACCGCCGGGTTTTCACCCGACGGTCTCGTGGATCTCTCCGACGTGAAATCTATTTACGTCGTAAGCCCCTCGAGATGTCGGGCCGGTTGTTTGGTTGAATAATCAACGAAACTTTTTGTCGTACCAAACCAGCGCGATTTGCCCGATTTGGTGGCGAAATTGGTGAATTTCGCCGCGCGCAAATTGAACGCGCGCGCGTTGACCGTGCGGGCGATGACAATTGCTGATGGATTCAAAATCGTGGCGTACATGAACCATCAATGCAACCATGTTCGCCGTGCAATTCCAAGCGATTTAATTTTGTGACCCTCATAAAGCCATTTGAGCCAATACTGGCTAGGGTTTTAGCATGACGCAAGAAGCCTCAAAATATGGCTTGCCGAGCCCAATTCCAGAGTCGGGTCGAAGGTTTGCTGTTGTGCGAAAAGTGCGTTTGGGCGACGTCACGCCCAAGGGTCGGGTGCGACTTGACGCGGTGGCGCGTTACTTGCAAGACATCGCCACAGACGATTCGCTCGACGGCGGTTATGACGAACCGCATTCTTGGGTCGTGCGACGCACACAGATGTGGGTGAGGAGTTTTCCAAAATATTTGGATCAGGTGGAACTGGCGACTTGGTGCGGGGCCTTGGGTTCGCATTGGGCAGAGCGTCGCACACAAATTAAATGCGCTGGTGCTGTTGCCATCGACTGTGCAGCATTGTGGGTGCGCGTCGATTTCGAGACGATGAAGCCCGTTGCATTGTCAAAAGAATTGTCTGAACTACTTTCCTCGGCCACAAACGGTAGAAAAATTTCGTCACGACTCGAAATCGGCAGGAATTTGCCTGACCTGTCGAGCAACAACGCAATATCGCAAGACTGGCCGATTCGGTTCAGCGACATGGATGCGGTCGGGCATCTCAACAATGCCGCCTATTGGGAAGTGCTTGAAGAATATCTTGGCGCTAATTCTGGTCAGCGTGCGCCGTTGCTGGCGACCGTCGAACATCACGGGGCAATCGACCCAGGCAACCAAGTGCGCATCGTCACGCAAAAACTGGACGGCCGAGTTGTTCTGCGACATGTGCTTGCCGACGACACGGTCGCCGCAGTTACTGAACTTATTCTGGCTTGACAGTGATTTCTTTGAAGACATTTTCGCGGTAAAACTTCAATTCACGAATACTTTCACGCACATCGTCGAGCGCGCGATGTGCACCGCTTTTCGTTGGGCGAGTAATTTCGACACCCGGGTACCACCGCTTGACGAGCTCTTTAATCGTCGAAACATCCACACTTCGGTAGTGCAGATGATTTTCAATCTCAGGCAAATATCGCGCCAGGAACCGGCGGTCGGTGCCGATTGAGTTTCCGCACAACGGTATTGTGCGCGGCTCGGCAACGTGTTGCTTGATGAATTCGAGCGTTGCCGTGCCTGCTTGCTCAAGAGTCACAGTCGAAGCACGAATCGCTATGAGCAAACCTGACTTCGTGTGCATTTCGACTACGACTGGATCCATTGTCGAAAGCACTGCTTCTGGTTGGTTGATCACTAGATCGGGGCCTTCGGCAATCACGTTTAAGTCGTCGTCGGTAATCAACGTGGCGATTTCGACGATGACCTCGGTCGCGGGGTCGAGGCCAGTCATCTCGAGATCCATCCACACAAGCACGCCCAGCAATCTATTAGTTTTTGCCCGTCCACTGCACCTCTGCCCAAACTACGTGTCGGCGCCTTTGGGCTCTATCGTCTTAGGCGTGGCAAATTCAACCGCGGGCAATGCACCGCGCCAACCGACGAATGTGCCGGTCAAGCGTCTTGACCTCGACTTGCCGTTGCCTGCGCCAGCGCATGCGGGCGATGCGGGCATTGATCTGTACGCACGAGTTGATGCGTTGTTGCCGGCGCGGGGCGGGCGGGTGCTCGTGGCCACGGGCATAGCCGTTGCGATTCCGGTTGGTTTTTTTGGACAAGTCGTGCCGCGCAGCGGCCTCGCATTAAAACACGGCATTTCACTTGTCAATACACCAGGCATCATCGACAGCGGCTATCGCGGCGAACTTCAAGTGATCATGATCAACACCGATCCGGTTAATGATTATCAAGTCAAGCGCGGTGATCGCATTGCTCAGTTGATCATTCAAAAAGTTGTGGCGACAACCTGGCAAGTCGTCGAAGAATTAGATGGCGAAGATCGTGGTGGCGGCTTTGGTCACTCGGGCCGCTAATTAAATTCTATTTTGTGTTTGAAATTCGTTGAACAAGAATTTCGCGGGCATGAAGATCTTTAATTTGATCTGGTGATAACTGGAGCAATTCGCTAAAAACTTCGACGTTGTCTTCACCACGATATTTGATCGTGCCACGAGTCGAGGTGTCAGAACCAGAAAAACGCCACGGCGAATTGGGTAACTTGACTTTCGAGTTGCCGCGGTCACCGACCTCGACAAATGCGTTGCGTTCTTTTGCCCATTGTGTCTTGGCAACTTCGGCAACTGAGCGCAGTTGGCCCATCGCTAGTGAGTGTTCGGCCAGTCGTCGTTCGAGTTCATCAACTGTGCTTACAGTTGCCGCCCAATCTTTGATCAGTTGCATCAACTCGGCAAGGTTGGCGATACGCGACGAAACTGTTTTGAACCGCGGGTCATCAAGCAGTTGTGGTTGCTGCATTGCAGCGACAAAAAAATCAAATGTGCCACGCTCGGCAGGGTGGCCACTGACGACTGAAGTTATCCCGTCGCGTGTTGTCAGCACAGCGTAATCTTCGGGGCGAAACGAGCGAATTGCGTCGGGCGAGACAGGTTGATCCCATAAGTCGTCGTGCGCATGTTCGTTGACGTAGAGCAAAGTTTGCGCCATCGATAGATCTATGTATTGCCCTTCGCCGGTGCGCTCACGCTGAAACAGCGCCGCTAAAATCGCGCTCGCGCACTCGATTGCCGTATAAACATCGGCGTGGCTAAACGGATCGTTGGCATACTCACCGTCGCGTGCGTCGCCTTGGCGCTTGGTCAAACCCATTTCGGCGTTGATAACTGGCGCATATGCACGGCGATTAATCCATGGGCCTGTGTTGCCATAGCCAGTGATTGATGCATAGACAAGCCGCGTGTTTCTGGTGCGTAAAGTTTGTTGATCAAGTCCCATGCGTTGCATTACTCCCGGGCGAAAGTTCTCGATCACGACATCGCACTTGTCGATTAACCGTTTGATCAAATCAACCGCCTCGGGCTTTGTCAAGTCAAGTGAGATGTTTCGTTTGCCGACATTTTGCTGAATAAAATAGGTCGCATTTGAGTTAATTCGCGGACTCGAAAACCGAGTTAGATCACCCGTTGGTTGTTCGACTTTGATGACATCTGCGCCAAGGTCGCACAGCATTCGTGTGGCGTGCGGACCCGACAACACTCGCGTGAAGTCGAGAACTCGAACCCCTTCTAATGGTCGCATCAAATTAATTCAGCGTGACGCCGAGCGTGCGCAAAGCCAACGACGCATACAACGCTACGCCATGAGCCATCGCCGATTCTTCGAACATCACACGATTTGAATGATTCGGTGCCGCAGTCATTGAATTCACGCCTTCTGGTGTGCCACCAAGAAACACCATCGCCCCCGGAATTTTATTCAAGATGTAACTGAAGTCTTCGGCGCCCATAATTGGCGACGGCATCCGCACGGCTTTGCCTTCGCCGAGTAGTGACTCTGCAACTTCAAGGGCGAAGTCGGTGCTTGGTGCGTCGTTGACGGTTACTGGGTAGCCGATTCTGATTTCGACCGTGGCCTGCATTTCATATGCGGTGGCGATTCCCTCGGCGACACGGCGAATCGAATCATGAACTTTGTTGCGGGTTTTTTCGCTCACCGCACGAATCGTTCCCTCAATAAGTGCCGATTCTGGGATCACATTTGTTGTTGTGCCAGCCACAAGTTTGGTGACCGTCACAACTGCGGGGTCAAAAGTTTCGATGCGTCGTGTGATCATCATCTGCAGGGCCTGCACGATTTCACACGCCACCGGTATCGGGTCGAGAGTCCTAAACGGCTCAGAGGCATGACCACCTTTGCCAGTTATTTTGATCGACAGAACATCGCTTGACGCCATGATTGGTCCACTGCGCGTGCCGATGGTGCCTGCGGGCATTGACGAAGTGATGTGCAACGCATATGCCGCCGTTATCGGCGACTCGCTGCCGTCTTTGTTTTTGACGACATCCAGCAGACCTTCTTCGAGCATAAATTTTGCACCGTGGTAGCCCTCTTCACCGGGTTGAAACATAAACAGCACGCGTCCGGGTATCTCGCCGCGTCGATCGCTGAGCAATTTGGCCGCACTAACGAGCATCGAAGTGTGCGTGTCGTGCCCGCACGCATGCATGTAGCCGTCTGTCCTTGATGCAAAGTCAAGACCTGTATCTTCAGGCATCGGCAAGGCATCCATGTCGCCACGCAACATTACGGTCGGTCCGGGCTTGTCGCCGGTCAACATCGCGGCGATGCCGCTTGTTGTCTCGTGCAACTTAATCTCGAGTGGCAGACCTTCGAGCGCCGTCAAAACTTGTTCGCGAGTTTTTGGCAGAGTGTTGCCAATCTCTGGCCACTTGTGCAGTTCGCGACGCAATGCCACAGTCGACTTCATCAGTCCGCCAACTTGGTCTTTTAATGAGGCTGCCGTTCCGTGTTTTTCTTGAGCCGCTGAAACTGGTTTATTTGACATCGATTTGGCCATCTGCCAAGCGTACGCTCAGCATCGGTATTCGTATAAACGCAAATCGGCCTGACTTGGCTACAAATTGCTTGTGTATATTGACAGTCATATGTTGACAGTCGAATTCACGATTGAACCATTTGTCGAAGGCGACCCTGGCGCGCATGTCACCGCTGCCGTTGCGGCAGTCGAAGCGCATGGCATCGCCGTCGATTTTGGCCCGTTCGGTTCGCTATTCAGCGTTGATGCCGAAACCTTGCCGGTTGTGGTCGCTGACTTGTTGCGTGTGGCTTATGGCAACGGCGCAACTTTCGTCAATATTTCTGTGTCGCGATTCGACTCATGAAAGCGACTCGTCAAGATCCGATCATCAAAGCCATCGAACCATTAATCGCAGCAATCGGCGCCACGCTCATCGGCGCTGATGCGATCAAGCCATCTGACGTGCCGCTTGAAGTTGACGGTGTCGTTGTCGCAGGTGTTCGCTTGCCTGCATTGCACGGTGCACTTGAGCGGATGATTGACTCGGTTGAACGCGAACTCGGCGCCAAACTTCATGACATGTCGCGTACGGCCAAGCAACGTGCAATTCGTTTGCTCGACGAGCGCGGTGCGTTCACTCTGCGACGGGCCGTTGAAGATGTCGCCGACTCGATGGGCGTCTCGCGCATCACCGTCTACAACTATCTCAACTCGCTACACCGCTAACTTCTATAGTTTGCGCAAGTGAACTGCGTCGATTTTGTGGTCGGCGCTTTTGTGCAGAACCAAAGACGCGCGAGCACGAGTAGGTTCGATGTTTTCTTTCAGGTTTTTGCCGTTGATGCCCGTCCAAATTTCGTGGGCAAGCGCGAGCGCCTGTTCCTCGGTGAAGTCGGCAAAGTGTTTGAAGAAACTGTTTGGGTCCTGAAAAATTGTCTTGCGCAAAGTTTGAAAGCGCTCGGTGAACCACGCCTCAATGTCAGCCTCGCGAGCGTCAATGTAAATCGAAAAGTCGAAGTAGTCAGAAACGAAATCTGTCGTTGTACTACCCACTTGCAAAACGTTCAATCCTTCGATGATCAAAATGTCGGGCTGGCGCACGATTTCTTCTTTGTCGGGTAGCACGTCGTAAATCACATGGCTATATACGGGTGCTGAAACTTCTGGTGTGCCCGCTTTTACATCGCGCACAAATTGCAGCAGGCGTCTCGTGTCGTAACTCTCTGGAAACCCCTTGCGATTCATCAATCCGCGCTTTTCGAGCACCGCATTTGGATGCAAAAATCCGTCTGTGGTTATCAGTTCAACGCGCGGGTGCTCTGGCCAACGCATCAAAAGCGCCTGCAAAATTCGAGCTGAGGTGCTTTTACCCACAGCCACGCTGCCGGCAACGCCAATAACATAAGGCATCTTCGGTGCCATCGTGCCGAGAAATGTCGCCGACACGCGATGCAAGTTTTGCGTGGCTGCAACATAAAGATTCAACAACCGTGTCAGCGGCAAATAAACCGTCGCGACCTCTTCAAGATCGATGCGATCATTGATACCGCGCATAGCCTCGAGTTCTTTTTCAGTCAGCATCAGTGGCGTTTGCGCACGCAACACAGCCCACTGCTCGCGGTCGAAGGTTAAATATCGTTCCTGATCGTTGGGCGAAATCACGCCTTTAAATCTATTTAATTAAATCGCAGTTACCCGACGCAAAAACTCAGTTAATGGCTTGTTAACCAACTGTGCGTGCGTCAGGTTGGCGGCATGTGCGGCGCCTTCGATCGCCACGATCGGCCCTGCACCGACTAGCCCGGCTCGTAGAGCCTCTGCTCGGTCCATTGATATTGCAGTGTCGGCAGTGCCATGAATGATTATCGTCGGGCATTTGATCTCACCAAGACGGTCGGTGATGTCATCGCGGTTGAGCAAACAATTCGCCGTGGCTTTGATCGCTTCACGCGAAAAGTTTTGCCATTTGGCCACCCACTTTGGATTTTCCGCAGGATCAGCAACGATGATGTTTACAATCACGTTAGTTAAATCTGGCACCGGGCCATGTTGCACCCAAGTGTCGACCATCATTCGATAACCGGCCAAAGTTTCTTCATTGTCGTTGTCGGCAGCGGTGTCGATCAATACGAGTGCTGTGACTCGTTCTGGCGCGGTGAGCGCAGCACGCAACGACAAAAATCCACCCTGCGACATTCCACCGATCACACATTTTTTTGTGCCAAGGTGATCCATCAACCCCAGGCAGTCGCGAGCAGAATCCCAATATGTGAAGTCTTTTCCGTCCCATTTGGTTTGCCCAAAACCGCGTTCATCCCAAGTGATCACGCGAAATTCTGGTGACAGTGCGGCAACTTGTGCGTCAAACATCGTTTGATCCATCAAAAAGCCGTGCGCCAAAATTACGACTGGACCGTTACCACCAGAATCTTTGTAAAAAATTTCTTGACCATTGATTTTTGCAAACGCCACAATTGCCCCCAATTGTTAAAAGTTTGATGACGACCAAACGCTACAACTAGGGAACCAATCCGCGAAATTCGAGGTGGCTATTTACTAAAGGGCGAAAATCCCGACACAGCACCAGAGCCACCGGTCAAGACCTCAACGCCAGTCTCGGTCACCAAGACCATATGTTCAAATTGGGCGGTGCGCTTGCCGTCGGCTGTCACGGCAGTCCATTCGTCATCCCACATTTTGTGCTGCCAAGTGCCGAGCGTGATCATCGGCTCAATCGTGAAAGTCATGCCAGGTCGCATCACGACCGAGTTTCGTGAGTCGTAATAGTGCAGCACTTGAATATCGGTGTGAAACTGTTCGCCAATGCCATGCCCAACGAATGCCCGCACCACACCAAGTTTGTGAAGTTTCGCGTGGTCTTCAATCGCTCGACCAATATCACTTAATGGACGCCCAGACTTCACGGCTTCAATTCCGCGCCAGGTGCACTCTTCTGTCGCTTTGATCAGTGCGCGACTTTCATCGTCGATTTCACCGACCGCAAAAGTTGCGTTCGTATCACCGTGCACGCCATCGACATAACAAGTCACATCTAAATTGACGATGTCGCCGCTTTCTAGTTTTCGCGAGTCGGGTATGCCGTGACAGATAACTTCGTTCACCGAGGTGCAGACACTTTTCGGGTAGCCCATATAGTTCAACGGGCTCGGGTATGAATTTCGCTGAATACATAGTTCGTGCACGAGCGCGTCAATCTCATCGGTTGTTACACCGGGTTTCACGGCCGCACCAGCGAGTCGCAACACTTCAGCAGCAACCGCAGCTGCGTGGCGCATCTTGGCAATTATTTCAGGAGACTTAACCGCTGATTCGTTCCATCTCGTTACTTCGCCGCTGTCGGCATACGGTGGGCGAGCGATATTGCTCGGCACGCTTCGGCGCGGGCTCACTATGCCTTGTTGCACGCGACCTTCAAGCGCTTTATGACAGCGTTTATATTTGCGACCACTTCCGCACCAACACGCATCATTGGCTGACGGCAAAACGCTGGGCTGGGTCAAAATCGTCATCGGCTGGTCGCTTCTGACAAAAATCCTACCTCGCAAGCGTTAAATCAACCGCCACGAATATGTCACTTCCGACAGGCCCGTCAGCGCTAACTAATTGCCTTCGCTGACCCAACCAAGACGAAGGCGCAACCGACACTTGTGTCTTTTAATGTGACCGTCAGATTAGAGCCACTCGTTGAAAAACTCGCATTGGCCGTTTCATTGGTGCCCCGACACAAGTTTGTCACAGTCACATCGCTTTGCTTTGCTCCTGAAATTGTCCAGCTAACTTGGTCCATTTTTTCATCGCGGCTCGCAGAATATGCAGTTGATATTTTCTTTGCAACCGCCAGTAGGCCGCCTTTTCGCTGATCAAAATTTCCGAACGCCAACAATGAATCACCGTTTGCAAGATCTAAACGGTCTGGGTCATTGGCTTGCCACGACAATGTCGTTGCGGTGCCCCATGATGCGCCGTCGTTGGTCGAAGTGCGA
>SXGS01087024.1_pt1 | contig 15969 bp, 11 predicted proteins | sample 3174681 | NCBI WGS metagenome assembly SXGS01 (sample SAMN11356861, study PRJNA531348) | freshwater metagenome | isolation source: freshwater sample F1-80 | place: China: Fuxian Lake, Yuxi | collected 2017-12-25 | reverse complement strand
TATGGCCAGTTGCCCATCGAATCGTGAAGAAATAATCGAACTCGCACAACTTGAAGTTCTCGGCGCCCTCGAAGGTGCTGATGGTGCACGCCTCGAGCGGCTCTTTCAAGAAGCCTCTCCAGCGATCCAGCGCGAAGTCGTTGACTTGCAGGCGTCACTGTCGGTGCAGTCGCTGCTGCTTCCGGTCATCGAACCTGAGCGATCGCTGCGACTGCGCGTGCTCGCCTCGGTTGCCCAAGCGGTCGAGAGTGCAGATGCCGAACTTGCTCCAATCGCGTCGATTGGGCGTCCTCAGGTGAGCTCTCATTCGAGTGCGCTCAGCACAACGCACTCGCTCGCGCGATCGGGTGACGAATCGGATTCCCAGTCTGCTTCGGCGTCGACTGCGGCAGTCCCATCGATTCAAGAAGTGCGCTGGCGCCGTGCAGCGCGGCTCTGGCGTGCTGCGTGCATCACCGCCGTGGCGAGCGTGGCTGCCGTGACCGTTTTTCAGATCGCAACCGCTCGACAAGCCGCGCGCATCGGCGAACTCGCCTTGCAGAACACCATTTCAGATGAACTCTCAGATTTGCTTGGCAAGGGACGAAAGAGCCTGAAGGCTGTGCTTGATGAAGGGTGTATTGTGAAAGGTCTCGTCGGAGCAACCGTCCGCGATAACGGGTCAGCGACGGTTGCACTGACTCCTACCTTTGACGAAGCCCGCGTTGTGTGGATCGATCTCGCACTCGGCCAAACAGTCACGCTTCAGTCGGTCGACCGGCAGTCCGGAGCGATCCAAACGGTCGGGAACTTCGTGGTCGAACATCGGATTGGTGGTACCGAACTTCACTTGCGTCCTGGGATCGCAAATGCCAATTCGGACTGGCGAATCATCGATGCACGTGGGTCGTTGCTCTTCTCGTCACGGCCCGCAAACTAAGCGGACGTTCAAGACTCAACCATTCAAGTCTCAGCGCGTCTAAGCCATTCCTCTTCGAGGCGGAGCTTTTGACTCTCGACTGTTGTTCGTTCGTCGAGCAGCGTGTTGGTCTTTTTCCGATCGGCGTACACCAGCGGATCGCCAAGTTGTGCATCGATCGACGCGAGTTGCGCTGTGATCGCTTGCACGCGTGCTTCGAGTTCATCAAGGGGGAAGCTTGAGAGGGGGTTCCGAGCCGACGTGCGTGGTGCGGTGCGCTGTGGATTCACCTTTCGCGTGGGAGTTGGCTTGGGCGCATTCGCCGGCGGAGCCGTTGTCGTCTTGCGAGGGGCGGATGGTGCTGGAGCTGGAGATGCTTCGCTCGCAACCCGGAGCGCATCAAACTCGGCGTAAGTTCCCTTGAAGAGTCGCCACGAGCCATCGCCATCGAGGGAAAGAATCTGATCGCATGTTGCTGTGAGGAGCGCGCGATCGTGGCTGACCAGGATGAGTGTTCCGTCATAGCCACCTTCATCTGGTGGAAGCGACAGCGCCTGTTCAAGGCGTTCTGCGCTGGGGATGTCGAGATGGTTCGAGGGTTCGTCGAGGATGAGCAGGTTGTGTGCTCCAGCGACGAGTCCAGCGAGTACCGCGCGTGCGCGCTCGCCTCCTGAGAGCGATCCGATGAGGGACTCCTGCGCTGGCCCAGAGAAGAGAAACGCCCCTGCGAGGTCACGCGCCTCTTGTTCAGAGAGTCGCACCCCATTTGCCCGGGGTGGGACAGTGAGTTGGAGGTGCCGCCACACTTCGAGCGACTTGTCGAGATGATCGTGTGTCTGTCGAAACCAACCGACCGACAGTCGCGGACTGCGTTTGAGCGTGCCATGATCTGGAAGCTCATCACCCATCAAGATTCGCAGAAGCGTCGTCTTGCCGGTGCCGTTGGCGCCCACGACTCCGAGCCGGTCTCCAGGCTTGAGTGTGAGTTCGAAATCACGCAACAACACGCGCGGGCCAAACGCCTTGGACACTTCATGCGCGCCGACCACGATGTCGCCGACTCGCTCGGCGCGCGGCAGTTGCAAGCGCATGACATCAAAGTCGACTGGACGCTCCACCAAACTGTCTCGCTGAAAACGTTCGAGTCGCGTTGCGCGCCCCTTCGCTTGGCGGGCTCGTTGGCCAGCCTTGTACCGAGCGATGTACGCCTCCTCGCGGGAGATCTTGTCCTGCTGCTTGTCGTGGATTCGCTGCTGCGTCAGTGCACGTTCACGCCGAAGAAGTGTGAAGTCTGCGTAGTTGCCTGGGTACTCGCGAATCGTTGCATCGTGAATCTCAATGATGCGCGAGACGACCCGATCGAGCAGCCAGCGGTCGTGGCTGACAACGAGCACCGCGCCGGGGAACTCATCCGCAAGGAAGTCCTCGAGCCACCTGCGTCCTTCGATGTCGAGGTGGGTGGTCGGTTCGTCGAGAAGCAACAAGTCTGGTTCTTCCAGCAGCAAGCGTGCGAGCCCCGCGCGAGCGCGCTGCCCTCCCGAGAGTTTCGACACAAGCGTTGAAAACTGGGCGTCAACGAATCCGAGGCCGTGCAGCACTGCGTCGATCTTGTGGTCGACCGCGTACCCACCGCCACGCTCGAACTCTGCATCCAGTGCAGCTTGTTTCGCAAGCAGCCGCTCGAGCGCGTCTGGACCCGCGTGGGAAAGCTCTTCATACACCCCTTCGAGTTCATGGCGAATCTCGTGCAGCCGAGTAAAGGCGCGCCCCGCCGCCTCGCGCAGCGTGTCGGTCGGTTCGATGGACGGGTCCTGGGTGAGAAAGCCGATCCGGCAGGTGCGCGAGAGTCCCACGATGCCGGCGTCGGGCTTTGACAGGCCCGCGAGCAACCTCATGAGTGTGCTCTTGCCGCAGCCATTGCGACCGACAAGCCCGATCTTTTCTCCTGGCTCGATGGAGAGCGTCGCTCCATCGAGGAGGAGTCGGGTTCCATGTCCAAAGCGGACATTCGTCAGCGTTGCGATCGGCATTGGTCGAATATACGCCGCTACTCTGCACTCATGAGTGCGATGTTGAATCAACCGCGCAACCTGATCGCGCGCTGGCGTGGAATGCGGTTGATCGTCATGCCGATCATCATCCTGGGGGCGGGATTGTGGATCTCGTCGATGCAGTCGAAAATCGTTGAGGACCAAAGTGATCGGGTGCGCCTCGTCTTGATGCAGATTGTGGAAGCATCAGCCGCCGATCCGGCACACGTATTGAACTCGTTGAAGGGAAGCGATCCAGTGGTCGTCGACGAATTGCGGAGGCGCATCATGGGTGCAGCGGCTCAGTCGACGCAGAAGGCACCGCTCGTTGTTGTGCGAGTTGGTGACTTTGGTGCCGGAGCCGTCGGAAGTGCGACTCACACCGCGCTTGCGTGCTATCAGGACAGCGTGCGCATTGGGGTCCGAGCAATCGCGCGCGCAGACAACCCGCAGGTGCAGATCGTCGGGGTGTTCACCCCTGAATCTGCGGACTTTCCAGATGAAAGTGGGGGCAGAGAGTGAGGGTGTGGCTGAACGGCAAGTTCGTCGATCACGCAGAAGCGACTGTCTCGCTGTTCGACGCTGGCGTTCAGCATGGTGTCGGGCTCTTCGAAACAATGTGTGCGCGGCACGGATCGGTCTTTCGACTGATGTCGCACCTTGAGCGGTTGAAGCGCTCGGCGATTCACCTTGGACTGCTCGAAGTCTTGCAACTCGGGCCACTCGCGCGCGCCGTCGAGTTGACGCTCGAGCAGAACCAGATGCGTGATGCGCGGGTGCGGCTCACCGTGACTGCTGGCACACTCGCGATGCTCAAGTCCGCAGGGGTGTCGAGCGCGTCGCAACGAAGCGATCCGACAATCGCGATCGTCGTGCAGCCCCCGACTCCCTATCCGTCGGAGCTCTTCGATCGAGGAGTGCGCGTCGCGTTCGCACAGATGAGGGCGAGTTCGGGCGACCCGTTTGCAGGGCACAAAACGATTTGGTACTGGCCACGCCTCGCCGAATTGCAGCGTGCGGCCGCCATGGGGAGTTCGGAGTCGCTCTTTCTGACTGCTGACGGTTTGGTGACAGGCGGCGCAGTAAGCAACTGTTTTGTGGTCAAGAATGGCGCGCTCAGGACGCCACCAGCTCGAGACGAACAGGTGGATGGTGGCTGCGCGCAAGTCCTTCCTGGAGTGACTCGTGGAGTCATCATGGAATGCGCACGCGCGGGGGGAGTCGATGTGCAGGTGCGCGATCTCACTGTGCGTGAGTTGCTTGACGCTGATGAAGTCTTCCTGACGAATTCAAGTTGGGGAGTCTTGCCAGTCGTGGCCGTTGAAGAGTCCGCGATCGCAGACGCTGTTCCGGGAGCGCTCACACTGCGCATGCGAGCGTCGTATCGTGCAACCGTTGAGAGTGAGACGTGCGGCGCTGTCGACGCACGGCCTACGAGCGAGGAATGACCCTCACATTTTCGCGACCTTCGGAGTCTGGACCGCTGGTGTTGCGATGAACGGACTCCTGCGGAACCTTGGTTGCGCGAGTCGCGCGCAGTGGGCGTAGCAGTTTCGCGAGAAGAGTCACAACGATGACGATGGCGACGATCGCGATCCCTGCGATGGCAGCAAACACCGCGAGGGGGATGACGACAGCGCAGAACAGAATCACGACAATTGTTCGCGCAAGGCTCGAGTTCGAAGTCGACGCAGAGAGTCGTTGCACGGTGACTCAAGCGTAGTACGGAACCTGGCGGATCCCGCGCGAAATCAGGCGCGTGGACCGGGACGACCCTCACCCTAGTATGGGGTGATGGCGGGCGAATTTGTTCATCTTCACCTGCACTCCGAGTACTCGCTGCTCGATGGAGGAAATCGAATCGATGCGCTCGTGAAGCGCGTGAAGCACCTGGGGATGTCCGCCGTTGCCGTCACCGACCATGGGAATCTCTTTGGGGCGATGGAGTTTTACGAGGCCGCGAGGAAGGCCGGCATCAAGCCGATCCTTGGGATCGAGGCCTATGTCGCCCCAGATCATGATGGCGTCGAAGGAGATCGTCGGAGTCGGGTCGCGATCAAGCCGAGTGTTGGAAAGGCGCAAGACGGTGGATTCCACCTCGTCCTGCTCGCACAGAATCTGACGGGATGGCGCAATCTGATGAAGTTGTCGAGCGACGCGTTCCTTCAAGGGTTTTACCACCGTCCAAGAATGGACAAGTCGACCTTGACTCAGTGGAACGAGGGGCTTATTGCGATTAATGGACACCTCGGTTCGAGTATCGCCCATCATCTCACCAACTTTGTTCACACCGGTGGGGCGAATCACTGGGCGATGGCGGTCGAAGAGGCGAGATGGCACTCCCGCACCTTCGCGCACGACGAGCACGGAGAGCCTCGTTTCTATATCGAACTTCAGCGACATGTTCCCGAGCAGGAGCGCATCAATCCGCTGCTCAAGCAGCTCGCAGCTGAATTGGGTCTGCCGCTCGTTGTCGACAACGATGCGCACTTTCTGCTCGAGAGTGACCATGATGTTCACGACACGCTTTGCTGCATCTCGATGGCGAAGAACAAGGATGACACAGATCGCATGCGCTATCCAGCGCAGCTCTTTGTGAAGAGTTCTGCGGAAATGGCTGCGACATTTCCAGCGCCTGATGAACTGGACGCCCTCGCCAACACAGCACGCATCGCCGCCCGCTGTTCGGTTGAGCTTCCGCATGGAGAGAACCACGCGCCGATGGTGCGTGTCAAGATTCCACATGCAGCCGTTCCGTATGTGGGTGGCGATCTCACGGCTTGGTTCAAGGCCTTCTGCAGCGAGTTTGAGCTCAGCCCATTTGACGGTGGCGATCACGCGGCGCGCGATGCAACCAAGGCTCAATGCGATCGTGCACTCACCATGCTTTGTGAGGCGGGGCTGACTTGGAGATACGGGCAGCACGGGGTGACTCCCGCGATTCGTTCGCGTCTCGAACGTGAGTTGCAGATTCTCGCGACGAAGTCGATTAGTGCGTACTTCCTGATCGTCTGGGACTTCGTGAACTGGGCACACCGGCAAGGAATTCCAGCGACCGCGCGCGGCTCGGGTGTCGGCACGATGGTGGGCTATGTGCTGGGCCTTTCAAATGCGTGTCCTGAGAAGTTTGGACTGCTGTTCGAGCGTTTCACCGATCCCGATCGAAGCGAGTATCCAGATATTGACATTGACATCTGCCAACATGGCCGCGCTTCGGTCCTTGAATATGTGCGCAAGAAGTATGGACATGTCGCGCAGATCATCACGTTTGGGCGGCTCAAGGCGAAGGCCGCCATCAAGGATGTGGCCCGCACGATGGGATTGTCTGTCTCAGAAGGTCAGCGGCTCTCAGATCTTGTTCCGGGTGAACTGAACATCACCATCGCAAAGGCCCTCGAACGCGAGCCTGCGCTGCGGGCGGCGCGCGACGAGAATCCTGTCGTCAAGAAGGTGCTCGAGCACGCGCAGGGGCTCGAGGATCACGCGCGCAATTCGAGCGTTCATGCTGCAGGAGTTGTGATTTCGACCCAGCCCCTCGAAAACATTGTGCCGCTCTGTCGCGCGACGGGTGGAAGCGAAGACATCATCACACAGTGGGACGGCCCGACCTGCGAGAAGATTGGGTTGCTCAAGATGGACTTTCTGGGGCTTCGGACGTTGTCGACCGTCGAGCGAGCGAAGGGACTGATCCGCGCATCACTGTCGCTGCGCGCGCAGTGGACCGCAGTTGGACGCGCTAGTGAATTCTCGGAGGATGAGGCCGCAAGGGGGGCCGATCCACTTGACCTCGACCGGATCGACTTCAACGATCAGCTTGTTCTTTCCCTCTTTCGTCGTGGCGAGACGGGTGGCATCTTTCAGTTCGAGTCTGGAGGTATGCGCAAGACGATCGCCGAAATGCAGCCCGATCGCCTCGAGGACCTCATTGCGGCCAACGCGCTCTTTCGGCCTGGTCCCATGGAGCTCATCGGCGACTACTGCCTGCGAAAGGCCGGTAAGCAGGCGGTACCGCGCGTGCATGAAGTAGTTGATCGGCTGACGGCCGAAACCTATGGAGTCCTGGTGTATCAGGAGCAGATCATGCAGGTGCTGCACCAGCTCGGCGACATTCCGCTGCGCACCGCGTACACCATCATCAAGGCGATCTCGAAGAAGAAGCAAGATGTCATCAACGCTGCGCGTGCAGACTTCGTCCGCGGGTCAGGGGCGCGCGGGCTTGCAAAGGAGCAGGCAAACGAGCTCTTTGATCTCATTCTGAAGTTCGCTGGCTATGGCTTCAACAAGAGCCACTCCACTGGGTACGCGATCATTGCCTATCAGACCGCGTACCTGAAGACGTACTTCCCCGCCTACTACATGGCAGCGGTTCTCACGTTCGAAAGTCAAGCACAAAAGGTCGAGGATTGGGCGGTCTACCTTGAAGAGTGCAAGCGGATCGCATGGCCTGACTCGACCCGTGAGAAGCGTCACTGTGGACTCGAGGTCAAAGGCCCTGACATCAACCTCTCGACGGAGGAGTTTGCGGTCGTGTATGGAGCCGATGAACCTCACGATCATTTGCATGGTCATGTGCGATTTGGACTTCGTGCGATGAAGGGGGTGAGTGACAATGCGATCGCCGCGATCACGCACGAGCGTGCGCAGCGCGGTGCGTTTCGCGACCTCTTCGATCTATGCGCGCGCGTGAACCTTCGCGCCGTGAACCGCTCGTCGCTCGAAACGCTTGTCAAGGCGGGTGCCCTCGATTCGCTGCACGGAACGACAGATCGCGCGGCCGTCTGTGCGTCGCTCGAGGATGCGCTGCGCGCGGGGCAGTCGCAGGCGCGCGATCGAGCGCAGGGGCAGATGTCGATGTTCGGTCAGGTCGGAGCGATGGATCCCGACGAGGTCGCGGCACTCGGCACCCAGAGTTCAGGAACAGCAGGAATCAGACTGCGCCCCACGGAACCATGGGATCGAATGACTGCGCTGCGATTCGAACGGGAGGCGATGGGCTTTCATGTGTCGGGGCATCCCCTTGATGACTACCGATCGGTCATCGCAACCTTCTGCACAACAGAGAGTGCCCGACTCGCAGAAGCGACGACCACAGGCACCATCGTGATCGCAGGGCTCGTCACGCGGGTGAGGCAAATCATCACGCAGCGTGGCGCCCACGCGAATCAGCGTATGGCGATCGCCACACTCGCCGATCGCACTGGCAACTTTGATGCGGTGCTCTTCGCTGAGACATTTGCTTCGTGCGGTGAGCTGATGCAAGATGGGAAGGTCGTACTCATCGCTGGGTCGATCGATCGATCACGCGCCGAAGCAGGCGTGATCGTCGACCGTGTTTATTCGATCGATGATGCTGCAGCGCATCTCGCAAGTCGCATCGAGATTCGTTTGAGTGATCCGGCGATCGACCCATCTGGCGAGCCGTCGCTGACCGGAACACTGGGGATGTTGGCTGGCGCGCTTCGCCAAGCCGCTGGGAGCGTTTTGAGCTTGAAGGGGCGACCAGTCGAAGTTGCAGTCATCTTGGAAGTCGCTGGCGGAACAGCAACGCTGCTTCCACATGGAGTACGAGTTGTTGCCGAGCAAGGGGTGCTTCGCAGGCTGACAGAGATCGCAGGGGCGGGCCGCGTGATCGTTCGCGGTGGATGGGTGCCGCCCAAACGCGAGCGCGAGAGTCGGTTCACCTCACGGAAACAGGCGCGCGATACTGAAGCCGCATTCTGAGCGGGTGTAGGTCACGCGGTCGTGCAACCGGAAGGGATCGCCCTGCCAAAACTCGATCGTGTCGAGCGCGACGCGGAACCCGCCCCAGTGTGGCGGACGGGGCACATCGACCCCAGAGAACCGAGCCTCTGCCTGCGCCACTCGCTCATCGAGGGCTGCGCGATTTCGGACTGGGCGACTCTGTTCACTTGCCCACGCACCGATTCGGCTCTCCCGCGGTCGCGTGCGAAAATAGGCATCGTTGAGCGCTTCGCTCGCCTCTGTGACTCGGCCAGTGATGTGGACTTGTCGCGCGAGGTTGTCCCAGTGGAAAGAAAGCGCGGCATGAGGATTCGCGAGAAGTGCCTGCCCCTTGCGGCTCATCCGATTGGTGAAGAAGAGGGCCCCATCTGCATCGAATCCCTTGAGTAGGACTGTGCGGATCGACGGGGTGCCATCTGCATCAACTGTCGCGAGCGACATCGCGTTGGGATTGAAGAGCGCGAGCTGATTTGCTTCGGCGAGCCAGCGACGAAACTCCGCGACGGGATCGCGTGGCGGCGAATCGAAATCCATCTGGAGTGGTTCGAAATCGAGCATCGGAAAGGGACGCGTCCCAGTCTCAATGAACTGCGGGAACTTCTCATTCGTGTCACTCATGCGCTGACAGAATAGAGGGGGACCCCCGGGTAGGCATGCGCCCTGCGACTAGTCGAGTCGGCGCGGTGTGCGTCGATCATGCGGAGTTTGGTGCGCAGGCCCTGCCCGGGCAGCGCGTTTCAGTGCGTCAAGTTGTGCTGGCTCATCAAGACCGAAGTAGCGGCGCCACGCATCGATCTGGCTTTGGGTGAGCGGGTCGATCGTCGACCGGTCAACAAGAGCAACTCGTCGACCTTTCGATGCAGTGCGCTTGGCGTAATCGCGCGAGACCATCCCAAGAAATTCGTCGCACTCGATTGTTGCGCAGCGCCTGCGCTTTGCGTGCTTGAGGATCGCCCGGTCGCTTGAGACGATCGTGAGTCGACGGGGCGTCGTGCAATCCTCGACCATCTGAGCAATGACGGCGTCGGCAGTCACACCCGCGCCGGCATAGTGGAAGACCACCGATCCAATGTCCGCACGCTGACGTCCCCTGGCGGGTCCATCACAGACGAAGCAGATCGCTTCGTGCTGGAACCGGCTCTGCAGGATGAGCCCCACAAGCTCAACCTCGCTTGGACCTGCGATATCAGGCGGCAAAACGCCCGTCACATGCAGCAGGTTGTTGGCATCAATGATGAGGGGCATGGTGGCTCAATCGTCTCGCACCTGACATTTTGCCATGTTCTCGACCCGCTTGCCTTGAGGCTGAAAACTTGCTCTAATTCGGGACTCACCCCAACCAAGGATCCACACGCATGCCCATTCGAGTCAAGAGCAGAGGAAACGAAACCGCAGAGCAGATGTTGCGCCGCTTTAAGAAGTTGTGCGAGCGTGAAGGGATCACCAAGGATCTCAAGAAGCGCCAGTACTACGAGAAACCCTCTGAGATCAAGCGCCGCGAAGCGATTCGAGGTCCACAGCGCACCTTCACGATGCGCGGCGAGTCTGGATCGGGTCGAGATGCGCTCGGCGGTGGCGGTCAGTCGTCGGGTGGCGGTTCGGCTGGACCACGCGGCCGCACAGGCGGCGGCGGGCGACCGAAGGCTGGTCGAACCGGTGGCGGACGAACTGGCGGCGGACGCACTGGTGGCGGACGCAGCAGCAGCGGTTCTCGTTAACTCGAACTGCACTGCAGGATGAGTCGGACAACACTCAAGTCGGATGCCGCTCGGACCAAGACGTTCGCCCTCGATGCGGCGAACCGGATGTCCGAACTGAAGTGCTCCGAGGTCGTCATCCTTGACCTTGTCGGGCGATCGCAGATTTGCGAGTACATGATTGTGGCCAGCGGCACGAGCCAGCGGCAGATGAAATCGGTGGGTGAGGAGATCGACAAACTCGGGAAGACGCTTGGTTCGCCTGCGTGGCGCACGAGCGCCGATTCTGGGACGAGTTGGATCGTCGTTGATTTCGTGGATGTTGTCGTGCACCTCTTTGAACCGAATCAACGCGCGTTCTACGACATCGAGGGGCTGTGGTCTGATGCGCCACGTCTTCAATGGCGCAAACCAGGACCCAAGTGATCGAGCACGCGCGCCTCGTGTGCGGTGCCGCCGTTGCCCTTCTTGGCATCGCAGTGTTTGCTGGAACGCAGGCAACTTCAGATCAGTCAGTGCCCGTTGAAGCTCAGATTGCGCCCGTGCCAACCCAAGGCGGAGGCATTGAGGTTGCAGTGAAGAGTGGCGATGAAGTCACACTCGCGGGCACATTTGTTGTTCCCACGGGCGATCGGCAGGCGAAGCGTGCGGCGGTCGTCTTCATCACAGGCAGCGGCCCACAGGATCGCGATGAAACAGTCTTTGGACACAAGCCATTTCGCCTGCTCGCTGCCGCGCTCGCTGAGGTTGGGATCGCGTCGCTTCGCTGCGACGACCGTGGCTGCGCAAGCTCGACGGGAGACTTTTCGAAGGCGACCACTTTCGATTTCGTGAACGATGCGAAATCGCAGATCGCATGGCTCCGAGCGCGCGACGAAATCGACCCTGCACGTGTCGGAGTGATTGGACACAGCGAAGGTGCCACGATCGGCGCGCTGCTAGCGCAGGGTCCGAGTCCTGCGATGAACTTCGGCGTGTTGCTCGCGCCAACGGGCATCACTGGCGCAGAAGTGATGGTGACGCAAACGGCGGCGATGCAGCTCAGGATGGGAGCTGCGGCAAGCGACGTCGCGTTTGCTGGCGAGATCCAACGCGAGCTGCTCGCTGCAGTTGTCCGCGGCGAAGGCGACGAGGCGCTCGAGGCAATGATGGAGCAACTCGTCGAGGCACAGTGTGCAGCGCTGAAGACGAAGGCGACGGCGCAACAACTGAGCCTCGCGAAGACGCTCGGGCTGTCCCAAGTCACGTCTCCGTGGGCTCGGACTTTTCTCGCGCTCGACCCAGCGCCAGCGCTCTCGAAGATCAGCGTTCCATTGCTCGTTCTCTTTGGCGAGCTCGACTTGCAGGTCCTGCCGAAGTTCAACAAGCTTCCCTATGAATCTGGGGGACTCGTGAGTCCCGTGAAGCCAGAGATCGTGTTGATCTCGAAGGCGAATCACCTCTTTCAGACCGCCCGGACTGGCATGGTGGACGAGTACGCCTCGATCAAAGAGACGATGAATCCTGAGGTGCCGAAACTGGTGTGCGAGTGGGTGGTTCGAACATCGAACGACCTGCAGAAGCTCCAGGCACCTTCACCAAAGTCATCGCCATAAACGGGCGGCCTTCGCGGGCAAACTTCCTTTCAAAGTTCGTGCCGACGAGCTCGCCTTCTTGCGCTGAGTCGGGTGCGACAAAGGGACGCTCGGCGAAGAGGTGGGTGTTGCGGGCGGCGTGTTCGCGGTACCAGTTCCACAGGTCGACGTGGTCGGTGACGATGCGCAATTCTCCGGCCGCTTCGAGGACACGGTGAAACTGTCGTAGCGACTCGTCTTGTACGACGCGGCGTTTGTGATGGCGACTTTTTGGCCACGGATCGCTAAAGTACAAATGGATCACCCGCGCGATTCCGTCGGGCAACCAATAGCGAAAGAACTCAGTCGCGTCAGTGTGCAGGAGTCGCACGTTCGAGAGTTCGCGTCGGCGAATGCGGTCGCTGGCGTAGCGCCAGAACTCTGCGGTCCACTCAATGCCGAGAAAATTCGACTCGGGTTGCAGAGACGCCTGTTGCACGAGAAACGTCCCTTTGCCAGAGCCGATTTCGATCTCGAATGGGCGAGTGGGAAACGCAAAGAGTGCTCGAGCGTCGAATGGCCCCGCATCGTGTGCTGGAAGGTCTGCGCGACCGAGACCGATCTGGCCGACGTCCAGTTGTTTTCCACGTGCAGGGTCCACGATCTCAGCCCCATGTCCTAGTCGATGTCATGAGGTCGTCGCTTCAGAGGTAGGGACCGTCCACGCGCTGTCTGCATCTCGAGCGAGAGCCTTGGCCGCCATGGCGATGCACCGAGTACAGATCACCGACTCGGGGAACGCCGGACTTCGAAAGCACGCATCGGAGCGATCCTCGAGGCACATCGTGCAGCGTGTTGGCACCCCTGAGATCGCGTCATCGCAGTGTGCGAGGCAGATCGCGCGGTAGGCGGTGGTCAGACAGACGCCGCAAATGCACGCCCCTTGGTGTCCCTCAATGAAGGGGCGGTCGAGAGTCCACGAGGAGTGGCAGAAATCGCACAGCACATCGGACATCTCGACGCTCTGCGGATTGGTTCCTTCACGGCGCATTGGCGCAGGATAAGCGTAGAGTCATCTCGCTAGGCTGTACTAATGGCACGCGGACCGTCACTCGCCAACAAATGCCAGATTCTCTTCGGAGGATCGATTGTTCTGATCCTCGCAGGGGCGCTGAGTGTTCCGTGGGTGCGACTCGAACGGAGTGTTGACGAAAGCCAGCGCGAGATGTCACGGCAACTCGCCGAGACTTGGGTGCGAAACGGATTCGATCTCAATCGCGTCGAAGGGATTCCGATTCCCATTCGGGTTGTGACAGTCGAGCGCATCGAAGAGGGTGGAATCGCAGACCCATTCGTCGAGCAAGCACATCGACAGTTTGTCGCGGATCCGACCGAAGAGGAGTTCTTCTCAACGGTCGCAAGTGAAGGGGGAGTCGTGTATCGCTATTCGCACGCGCTGCGCGAAAGCCAATGGCGTGCCATCCAGGACCGTCGGTTCGTCGATTTCGCTCCACACGCAGCGGAGTTGTCGCTGGGAGATCCGCTTCGAGCGATCCTGGTAATCGAGCGGACGAGCGCGTTTGCAGCCCAGCAAACTCAGGCGAATCGCTGGTACTTGATCGTGGGAGGTGTTGTCGCCGCGGGACTTGCGGTCGTCGTCTTCTCTCTGATCCTGACCAAGCTCATCTTTTCGCCGGTGCGCCGATTGCGCGAGAGCGCCGAGAAGGTTCGGCGAGGTGAGTTTGATGTGCGAAGCGCGCTGCGAACGGGAGATGAGCTCGAGGAACTCTCGCGGGCGTTCGATGGAATGCTTGATGAGGTCAACAAGGTGCAGTCCTCGCTGCGATCAATGAATGATTCGCTCGATCTCAAGGTCGTGGAGTTGTCCGAGGTCAATGTGGGGTTGTTCGAGTCCAACAGACTCAAGAGCGAGTTTCTCGCGAATGTCTCTCACGAGCTGCGCACGCCGCTCAATTCAGTGATCGGATTCGCCGAACTGCTCGAAGAAATCGCCCGTTCTGACGCACAGGCAGATCCAAAGCGCGTGCGGTACATCTCGAACATTCTCACGAGCGCGCGCATGTTGCTCGACATGATCAATGAGTTGCTCGATATGGCCAAGATTGAGGCGGGGCGGATGTCGCTTGCGGTGGCTCCAGTGAGCATCGCCGACATTCTTGAGGGGCTGCAAACGATCATGCGTCCTCAGGCGATGGCGAAGCAGATCGACATCGCGGTCGAGATCGATCCACACTTGACGTCGGTCGAGACTGACCCAGGCAAGTTGCAGCAGATTCTTTACAACTTTCTTTCGAACGCGGTGAAGTTTTCTCCTGCGGGTGGCCAGGTTCGTATCGAGGCGCGGACTGTCGTGAGCGAATCTCGGCCAGCGATTCGCATCTCCGTCAGCGATCAGGGCAGTGGGATTCCGTTCGATCTGCAAGAGACGATCTTCGAGAAGTTTCGTCAGGTTGACGCGAGCCACACAAAGATGCATGGAGGGACTGGATTGGGGCTTGCGATCTGCCGAGAACTGGCGCACATGCTTGGGGCGGTGGTTGGAGTTGTCTCAGAACCCGGCCGCGGCGCAACGTTCTTTGTTGAGGTTCCAGTCTATTTTCGCGTGAAAGAGCGCAAGCCGCTCATGGGGCACAGCGGAACCTCAGCGATTACAGAGTCACCTCGAGCTGCTCGCTGATGAGACGATCCGCGTCTGCAACGCGGCGTCGAATCGTGCTCGCGTCGAACTTCGCTGGAATGCCATTCTCACCGCCATCGGGTGATTGAGCGGACTGCCAGACCTTGACAACCGCGTGCGCAACCTGTGATGGAGTGTGTCGACCATCTGGTGACCACCAGTCGTAATCGGCCCACGAGAGCGTGAGGGTCGAGATCGACTCGCCGTTTCTGCAGATCTCGAAGACCCAGCACGCCTTGCCCTCTCGTTCTGTTGCGATCTCAACGGATCCCTGCATCGCAGGGGAGGATAGCCACGGATTTGGCGAATCTTCTACGCTTTCGGTGTGCTCTTCTTCATTGAGACCTTCCGCCTCGGTCTTGGCAATCTTCGTCGACACGCGCTGCGATCGATTTTGACATGCCTCGGAGTCATTCTCGGAGTCGCGGCAGTCATCGTCGTGGTCTCTATTGGAGAGGGCAACAAACAATCGGCGCTGCGAGACATCACGGCACTTGGCGCAACGAACATCATCGTGCGCAGCTCGAAGCCACCTGATGCGGCAAGTGCGACGCAGGCACGCACGTTCATTTCGAGATATGGCATTTCATACGAGGATGCGCGGAGGGTGCAAGCGGGATTCGAAGATGCGAAGCTCGTGGTCGCACTCAAAGCAGTGGGAAGCGAGATCAGTCGCGGTGCATTTCGCACGAACAGTCAGACGTTTGGCACTGTCCCCGAGCTCGCGACCGCAGCGAACCTGCGCGTCGCGCGTGGAGGGCGTTATCTGACGGCACAGGACATCGAGTCACATGCGCCTGTTGCAGTCCTTGGTGCGGAAACTGCGCGCCAGCTCTTCCCGGCGCGCGATGCGCTTGGCCAGGATTTTCGTATCGACCAACAGGTGTTTCGGGTCGTTGGCGTTCTCGAAGAGCAGGGATTCGCTGGCGGAGCCGGCAGCGCGCTCGTCGGGCGCGACCTCAACCGCGACGTGCACATTCCGCTTTCAACGGCGGAACGACAGTTTGGCGATGTTGTGCAGAGGCGCACCTCTGGCACTTTTAGCGCTGAAGAGATTCAACTGAGTGAGCTCTACGTCGCAGCGCCGAGTACCGAAGCTGTGAAGCAGGTTGCGCAGCGCGTGGAACGCATCATGCGGGTTGGGCACCCTGAGTTGGCCGATGTGCAGATCGTCGTCCCGTGGGAATTGCTCGAAAACGCACGTCGCGCGATGCTCGTGTGGAATGTCATGCTCGTCGCCATCGCTGCGATCAGTTTGCTCGTCGGTGGCATCGGCATCATGAACAGCATGCTCGCAAGTGTGACCGAGCGCACCCGTGAGATTGGCATTCGCCGTGCGCTCGGGGCAACG
>SXGS01556562.1_pt1 | contig 15970 bp, 15 predicted proteins | sample 3174681 | NCBI WGS metagenome assembly SXGS01 (sample SAMN11356861, study PRJNA531348) | freshwater metagenome | isolation source: freshwater sample F1-80 | place: China: Fuxian Lake, Yuxi | collected 2017-12-25 | reverse complement strand
CGGAATCGAGTCCCGACAGGAAGGCTTGCAGCCTGGACTGGCGGCTGCTCAAAATCATCATCTCTCTGTTCGTTTGTCATATAGAATTAGTAGGTGGAAATTTAGTTATATTATATCATTTTATTATCAATTGTCAAATCAGGCTCTTCAGCCATCATTCTTTCAACGAAATTCCTCGTTTTTTCAGAGACCTCTCCATTCAGTTGTCCAAGCAGCTTTGTCACCGCTTCACGTCTTTCCGCTTTACTCCACTTCAGGGCAGCTTCCAGATTACCTCTGAAGTTTGCCATTGCCTCCAAGAGTCCATCACTCTCATGTTCACCCATCAGGTTTGCAAAATTGACTACGCTTTTTGGCAGAACCAAGGTTCCCTCTCGCAATTCGGCTCCAAAATCTCCGCTTCGTACGGAAATTTCATCTGACTGTACAATTCTTATTCCCATGATTTAATTATATTAATGGGAGATGATCTGTCCAATTTTTCCCGTCACTCTCCACCCTTCGAACGGGGTCCATCCGCACATGCTATGCAAATTTTTGGCTTCAATAAGCCACTCTTCTTGCGGCCTCACGATGGCTATTTTTGCATGATTTTTCTCCGCCATCTTCGGTGCACCGAGTGAGAAAATGCGATTCGGATTCGTAAAACAGAGTCGCACAATGTCGGTATAGCTGAGCTTTGAGCTTTGAACTTTGAGCTTTGAACTTGGATGCGGCCACTTCCCTGCGGCGATTGTCAGTAGTAGGGGAATCATCGTCTCGACCCCCGGCACTCCGCTTGGGGCCTTCAGCGGTTCAGTCGATTTCTTTTCTTCGATCGTATGTGGGGCGTGGTCCGTTGCGATGCAATCGACCGTTCCGTCTTCGATTCCTTTCCAGAGGGCATCGCGGTGTTCGGCGGTTCGCAGCGGAGGGTTCATTTTCCCGAATGTTCCAAGAATTGCATAATCATCTGTAGTCAAAAAAAGATGGTGCGGAGAGACTTCGCAGGTGACCGGCAGCTTCTCTCTCTTCGCTGCTCGCACGAGATCGATACCTTGTGCGGTCGAGAGATGGGCAATGTGCAGCGCAGCTCCGGTTTTTCGGACCATGCCGATGGCGTACTCGATCGATGTTGCTTCCGATTCGGGCGGACGCATAGCCGAGTGAAGTGAAACTTCGTTGAAGGATGCGCTATTTTTGGTTTCCACCTCGGACTTCGCTTTCGCATTCATCTCCGGATCTTCACAGTGTGCGACGAGTGGAATTTTTAGTTTTCCACACGTCCGAAAAATATCTTCGACAATCCCGCCGTCCACTTTCTGGTCTCCCGTGGAGTGATCGAGATAGAGCTTTACTCCAGAGCAATGATTCTTGAGCCGCTTCAGCTCAAGAGACTCTCCGGTCCAGAGTTCCTTCAGTGTGGTGAGATGTGCGGCCTCCGTCACACCGAAGAAAAACTTGATCGTGCAGTCGCCAATTTTCTCCGCGCGTCGTACTTTATCCGCAAGGGCTGCGATCGTGACGGTCGGCGGGATGGTGTTCGGCATTTCGCAGACCGTGCCGATGCCGCCTGCGCGTGCCGTCGTCGCTTCCGAAGCCATTGTCGCTTTGTGTTCCAGTCCCGGCTCGCGGAAGTGGACATGGCAGTCGATGAGGAGCGGGAAGAGGAGTGTGCCGGAGACATCGATGATGTCCGTATCCTTGTGGTCTTGGATGGAAGGCTTGATAACTTCGATAATTCCCGTTGCCGATATCAGCACATCGGAGGGGGTGACACCGTGCTCACCGACAACCGATCCGCCGCGGAGGAGAGTTTTTTTCATAGGGAGCGATTATGCTTTCCCGAGGAGCATCGCAAGGAGCGCCATGCGCACAGGGACGCCGTTTCCGGCTTGCCTGAAGTATGCGGCGTTCGGCAGAGCATCGACATCCGTTGCGATCTCGCCGACCCTTGGGAGCGGATGCATGATGATGACGTTCTTCCCCTTCACCATCGACGCAGTTAGAACGTACTTCAGTTTCAGACGTTCGTACTCGCTCTTATCCGCGAAACGTTCCTGCTGCACGCGGGTCATGTACATCATGTCCGCATCGAGAGCCGCTGCGATATCCGTCGTCTCCGCGAATGGGATCTTTTTCTCTTTCAGGAAGCTTGTCACTTTCTCCGGCATCGTGAGTTCTTTTGGAGAGACGAGGGTGAAGCGCAGGTTTTTATAGAGTCCGAGAAGGTAGCTCAGCGAGTGCACGGTTCGTCCGTAACGCAGGTCACCGACCATCGCGACATGGAGATCGTCGATCTTCCCGCATTCCTTTCGGATCGTGAAGAGATCGAGTAGTGCCTGCGTCGGGTGTTGCCCCGGTCCGTCACCGGCATTGATGAACGGGACGTTGGAAGCGGATGCAGCGATGTCTGCGCTTCCCTGCTCTGGGTGTCGCATCGCGATGATATCCGCATACTGACCAACCATTTCCATGGTGTCTTCGATCGTTTCGCCTTTGTAGAGTGAGCTGAACTGAATCCCCTCGGCGGTGAGGACATTGCCTCCGAGCCGGAGCATCGCAGTCTCGAAACTCAACCTCGTTCTCGTGCTCGGTTCGTAGAACAGAGAGGCGAGAACTTTTCCTCTCAGGAGATCACTCTCCCCCTTCGATCGTACCTTTTCCATTTCGAATGCAATGCGAACAATCTCCTCCGTATCGGCTCTTGTGAGCTGCTTTGTGGAGGTGAGATGTTTGAATGGAAGCGGCATACTTCAATCGAAGTATACGATATGCCGTGATTGTTGACAAGTTAATATAATATGTTTATTCAAATGAAAGCCCGGTAATTTTTTGCAATGCTGTGATCAGCACATCTCGCTGCTCGTCTCGCTCCCAATCCGGCTTCTCCTGTGGCCATGCGATCACTTCTTGATCATTGATCATATAGAGACCTGAAAAGCTTCCACCGGTTCGAAGGCGTCGATCGAGCAGTTGCAGATAGAGCTCCAGCTCGTGGCAGGATGAACGAAGAATACGTTGTCGGTTTATTTCGAATGCCGCATCGGAACCGACTATTTCTTCTGTATCCACCCAATCATCACCAGGCTCAGATTTTTCCAATTTTTCCTGCATCAAATCCAATGTTTTTTTGATCACCTTTGCATGACGTTCCCGAGGGATCTTTGCAAGAAAATCTCTAGCATCGTCCCTTCGACTTGCTTCACTCTCGAACTGAGTGGTTTGTTGTTGCCAATAGGCAGCCGCTTCATCATCACGGTCACGCAGACATACTGCGGCAATGCGATGGACGATGTGCTTGAGGAATTGCCCGAGTGGTTGGCTTGCTCGGTCACGGATTTCTTCAGGTAGAGGGGGTACGTTTGTGCGTAGAAAGTCACCAACCTTTTTCATGCCATCGGTCTCTTCCGAGAGCCGTAATATTTCAGCGCTTTCTCTGGCACGGAATTCATCATGAGCTCGCTGCCATTCCTCCATCGCAAGGCGCGGCTCCCAGTCACCGGTTTCCCGCAATACTTCTTCCGAAAAAAATCGATGCCTAGTCAGTGCCCGCAGCGTCGCAATGCGGATTTCTTCCAAAGAAGCTTCCCGATCGATCGTTTCACATAAGCAGTGAAGATCCGCCTCTAATGTGTCTAGATTCGACATGGTCGATTGCAGTCGTCCATCGTATGTCTCTCGTCTTCGCCTGGCAAGAGGGTGAATAGCTCCATCATCGAGCAAAGTTCCCTGGAAACGATTATGCTGCAGGCCATGTCCACGCGTCAGATCGCAACATCCACCCTCTGGCAGATCGGCAGCCAGATCGCGATGGCGATCCTGAGCGTGATATCGGTGAAGTTCGTCGCTATCGGTCTCAGTAAGGAGCTTGCAGGCGCGTACAATTCTTCCTACGGGTATCTTCAGCTCTTCGCCATTCTTGCGGATTTCGGTCTCTACGCGGTTTCCGTTCGCGAAGTGAGCAGTGCCAAGCATCCGGAGAAAATTTTGGGTGCTCTCATCGTACTTCGTTCCATCATTGCGACACTCTCCCTCAGTGCGGCACTCCTTATCGCTTGGGTCATTCCCGCGTGGGCGGGGAGCCCGCTTCGGATCGGCATCACAATCGCTTCGCTCGTGCCGTTCTTCACGCTTCTCGCGGGCGTGCTCCGCACCGTGTTTCAGGTGCAATACAAAATGCATCTTGTCTTCGTTGCGGAAGTCACCCAGAGAATTCTTACCGCAAGTTTGATGGCGGTCATCATCATCGCAGGCATACAACTGAGCAGCGACATCCGCGTTTTCAGTTATTTCATCGGAGTCGGAGCACTCGGCGCACTCATCCTCTTCCTCTTCTCGATTTTCTTTGCGGTTCGCCTCACGCGTATTCGTCCGTGTTTCGATCGTCAGATTCTCAGGGAGCTCCTCCTGAAGGCTCTGCCCTACGGTGTCGCTTTCCTCTGCATTGCGCTCTATCGTCAGTTCGATCTGACGCTGATCGCCCTGCTGCGTGATGACTACGAAATTCAGAATGCGGAGTACGGATTCGCCGCGCGCATCGCAGAGATGACGTACCTGATTCCGACGTTTCTTCTGAATTCCACGCTGCCCTTTCTTGCGGCCCGTCATGACGCAGGGCATCGCACGGATACATTGCTCGGGAAGACGCTGTTCCTCATTCTCATTCTCGGTTCGCTCTCCGCGCTGTTCTCCATTTTCTGGGCGAGGCCCATCATGCAGCTTCTGACGACTGCCGCATACCTTTCGACACCGGATTCACCGGGTGCGGACACCGCGCTTGCCCTTCTTGGCGCACCGATGTTCTTAAACGGCATCGTGCTCTTCAGTTTCTACACTCTCCTCACAAAACATGAGTGGAAAGTATTGGTTTCACGAATGGTGATCGCCGTTGTTCTCTCACTCGGACTGAACCTTTGGCTGATTCCGCCTCTCGGTTTCGTCGGCGCCATCGCCGCATCGACGATCATTCATCTTTTTTTGGCACTCACACTTCTTCCCGCCGCACTCAGAATCTTGCCGATTTCTTTTCCGTATCACTACCTTTCCAAATGGCTCTCGTTCAGTGCCGTATTGGCACTCATTCTTTTCATCACGGCCCCCGTTCTTGAGTCGATTTCTTCGATTGTCCTTGGGATGGCAGTGATCTCTCTCTTATTGCCGTTGTTGGCTTTTTCGCTCCGGTTTCATCATCTTTTCATTGTCCGAAAATCGCAGGGAACCGTTTTGGATGGCATTGGGACCATAGTTGAATAAAATAATAAAAAATGGTATAATATACGTATGGATGCAATACACACACTGCTGCAGAAGAAGTTCACACAGGAAATTCTCGGAGGAGTTCTTGGGGTGATTGTTGCCGTTGCATTATATTTTTTCGGAGCAGAGCTTCCTTCCATGCAGGTGACCAAGGGCCTTCTCGTCGATCCCTCTGCAACGACCGTGAATGAAGAGGCGACTGTTCGCGTGAATGATAAAACTGCCGATGAAGATACGATCGCACGTCTTGCTGCGCGGGCCGACTATCTTCGCAGGGAGCAGGAGGCGAATGAAAAGGAGGCAGAGGCCGCACGTCTTCGGGAGCCCGAGCAGCCTCAAGAAATTCTTCCCGTTACGTCTGAGCAAGCGGTTGCCGATCACGCAGATCCTGCCGGATGGCAGACCATGCGCGAGAATCGTCGCGAGCTTGCATCCGCCTTCGATTTGTCCGTGCAGGAAGCGGAGGCGCAGCAGCCGGCTGTCGTTGAAGCGGAGCCGGTCATCGAGGCACTTCCAACGCCTCCATCCGATGAAGAAGTGGCAATCGCAACTCAGGCGATAGAAGCACCGCTGCCTGATTCCGGACCGATGTTGAATACGGTCATCATCCTTACGCTTGTTGCTATGGGTTGCATCCGTAGACGTTCGCTTGTTGCGATGCTGCATGGAGCACCTATAGGATAGTCTTCGTGCCACTCACGATCGTACTCTTTGCGCTTCTCGGTCTCGCTCTCGGGAGTTTTGGCAATGTGCTGATTCTGCGTCTTGAAAAAGGAGAGTCACTCCTCGGACGGTCGAGGTGCGTACGCGGGAAGCACCTGCTCGGTGTATTTGATCTCATCCCGGTGTTCAGTTACGCGCTTCTTGGAGGTCGCTGCAGGATTTGTGCGTCACATATTTCAATTCAGTACCCCGTCATCGAGATTCTCTCCGGAACGGTCTTTGCACTCTCTGCGGCTCTCTATCCTTCTTCCGTTTTCGTTGCGTTCCTTACAGGCTTTCTTCTGTACGCGTTGCTTCTTTCGGCTGCCTACGATGTATTACACCAGAGGTTACCCGACCTCTTCGTCGACGGAGTCGCGGTTCCGGCTTTACTGCTCACGTACGTTACGGGCACTATTTTTTCATCACTTCTCGGACTGTCCGTGGTTCTTGTTTGGTTCGGAGGCCAGTTCGTTCTTACGCGAGGCAGAGCCGTCGGTACCGGAGATATTTTTCTTTCGTCCGCGCTCGCTCTCTGGCTCGGGTTTCGAGGAACGATCGTGATGCTTCTTTTCAGCTACATGGCGGGGGCGATCATCACGCTTTTGCTCCTCGGACTCGGTGTGATCTCGATGAAGCAGAAGCGCATCGCTTTCGGTCCGTTCCTTGCGATCGGTGCAGTGTTGGCATTCTTCGGAGCGGAACAGGCATGGATGGCAGTGTTGATTCCTTGGAACTTCTAAAAGAGGACGCTTTCGTGCCATATTGGCAACTGTGTCCGCATGGCACGAAAGCGTCCGGATACCAACGTAGATTGCTGCACGACTCACAGGGAGGGTGCCCCCAAGCGGAAGCATGGGAAATCTTTTTTGTTGGCAAAAATATAATACATTCAATAGATGTAATTGTCAAATACGGTCCTCTCTCCAGCTGATGGGGAGAGGTGGCGCATCAGGCCGGAGTGAGGACCGTGCTATCCTTACAACATGAAAGTCGTTGCCGGAAACCGCAGGGCACTGTTCGATTTCGAGATCCTCGACAAGGTGGAAGCCGGGATCGTGCTCACGGGGCAGGAGGTGAAATCGTGTCGCTTGGGACAGGTGAGCCTGCTTGGGTCGTACGTGTCATTCGTCTCCGGCTTTCCTGTTCTAAAGGCGATGAAGATCAGCAAGTACGCCTATGCATCCGGACTCGACGGATACGATCCAGGACACGATCGACCTCTTCTACTCTCGAAGGCGCAGAGTGCGAAGCTCGAGTCCGCAAGTAGCGAGAAAGGCATGACGGTCGTCCCCCTCGAGGTGCTTGCGGGGAAGTTCATCAAAGTGGTGATCGGCATCGGCAGAGGCAGGAAGCGCATCGACAAACGTCAGCGGATCAAAGATCGTGAGGTGAGTCGCAGAGTCAGGGAACGAGGAGAGAATTAGTGCAGCATCTCCCTGAGTTTCTCAGGCGAGCTTGCGCCGATCAGCGCCACGGCGAGGTCGAGGTAGGCCATGTCGCCGAAACGAAGATCGAGTGCTTTGTGGTAGCGCTCATACTGTCTTGCGATGGCATCGATCGTCTTTGTGTTGTAGTCATTCGTTTCACTTGCAATCTCTGCTTCGCGCATCAGCAGGAACTCGAGGAGTAGTTTCCGATCCAAAGCTTTCTCACGATCGGCTCCATCGAGCGTCGGTGCATCGACTTGAATCAGTTTCGAGAAGGCGAGATCGAGAATCCTGTCGACGGGGTCATGATCGATGTCCAAAAGGTCTTTGTCTCCGTTCCATTCCTCGAAAATCTCTTCGATGATGAGCTCGAACCTGTCCATGGAAGTTGCCCCTGGCCCCTTTTCCGTCCAATGATCGGCGAGCATCGCGAGAGCTGCGTTCTTGTCATGTGCGGAAATTCTCAGCTTCCCTTCGAAAAATTTCAGAAGCTTCGTCCGGATTTCGAGAAGTCTGTACTCGATATTCGTTGCGTCGACTTCGACGAGGAAGGGCATCGTTTCCATCAGTCTTGTCCTCGTGAAAGCAATATCCATTTTCGGAGCGGAGACTTTTCCGAGGAAGTGCCAGGCGATCGCCTGATCCTTCGCATCTACCTTCAGGGTCTTCAGGTGTGTCATCTCGCCTCCCACTTCGAAGTGTTCAGATTTTGCTTTCCAGTGGGACGTGATCGGATCATGATCATCTCTCGCCACCATGCTTCGCTCTTGCGCGATGAAGTGGAGAGATTGTCGCACTTGCTCAATCCATACTTTCTCCGGGAGTCCACTGGCATGGAGCAGGTCACCGGAGAGCACGGTCGCACGATGAGCGAGGTGATGGAAAATCATTCGTTGATCTGAGAAGTCTTGCAGCCCAAGATCAGGAACCGTCTTCAGATATTCCACCATCCTTCTTCTGGTGAATTCACGAATATCGGCGAATACGATATTCGGGTCTGCTTCCATATTCGGCCTTCCCCAGTTCGATTTGGAAAATCCGACGAGGTCGGCATCGAATGCCTCGTGGTGCTGTGACCATCCTTCGTAGAGGTTGCCGATGTCTGGGATTTCGAGTGGCATAGGGTCAGGTATGTTAGAGAAACTTTACACTTCAATCAATGCTATTCTCTTCCCATGTCGCTTCTTCCCCCACAAATCCAGAAGGCCATCGAAGAGTTCTCTAAACTCCCCGGAATCGGACCGAAATCTGCGGAGCGACTTACGTTTCACCTACTTCGGAGCAGCAAGGCATCTGCCGAGGGACTCGGGTCTTCACTCCTCGCGCTGAAGCATGACCTTAAGTATTGCAGCGTGTGTCAGATGATCACACTGCAGCCAACGTGTGCGATTTGCAGCGACAGGACGCGCGATATTTCCACGGTGCTTGTGGTCGAAGAACCGCTCGAAGTCATTGCATTTGAAAAGTCGGGATTCAAGGGACTGTATCATGTTCTGCACGGCGTACTCTCGCCCATCGACGGTATGGGTCCGGAACAACTCAAGCTGAAAGAACTTATTGATCGGTGCAAAGGCGGAAGTGTGAAGGAGCTCATCATCGCCACAAACCTCGACGTCGAAGGGCAGGCGACGGCGGCGTACATCAAGCAGAAACTTTCTTCATTTGTTCCGAGTATCACGCGACTTGCTCACGGTCTTCCGATGGGAGCGGATATCGAATTTGCGGATCAAACGACGCTCAAAGAGGCGATTGCAGGGCGGAGGAGTGCGTAAGTTCTTCTTCAGGAAGATTTTGTAGTGTCCTGAAGCCGGGTCCTGGTTTCAGTTCTTTGTGTGGACAGCGCATTCACTGCCTTCAGCCATTGCTCGGAACTTTCAATGGTTTCTTGTCGACCGCGGGCGAGATCAGCTGCTTGCCTGAATTCCTTAACATTGGGATAGCCCAATCGCAGTGCAACACCGAGCTCTCCGTTTACTTGAGTAAATTCTTTCGGATTCACTCCTTCGAAGCCGCCATTGGCTTTCGGATATTGGATACTTAACATGGTGTAGCGGGAAGAAAATATGGATGAGAAATCGGATCGCAGTCAGACATGTTTGAATATGTTCCGATTGCAGGGCGCAGTATGCTTTCCAAATTTTCTGCGTCAATATTTCCTATGCGTGGTTTTCAATTTTGGCTTTTGGAAGCTGAAAAATCATCATAAAAAAAGAGATGTGCGGTGTGCACACCTCCTTCGAATTCAGAAATTTACCGAAGTTCGTACGTCAGCGTCACATTCGAGACGATGTCCTGCTCGCCAGCGGGGATCGCCATGCCCGCATCGGCTTCCATGCCGCCTCCGCCCATTCCCATTCCCTTCGCCATCATCGGAACGGGTCCGCCGTAGTTCATGCCTTCATTGAATCCCGTGAGACGACCGAGGTTCATGCCAAGGGTGTCGGCGAGAACTTTTGCTTTCGCCTGCGCTTTCTTGATCGCCTTTTCGCGGGCCTCCGCATTCAGTGCATCCGGGTTATCGATCGCAAAGTTAATGCCGCCGGCCTGGTTAGCACCCGCACTCGTTGCAACCGTCAGGACATCTCCGACGATGTCGAGATCACGCACTTTCACGCTGAGCGACTGATTTGCTTCGAAGCCGCGCGGGATTTGCGTGCCGTTCTGGTAGTCGTAGACGGGGTTCAGCCAGAAGCTCTCGGTGCTGATGTCCTTCTCCTCAATTCCTGCTTTCTTCACAGCGGCGATGATCGCCGTCATGTTCTTCTTCACGAGTGCGATCGCTGCCTTTGCCGTTGGTTGTCTACCCGTATTCACTCCGAAGCTGAGCGTTGCGATGTCGGGGGCAGCGGAGACTTTTGCATCCGCGTATACCGAGATCGTCGCCGGGTTTTGCTGCGGTGCCCGTACTTCCATGTTCTTGCCGGTGAGATAAAAAAGTCCGCCGATGATGACTGCCGTAAGGAGGGCCCAGACAGGTGGGCGAAGGGTAAGGGTGGTGGATTCCATAGTGGATTAATTCTAGAGGAACCTCTGAAAAATGCACGCTGCTTCGTCAGCTTCGCAAAAATTTCATTCAACGTATATGCATGAGCTTCATAAAATTTTGGCTCACTTCCTTGTATCGTTCGATTTTTGAGAGGTTCCTTCACATCTCTTACTTACGTGGCATTTTCCCATACTTCCCATATCCCTCCTTCTCAAGCTTTAATGCAAGTTCTTGCCCTCCGCTTTCAACAATATTTCCTTCGATCATCACATGGACGCGGTCAGGGACAATGTATTCCAGAATTCTTGCGTAGTGTGTGACGATCACGGCTGAAAAATCGGGACCGCGCATGCTCTCGACTCCCTCAGCGACGATCTTGAGCGCATCGACATCGAGCCCAGAATCGGTTTCATCCAGCAGCGCAAGATGAGGCTTGAGCAGTCGCATTTGCAGGATTTCCGCTTTCTTCTTTTCACCTCCGGAAAATCCCTGATTGACGCTGCGCTCCGCAAAGGCCGGGTCCATATGAAGTTTCTTCATTTCTTCCTCCAGCTGCACTTTGAATTTCACGGGTGACATCTTCCGGTATGCCGGATCACGAATCTGTCTCTGCGCATCACACGCTGCAAAGAGGAAGCTCCGGAGACTGACTCCGGCAAGTTCTTTCGGATACTGGAATGCCAGAAACATGCCGAGTCTCGCACGCTCGTCTGCCGGAATCTTGAGAATGTTTTTTCCTGCGAAGAGTACCGAGCCTTTGTCGATTTGATACTTGGGATGTCCCATGAGTGCCGAAACGAGGGTGGATTTCCCAGAGCCGTTCGGTCCCATAATCGCATGCACTTCTCCCGATTTCACAGAAAGAGACAACTCCTTCACAATCGGTGTTTTGTCGATTGAGACGCGAAGATCGCGAATATCGAGGAGAGAAGATTTTGAAGAAGACTTTGGCATGTGCCTCGATTCTACCCTACTCTTTGCTCATGCCGATCATCACATTCATCCACCCCGACGGCACCGTGCAGAAAGTCGAGGGACAGGCAGGAGACACGATTCTTAAAATTGCACTCGACAGCGGCGTTCCTGTGGAGCATGCCTGTGGCGGCAATGGTTTCTGTACGACCTGCATGTGCGATATCGGAAACGGTATGGCAAATCTTTCCCCTAGAAATGATCGAGAGGAGAACATGGGCGTGACGGATGATCCGAAGAGACTGTCATGCCAAGCGAAGGTGCAAGGAGATGTAGAGGTACGACTTTTAGACGAGTAGAGTCCTTGCTTTTCACTTCGGCAGAAGCCAAAATATGCGTTCCCGCTCTTTGACGGTCGCCCTGTACCGAGCTTGCTCTGGTGTCAGGGAGGAACGTCCGGACAGCAACGGAACGCCCAGTGGGTAACGCCCACCCGTGCAGTGCATATCAAGTAAGACTGCATGCGGACCAGTGCCACAGTGACGAACCCCGCAAGGGGAGTGAAACGTCTCCGGTTACGGAGTTGGTCCCGAGTGACTCGGGACATCACGGCAAACTCTGGGTGCTGCAAGGAGGAATTGGGTTAGCGGAGTTCACGATGGTTCCGTCGTGCCGCCGACCCCTCCGCTTGAGCCTTCCGGCAACGGTTGGCCTAGATAGATGACCGTCCTCGACAGAATCCGGCGTACAGGGAGCGGGAATAAAGCCCATCGACGAATGTCGGTGGTTTTTGTATGGTTCAAAGCCACGTAAGTGAAGAACTTCCGCTACGCTATTCATAATGAAACGCTCCGAGATTCTTTTCGGCCTTCTTCGTATCCCACTCGATGCGTCCGCGGCGTTCGGCGCACTGCTGCTGTCGTACCATCTACGTACTGCGAATATCGATCTGCTGCCGAGGCTCCAGCTCCTGACGCCGCAGAGCAATTTGCCGATGCTTGAGTATTACATTCTGCACTTCGCACTCCCCGCCACTCTCGCCTACATTCTTGTTGCCGCTTTTCTCCGTTTGTATTCCCTGAAGACGACCCTCGGGCCGTGGCGTGAGATGGATCTCGTGCTCATGGCATCGCTCCTGTGGGTCACGCTCATCATGGCGTGGTTTTTTCTCGTGCAGAAGCAACTGTTCTTCTCCCGCGCACTCCTTCTGCAAGCGACGGTGCTTCTGACGATTTTTGCACTCCTTCTCAGAGCATTGATGTTCTTGCTCCAGAGACAGCTTCTCAAGCGCGGAATCGGGACGAGGACGGTTCTTTCTTGTGGCAGCGCCGCACTTCCCTCCACAATGCTTGCAGAGCTCAAGCACGACGTTCGCTATCGTTATCTTGGACACGAGCTTCTGAATGCAGGCGTTGCGGCTCATCAGCTGAATGAATCCATCGATCTTGTGCTCCATACCGATCCGAATCCGACGAGCATGTCCGCCATCGAACTGATCGACTATTGCAGGAGCCACCAGATCGGATATGCATTCGTTCCGCCAGTCTTCACTGATGTTCCACATCAGCTTTCTATCGGTCATCTTGGACTTGTTCCCATTTTACGGTTTCAACCGACTCCGCTCGATGGATGGGGTCGGGTTCTCAAGCGTTTACTCGATATGGTTCTCGGCATTATTTTTTTTCTAGTGGTTAGTCCGCTCCTTCTCATTGTTTCTATCCTAATCCTTCTCACGTCCGGCTGGCCGATTCTCTACGTTAGCACACGCGTCTCGCAGTCGGGCAGAACAACGATTCCGATTTTGAAGTTTCGCACTATGTGCAGGAATGCGGATGACCGAAAGAAAGACTTTGCACATTTAAGTCACCGGAGTGATGGCCCTCTCTTTAAGATCAAAGATGATCCACGAGTAACACCTCTTGGAAAGGTTCTTCGCCGTTTCAGCATCGATGAACTGCCCCAGCTTCTGAATGTCATTGTCGGCCATCTCTCGCTCGTCGGGCCGAGACCGCATCTTCCCGACGAAGTGGCCAAGTACACACAGCAGCAGCGCAGAGTCTTTACGGTACGACCGGGAGTGACGGGGCTAGCCCAGATTTCAGGTCGGTCGAATTTGGCTTTCGATGAAGAGGTGAAGCTGGATATGAGGTACATAGAAGACTGGTCGCTTGGGCTCGATTTGTGGATATTGTGGAGGACTTTTTTTGTGGTGATTTTTGGGAAAGGTGCGGATTAATTGTTTGTTCTTTTGTCGCGACAAAAGAACCAAAAACGCTGCGCGCCAACTCCCGCCAGCAGACCCCCACCGGTGGCGCGCGCCTACCCTTTGGATGCTGTGTAAAAAAATCAGAGCAACTTCATCTGCTTCTCTCCACCCGCGCCCGCGAAGGGGCGCTCTTTTGGGGCGAGATTTTGCAGATACTCCGCAACGCGCTTTCCGTAGGGCTTCGTACGCAGGCGATCGTCGAGGATCGTGACGATTGCGCCCGGCTTTGCGTGCCGTACGAATGTGCGGATCAGGCGGAAGAGACGATGCTTCAGGCGCGGCAGGGAGTACTCCGAGAACGGGTCCTGATATCGAAGTGCGCGCCTACTGAAGACCGCGTGCGAAGGATGGTCGAATGGAAGTGTCTGGAGAATGATTTGGTCAATCGTTCCGCGCGGAAGCTCCATTGTTTCGTACGTCCACGGAGTCGTGACCATGATCGCAGGCTCGGTTGCTTGAATGAATTCCGCCTGCATTCGGCTCTGCCCTCCGTTGAAACCTTGGCAGAGGAGAACCGTGCTGGAAGTTTCCAATTTTTCTGCGTATTTGAGATACAGATCTTCGATCGCGCGCTTACTTGAGACGAGGATTACAGTCTTGCCTTCCGCTGATGCGATCATCCTGTCCAGCGTCATTCCGATTGGCATCGTGACTGAAAAATCAGGTATCGGGAGAAGAGGAAGTGCGCCGTCGATCGTTTCCATCGACACTGGAAGAATTGCAGAACATTCTTTCCATGCCCCCTGCGGGATGAGGAGTGTGGTCTGGCACTGGGAGTAGAGGATGCGTCCGAGAACTTCGTTGATCTTCTCCGGCACGGACTTGATTGATTTATTGCCGTCGAGGAAGCACTCGATCCAGGTGATCCGCCCGTCTAGATTTTTTTCATCCAGAATCAGCAGCAGATCGTCGAGAGCTCGGACGGCGGCATGGGGCAGATCGGTCTTCAGGAGATCTTGGATGATGATCGTCAGATGCTCGACTTCGCGTGCGCCGAGATCGGAAGGTGCGATGTACCGGAGATCCGTTCCGTTCCTCACTTTCTCCGTCCAGAGCTCGATGAGATCGCAGCACTTCGTGAGCAGGTTATTTCCTGTTGCAGCAGCTCTGAGTGTCGGGACGAAGCATGTCCAGCCTAGTGCTTGCGTCGCGGTATCTTCGAGCATCGAAGCATCGTCGATCAGGGCACGCGCATTTTTCAGAGCGCCACAATCTTCACTGTTTGCGATCGTGATGAGTTCATGATGCCCCATGATGACTGATTCTTTCCCCAGCGCCTTTCGACGTTTTACGTACTCAGGACTTTCGGTGCTTGCAGCTATTTTTGCATTCCAAATCGCTGTTTCTTCTCCATGAATCGGAAGATCGATCTTCAGATCGGGCTTATAGAGGACAAGTTTCATTGCAAGTGTCAGCTCGTCCGCTGTGAATTTCTCCTGTTCGAGGAATGAATCAGATGTTCCCTTCGAAAGCAGCATTTCGGGTTGAGGCAGAATCGTGACTGTCTCTGGGAGTTCTATTCTCCGTAGCGTTGCATCCAAATTCTTCACGGCGACGATCGTGCCCTTCTTCGCTCCGGCGACCATCGATTCGAGAGTGGCAGGGCAGATAGATTCCTGCATCACCTCGATGTTGTTTTTTTCGATGGGAGAAAATACTGTCGCGGGGATCGATTTGTCGCTTGCATCAGGGCTCGCGTGCTTACTCAGCGTCAGCCATTTTGGCCGAGCTTTCTTTGTCGATGCCGTCAGTGAATCAAAAAGTTGTCGGTAACTTTCAGGACCTTTTTTCGCGAGAGCTTTCAGCGTTTCCAAATCTTTCACAGGCAGGCTTTCAAGTCTTTCGATGCAGAGTTCCAGCAGCTGGAACGTCGCACGCACATCGCCGAGCGCCCGATGCTTCGGGGTGTGTGTGAGCTTGAGGGCATCGCTCATGTATCCGAGTGAGTAACTCTTCAGTTCCGGATAGACGATCGACGCCAGCATCGCCGTATCGATCCACGGATGTTCACTCAGATCCCATCCTTCACCTTTCAGCATTCCAATATCAAATTTTACATTCTGTCCAACGACGATCGTATCGGGTGTCAGCATTGCGGCGATGGTTGGGAGAATTTCTTCGAACGTCGGCTTTCCACTGAGATCAGCTTGCCGGATTCTCGTGAGCACCTGCACGACGGCGGGAATTTCCTGTCCTTCCGGAAGCGAGAGCAGCTGCTCGTATTCGTTCTTTGTCTTGCCGTTCTCCACCGTGATGCATGCGTACTCGATCACCCTGTGTGTTTTCGGAACAAACCCCGTCGTTTCGGTGTCGAGGATGAGGAAATGGAGGTTCGGGAGAGACATTGCGGACAAGATACAGGAAAAGAAGGAAGTATGAACGCGCGAAGCATCGCGCTCCCTTTATCAAGTAAAATGACTTGAAGGGGAGCGGCAT
>SXGS01427278.1_pt1 | contig 15975 bp, 16 predicted proteins | sample 3174681 | NCBI WGS metagenome assembly SXGS01 (sample SAMN11356861, study PRJNA531348) | freshwater metagenome | isolation source: freshwater sample F1-80 | place: China: Fuxian Lake, Yuxi | collected 2017-12-25 | reverse complement strand
CGCTGAAGTTATAGTCCCGGGCCTGGGCAATCGCCGCGCTGTAGGCTGCCGCATCCGCCGTGTTTTGCAGCTTGATCTTCTTGTTCGTCAACTGTCCAATGTTGTAGGTTATCAACATTGAGATCACCATCACCAGCACCGTCACCGTCACAAAAACAAGGGACTGCCCACGCTGAAAGCCTCCACAAGCGGTGCCAGCGCCTGGGCGGGGTCCTGCAGCCTTAAATGTAAGGGCCGGATTGGGCATTGACATCATTCGCCAGCAGCCCTGTAGGGGGACTGCATACGAACCGTTGATTCTGCGGTTATCGGAATCCTTGCACCGCCAAGATTCCAGTTGAGAGATGGAATCTCAGAGAAAAAGTTGTTCATGATATTTTTCATCGGGTCTGTAAGTTTTTGCGCCAGCGGCGCCAGCGGCCCGGCCTTTGAATTGAGATCATCCACATACTCCATCGCCTGCGCATGGGTCCTATTGATGTTGGAGCAAAAATTTTCCCTGGTTTCGGTCCGGTTTTCTAGGTCAAATGACTCCCGGGCCAGGTTTTGCACCGAGGTGAGCCCAGCATACAAGCCGTAGATAAGCTGGTTGACGAATGGCACAACCAGCTTGAAGCAATAAGTCACCTTGATCTTCAGCAAGTTGGCGTCCTGGATCGATTGAGTCCCTCCGGTAGGCCTGTACATCAGGTTGTCGTTGGGAATGGCGCCGTTCACATTATGCTCATTGAACGCACTGTCAGTCGGATTGAGTATCTCGATCTTCGATGTATTGGGATTGAAGACCTCGATAGTTGAGATGATCCGTGCACGAATAATATGAGGCATCGCCGTCGCCTGATCTACAGTCTTGCGCATGAATAGAGGCGTCAATCCGGAGGCCACACCATCCTGAATTTTTTTCATGTCTCCGCTATTGAGGGCCCCATGTCTGGCGCCAACGAAAGCGGCATGGTTGAGTGCACTTCTTGCCTGGTAGATCAACGAGAATTGCCAAATCCCGAACACTATCATTAACAACGACGGCACCATGATAAGAAACTCAACCATCGATTGGCCGGACATACGTACTCTTGGCCGGTGGGTGTTTAAGAAATTGGTTTTCATATCGAACGAATTGCAGCCAAAGGTCACGATTGCGGGGCCGGAACGAAGCGTAGCCAGGTCTTAAGTGACGAAGAATCCGGGACCGCAAAGCCCTGATAGACCAGCACCGGAGAGGACGCACTTCTGAACTGATAGATCTCCCCTGGCTTTATAGGAACTCGTAGGGTCGCATCTTTAAGAAGGGTCAAATACTCTTCGATTCCGCTCGCGAGATCTCGGATCACTATCGTGAGCCGTTCCGTGGCTTTGACGTATACAGAATCGGCTGTGGTGCCGGGTTTTATGCCTTTTATTGTCTCTACTCGCAGGCCTGGTTTGGGAGGGGTCTTAGCCGTATCTTTATCAATCTCGGCCGCCGTCTTGATGTCCTTGGGAGGTGCGGGCTTTGCCGCAAGGTTTGTAATCACGACCGGGGCTGTCGATCCAACGGGGTCAGCTCTGGGGGGGCTCGTTGTTGGGCTCGCTGCCAGGGTCAACGGCGGGGCAGCCTGCGCTGGCGCTGCAGCCCCAGTAGGCTCCGTTGGGGGCAATGGGTTGGTGCTTATAGCGGGCGCTGGAATCGGTAAGGGGAGCGCTTCTGGCTTAATTTTTTCCTTAGTTTTGGGGACTACCGCCTGAGCGGTAGCAGCGTCAAGATTGGCAGCTGGGGTCTTACCCTTGTCGGAGGAAGGAAAATTGAGCTCGCTCAGTGCATCGATGATCCTTTTGCTACTGAGGTGTGCCGGGTCCCCTGCAACGGAACTCTGGCGGGCCTGCTGGGCGGCGTTCCATGCGTCCTTGAGGAGGATGAAGCTTAAATTGTTCCATGCCCGAGCATCGCCGCTGTTGATGGACAACGATCTTCGGTAGCTGGACAAGGCTGTCTCATTATCGCCCTTGCCGGCATAAATATTTCCTACGATGAACCAGGTCTCTGCGTCTGCCTGTGAGGTGGAAAGAATTTTCTGGTAAATCTCTGCAGCACGGTCAAGTTCGCCCTTGCTGTAGGCCTCTTGGGCGGACCTGTGCATATCCTGGAGGCGGACAATATCAATCTCCTGCGTGTCCTTGCTGCCCTGCATGATTGACGCGCAACCACAAAGGATCAGGACCGAGAGCGTGGCAGCAACGCGGCCTGGGCTCATTTTGCAGCATCGTTCCATATCAGGCGTTGACCCAGAGTCAACCCCAATCGGCTAGCTTCCCCCGAAAGCATCTCCAGGGTGCGGGTGGCTGCCCTGGAGGCCCGGAACCGAAAAGAAGGAAGCTGATTCACGATTCTGACGATTGACCAGGCGGAGTCGATAAAAATGATATCGATGGGGTAACGCATACCGATGGTGTGCACCGCCCGGCAAGAGTCAATCAAAAGCGCTTCACCTCGCCTAAGCTGCGGCAGGGCAAGAAGGCCGCTGGCACGATCCCACCACCGCGCCGCTAGCCGCACCGAGGGAATCCGACATCCCCCCCCGGCGGCATCATAAATCGAGCCATGCCTCAAAACGCCCCCGAGGTCATGAACTTCACCGCAATCGGGAAACCGATCACGATGAATGTCACTGGAAAAATGAACATCATCAGTGGGCCGATCAGTTTGACGGGGGCCTCCATCGCCTGCTTCTCGGCTCTCTGGAAGCGCTCGGTTCTCCTTTGCTCTGCCTGAGAGCGCAACGCCTTGCCAAGGGAAGCCCCCATCTTCTCGGCCTGGATGACCGTACCGATAAAGCTTGAGACCTCTGGCATCTGCAATCTGGCATCCATTCTGCGCAGCGCATCAGCGCGGGGGAGTCCGGACCTGAGGTCGCGGACCACCATGAAAAATTCCTGCTTGAGCGGGCCTTCAGGACCCTTTTGCACCACCTGGTTCAGGGCGCCAGTTAGATTGAGTCCTGCCTCCACCGCCATGGTGATGAAGTCAAGAAACATCGGCATCGCTTTCTGAACCAGCTTACAGCGGCTCTTGCGGGCATCCCCCAGCCATATGTTGGGGTAATAAAAGCCAAGCAGTGCACCCACAGCCAAATAGGTAAGGGAAAACTCCCCCAGCATCCACTGCATCAGTAAAAAGATCGATGCGGTAACTAACACCCCAACAATCTTCAGGCCATAGAACTGCTCTGCCGTCATCAGGTAGGCAACGCCGCTGAGGTTAAGCTGGTTGGTCATCTTTTCGAGCTTGGAGGAGTCGATGCGGGAGGTGACGTGATGCTCAAAGAAGAGCACCAACCCCCAAATCATCCTGACCAAGGGCGGAAGCGGATCCATGTAATCCCGGTCTTCCTTTGGGACCTGCCTGAATACAGTGGTTACCACGTAGTACACGAGGATCACACTGATTCCAATCAAGCCTCCGATCAAATAAGCGATTGGCTCCATGTCAGACGTCGATATTCACAATTTTTCGGATACCCATGTATCCGATCGAAATCATGACAAACACCACAACCAGCGTAGCCCAACCCATCAGGGTGTTGTACAGCGGCTCCATCGCCTCGGGCTCCATGAAGGTGAGGATACCCATCAGGAAAATAGGCAGCGCCGCCATCACGATCCCCTGCATTCGACCTTGGGCAGTGAGCGCATTTATTTTTCCTTCCATTTCATGCTTGCGCCGCAGGGTGTTCGCCAGTTGCTCGAGGATCTCAGCGAAATTTCCTCCGACCTCACGAGTAATGCGCATTGCCGCCACCAGCAATACAAAATCGGGGACCGGCAAGCGCTTTTCCATATTGCCGAGGGCGACGTCGAACTCAACCCCAAGGCGCTGCTCGCCGAGCATCAGGCCGAACTCCTGGGCCAGTGGGGGCTTTGATTCCTTAGCCATCGAATCCAGCGCGATCGCCAGACTGGCCCCTGCCCGCATGCTTCCTGAGACCATCAAAAGAGCGTCCGGAAGCTGCCGCTCGAATAACTCAATTCTCTTCTTTTGCAAGCGCTTGACCAGGATCTTGGGTGAAAAGACCATCGCGAGGGCACCCACAAGCGGAATCAGCGGATTGTCGAAAAGAAACCAAAGTGTGGTTGGTACAAAAATCACGGCAACAATACTTAACTTGAACAACTTATCGGTATCGGCAAAAATGAACATTGACTCCAGGGTGGTCTTTGCAGTTTTGTCGATATTTTCACGATGCTTGTTAAGACCGCTTCCAAGAACCATCAGCAGTAGCAAGCTGAAAACAATCGTAGTCCCAAGAACTGCAACCGAAATGATCCAGGCATCCATCAGGCGCCCTTTTCTGGCCTGAAGATAGAAAGATCCACAGGCACGCCCCGCTGAGCCATTTCCTGGCAGAAATCTGGAATGTTGCCGGTAGCGATGTACTTGCCTTTGATCTTGCCGTTTTCGTCGTAGCCGTCCTGCTTGAAAAGGAAGATATCCTGCAACTGCACGATATCGCCTTCCATGCCAGTCACTTCGGTGATGTGGGTCACCTTTCGGCTCCCGTCGGGGAAGCGGCTCTGCTGCACGATCATGTGGACTGCTGAGGATATTTGCTCCCTGATCGCACGGATCGGCAGATCCAGTCCTGACATCAGTGTCATCACCTCAAGTCGGGCGATGCAGTCCCTGGGGGTATTGGCATGTGCCGTCGTCATGGATCCGTCGTGGCCTGTATTCATTGCCTGCAACATATCGAGCGCCTCGCCGCCGCGGCACTCGCCCACCACGATGCGGTCGGGCCTCATCCGCAGGCAGTTTTTGACCAAGTCTCGGATATGGACTGCCCCCTTGCCCTCGGAGTTTGGGGGACGGGACTCGAGCGAAATCAGGTGAGGCTTTGCGAGCTGGAGTTCTGCCGCATCCTCGACCGTAATTATCCGTTCATCCTCTGGAATGTAATTGGACAACACGTTCAGTAGCGTGGTCTTTCCGGACCCGGTTCCACCTGAAATGATGATGTTTGCCGCGTGATGCACCGCGATCTGGAGAAACTTCATCATCTCTGCGGTGACCGAACCGTAGTTGATCATGTCCTTGTCGACCAACTTGTTTTTAGAGAACTTACGGATCGTGATGTTGCAGCCCTTGAGCGCCAACGGAGGGATCACGGCATTGACCCTCGAGCCGTCTTTAAGTCGCGCATCGACCATCGGGGAGCTCTCATCGATCCGCCGCCCGATCGGGGCGACGATGCGCTCGATCGCACCCAGCACAGCCTTGTCGTTGCTGAAGGTGATATCGGCCAGAGTGCAGCGGCCCTTGCGCTCAATGTAGATCTCGTCAAATCGGTTGACCATGATCTCTGAAATATCCGGGTCTGCCAGCAGAGCTTCCAGAGGGCCAAGACCTACCACTTCATTGAGCAGATCACGGGACAAGGTCTCGACGTCGATCTCAGTTTCAGAGTATTTCTCGTGCTTTACAATTTCATCGATCATCGTCTTGGTGATGTTACGAAGATCGTTTTCCGTCATGCCACTAACATCCAGCCGGCGCAGATCCATCTGAGAAATCAGCTTCCCATGTAGAACCCTTCGGGCTTCGTTGGTTTTTTTCTTTCTGATTGACCCACCGTCATCCCCTGTGATGGCGTCAACCTTTTGATTGGCCAACACGGGGGCTGCTGCCTCCTTGGGGACCGGCTTCGCGGTTTCGGTCACAGCCGGCACAGGACTGACAGTTTCAGCGGCAACGACTACGCTCAGGGTGCTATCGCCGATCTTGATTAGGTCTTGGGCTGCAAGCGGGCCATACTCTTTGTTGACGGGCTTTCCATTGACCTCGGTACCACTCATGGAGCCGTGATCGACGACATAAAAACCAGAGCTGCGCTTCTCCAGGGTTGCGTGCTTCTTGCCGATGGCCCAGCCACGCAGAACGATCAGGTTATCGGGGGCCTTGCCAATCGAGCAGGAATCGATCTCGCAGGGCACGACCTGTCTGTCGCCTTTTCCAATTTGGAACTCAACCCTGAACATAAATTAACCCTGTCATCGGAGTAAATAATGAAATAAACCCGGGACTATAAATGAACCCGGACGGCTAAAGGGGCATGAATGTTGTAGAAAATGAGATAGCAAACCCAAACGCTTCGTAGTAACTCTTTAAAGCGTTCGCGAGCTCCACGAGAACAATTTTTCCATCCGGGGGGGTCGGCACCACCAGCACTATGACGCAGAAAGAAACCACGACAACGTATTCAAAGGTGGCCTGCCCGGATTGGCCAGGAATTGACGCTATTTTATTTTTTATGTAGCCCATCGGCAGCATCACGGCTTTTCAATCCATTGGACAACGACATTACTTTTACGGCCGCCCTCGGTAATTACTATGATGTGCTGCTCATGCTTCTTAGCGAAGGTAATGGCGCGCGCAGCATTAATCCGTTTCTGGATTGGTATATGATGGTCGTGCAGTAGCTTCCAGCCATCGTCACCAAAATTCTTTAAGTAAAAATCTGCGTTGGCATCCACAGAAAAACCATTTGTGATCATCATGGTTCTGGCTTTTTTCCCAGGATCATTATGGGAAATATCTGTCAGCACCTCGCTGCCGTATGGCTGTGGAACACTTTTACCTTTGTTGATCGGGGTCGAGTCAGCGGAAGTATCAATTTTCAGCGTAGAAACATAGCCGCTCGTCGCATAAGATTTTCTATCGAGCTGTACGGTATGTAAACAGGTACCGATCATCTTGGTGACGATATCCCACTGTAGATAGCTAAGCCGGCTCGTGCGAATTGGGTCCCCTTGAGTCTCGCTCCACTTGACTTCATAGGCTTTTAAGACTTTTTCTCGGCTTTCTTTGGACTCAATTTTGCTGATGTTCTGTGCCATTCCGTTGACGGACATAGCAGAGCCGACGTTTGTAGCAGTTACCTCATCAACGAGTTGGAGCTTACAGTCCTTAGCAGATGAAAATGCTTCTGCTCTAAGCGAAATCCCGTAGGAGCCAACGCCACCCAAGGCCACAATCAGACACAACGTGAAACGTCTGCTAGGCAAGGCCATTTTGTGCATTAGCTCTCAAGCTCACTTAAGCAGAAAACCCTCATTGCCAGCGAACTTCTTGGCACTTTCCTGAATTTCTAGGGCCTTCTTGACGGCATCGGGGCTCGGGTCGATAACGGTAGGGGTTACCAAGATCACCAGATCCGTGCGACCAGTACGGAAATTGTTTGAACGGAACAGAGCGCCAAGCACTGGAATGTTGCCAAGGCCCGCAAGCTTTGAAACATCCTTGGCGAGCTCGGTGTTCACAAGACCAGATATCACGATCGTTTGCCCCTCACGAACGTTGACCTCCGTCTTGGTCTTGCGGGTGAGGAAACCAGGGTTGTTCGCTACCGCGTTTGAGGTGTCAACGGTGCTGATTTCAGTATCAATTGTGGTGCTAACGTTGCCCTTGTCATCAGCAACGGGCTCGATCGATAACTTGATCCCGTAATCCTTGAACGTGACAGTAGCCGGGCTAGTTCCGCTAGCCGGGGAAACAACGGGAATCTGCCCGCCAGCGAGAAACTCTGCCTTACCGCCGCTGCGCGTGCTTAGTTCGGGAGAGGCCAGAACATACGCATCGCCATTGCTTACTCCAAGGTTAATCGCGGAGGTGATGATCGATGTCAACCCAAGCACAGGCCTCCATCCGTATCCCCCGGGAGGGGCGGCAGGCAGTCCAGACGGAACGGTGCCCGGGAAGAATCTTATGGGTCTAGGGCCGGTATTAAGTTGCGCCATCACACCCACAGCAGGACCTTGTACGCTCTGGTCCCACTTGACCCCGATATTCTCGGTTAGAGACTTCTTCATCTCGACGATCTGAACTCGCATGTAAATCATGCGTTTCAGCTCAAGTTCTTCACGTCTCACCATATTCATGGTTAGCGGGAAAGATTTGCTAATCATGTCAACTCTTGGCATGTTGTCCTTGCTGGTGATCCCGGTCAACAGGATCGTGTCTCCCGCACGCTCAGCCTTAACATTTTCGATTCCCTTGAGCATGCTGTTGATGCTGTTAACAGACATATCTATATTGGTGGGGTACACGGCAACTGCATGCTCAAAAGTCTTTCCGTTCTCACCCCAGATGACCATATTGGTGCGGCCGGGCATTTCTGGTATTAAAACTATCCCCCCCTCCTTTTCCAGCACCGTGGCATTGAACAACTTGCCGTTACCGATACCAATACGGGTAATTTTTAGCCCAGAGGGCATGGGGAGGATCTGAACCTCCCCCACGACCAATGCGACATCACGGCCCTTTTCCTGCGCCAGAGCCGACACCGAAATCTGTGTCAGAAGAAAGATAGCGAGCGCGACACGCTTGATCAGATTTTCCACTGTTTCACCTGTATTCGCTATTCTGCTCAATGAAGTCATAATTCCAGAAGCTCCCGTCATTTGTCCGCCCGCCCTCTCGTACCGCCCGCAGTATCTGAAGGGACGCCCGATTTCTTGAGCGCTTCGGCGATCGAGTTTTGCAATTCATCAATCTTCACCGAGCCGGCACTAGGTTTCGGGTTCGGCTGATTTGAGCCACCTGCGGCCGGGGTCGCTGGACCTTTCAGGGTCTCACCCTGGGTCACCGTAGCGCCGGATCCCATGCCGCCTATGAGGAACTCAATTTGTCTATTTTTAAGCTCTGAGGATTTCATCCTTTCCCGATACGTTTCCTCATAGGAAATTTCTTGCTTTCTCTGGGCAGCCACATTCCTGCGCTTTTCGGCATTTTTTTCCTCGACCTTGAGTAATTTCCTGGTATTTATGTCTTCAATTATCACTTCGGCGTCATCCTGCGGGTTTCTTAAGACAGCGCGGATTTTCCCGGTACTTTGGGCAAGCGCAATAATCGCAGCATCCTGAACGGAAACCTCAAAAGTAAAATTAGAGTACGTCTGTTGACTAGGCATGGCCGCTTGAGGATTTTTGCTTCGAGGGTCGCCCTGCTTGGCGACTACCGATTGCCCGGTAGCCATGACCTTTACGTTTTGCAAGACCATCAACACCTCACTACCACTTTCCGGATCCGCCCTGTCAGTGGCGAGCAGCATCAAGTCGACCCTGTTGCCCGGCTTCACCATCTGCGCCATCGAATTGATCTCGTCCACTTCGACAGTAATTGCCCTCATTCCAACCTCAACTACATCGGAAAAAGTTTGGCTTTTCTCAACAAAGTAGCTGGTATTGATCGGGAAGCCAGCGCGCAGTGGTCGAGTCAGCTTTGTTCCAGCAATACGCGCGGCATCACCGGGCTTGAGCGTGTCTTCATCCACCAGATCCAATGGGACTTCACGTTTCACCAAGGTATCACCGACAGTTGTCCCGAGCGGCAGATTTCGTGAGGAGACCAGAACCTCTATCGTGGGCCCACCGGACAACTGTTTCTTCAGTTCCTCACCGATATTCTTTTCGCGTGTTTTAAGGTAGGAGGAGCTCAGGAATACCGAAATCATTCCTAGCACAATCGCAAGTATGAGAAGCAACCAGAGTCGGTTGATATTCATCAATCTGCCTACTATTTTTTTGATCATTTTGATTGCGCTTTTGTCGGGTTAAAACGTTATTTGAAGACTATCGTAAAGATTAACTAAAAATTAAAATGATTAATACACTATTGTGAAGTAGTTGCAGGTGCCGTTAACTCTGTTTGTTCACTTTGGAGCTAGAACAAGTCTTAAAAGCCTAGCTGCCAGCGATGGAGAACGCTGCGCTCAAAACTAGGTTTCGGGCGCAGCGTCCGCACATTAAGCTGATCTATTATTTCCCTGTGCCACCATAGGTGCCCATGTCTTTTTTGGCAGTCGCAGCTGTTTGAGCGGCTGTTGCTGCTGCTTTGCCCGTGGCGACCCCTGCTGCTGAACTTGTGCCAGTAATTTCCGCGGTCATGCCGGCCATTTGTCCACGGATCGCTTGACCAAAGAAACTGTAAACACCAATCGCAGCCACAGCAATTAGGGCAACGATGATGATGTACTCGGTCATGCCTTGTCCGGCCTGCAGTTTTTTACTTTTAAGCGCTTGATTCATAACATCTCCTTTTTGTTTAGATAGACCCCAAACCTTAGGGCTGACTTGCGCAAGTGCCCAGACCGCTTTTGTAGCTTGTGCACCAAGCTAGCGACCATAGACTCCTGTATCCTATCAGAAATTTTTAAGGGGCTCGAGCACAAAGGTTGGAGGACTACCGACCAGGCTACAGGCCACCCGGGCTCAAAGTTTGTCTTGGAGCATAGTCCGGGCCAGCCTGGTGAATTTATCCTCAAATTGACCGATCTTCACTCGCAAAATCAATTTGTTATGCACCTCTCCGGAGCTTTGCGTGGCGCTACAAGGCGTACCATCGCTACAAGGCGTACCATTCGGAGCGGATCTCGAAGGATGCCCGAGGGTGTGCGCCAAGCCTAGGAGGCAGCCAGAACGGCTCGTAGAGGCTTGTGGGCTGACCGGGAACCTGTGCCGACTTGGAAGAACAGGAAACCGGGACGAGCTAAGTGGCCAGTTCAAGGTTTGGACTCAGTCCCCCAGAGGGGATATGAACGGCGACCTTATTAAGGTCGCGCGCGTTGGGTAACCCTGACCGTTTTTAGGCGCATTTTCAGTTGCAATGGCTGATGTTCCCATCGGGGTCAACACACCTACCAGCACCGTAAAACAGTCGGGGGCCCCGCGCCGCGCGAGGCGAAGCTCTAGGGCCGCGCCAGCAGCGCGCCGCGCTTCTCGGACAGCGCCGAGAGCGTGAACTTCGAGTCCACCGCCTTCCAGTAGCCGGTCTCGGATTCCATCGCCTCCGCCCACAGCGGATTCTCGTCCAGCCAGGCCTGCGGCAGTTCGAGCGCGAAGCCGGCTACGTCCCCCGAGACGCGCAACGGCGGCAGCTTGAGCTTGGCGCTGCTAAGCAGCAGCATCGCCGCGATACGCAACGCAAACACCAGCGGCCAGTCCGGGCCCTCGAGCACACCCGGGTGTTCCACTTCCTGAACGACGGCGCCGATAATGTATGCTTAACGAGGGCTTACTGCGGAAAGCGCGTCCCAGGCCAGTGCAAGAGGAAATGCTGACCCAACTCGCACCTTCAGCCTTGGCAGCCAAGGGCCAGTTGTTTGCCCTTGAAATGGCCGGCATGGCGGGCGCTTAGCCCAACTGAGCGGGAAAGACCCCCATAGACATGACCCCGGCCTCAAGCGCCTTGTCAAAGCGACGCACTACGCGTCCGCCCGTCTCGCCGCGGTGCTGGTGCCGCTGGGCCTGTGGCTGGGGGAGGCGGTGTGGAGGGCGGCCTGCTCGTCGACAGCGTGCTGATGGTCCTTGTGGTCGATCCGCTCAACTCGGCGGTGGAGGCACCCGTAGACTGAGTGTCTCTGGAGGACCCCCACTTCGCCAAGCGCGCCAAGGATCTTGGCCGTGCTGGGGTGATGGTCGCGATTGCCTGCACGGCGGTCGTCTGGCTGTTCGTGCTGGGGGCATAGCTACGGCGCGGCGTGACAGTACATCGGCTATGGTTCAGGAAGGCTTTCGCGCCAGCAAGCGGATGGCGAACAGGATCCCCATAACGTTCACCCCGGCCGCGAGCAACACCGCCGCAGCGTAGCCCATGCTGGAGCACAAAAAACCGAGGGAAACTCAGTTGAAAAATGACTGACTCTGCGCGCACCAGTAGCAGCGGCCTCATCGGCGACTGCTGGGGCGGTCTAGCGGCCATGCTGGTCGCGCTACCCTCGGCGATTGCGTTCGGCGTGCTGGTCTATAGCGCAATCGGGCCTGAACACGCCGGCGCCGGCGCCCTCGCCGGTATTCTGGGTGCGGCAGCGCTTGGCATCGTTGCGCCGCTGGTAGGACGCAATGGCGGATTCATCACCGCGCCTTGTGCGCCCGCGGCCGCCGTGCTCGCCGCGATGGCGGTTGAGATGATGGCAAAGGGCGATTTGTCGGCCGAGCGCGTGTTGTCACTGCTCGCGCTTACGGCGCTCCTGTCCGCGTTTTTTCAACTCGGTTTTGGCGCGTTTCGTGCCGGCAACCTGATCAAGTTCATTCCGTACCAGGTGGTGAGTGGCTATCTTTCGGGTGTTGCGTTGATCATTGCCGTTGGGCAGTTACCCAAGCTTCTGGGATTGCCTAAGGACATAAGCCTCTGGCTTGGCTTGATCACACCGCAAGCCTGGAACTGGACCTCTATCAGCGTGGGACTGGTGACCATATCGGTCATGGCGGGCGCCTCTCGTATTACGCAGAAAATTCCCGGCGCAATCCTCGGTCTGGCCGCTGGCATCGGGACCTATTTTGCGACTGCACTGTTCAATTCCGACTTACTTAAGCTTACCTCTAATCGGCTTGTGATCGGCCCCATCGAGAGCAGCGACTCGTTTGTCAATGCGGTCACGGAGCGGGCGATGTCATTGTTCCTGATTAGCCCCGAAGATGTGAGCACGTTACTAGTGTCGGCGCTGACGTTATCGGTACTGCTCTCAGTCGATACGCTCAAGACAGGGGTGGTGCTCGATGCGCTCATGCGTCGCCGCCATAATTCGAATCGAGAATTGATGGCACAGGGCTCGGCTAATTTTGCCGCGTTCATGGCGGGGGGTATGCCTGGCGCCGGCACCATGGGCGCAACGCTGGTGAATTTCACTAGTGGCGGGCGCTCCTACTGGTCGGGCGTGGCCGAGGGCGTGCTGGTGATCGCGGCTTTCGTGCTGTTCGGACAGCTGATTGCTTGGGTGCCGATCAGCGCCCTGGCTGGCATCCTGCTGGTAGTTGCGTTCCGCATGTTCGATCGGGGCATCTTCCGACTGGTGTTACACCGCGGGACGCGCATCGATTTCATCGTCATAGCGACGGTTGTTGCGGTTGCCCAGATCGGATTGATTGTAGCCTCCGCGGTCGGCATCGGTCTGGCGATCCTGTTGTTCATCCGCGACCAGATTCGTGGCACCGTGATGTTCTCTAAACAGGATTTGCGTACAACTCACTCCAAGCGTAGACGCCTAGAAGGTGAGCGAGACGTGTTGCAGGCCGAGGGGGGGCGGGCACAGGTGGTGCAATTACAGGGCAATTTGTTTTTCGGCACCACCGATCAGTTGTTCTCGCAACTCGAGTCAGATCTCTCTCGCCTGCAGTTTTTACTTCTCGATTTACGTCGAGTGCAGTCGATGGACTACACCGCTGCGCATCTCTTTGAGCAAATGCGGCAACGACTGAAAGACCACGGCGGCGAGCTGCTGTTTAGCGGCATGCCCTCGAGTGTGCCCACACGCCCTGACCTCGATCGCTACATGGCGGATCTTGGGATGGTGAGCACGCGTGGTGGTATCCAAGTGTTCGATACGCGCGACAGCGCGATCGAATGGATGGAGGATCGACTGCTCGGGATAGCTGGGGTGATGACGCAGGAGGACGCTCGATCGTTGGATCTCGCCGAGATCGATCTTTTGAGCGGTATCGATCCCGCATCCCTAGCGGATTTGCGCAAAGTAGCACGCGAATTGAATGTTCCCGCCGGTAGGCGGATCTGTTCGCTAGGTGAGGAAGGCGCCGAGATGTACTTGCTGCGCCGCGGCCGTGTGCACGTGCTGCTGCCACTCGAAGGCAACAAACGCCATCACCTTGCTACGTTCTGCCAAGGTGACTTTTTTGGCGAGATGGCTTTTCTCGATCGGGAGCGGCGCTCCGCCGATATCGAGACCGCGACACCGTGCGAACTCTACACGCTGTCACGTCAGGATTTTGACGCGATACTCAAAGAGAAGCCGACGTTGGGTGCGCGTCTGTTCGAGCAACTGGCAAAGGCTGTTTCATCGCGGCTGCGTAACGCGGATACTGAACTGCGCGCGCTCGAAGAACGCTGAATAGCCACTGGCATGCTATCTGCATGCCAGCGGTAGCGCGCTCGGAACTCTAATAAACCTTTGGCACAAAACGCTGACTCGACATTTTCGGGCGCTTATAGCCGATATCACCCTGCCGTTTCGGCACTTTGATTTCAACTGGCTTCATGCTTTCGTACGGGATCTGTTTTAAGAGGTGGGCAATGCAGTTGAGGCGAGCCTTTTTCTTGTTGTCCGCCTCTACAACATTCCATCGAGTGCGTTTCTTGTCCGTAGCTGAAAACATGATGTCCTTGGCGCGGGAGTATTCACTCCAGTGCTTGCGTGACTCCATGTCCATCGGGCTCAACTTCCAGCGCTTGGTTGGATTGTGGATCCGTTCCTGGAAGCGCTTTTCCTGCTCTTCGTCGTTCACTGAGAACCAATATTTGATGAGGTAGGTGCCGGACCGGATCAGCATTTCCTCAAAAAGCGGACACGAGCGAAGGAACTCCTTGTGTTCGGCATCGGTGCAGAAACCCATAACGTGTTCGACACCTGCGCGGTTGTACCAACTGCGGGCGAAGAGGACGATGTCGCCCGCGGCAGGCAGGTGCTGAACGTAACGCTGGAAATACCACTGGTTGCGTTCGCGTTCAGTGGGGGTGCCCAGCGCCACAATTCGGCAAATCCGTGGATTGAGACTCTCAGCAATCCGCTTGATGACACCGCCCTTCCCCGCTGCATCGCGCCCCTCGAAGATCACAGCCACTTTCAGTCCACGGGCGCGGACCCATTCTTGAAGTTTGATGAGTTCGATCTGCAGGCGGGCAAGCTCTTTGCCATATTTGTACTTTTTTGACGGCTTGCGGACCTTGGGACGGCCCGCGGATTTCCAGTGCTGTTCGACCAGCACTTTACCGCCGTCTTCTTTCTCATTCCTTTTTTTCTTTCCCATGCTGGCTCCTCTAGTTAATATATATCTATGTGTACATGTATTTTAAATCACCTTTTTCCGATCCGCTACGGCATCTGCTTCCCGAGAAGCGGTGAATCGTGCGGTGTTTAGTGACAATCCCCCGCTCTTGATGACCATTCACCCGCTGAATCGGTCCGAACCGCCTCGTTTTGACGCGAGTTGACCGCTGCGCGCGAGCGTCGGCGTCAACATGATGGAGACTTTTGTTGTGCGAAGGACAGCAGTCAAGTTACTCACCAACGATAGACTTTGGCGAAGGGGAAGCGCATGAGTATTCCGAAAATTGAACGCGTGAAGAAGATATTACATGCGCACTGGGACGTGCAGCGGGAGATAGAAGAAAGCAGGATGGAAAAAAAAGAGAGGACTAGGAAGTTACTTGCAGGACAGTTGGGGCAAGAGGCAGCGGTGACGACGACGACAACGACGAAGAAGAAGGGCTAGCCTTTTACGAAAGTAGAGGCAGGCGAGATGCTCGCCCCCGCCCCGCGATGTAGCGGTTCCCGGCCGGACTCTGAACGACAGACTCATCGGGAATCTGAAGCCATCCATGCCACCGTGGCTTTCGCTTGGACCTGAGCCTCCTGGCCGGTAGCGAAGACCTGATTTGAGTAACGATGAATCGGAAACCACCCTTTCATGTCCTCGGGATCCCTGCGGTACTCCTCAAAGCCGAACGTGCCGTCGTCCCGCACGAAAATGTCGACGCAATGGTCGCCGACGAAATTGTTAAGGGATGCTACGACTCGAGTGGGAACGGCGGCAGGGCAAAGCTCAGCCCCGCACTGCCAAGCAGCCTGGCAAGGGTCAGCAGACGTAGGAGGGGTCGCATCAGTAAAGTCTGACGGCATGGTCTCGGGTGTGCGGATATGCCCTCTAAGTGCGGTTCTGCCCCCGTCAACCACATTATGTCGGTCTCGGTGGAGCTTCCCTGGAAGTACCCCCCGAGTACCCCCCTCAACGCGCTCGAAACGCGTCCAAATCACCTACCGAAACGAGCAGTGGGCCACCCCTCCTCGCGGCTGGAAAACTCGCTGAGGGGACGCTACAAGGAGTTTTTAGTTGTTTATAGTTTTTTCATCAGCATTGAGATTGTTGAAAACGTTTTAAGCCACTGACTTATGACGAGAATTTGGTGCCGGCTGCAGGAATCGAACCCGCGACCTT
>SXGS01684747.1_pt1 | contig 15988 bp, 16 predicted proteins | sample 3174681 | NCBI WGS metagenome assembly SXGS01 (sample SAMN11356861, study PRJNA531348) | freshwater metagenome | isolation source: freshwater sample F1-80 | place: China: Fuxian Lake, Yuxi | collected 2017-12-25 | reverse complement strand
CAGAACGAGTCGGCGCTGGTGCCCACCGCCACGAAGGTGCAGCTCGTCGAGCGCCTCGCGACCGCGGGCTTGCAGCACATCGAGGCGACGAGCTTCGTCAATCCGAAGGCCGTCCCCCAGCTCGCCGACGCCGCCGAGGTGATGGCCACGATCGAGCGGGTCGAGGGTGTCACGTATCCGGTGCTCGTCCCCAACGAGCGTGGCTACGACGGCGCGCTCGCGGCGGGCGCGACGAGCATCAGCGTGTTCACGGCGGCGTCGGAGTCGTTCACCAGGCGCAACATCAACGCCACCATCGCGGAGTCGATCGAGCGGTTCGCTCCGATCGTCGAGCGCGCCGCGAGTGACGGTATCCACGTGCGCGGCTACGTCTCGACCGCGTGGGGCTGCCCGTTCGAGGGACCGGTCGCGCCGAGCGCCGTGCATGACGTCGTGCAGCGGCTCGCCGACCTGGGGATCGCCGACATCTCGATCGGCGACACCATCGGCGTGGCGGTGCCCGCCGAGATCGAGCCGGTGATGGGCCCGCTCCTCGAGTTCGAGGCCGACCTGCGCCTCGCGCTGCACCTGCACGACACGCGCGGCACGGCGATCGCCAACGCGTGGGCGGGCCTGCAGCTCGGGATCGACACATACGACGCGTCGGTCGCCGGCCTTGGCGGCTGCCCGGTCGCGCCCGGCGCGACCGGCAACCTCGCCACCGAGGACCTCGTCTGGATGCTGCACCGCAGCGGAATCGAGACGGGCGTCGACCTCGAGGCGCTCATCGACGTGGCGCGCTGGATCACGGGCGAGATCGACCGCCCGGTGAGCGGCCACGTCACCGGACCGCGGCTGTGGCCGTGGGACGCCGAGCCGCTCGCCTGACAGGGCACACCACCCTCGCGCGGGCGCCGTATTCATGCAACGGGGCCCATTCACTCCCCGCTGGCGTCACCAGCGTTCCGTTCAGGAGAACGCTTATGACGTCGGCGCTTCACGTGCGCCAGTCCGCTCGTGCCGGAGCCACCAGCGTTCCTGGCAGCGGAACGCCCATGACATCGGCTCCACGCGCCCCCTCGACCCCAGCCGGCTGTCACCGGAGGGCGAAGTTGGCGAACGCGGCGAGCATGAGGAAGCATCCGATCACGGTGCCCGCGTGGAACAGCTCGTGGTGGCCGACCCAGCGCGGGATCGGGTTCGGGCGCTGGTAGGCGAAGGCGATCCCGCCGAGCGTGATCACGACTGCACCGGCGAGCATGAGCCCGACGCCGGTGGTGCCCATCGTCTGCCATAGGCTGGGGACGACCACGAGCCCGACCAGTCCCATGCCGAGATACGCCATGAGGTGCCGCGAGGGGCGCGCGTCGAGGAACCACACCTTGCTGAGCATGCCGACGACCGCGGCGCACCAGCAGTAGACGAGCACGATGTCGCTCACGAGCCCGTCGAGCGCGATGAGCCAGATCGCGGTGTAGGTGGTCGCCATGCCGAGAAAGATGACGGCGTGGTCGGCAGCCCGTGCGCGCCGCCGCGCGGTCGGCGACCAGTGCCGCGCGATCCGGTGGTACACGCCGCTCGTACCGAAGATCGCAGCGAAGCCGAGTGACATCACGAGCAGCGCGAGCGCGGCACGCGGCGTGGGCGCGAGCCACGCGAGCACTCCCCCGACCACGAGCGCGACCGGGCACGACACGGCATGCAGCAGTCCCCGCAGCAGCGGCACGTCGGCCTCGCTCGTCGGGTGGATGCCCGTCATGCCTCCATCATCGGCGCTCTGCCGAATTCCGTGAAGATCCCACTAGTTGATGACGACGACGTCCGATCGCGGCGCGTCCTCATCGCGGTAGTACCAACGGCGAGTGCCGGTAACCTCGGTGCGGACAAAGGAGGTACGCGCGAGCCACTGCGTCCATTCACCTGCGTCAGCCGTCGGGTCCGGCTCCAGCCATGCGTGACAGTGCCGACACTTGCGCGCTTCGGCGCGAATCCAGCCGATGCACGCAGGGCAACGCGTCACCAGTTCCAGTCTCCTGCGTCGCTGATGGCAGACGTCGGATCAGCATCGTCGCCGATGAGCCAGTCTCCACCGGAGGCGAGCCCCGCCGTCGCCGCCGTCTGTGCCACGTGCGTTCCGCCCTGCCCGTGCGCCTCGATCGTCTCGAGGTTGTCGATCTGCATGCCCGGGACGATCTCGCTGTAGCTCATCACCACTATGTCGGGGAAGTTGCGCTCGAGTAGCCGCTTGACGTGCCGGCGGATCTTCGGCGGAGTGATGAGGAGTGGATCGCGGATGTCCGGATGGTCCGGGAGCGCCGACAGCATGCTGTCGTGAATCGCCTTGCTCGTGTTGGGATCCAGCATGAGCACCTGGCCGGTCTCGTTGAGTTGGATCGCGTTCTGGATCGCCCGCTCGGCGTCCGAGCTCAGCATGAACGCCTTGAGGGTGCCGTCGGGCGACTGGTAGCGCGCGCAGAGCTTGCGGCCGAGCGCAGTCCGGACGTGCTCGGTGAGCGCATTCGGATCCTTGGTGTAGACCGCGTTGTCGGCGAGCGCGTTGAGGATGGTCGACAGGTCGCGGATCGGCACCTGCTCCTTCACCAGGTTCTGCAGCACCTGCCGTAGCTGACCGAGCGAGAGCATGTTGGGGACGAGCTCCTGCACGACCATCGGAGCCTGCTGGCGAGCCACGTTGAGCAGCTCGGCAACCATCTCGCGGTCGAGCAGCTCCGACAGGTTCGCGCGGACCGCCGCACCGACGGCGCGCGCAAGCTCTTCGTCGGCGTCCGAGGTCGCAACCGTGCCCTCGGCGACGACGTCACCCTTGATGCGGATGACGTAGCTCGACGATGCGAGGTCCGCACCGCGCACGTGCACGGCCGGCACGATCACGCCGAAGTCCGCCGCGATCTCGCGCCGTGCCGCATCGATGGCCTCGACGAGCTGGTCGGCGCCCTGCGCGCGCTCAGCGATGTCGGCGCCCACCTCGAGCACGAGCGTATCCAGCTTGAGCAACCGGACATCCGCCTCCCCGACCGGGTCCGACTCTGGCATCCGCCTGGCGTCGGAATACGTCGCGAGCACCTCGTCGACGGTCACCGCGGTGACCGTGCCCGTGCCACGGCGCTGCACGAGCTCATCGAACCACTCGCCGCACCAGCGACACTTGCGGGCGTCGGGGCGGACGGGCTCGGCGCACGCCCAGCACGCGACCAGGCCGTCGGCGTTCGTGACGTCGCTCATTCGATCACCTCGACATCGACGATGGACGGCATCGTGTGGGCAGCCTCCGCCTGACTGGGGATGAACGGACCCTCGCTCCAGATCATGTGGTGCGCGTCAGGGGGCGGTGGCGGCATCATCGGGAAGGCCGGTGGTACCCGCATCCCCTCGCCGATCACCCCGATGACATCCACATCCACATCGAGCAGCTCGGCCTCGCTCAGCACGACGGGAAGCACCGGCCGCAACGCCGTCGCCGCGGCATACCGGAACTCCGGCGGCGTCACGACCACGACCCGATCGAGCCGATGCTCGGCGCGGAGTGCAGCCACGTCGCGCTCCACACGATCGAGGAACCGCGTTCGCCGCGCATCGGGCTGGATCGGCTCGATCGACAGGTGCGTGCACGCGTTGAGCGCACCGACTGACAACGCGATCGCGCGGAACGATCCGTCGGCCCCGCGATACCGCTCGACGATCGACCGCCGCCGCGACAGCCGCACGCGCTCCACCATCGCGACGGTGTCGCGCGAGGAGCCCTCGGCGAGCGTCTCGATGATCCGGTCGAGCGGCTTGATCGCCAGGTCCTCGCGCAGCAGCCGCACGAGCACGCGGTGCAGCTGCTCGATGGTCAGCCGATGCGGCATCGCACGGTCGACGGCGACAGGCGCAGCGGCTCGCGCGAACGTCATCAGCTCGGCGGTGTCGTCGACCCGGAGCATCCGCCAGAGGTGTCGCGAGAGCCCGGCGTACAGCTCGCCGCGCGCGTCGCGGCCGATCGAGCGCGCCGATTCCACGGGCTCGCCGCCGACCCGGAGGGTCCACCCACGGCCGCCCTCGCTGACCTCGATCTCGCGCGGCACGAAGCCGTAGGCCTCGACGAGCTCGGCGCGGAGCTGGTCGACCGTCTCGCGAACGGCGGTCAGGTCGGCATCGATCTCGATGCGTACCGGTTCGACATGTCGGGGGTCGCTGCGGAGCTGCGACGGCAGCGGCCGATCAACGGCGCGCAGCACCACGTCGGTCACGTCCTCCGGCTCGACGAGGTATTCGTCATCCATGCAGCGACCATCGGTCGCGGCGAACGATCAGGTGAGCGCTTTGTGGCGCGTCAGCGCACGGCCCAGCTGGCGCCCGCGCCAGCTGCGACGCCGCCGCCGAGCAGCGCAGCCGAGAGGCCGGCGACGAACAGCGGGTAGTTCTGCGGCGACATCTTGTGCGCGCCGAACATCGCGAGACCGCCGAGCGCGGCGACCCCGATGCCCGCCGCACCCACGAGCGCGGCGTTCTTCCAGGCCGGCTCGCTGTTCACGAACACGCGCGTGCCCGCGGGCGTCGGATGCTCCTTCAGGAAGTCCTCGTGCAGCGCGTTCCAGCGATCGGCGTCACGGGAGCGGTTGATGGCGTCGCCGCTCGTCATGCGCTCGGCGACCACGCCGCCCACGAGGCCCACGCCTGCCGCGCCCAGCGCGATCTTCATGCCAACCGTCATCGATCGTCCCTTCGGGTGTCCCGGCGCACGGTCCCACGCACGCTCGTCAGGTTGTCGAAGGGATCGCGCTCGCGGTTGCAGCGATCAGGCGTGGCCGCGCTGCTCGCGCCACGCGCGGAGCGCTCGTGGCACGCACTCGAACGCCAGCTCGTCGTCGCTCGGCAGCTCGTCCACCGCGAACCAACCGATCTCGCTCACGTCGCTCGCCGCGGCCGCCGCGTCGGGCTCGTCCACCTCGCCGCGCCAGAACAGGTTGCACGTGTGTTCGCCGCGCGGCCCGCCGTAGCGATCGCCGAACACGCCCACGAAGCCCGTCACGCGAACGTCCAGCCCCGTCTCCTCGCGCAGCTCGCGCAGGGCCGCGACCGACGCCTCCTCGCCGTCCTCCACGAAGCCACCGGGGATGTCCCAGCAGCCGAGGAAGGGCTCGCGTGCGCGGCGCACGAGCAGCAGCCGCCCGTCGTCGGCGCGCTCGGCGAGCACGTTCGCGGTCGGCTTCGGGTTGGCGTACCACTCGCCGCCGCACTCGCCGCGGCACTGCAGGTGCGGCTGCGCGCCCGGTTCGCCCACCACCGGCTCCACCGGCCCGGTGCACACCGGGCACGCACGCCAGCGCTCGAGGGTCGCGGGGAGGGGTCGCTCGTCGTCGGTCGCAGCCATGCGGGCAAGCCTAGCCGACCCCGTGCCCGACGCCCGCAACCCGCATCCCAGCGTGGATTCCGGCCCTTCGGCGAGAAATGCAGGCTGGCCTACAAACAGGAATCGGAGCCGGTCGTACCTTGGCTGCAACGAGGCGGACCCACAGCCGCCACCAACTCCCCGAAAGGACCACCGAGATGACCCGCTACAAGAACTTCCGCGCCACCGCCGCCGCCGTCGCCGCAACGCTCGCAGTCGTTGCCGCCGCCGCGCTCCCCGCCGGTGCACTCGCCGCAGACTCGAGCTCCGGCTCCGCCGCCACCAAGGCCGGCCTGCACACCTACACGGTCACCATCACCAACATCAGCAAGGGCCAGCCGCTCAGCCCGCCGCTCATCGCGACCAACTTCGGCCAGGGCCAGTTCTTCAAGGCCGGGGGCACCGCCAACTGGGGCGTGCAGCAGATCGCCGAGAACGGCAACAACATGCCGCTCTACGAATCCGCCGTGCAGGACATGAAGGACGGCTTCGTCACCGACGTGCAGCGCGCCACGGCGCCGCTCGTCCCCAAGGGCTCGCCGGCCGACGCGATGTTCGACCAGACGGTCACGCTCACCATCAAGGCCAAGTCGCGTGACCGCATCAACCTCATCTCGATGATCGGTTGCTCCAACGACGGCTTCATCGGTGCCAACGCAGCCCGCCTGCCGCAGGCCAAGGGTCGCTCCGTCAACCTGGTCGTGCACGACTACGACGCGGGCACCGAGGAGAACACCGAGGACTTCGCAGACCTCGGCGCAGGCTGCCAGGCCGCGATCGGCGTGAAGTCGCAGTTCGGCGCGACCGGCACCGGCATGACCAACTGGGAGCTCGCCGAGGGCGGCACGATCCAGCGCCACGACGGCGTGCAGGGCACGAGCGATGACGGCCTGCTCGTGGACGTGCACGGCTGGCAGCCCCGCAAGCTCGCCAAGGTGACCATCAAGCGCATCGACTGACAACCACGACCAGGACACGAACACCCGAGACACACCCGAGACACACCCTGACCAACCCTGAGCCTTCGCCCGGCCCTGTGGGAGTGGCTGAGGCGACAGACCCGGAGCCAGTCCACGGCCCCGGTTCCCCTGCAACACGAGAAGCGCCGTCGATCCCGTTCCCGGATCGGCGGCGCTTTCCGTTGTGGGGGTGTGGGCGTTACGTGGTGGGGGCGGAGAAAAAATATGGGCGGGGGGCCGCCCACTAGCCCCCCGCCCGTATATGTGGAACCGGTATGGGCAGCCGGTCTCGCATTGCGCTGGCACGTACGGTGGGGGAGGGCGATGTCGTGCCTGCGCCGCTGCGTCAGTCCCGCAGAACGCGGGGCTCACGCCGATCTATCTGGCGCAGTCCGACATCGCAAACCCCCGGCCAGCGGTGGCTGCCTTCGGTTCGCATGTTGGTGAGTCACTTACGCGCCTCATGGTCTGCTCCTGTTGAGGGGATCGGACCACTTCGGTAACCAGGCTGTCTCCCCTGATCAGGGGGGAGACCCTTGGCTTTGCGTCCCAGCCTCGCGGCTGGTTTGCCTTTGTCGGTGACTTGACCCATGTATCGGGCAGGCAGAGCAAGTCCTTGAGAGTGAAATCCAACATCCGCACAGTTCCGTGGCAGACGCAGGGATTTCGCAAACGTCACTACCCCGCGGCGACGAGTTGGGGGACGGTCACGAGCTCGAATCCGCGATCCTGGAGGCCGGTGATGATGCGGTCGAGCGCGTCGACGGTCTGCTGGCGGTTGCCGCCGCCGTCGTGCATGAGGATCACCGATCCGTCGCGCGCGTTTCGGACGGCGGTATTGGCGATCGCGTCGGCGCCGGGGCGCGACCAGTCGACGGTGTCGACGTCCCAGATCACGTCGCGCATGCCGAGTTCGCGAGCGATACCGTCGACGCGATCGTTGCGCGCGCCGTAGGGCGGGCGGAACGTGTCGGGGCGGATGCCGATCGCGCGCTCGATCGCGCCGCTCGTGTCGTCGAGCTGGCGGCGGACCTGCGCGTCGCCGAGGTTCGTGAGCTGCGGGTGGTCCCAGCTGTGGTTGCCGATCGCGTGGCCGGCATCGCGCATGCGGGCGAGGCGGGCACCCTCGCGCGCCACCTGGCTGCCGATCACGTAGAACGTCGCGTCGACGCCGCGGCGTTCGAGCGTGGCGACGATCGCGTCGGTATACGCGCTCGGGCCGTCGTCGAACGTGAGCGCGACCTTGCCGGCGGCGCCGGGCACGCGGCTGATCGCCGGGCCGGCGGGCACGCGCGACTGTCCGGTCGACGGATTCGGCGCGGGAATCGTGGGCGCCGGTGGGTTCGGGGTGGGGACGTCCGTCGCGCTCCCCGGGATGCGCAGCTGCTGGCCGACGCGAATCCGGTTGGGATCGGCGATGTCGTTGAGTTCCACGATCCGCGCGACCGTCGTGTCGAACCGGCGCGCGATCGCCGACAGCGTGTCGCCGGCCCGCACCGTGTAGTCGAACGCCTCGACAGGTGCCGGCGACGGGGGGGTCGGTGCCGGGGCTGGTGTGGTGGGCGCCGGCGTGGTCGGCTCTGCAGCCGGCGCGGGGGCGGTTGGTTCGGGAGCCGGTGCAGGCGTGGGCGGCTCGGGCGCGGGCACGGTCGGCGTCGGTACCGGCGCGGGCGGCATCGGCACGGTCGGCTCGGGCGCCGGGGTCGGTGCCGGCACGGTCGGGCTCGGCGACGGCGAACCGCTCGTCGGGGGCAGCGACGGTCGCGGATCAGGTGTCGGCGTCGGGTCGGTATCGGGCGCCGCGTCGTCACGCGAGCGTGCCCAGGCGACGGCGCCGATCGCGCCAATCGTCACCAGGCCGGCGATCGCCAGGCCCGTCGTTCGTCCCACCTGCATGTCCCGCTCCTCGGATGCGCGTGTCCAGCGCGCACCGGTCGTCCTCCGGGCTATCGCGCGGGGGCCGGCCGTCGTCTCACCCGGGATCGCTCTAGGATCGCCCGCATGGATCTCACCTTCGCGCCCGCCTCTGCACACGATTCCGATGCCGACCTCGTCGCAGTGCTCGTCGACGACCCCGCCAGCCTGCCGTCGTCGGTGGCGGTCCTCGACGACCGCCTCGGCGGTGCGCTCACTCGTGAGCTCGAGCGTGGCCAGGTGAAGGCCGATGCCGCCTCGCTGGTGGTCGTGACCGGTGGCGCCGAGGGCCCGGGGCGAGTCGCCCTCGTCGGGTTCGGGCCCGAGGACGACGGCCGCGGCGACGCGCTGCGCCTCGCCGGGTCGAAGATCGCCGGCGCCGCGCGCGCCGCGGAGGCGCGAACGGTCGCGCTCGTCGTGCCCGAGGACGGCGCTGACGTCGACGCGCTCGTCACCGGATTCGTGCTCGGCGCGTTCCGCATCCACAAGTACACGACGCCCAAGACCGACGGCGACGAGGCGTCGACGCCGAAGTACGACGGCCCGGAGACGCTCGTGGTGCTCACGGATGACGAGCAGCTGCACGCCACCGCTACGACCGCCAAGGCGCTGGCCGACGCGCAGAACTGGGCGCGCGACCTCGCCAACGCCCCGGCGAACCGGCTCATGCCGGTCGACCTCGCCGTGGCTGCCAAGGAGCTGTCAGACCAGTACGAGCACCTCTCGTTCCGCGAGCTCACCCGGGCCGACATCGAGTCGGCGGGGATGGGCATGTTCGCCGCGGTCGCGCAGGGCTCGCACGATGAGCCGCGCCTCATCGTGCTCGAGTGGAACCCGCCGGCTGCGACCGAGTCGAACGAGGAGCGCCTCGCGCTCGTCGGCAAGGCGGTCGTGTTCGACACCGGTGGCATCTCCATCAAGCCGAGCGGCGGGATGGAGGACATGAAGCTCGACAAGGCGGGCGGCTGCGCCGTGCTGGGTGCGATGCGCGCGATCGCCGCCACCGGTGTCGAGCGCCGCGTGATCGCGGTCGTCGGTGCGACCACGAACATGCCTGACGGCAACGCCTACCGTCCCGGTGACGTCGTCACGGCGATGGACGGCACGACCGTCGAGATCATCTCCACCGACGCCGAGGGCCGGCTCGTGCTCGGCGACTGCATCACGTACGTGCGCGGCCAGGGCTGCGGCGCGATCGTCGAGGCGTCGACGCTCACCGGCGCGATGGTGATCGCGCTCGGCCACCGCTACACAGGTGCGATCGCCAAGAAGGGCGAGCTCGTCGACGCGGTCGTCGCCGCGGGCGAGCGCACGGGCGACCACGCGTGGCACATGCCGATGCACGACGAGTACTTCTCGAGCATGAAGGCGGCCTGCGCCGACTTCAAGAACACGGGTGACCGCTCGGGCGGCGCGCTGAGCGCCGGCTCGTTCCTCGGCCACTTCGCCAAGGACACGCCGTTCGTGCACCTCGACGTCGCCGGTACCGCGATGCTCGCCAAGCCGCGCCTCTGGTACGGCACCAAGGGCGCGTCCGGCTGGGGCGTGCGCCTCCTCCGCGAGCTCGCCGCTACGTGGAAGCAGTGAGCACACGGGAGCTGCTGCTCCTGGGTGACAGCCTGCTCGCGGAGGTCGGCTGGCGTCGCACGCAGACGCTCGAGGATGCCCTCGGTCCCGCGTGGCGCACCTTCAACTGCGCCACGAGCGGCTTCACCGCGGCGCAGAGCCTGGAGCAGGCGCCGGTGCACGCGCGCATGGAGCCTGCCGCGGTGCTCGTGTCACTCGGCACCAACGACGCGTCGATCGAACGGCAGGTCACGGTCGAGGCGTTCACTGCACACCTCGCCGACCTGCTCGTCGTGTTCGACGGCACGCAGCGAGTTCTGCTGCTGCCGCCCGGACTGCACGACGAAGCTGCCGTCGATCCATATCGAGCGGCGGCGCGGCACGTGGCCGTGGCCGTCGGCGCGCCGACCATCGACGGTCGGGAGCTCGCCGAGACGGTGCGCGCGGCAGGTGGCAGCCCGTTCGTCGAGGACGGGGTGCACTTCGCCGACGCCATGTACGACGCGCTTGCCGACGAGCTGGCAGCGCTGCTGCGGTAGGCTCGATCAGCCCTGCAACGCGCCCCCCGTACGGAGGATCCCCATGGCGACCGCCACCGCTTCCCCGCTCTCGTTCCAGCTGTCCGACGAGCACGAGCTGCTGCGCAGCACCGTGCGCGACTTCGCCGAGCAGGTCGTCGAGCCGCAGGTGGAGGAGCTCGATCGCGAGGGTCGCTTCCCGTACGACATCGTCAAGGGCATGGCGGAGCTCGGGATCATGGGCATCACGATCCCCGAGGAGTACGGCGGCGCCGGTGCCGACACGCTCAGCTACGCGATCGCGGTCGAGGAGCTCGCCCGCATCGACAGCTCGGTGTCGATCACGATGTGCGCGCACCACTCGCTCGGCACGCTGCCGATCTACTACTTCGGTGACGACCGCCAGAAGTCGGAGTGGCTGCCCGCCCTCGCATGCGGTGAGAAGCTCCACGCCTTTGGCCTGACCGAGCCTGGTGCCGGCTCCGACGCCGGTGCCGCGCGCACCACGGCGCGCCGCGACGGCGACGAGTGGGTCATCAACGGATCCAAGATCTTCATCACCAACGCCGGCACCGACATGACCTTCGGCGTCACGGTGACCGCCGTCACCGGCGAGGACGAGAAGGGCCGCCCGGCGATCAGCAACATCATGATCCCGAACGGCACGCCCGGCTACGAGATCAGCGCCCCCATGAAGAAGATGGGCTGGCACGCGTCCGACACGCGCTCGCTCAGCTTCAACGACGTGCGCGTGCCGGCCGACAACCTGCTCGGTCCGGAAGGCAAGGGCTTCACCCAGTTCCTCCGCATTCTCGACGGAGGCCGCATCGGCGTCGCGTCGCTCGGCCTCGGCCTCGCACAGGGCGCGTTCGAGCAGGCGCTCAAGTACGCCAAGGAGCGCAACCAGTTCGGCAAGCCGATCGCCGGCTTCCAGGCGATGGCGTTCAAGCTGGCTGACATGGCGGCTGACATCGAGACCGCGCGCCTCATCACCTACAAGGCCGCGTGGGAGAAGGACCAGGGCCTCGACTTCACGCAGACCGCCGCGATCGCCAAGCTCAAGACCGGCATCCTCGCCCGCGAGGTCGCCAACCTGTCGCTGCAGATCCACGGCGGGTACGGCTTCATGGACGAGTTCCCCATCTCGCGCTTCTACCGCGACGCCAAGATCCTCGAGATCGGCGAGGGCACCAACGAGGTGCAGCAGATGGTCATCGCGCGCGGTCTCGGCATCAAGCTGCACTAGCAGCTCGACGCACCTGGCTCAGTGCTCGATGGTGGCGTGCGCGAGCCCGCCACCGAACGCGCCCATGAGCGCGCCGCCGGCTGCGAACAGTCCGGCGGTGAAGAGCCGACCGGGTGCGTTGGAGCCGAGCCCCGACGTCATGATCGGGTGCATGAGCGTGGCGCCGACCGCCGCGCCGCTCACGGCGCCGCCCAGCGCGCCCATGCCCGCCGATGAACCGCCGCTCGAGCCGAGCATCGATCCGGTGAACGCGCCGACGGCTGCCGGCACACCGAACGCGGCGACGATCGGCAGCGAGTTGCGGCCCACGGTCTTGGCGAACGCCTCGCCGTAGCGGCCGTTCGACAGCATCGTGCTCACGGCGAGCGTCGGCGCTGCCACGGTTGCCAGGCCCACGCCCGCGGCGATGCCGGCGTTGCCCAGGCGCGAGCCCGTGTCGAGTCGCATCGAATCCATGTCCCCAACCCCTTGTCCGAACGGCGCACGCAGTCCACGCGAGCGCCTGCCGGTTCTTCGTGCGCGGGCGCGAGATCGTTTCGCATCGCTGCCAGTACAACGTTGGACGAAAACAGAACAGGGTGCCGGCGTGCCGTGCCGAGCGTCGACCCCGTCGCGACGAACGGTCGGGACTGCCGTCGCCTCGACGGCTCAGGGACGAACAATGGGACGAGCCATGACCAGCATCGCTACCGCACCGACCGTGACCACGCCTCCGGCGCCGAACCGCGGCCTGACCTTCGGCGACGTCGGTCATGGCGCGCTCACCGGGGCGATCGGCGTCGGCACCGGCATCGTTGCCGGAGGGATCACCGGCAGCATGCTCGGCAGGCGCTCCGGCCAGAGCGGGCTCGGCATGCTCATCGGTGGCGCCGCCGGCATGCTCATCGGCGGAGCATCCGGCCTCGTCGCAGGAGGCGCCATCGCCGCCCTGCGCGACGGCGAGCGCTCCCTCCCCATCCCCGGCGCGATCGCCGGCGGCCTGGCTGGCGGTGCGGCCGGCGCGATCCTCGGCACGGGCTCGATCGGCGCCAAGGTGGCCTGGGGCCTCTCCGGCGCGATCGGCGGCGCCATTGCCGGTGCAGCCGGCGGCGCGATCGCCAGCTAGGCCCGAGCCTCACGGGACACTCGCGGTAGGCTGCGCGCATGGATACCGCGCCGCAGCCGACCGTCGATCCCGCAGTCCGCGACCGCCATGACCTGGCGCCGTGCGAGAGCCGGATCGCCGACGTGGTGATCCGGCCGCTGACGCGACACGGCGACTCCCGCGGCGGGTTCACCGAGACGTACCGACAGGAGTGGTTCGAGGGCCCCGCGATGCTGCAGGGCAACCGCTCAGACTCCGCTGCCGGCACGATCCGCGGGCTGCACTTCCATCGCAAGCAGGCCGACTACTGGCTGTGCCTGCGCGGCACGCTGCTCGTGTGCCTGCACGACGCGCGGCCCGACAGCCCCACGCAGGGCGTGACTCACGGGATCGTCCTCACCGACGAGACCAACGCCGGCATCTACATCCCGCCGGGCGTCGCGCACGGCTTCGCGGCGCTCGAGGACGCGACGCTCACCTACCTCGTCGACAACTACTACGACGGTGGCGACGAGTTCGGTGTCAGCTGGGACGACCCCGAGGTCGCCATGGACTGGGGCATCACCGACCCGATCCTGTCGGCGCGCGATGCCTCGTGCGAGACGCTCGCCCAATTGCGCGAGGCGGGCACCATGCCCGCCTCGTACGCAGCTCGCTGATCCTGGGTTCGCGGCTCGCGCGTCAGCGCATGCCGGCGGCGTCGAGCGCCGAACCGAGCGTGCTCACCGTCTGCTCGCCCTCGTCGGGCTCCGTGCGGATGCCCCACCCGAGGCCCCAGCCCTGCGCGGTGTCGCGGCCGTCGATGAGGTCGGCGACGCGGTTGCCGATGTCGACAGCGGTCTCACCCGGCGAGCGCAGCGTGCTCGACGCATTCGCGGTGAGGATGAGCAGCGCGAAGCCGCCGATCGTGTGCAGGAGGCTCGTGCCCTTGTTGACGAACTTGATGTTCGCCGTCTTGTCCTTGAGGAGCGCGGTGCCGGTGGCGACCGTCTCGAACGGGATGATCGCGGCCTTGTCAGCCTGGACGCCCGTGAGCTTGGTCGCCTGCTTGTAGCCGGCGACGCTGCCGCGGATGAGGTCGGCGATCACGCCCTGCACGCCGGTGCCGGCGCGCGGGTCGGCCTCGGGCGCTGCGGTGTCGACGGGCGCCGGGGCGGGCGTCGACGTCGGCGGCACGGTGGTCGTGACGGGGGTGGTCGCGAGATCCATCAGGGGACTCCCTCTCGAAGGTTCGACGACGATCACACCACGCCGCCAGCGGGCGCGTCACGGGGACCACGCCGGGGTGGGCCGGGGCGGCCGGGCCAGCGGCCGGATCGTCCCCTCAGTGGTGCTCGCGCAGCACCGGGTAGCCGGCTTCGGCGAGCGCCGCCTCGACCTCTGCGACGTGCTCCGCGTTGCGCGTCTGCAGCGTCAGGTCGACGCGCGTCTCGCCGATGCGCAGGTGCACGCCCTCGCGGTGGTGCTCCACGCCGAGCACGTTCACGCGCACGTCGGCGAGCAGCCCGAGCAGGCGTGACAGCTCGCCCGGACGGTCGGGGATCACGGTGCCCAGGTACAGGAAGCGCCCGACCGCGGTGAGGCCGTGACGGATGACCGGCACGAGGTTCGCCGGGTCGATGTTGCCGCCCGCCACGACGAGCGCGACCGGGCCGTCCGACTGCACCTTGCCCGCAAGCACCGCGGCGAGCGCCGCCGCGCCGGCACCCTCGAGCACCTGCTTGGCGCGCTCCATCGACCACAGGATCGCCGTCGACAGTTCCTCCTCGGTCACCTCGACGACCTCGTCGACGCACGCCCGCAGGATGTCGAAGTTGCGACCACCGATCTGCTTCACGGCGATGCCGTCGGCGATCGTCGGCACGGCCGGCACGACCGTCGGCTCCCCCGCCTCGAGCGACAGGCGCAGCGACGGGAACGCCGCTGCCTGCACCGCCACGATCCGGCAGTCCGGGCGCAGCGCACGCACGGCGACCGCGACACTGGCCGCGAGCCCGCCGCCACCGACCGGCACGACCACCGTCGCGACGTCGGGCAGCTGCTCCACCACCTCGAGGCCGAGCGTGCCCTGCCCCGCGATGATCCGGTCGTCGTCGAACGGGTGCACGAACACCGCGCCCCGCTTCGTCGCGAAGGCGTGCGCCGCCTCGAGGGTGCGCGTCAGGTTGGCGCCCTCGAGCACCACGTGCGCGCCGTAGTTGCGGGTCGCCTCGACCTTCGCGAGCGATGCGTCCTGCGGCATGAAGATCGTCGCCTCGACGTCGTTCTCCGCCGCCGCCACCGCGACACCCTGCGCGTGGTTGCCGGCGCTCGCCGCCACGACCCCGCTCGCGCGCTCCTCGGGCGTGAGCTGCCCGATCAGGTTGAGCGCACCACGAAGCTTGAACGAGCCGGTGCGCTGGAGGTGCTCGCACTTGATGAACACCGGCTGGCCATCGACGCACCCGTCGAGCGTCGGCTTGCGCAGCATCGGCGTGTGGCGGATGTCCTCGGCGATGCGCTCGCGCGCCGCGTACAGGTCGTCGATCGTGACACCGGTCGTCGGCGCGCTGCGCTCGTCCGTCGCCATCAGCTGAAGACCTCCTCGAACAGCCGCACGGTGCAGCTGAGCGGGTCGAGCTCGCGGCGGTGCATCGCGTCGAGCAGCTCGCGCAGGCGCGGATCCTCGGCGACGCGCGCCTGCAGGCGGCGCAGTGCGCGGGCGCTCGCGAGCGTGAACACCTCGCTCTCGAGGTTCGCGCGGCGGCGCGCCTCGAAGCGACCGTCCTGCGCCATGTGCTCGCGGTGCTCGTGCACCTTCTCCCACAGGCGGTCGATGCCCTCGCCGCGGATCGCCTCGGTCTCGACGATCGGCGGGGTCCAGTCGCGCTGCTCGAGCGTGAGGATCGAACGAATCTGCGAGCGCAGCGCATGCGCCTGCGGGTGGTCGGCCTTGTTGATGACGATGATGTCGGGGATCTCCATCACGCCGGCCTTGAGGGCCTGCACGGCGTCGCCCGACCCGGGCATGAGCACGAGGACGAGCGTGTCGGCGATGCGGGCGAGCTCGATCTCGCTCTGCCCCACGCCCACCGTCTCGAGGAACACCTCGGCGGCGCCCCACGCGTCGAGCAGCAGCGCGGCCTGGAGCGACGCCTCGGCAAGGCCGCCGAGATGCCCGCGCGTGCCCATCGAGCGGATGAACACGTTGCGGTCGAGGAAGTGGTCGGCGAGCCGGATGCGGTCGCCGAGCAGCGCGCCCTCCGTGAACGGGCTCGACGGGTCGACGCTCACGATCCCGACGCGGTCGTCGGGTCGGTCGGTGCGCAGCTGCTTCACGAGCGCGCCCAT
>SXGS01415381.1_pt1 | contig 15989 bp, 17 predicted proteins | sample 3174681 | NCBI WGS metagenome assembly SXGS01 (sample SAMN11356861, study PRJNA531348) | freshwater metagenome | isolation source: freshwater sample F1-80 | place: China: Fuxian Lake, Yuxi | collected 2017-12-25 | reverse complement strand
GATCGAGCTGGCCAAGCGTTCCGGCTATACGGCGGTCGTATCGCACCGGTCCGGCGAAACCGAGGACACGACGATTGCGGACGTGGCGGTGGCGCTCAACACCGGCCTGATCAAAACTGGCTCCTTGTCGAGGACGGACCGGGTGGCGAAGTACAACCAGCTGCTGCGCATCGAGGAGGAGTTGGGCGCTCAGGCGGTCTACCGTGGCCGCAGGGCGGTCAACGCCGCCCGCTAGAGCCATCTCGGAGGAGGTGTGGTGACCAGACGAAACCGCAGCCACAACGCCTTGCACTGGCATCGGCTCACGCTCCGGCGAGCGCCGTGGCTGGTGGGTGGCATCATGGTGGCCCTCGTGGCTGCCTCCTTCTTCGGAGAGATGAGCATTCCGAAATATCTGGAGATGCGCAAGAAAGCCCAGGCGCTGGAGCTGGACATCCAAGCCATGGCCAAGGCCAATGCGGAGTTGAGGACCGATATCAGCCGGCTCCAGAGCGATCCGGCGCGCATCGAGGAAGTGGCCAGGGAGCGGCTGGGGTTCGTCCGCAAGGGCGAGACGGTCTATCAGGTCGTCGAAGAGCAGGGCAAATAGCCTATGACCAATGGCATATGGTCGGAGACTTTCTAATGTCTTGTCCTGGGTCCAGCGATATGCCATACGCCATACGCTCTTTGAGGCGTGTATGAAGACGGGAACGGTGGCGATCATTGGACGCCCGAACGTGGGGAAATCCACCCTGCTGAACGCGCTTCTCAAAGAAAAAATCGCGATCGTCTCGGATAAGCCCCAAACCACCCGCACCCGCATTCTGGGCGTGGTGCACCTCCCCGGCGCGCAGTTTGCGCTGTTGGACACGCCGGGCATTCACAAGCCCCAACATCAATTGAACCGTCGCATGGTCCGCACCACCATGGACTGCATGAAGGAAGCGGACCTGTTGTACGTCATGGTGGATGCCACGGCGGCGCCGGGGCCTGGCGACCGGTTCGCGATCGAACAGGTGCGCGAGGCACGGCAGGAGGGCCGACCGCCGGCGTTCCTGCTGATCAACAAGGTGGACGCGGTCAACAAGAGCCGAGTGCTGCCGCTCATCGACGCCTACCGGAAGATGCTGGACTGGTCGGAGATCGTGCCCCTGTCCGCCAAGAACGGGATCAACGTGGACCGGCTCCTGGAGCTGACCGTCGCCGCGCTGCCGGAGGGGGAGGCGGGGTACGAGGAGGACATGCTTACGGACCAGCCGATGCGCACGCTGGCGGCCGAGATCGTTCGGGAGAAAATTCTTCACCTGACGCGCGACGAAGTGCCCTATGCGGTGGCGGTGGAGATCACCAGCTTCAAGGAGGAAGGCAAGCTGGCGCGCATTCAGGCCTCGATCTTTGTCGAGCGGGACTCCCAGAAGGCGATTGTGATCGGGAAGCAGGGGGAACTGCTCAAGACGGTGGGGACCGAGGCGCGGGTCGAAATGGAAAAGCTCTTCGGGATGAAAGTGTTTCTGGAACTGTGGGTGACCGTGAAGGAGTCCTGGCGCGAGGACGAGCAGACGCTCGTCGAGCTGGGCTACTAATGAAGAAGTTGGAAAGTCGGAAAAGCTTGTCAAGTTGAAGAGCCGCACGCCAAGAGATGTGCCGGCCGGCCGACTTTCTGGCCTTGTGGACGTGAGAGACTAGAGATGCAACCGACCGACCGTCTGCGGCCAGCCGAGAAGGACTTGCTGAAGGACCTCTCCAAAGAGACTCCGGAGAAGGGCCAGAGCAAGTTCGAGTTGATGCTGGCCTCCTTCCAGCGCCTGCTGCGCCGCGGCGCGATTACCAATTTGGGCAAGATGATGGGCCGCATGCATCCGGCCGACGTCGCCAAGATCATCGCGCACCTGTCCTCGCAGAAGGAAAAACGCACGGTGTTCGAGTTGGTGCGTGGAGAGGCGGAGCGGGGCAAGGTGCTCAGCGAATTGGACCAGGGGAGCGTGCCGCAAGTGCTGGCGGACATGCCCGTCTCGGAAGTGGCCGCGTTGCTGAAAGACCTGGGGCCTGACGACGTGGGCGACATCCTGGGTGTGCTGCCGGAAGAGCAGGCCCAGGAGATCCTCACGTTGATGAAGACGGAGGACTCCACCGAGATCGCCGAGATCCTGAAGTACCCCAAGGACACGGCGGGTGGCATCATGACCACGGAGTTCTTCTCGCTGCCGGAGGACGCGACGGCCCAGGAGGCGATCCGGCGTCTGCAGCAGGCGACCGACGCCGAGATGGTCTTCTACATCTACGTGACCGACAAGGACGAGCATCTCGTCGGGGTCCTGTCGCTGCGCCAGCTCCTGACCGTTCCGCCGGGCACGCCGCTCAAGAACATCATGGCCACCGACGTGATGAGCGTCGCGGTGGATGTGGACCAGGAGGAGGTGGCCCGCCAGGTGGCGCGCTACAACTTGCTGGCTATTCCCGTGGTCGAGAAGGACAACACGCTGGTCGGCATCATCACGGTGGACGACGTGGTGGACGTCATCCGGGAAGAGGCCACGGAGGACATGTTGAAGATGGCCGGGGCCACGGAAGAGGACGCCTTCATGGAGTCTTCCAGCCTGGACTCGTCGCGCCGGCGCCTGCCCTGGCTGTTCACCAATCTGCTCGGCAGCCTGGTCTCGGGCTGGATACTCTGGCTGTTCCGGTTCACCATTCAGGAAGTCGTGGCCATCGTCACGTTCATTCCGGTCATCGCGGCCATGGGCGGCAACGTCGGGCTCCAGTCCTCGACGCTTATCATCCGGGGGTTGGCGACGGGCCGGATCGAGCTGACGGACGTGTGGAAGGTCTTCTTCCGCGAAGTCCGCATCGGGTTCATCCTCGGGGTGACCTGCGGGGTGTTGCTCACCGTCGTCGGGTGGCTCTGGCACGGCCAATGGTTCCTCGGCATGGTCGTCGGGGCTTCGCTCATGATCGCCTTTCTGGTATCCACCAGCATGGCCACGATCATGCCGGTCGTGCTCAAGCGGCTCGGTGTGGACCCGGCGGTGGCGGCCGGGCCTTTTGTCACCACGGCCAACGACATCAGCGGCATCACGATTTATCTCGCCCTTTCGACCCTCCTGCTGGAACATCTCCGATGACGGGTGCCCGATGGGCCCAATGGGCTATTGGCGTGGCCTGTCTCTGGGCAAGCCTTGGCCTCAGCGGGCTTGTGGCGGCCGCGTCCCCTGCTGCGCGCCACGAAATCGGGGACCGGTCCGTGGTCTTCGAGCTGGCGGAACAACCGGCGTCAGGGACGCTTCAAGCTGGGCCACAGGCCACCCTGACCTTGCGCTTGCATGGTGAGCCGGCAGGGCCACAGGAGATGGTGGCCATCGTCGAAGGTACCCTCCTGACCCGTGTCATGGTCTCAATGGTCCCGGGCGAAGGGGCCCGTTCCTGGCAGGCCGAAGTGAGTCTGGACCTGCCGGCCGCGGGAACCGGAACGGAAGAGAGACCCTTGCCGACCGGACAAGCAGGGCGGCACGATCTCCGGCAGCGGTTTCATCGAGTGGACGTCTCGTTCGCCAGACTGAGGGGCATGGGCCTCACGCCGTTTCTACGCCGCTCCATCTATATCAACCTGGAGCCTCATCCTGAACGAAAAGTCGAGGCCAAGCCGGAACCGGCCATGCCGGAGGCGGTTCCTGACGTTCCGCAACCGGTCTCGCCTGCCGTCATGACCGAATCGGCTCCTCTGCCGGGCATCGAACGGGAGTCGGTCCCTCCGGTGCTGGATGGGGTCATCACTGAATCGGACCTGCCCCTGCCCAAACCGGTTCCCGTTACCCCCGTTGCCATGGACTATTGGCAGGCGCTGGAGCAGCGTGTCACGACGCAGTTCCGGCAGCGGGTGAAGGCCGGGACCGCGTCGGTCCGGTTGCCGCGCGTGCAATTCCGGCTCTATTGGGACGGCGGTGCCAGGATAATTGCGCTCGAACGGTCCTCCGGGAGCCCCCAGGCGGACCTGGCGGGGATGGACAGTGTCGTGGATGCCCATCCCTTTCCGCCTTTTCCGGACAACATCACCGACCTCTACGTGGACGTGCACGTGGACTTTGCCGCCCCGAAGCCTGCCGCTTCACCGCGAAGGGGGAGGCAACGATGAGGGGCGTATGCCGCTGCTGAAGACCCCCGCCATCACGCTCAAGAGCCGCAAGTGGGGCGAGGCGGACCGGATCGTCACCTTTTACACGCTGCGCTTCGGCAAGTTGCGCGGGGTGGCGCGGGGAGCCAGACGGATCAAGAGCCGGTTCGGCAGCGCGTTGGAGCCGTTCGTCCAATGCGACCTGAACCTGTTCGAGAAACCCAACGACACGCTGCATCGTGTCTCGCAAGCCGACATCAAGGAAACCTTCCCGGCCTTGCGTGAGGACCTGGCGCTCATGGCCGGGGCGGCCCGCATGGCCAATCTGGTCACGGCCATCACCCCGGACGCGGACCCGGCGCCGAAAATCTTCGACACGCTTTTGCGGGGGTTCCGTTCGCTCAACGAAGGCCACGATCCGAGCCTCACCACGCTGCTGGTTCAGATCAAGCTGCTGGGGCTGACCGGGTTTCGCCCGCAGACCGACCATTGCGTCTCCTGCGGCAAAGACACGCAAGCCTTGGGGGCTGGATCGGCCGGGCGCTTCTCGGCTCTGGCCGGCGGCCTCGTCTGCGACGGTTGTACGAGTCGACGATCAGACCGGTACTTGTTCCTGTCCCCCGGCAGCCTCGCCTTTCTGCAACAGGCGCTGCGCATGACCCCGGATGTGCTGAACCGCCTCAAGGCTTCGGGCCAGGTACGGAGCGAGCTGGACCTAGCCATCGAGGCCTATGTCACGATTGTGGCGGGTAAGCGCCTTCCGCCGGTGGATTTTCTGGCCGCAGAGCCTGAAATAACGGTGTGAGCGAACCTGACCGCAAGTTGGCCGGTAGAGGTCCTGGCGAGGAGGATCATTCATCTGCGGCAGCGTTTGTTGTTCAAAGATTTTTCCAGACCAGTTGTCGGCTAAGACAAATTCCCCGTTTCAGTAATATGGGCGCTATGGCGTTCGATCCCATTGGCGAATGCTTGTGAAACGTTCTTTCCCTCTGTTATTGTTCGCGGCAGACAAGGATTGTGGCCGGACGCTTCTGGCCATCAGCGATTCGCCATCAGCCATAGGCTCTTGTGACCATGACAACCACCGTTCTTGAACCCAGAGACATGCACTGGCTTGAGAAGGGGGTGCTCGGGATCGACTGGTCCGACGGGCACAGGGGGGTCTATCCGGTCCGCTATCTTCGTCTGCACTGTCCCTGCGCGGCCTGCACCGACGAATGGACAGGGGAATTGCGCTTGAAGGCCGATGACGTTCCGATGTTCGTGGCGGTCAACGACATCGAGCCGGTCGGGCGCTATGCCCTGAAGTTCACGTTCAGCGACGGGCACGATACGGGACTCTTCTCCTACACCTTCTTGCGCCGGTATTGCCAATGTGATACCTGTGTGCCGGTCAAGCCCCAAGAGCCCAAGAGCCGGAGGCTCCTCTGAAGCGCCCATTGTATGTCTTGCTGCCCTCTCTGCTTCTGACGGCCTGTTCGTATGTGCCGGTCAACTTGCGGCCCTTGCCGTCGATGGACGTGCAGAAGGCCCACATCAAGCACAACGAGCTGATCGGACAGATCCTGACGCTGGAGGCCTTCATGCAGGCCTGGGGGACGCCCACGTATGAGCATGGGGAGCAGGCTCAATTTCTCCCGGCCGACAACGGCAACTGGGTGCCGAGCTTCCGGACTCCCTTGGGCTAGGCGCCGGCCGGCTGGGACGCGACCATTCGCACCGGCGACGGCTATTTCATGATCTATGTGGAGCGGAGGGAGTTGCTCGGATTCCTGGACCGCCGGCTGGTTTCCCGGGAAAAATTAGGAGCCGAGCCGCTTCATGCGATCGGTAAGGTCTGGAAGCAAGAAGACATCTACAAGACCGGGTTGGAGAAGTCCCTCACGGTGCCCAAATAACTTAGGAGCCTCTGTCCGACGTTGTCGGCTCATCCTCCGTCCTGCTGATGGTTCACAAACCTCTCAAGATTCTGTTCGTCTCTCCTGAAGCCGCTCCGTTTGCGAAGACCGGTGGCTTGGCGGATGTGGCCGGCGCGCTCCCTTGTGCCTTGGCCAGGCTGGGGCATCAGGTCAAGCTCGTGATCCCTCGCTATGGCTCGATTGACGGAGCCGCCTATGGTTTCAAGGAATGGCTCAGGCTGGAGGTGCCTTCCCCCTCCGGCGTGATTCCGGCCGTGATCGAGCGAGGCGCCCTCTCGGAAGCGAAGGTGCCGGTCCTGGCGGTGAGGCACGATCCGTTTTTTGCTCGGGCGAGTTTGTACGGAGAAGGGGGCCGCGACTATCCGGACAACCTGGAACGGTTTACGTTCTTTTGTCGTGCGGTGATGGAGCTGTTCCCGCGACTGGCGCAGGACGGATGGACGCCGGATCTGCTCCATGCCCATGATTGGCAGAGCGCCCTGTGCATGGTCTATCCCAGGACCCTCTACAAGCCGGTTCCTGAGGCGAACCAGCTTGGCACCGTCTTTACGATCCACAATATCGGGTATCAGGGCCACTTCCCAGAGGCCGACTATCCCAAGACCGGCCTGGGGATGGACCTGTTCACGCCGGCCGGTTTGGAGTTCTATAAGAAGCTGAACCTCATGAAGGGCGGCCTGCTCTTCGCCGACCGGCTGACGACGGTGAGCCCGACCTATAGCCGCGAGATCCAAACGCCCGAGTTCGGATTCGGGTTGGAGGGGGTGGTGCGGGAGCGGGCGGACCGGCTGGTGGGGATCGTGAACGGCATCGACACGGACGTCTGGGACCCGGAGACGGACCATTACCTGGCCAGCCGCTACAGCCTGGCCAAGATCACCGGCAAGTCGGTGTGCAAGATGGCCTTGCAACAGGAGATGCATCTGCCGGTACGAAACGTTCCGCTCCTCGTCGTCATTTCACGACTTTCGGACCAGAAGGGCCTGGACTTGGTGGCCGACATCGTGCCGGCCCTGATGACGGAAGAGCTGCAGCTGGTGCTGTTGGGCTCCGGTAATCCCGATCTGGAAGCGCGGTTCCGGTCGTTGTATGAACAGTGGCCGCAGAAGTTCGGGTTGCGGATCGGCTTCGATGACGGGCTGGCCCATCGCATTCAGGCCGGCGGAGACTTGTTCCTGATGCCCTCGCGCTACGAGCCTTGCGGCCTGAGCCAGTTGTACAGTGTGCGCTATGGCACGGTGCCGATTGTCCGGCAGACCGGCGGGCTGGCCGATACGGTGGCGGCCTATGGGGCGAGCGAGATGGCCACCGGGTTTGCCTTCAAAGAAGCGTCCGCCGCGGCGCTCCTTTCCACCATCCGCGCCGCCCTGGCGGTCTATGCCCATCCCAAACGCTGGGCGGCGTTGATGCAGGCCGGGATGAAGACAGATGTGTCCTGGGCGAAATCAGCCCGAGCCTACGCCGACCTCTATCAGCAAGTCCGCGCGCTTCGCAGTTAACGCGAACGCGGCCTGATCGTCTCTTCCTCATACTGAGCAAAGAGCCGCCTGGCTTCCGGGTGGAGGGCGCCTCCCTGGCCGTGCGGAATGCCGATGGACCGGAAGAGGGGCGAGAGTTTGCCGTTGGGGTGGAGGTAGCCGGCCCGCAAGGGCACGGTACGGCGGTTGTGCCGGATCAGGTGGCAGGGGCTGGGCCTGATGCTGGTGAGCCAGTCGGCCACGTCCTGCGGGTTGCCGATGGAGGCGGAGAGCAGGAGCAGCTTCGCCTGGGCCGGGCAGAAGATGATCGTCTCTTCCCAGACCACGCCGCGTTCCGGATCGGAAATATACTGGGACTCGTCCATGATGACAAGTCCCAAGGTATCCAGCCGCACGTCGATCTCGCCGCTCGCCGCATCGTAGAGCAGGTTCCGCAAGATTTCCGTGGTCATGATCAGGAGCGGGGCTTGCGCATTGTCCTTCCGGTCCCCGGTCAGGATGCCGACCTTGTCCGGCCCGAACAACCGCGAAAACTCGGTGAACTTGGTGTTCGACAGGGCCTTCAGGGGCGACGTATAGATCACGGTCCGCTCCGCCGCGATCGCTCGCCTAGTGGCTTCCAACGCGACATAGGTCTTGCCGCTGCCGGTCGGCACGCTGACGATCACGTCTCCGGTGGTCAGGTGCGCCACGGCCTCTTCCTGCCAGGCATCCGGCACGAAGGGCTGTGGCGCGGGGATGCCGATGCCCTCCAGGAACGACGTGAGATCGGTGGCCGGTTCAGCCGGTTCTGCATGGGCTTGCAGGTGGACGTTGCGAGGGCTGCTGGGTCTGGCCGGCTGCGGGCCTGCCGGCCGCCGCTCCTTGGCGGCGACGGGCGGCGTGGGCAGCGGCTCTTGCATCAGGGCTTGCAGGTCTGATTCCAGCCCGGGCCGGTTCTCCGGCGTGCATCGCAACAGCGCTTCGATCAGCTGGCGTTTGCCCAGGCGGAAGTGCCGGTGGATGCGTCCCCGCGCCAGCCGGTGCAGACGGCTGACCGGCTGTGCTTCGAGGAGTTTTTCAAGTTCGTCGGGGGTCATGTCAAAAGCCCTCCGCCTTCAGCGATCAGCTTTCAGCATGGTGCTGACGGCTGATGGCTTCCTTGTTACGGCAATTCCTCCAGCACGCCCCTCCGCAAGGCCTTGATGGCGCGGCTGGCGCAGTCGGCGAGGCCTGGGTGGGTGCTTCGCAGCGTATGGATCTGCGATAGAAACTCCAAGGTTCTGGCCAGCAGGCGGTAGATGTCGCCCTCGGCCATGGTGGTCAGGCGGCAGAGGCCGATCCAGGTCAAGGTCGGATCGCCGATCCAACGTTCCGTGACCGCCGCGATGTCGGCGCGCAGGAGCGGCGGGTCTTCGTGCGGCTCCAACGACTCGGCCAGGTGTCGCACTTGTCCCAGGAGCGAGGCCAACCCGGGGCTGATGCGGGGAAAGGCGCCGGGACGGTCGTCGTCGTGCGCGATGCTGGACATGATGCCGGCTAGGACTTGCGGCTCGATCCCGCTGAAGGCGTCGGCGCGGATCAACTCGGTGATCAGCAGGGAATGGTCGATGCGGATCAGCCTGGCCCATTCGCCGATCTCGGTCAACTGGCAGGTGGGGGTGAGGTAGCCGAGCTGTTGCAAGACCTCGGTGCGGGACTGGAAACGGTGCCAGAGTCCCGTGTGCAGAGCCTGGATCATCTTCTGGTTCCGGTGCATCTCCTGCCGGAGCTTGAGCGCGCCTGCATGGTCCTTCTGGCAGGCGGGCCGCGACGGGCAGGTGGGGCAGGGAAACTCGTCGTTCAGCGTCTGCACGATCTGGGCTTCTTCCGGCTCCTCCTGCACGAGGATCGGCAGGATGGGCATCCGCACGGGTAGGTCATCCGCCTGATGGGTCAACTCGTCCAGGCAGGCCGGCGTAGACCAGGGGTACACAGGGGCTTCCGCCACCTCGAAGGTCTTGTCGAACACTTGCGTGACGGTGGCGGCCGGACATTCGGTGACGGCTCCGCCCGGCCGCAGGAGCGTGATCATCGGCTGCTTCTGGCCCTTGCTGCGGTACTGGCGCAGGATGATCCCGCGGCCCTTGGGCAGGCCGACCACCCGGCCGGGGGTGAGGAAGTGCAGCCTGGCGGTGAGCTCGGGCGACTCGTGCCGTTTCACCTGCACGCGGTTGGCTTTCTGCTTCCTGGCATGGTCGAAGACCTGCCATTGCGTGATCCAGTCCGTGCAGACGCGCGGCCCGTAGGGCTCCATCTGGACATGCAGGACATCCAGCTTGTTTTCCAGGATTTCCGCCCGGCGGTTGAGCTGGAACTGGGCGAAGCTCTTGGCCAGGATGGCCTGGATCTGATCCAGCGGGTGGGCCTTGAGCAAATTCAGGATCATCGGATAGGAAATCACGAACTGGCTGTCGATCGCTTCCGGCTGGCCGGTCAGTCCTTTGGTGATCACGCTCAAATCGATGTACGGGGAGGGGGTGAGCACGGCGAAGCCGACCAAGTCTTTCCCGCGCCGCCCGGCCCGGCCGGCGAGTTGCTGCACTTCGCTGATGGTGAGGTCGGTGAAGTCTCGGCTCTTGCGCACGCTGGATTGGGTGATCACGACGGTGCGGGCCGGGAAATCCACCCCGGCCGCCAGGGTCGTGGTGGCGAAGACGGCATCCAGACAGCCCTGCCGCATCAGTTCTTCAATGGCGATTTTCCAGGACGGCAGGTGCCCTGCATGGTGCGCGGCCACGCCGACGCGCTGCACCACGGATTGCAGGGGGTGCTCGGCGATGCTCGGATACTGCGCGACCAGTTCCGTGAGCACCGCCGCGATGGCATCCTGGCGCGCGGGCGGGATTGCGACGTGGCTGTGCTCGAAGGCTTGCATGGCGTCATCGCAGGCGCGGCGCGAAGTCAGGAACACGATGGCCGGAGTCAGGTGCTTGGAGCGCAGCGCGTTGATCAGGTCAACCGGATGAATCGACGGAGGCATGCAATTTCATTCCCTTGGAAATAACCACTAGGCCGGATTCGGTGACGGTGAAGCGGCTCCGGTCGGCGTCCGAATCGTAGCCGATCTCGGTCTTGGGCGGGATCACGACCTCCTTGTCGATGATGGCGCGCCGGATGCGGCAATGTTCGCCGATAATCACGTTTTCCATCACGATGGACTCCCGGACGTCCGCATGGTCCTGCACGATGACATTGGGGGAGAGGATGGTATTCTGCACCCGGCCGCCGGAAATGATGCACCCGCCACAGACGATGGAGTCGAGCGCCACGCCCATCCGCCCCCCTTGGAAGTCCTGGGCGAACACGAACTTGGCCGGCGGGAACTGGCCCTGGTAGGTGCGGATCGGCCAGTTCTGGTCGTAGAGATTGAACAGGGGATCCACCGTCACCAGGTCCATGTTGGCCTCCCAGTAGGCGTCCAGCGTCCCAATGTCGCGCCAATACTTGACGGCTTTGCGATTTGCGTCGTGGAACTTGAAGGCAAAGACCCGACTCTCCTGGATCATGCGGGGGATGATGTCCCGGCCGAAATCGTGTCGGCTGTCCTCTTTGGCGTCGCGCATCAGGTGGTTGCGCAAGGCCTCGGTGCGGAACAGATAGATGCCCATGGAGACGAACGCGTGCTCGGGATCATTGGGGATGGGCGTGGGGTGCTCGGGCTTTTCCTCGAACTGTTGGATCCGGTATTGCTCGTCCACGCCGATGACCCCGAACCGGCCGGCCTCGTGCAACGGAGTCTCGATGGTGCCTACCACCACGTCCGCCTGCTTCTCCTGCAGGAAGTCGAACATCTCCGAGTAATCCATCTTGTAGATATGGTCGCCGGCCAGGATCAGGACGAAGGCCGGCTGCTCGTTGTCCAGCAGGAAGAGGTTCTGATGGACGGCATCGGCTGTGCCCCGGTACCAGTCTTCGCTGATCCGCTGCTGGGGCGGGATGGAGGCGATGAATTCGCCGAGTTCCGGATTCAGGATGTTCCAGCCGGTGCGGATGTGCCGATCGAGGGAGTGGGATTTATATTGGATCAGCACCGCGATCTTCCGAAGGCCGGAATTGAGGCAGTTGCTGAGCGTGAAGTCGATGATCCGGTACTTGCCGCCGCAGGGCACCGCCGGTTTGGCGCGATGCTGGGTCAGGGGGAAGAGGCGTTCTCCTTTGCCGCCGGCCAGGACCATGGTGAGGATGCTGTGCATACGGGGGAAATTGTAACAGGAGCGCTCCCAAATAGGAAGCCGCGGGACGATTGACAGCCGCCGCCGGTCGGACGATACTAGGCCCTCGTATCGGCAATGTATTGATGCAGGAGAAGGCGCGCATGCCCAGGCAGGCAAAGCCAAAGCGGACCCCGGGTCTTAAAAAAGCCAAGAAACGGCCGGGCAAGCTGCCGTTGGACGGCGCCGCACAGCCGTTGTTGCAGAGTCTGCTGTGGCGGGTGGATCGGCTGGAGCGTCAGGTCAGGACCCTGTCGGAACTGGTGCGGGATCACGCGGAGGACGCCGACCGCCTGGTCCGGGTTGTGGGCGAGGATCACGAGGTGTTGCGGCGGGAGTTGCTGGAAGAGCACCGGGAGCTGGTGCGCTTGCGGAAGCAGACGCGGCAACGCCGCTCGAAGATAGGCCTGGCTCGGTAGCGGGCGTGCAGGGTATGGCTGAGTCCAGCGTCGAATTGCGGGACGTCAGCAAGCGGCACGGCGATACCCGTGCCGTGGACCGGGTCTCCCTCGTCATCCGGCGCGGCGAGTTCTTTGCCATCCTGGGCCCAAGCGGGTCGGGCAAGACGACGCTCTTGCGTATGCTGGCCGGCTTCGAGTCGCCCGACGCGGGCGACATTCTGATCGACGGACGGTCGGTGCGCGGGGTGCCTCCCAATCAGCGGCCGGTCAATCTCGTCTTCCAGACCTACGCCTTGTTTCCTCACCTGACCGTCGCCGGCAATATTGCCTTCGGCCTGGAAATGCGCCGCCTGCCCCGCGCCGACATTGCCGCGCGCGTGGAGGAAGCGCTGGACATGGTGCGCTTGCAGGGCAAGCAGGACCGGTTGCCTGCGCAGCTGTCGGGCGGGGAGCAGCAACGGGTGGCGGTGGCGCGCGCCCTGGTCAATCGGCCGGCGGTTCTGCTGCTCGACGAGCCCTTGGGGGCGTTGGATCAGCAGTTGCGCACGGACATGCAGGTGGAGCTCAAAACCATCCAGGAACGGGTGGGGCTGACCTTTATTTGTGTGACCCATCACCAGGAAGAAGCATTGACGATGTCCGACCGTGTTGCAGTGATGCGGCAGGGGCGGTTGCTGCAAGTCGGGAGTCCGAGGGACATCTACGAGGCGCCGCAGTCGGCGTTTGTGGCCAACTTTATCGGCCGCTCCAACAGTCTGACCGGGCGGATCGAGATGGTGAGCGGGCTCCGGTGCACGGTGCGGGCGGCCGATCTGCCTGCGGCGGATCCCGTGGTGGCCGCCTGTCCGGCCGGCGCCGGGATCGGCAGTCCGGCCACGCTGATGCTGCGTCCGGAGCGGCTGCACCTTTCGGCGGACGTGCAGGTGGACGGTTACGACAATATGTTGCCCGCCCGGGTCAGCAAAGCCATCTACAACGGGAGCGAGACGCAGTATCTCCTGGCGCTCTCCGATCGCCTTTCCTGGCAGGTTCTGATCCCCAATGCCGGCAACGGGCAGAAGCGTTTCCAACCGGGGGAATCCGTGTTTCTCCGCTGGCGTGCCGATGAGGCGGTGGTGTTGTCCGAGTGAATCCCGACGCCGTTCCACCAGACCGTCCCGAGTCCTTTCGTGCGGCTCCCGTCCCGCGCCGTTCCAGCCTGCTGCTCCTGCCTGCGCTGGCCTGGCTGGGGCTCTTCTTCTTCGTGCCGCTGGCGCTGATGCTGGCCATCAGCTTCGCGTCGCGCGGGACCTACGGCGGGGTGGTATGGACCCTGAGTCTGGCTAACTATGCGAATGTCCTCGACCCCCTCTACGTGAAGGTCTTTCTCCGGTCGGTCCTCCTGGCGTCCGTCACGACGGTCTTGTGTCTGGCCTTGGGATTTCCGATTGCCTATTACATTGCGCGGCTCCCCGCCCGTCGGCAGGGCATCTGGCTGCTCCTGGTCATGATTCCCTTCTGGACCAACTTTCTGATCCGGACCTATGCCTGGATCTTCATGCTCCGCACCGAGGGCCTGATGAACCAGGTGTTGGCCGGCCTGGGCCTCATCGGCAGCCCGGTCGACGTCCTCTATACAGAAATGGCCATCGTGATCGGCCTGGTCTATGGCTATCTGCCCTTCATGATCCTGCCGCTCTATGCGGCGGTGGAACGGCTGCCTCCCTCGCTGGTAGAAGCGGCCTGGGACCTCTATGCCTCCCGCTGGGCCGTCTTGTGGCGCGTGATCGTGCCGCTCACGAAGCCGGGGCTGGTGGCCGGCTGCACCCTGGTGTTCATCCCGTCGTTGGGCGCGTTCATGACGCCGGACTTGATGGGGGGCGCGAGGACCATGATGATCGGCAACCTGATCCAGCATGAGTTTCTCGTGGCCCGGGATTGGCCTTTCGGATCGGCGATTGCGCTGGTACTGATGGTGTCGGTGCTGCTCGGTCTGGCGATCTACTTGCGTGCGGAGAGGGCCGGCACGCGGCTGGCAGCGGGGGGATGAACCGATGAGCCGGAAGCACACATGGCTGTTGAGCGCCAGCGTGGCGAATCTGGTGTTTCTCTATGCGCCGATCGTCGTCCTGATCCTGTTCTCCTTCAATGCGTCGCGCCTGTCGGCGACCTGGCAGGGGTTCACACTGGAGTGGTACCGGCTCTTGCTCGAGGACGAGGCCCTGCGCCTGTCCGTTCAGAACAGCCTGGTGGTTGCGGTGGTCTCGACCGTGGTCGCAACCGGTCTGGGCGTGTGCGCCGCGGTGGGGCTGGAACGGCATCCGTTCCGCGGGCGGGAGGTCGTGGAAGGGGCCATGTTGTTGCCGCTGGTGATTCCGGAAATCATGATGGGCGTCTCATTGATGCTGTTCTTCCTGCTGGTGAAGCTGCCGCTCAGCCTGATCACCGTCGCGATCGGCCATGCGGCGTTTAATGTGCCGATCGTGCTGGTCATCGTGAGGGCCAGGCTACGGAAGCTGGACCCGTCGTTGGAAGAGGCGGCGCGCGATCTGGGGGCGACGCCGTGGCAGGCGTTCCGCCGTGTGACATGGCCGCTGCTGATGCCGGCGGTTGCAGGATCGGTCCTGTTGGCATTCACGGTTTCACTGGATGATTTCATTGTGACCTTCTTCACGGCGGGACCCGGATCCACGACCTTGCCGCTCTATGTCTATTCCATGGTCAAGTCCGGTGTGACGCCGACGATCAATGCGCTCTCGGCGATTCTGGTGCTGGTCTCCATGGCGCTGATCGGCGCCTCGCTGGCCTTGCAGCGGCGGTGAACAAGCGACCGGTTCGTTGACAGACGGGCGAGCCTGTGTTAGGGGAAACAGAGCCCCGGAGTTTTCAAGGGGACGTTGTCGTTGATGTTGAGGCTTGTGCGTGAAGCTCACAATGACTCAGACCCGGCCCGCCTCCATGCTCACCGCCCTGCGGGCGAGGGGCTGTTGCTTCGTCGCGCTCTTCGCGCTCTTGCTGTTCGTGTGTCTGATCGGGCTTCCCTCGAGTCAGGCCTCGGATGTCTCGCTCGCGCAGGCGGCGTTGGAGGACTGGGACGAAGCGGATCCGGCCGAAGACAAGGGGGTGCTGTCTCTGGCCGATCACCAGCAGGACATGGCCGGCTGGTATCTGTCCCTGCCGGAGTCTGCCGTTGCAAGCGGTACGTCCCATCCGCAGCGCCTTGGCGGCGTTGCGTATCTGTTGCTCAGGCTTTCCCCTGCTCGCGCCCCCCCGGCCCGCTAAATCTCGTTCCGTCTCGACCCCCTGGATCCATTGTGAGCGCGCCGGGCTTGCCGCACGGCATGGCGCGCTTGTCCCGATGTGAATAGGGACACTCTTCGCATTGAGGGCGTATGAGTCCGTCAAAGTCCCAGTGGCCTTGGAAGTTGGTGCAGGGCTTGTTGTTGTCCGCCCTAGGCCTCCTTGTGGTCTATCAGCAACGGTCTGACGATGGCCTTATGGGCTGGTTGTCGGCCAGGCTTGCCGGAGGTCCGCCGGCTACGTTGCATTACTTCACCTGGTCGGACTATGCGGACAAGGATGTGATCCAGGCCTTCGAGCGGGAAGTCGGCGTCAAGGTCGTGGTGGACACCTTCGGCAGCAACGAAGAGCTGCTGGCCAAGCTGCAGAGCGGCGCCGGCGGGTACGACGTGGTGGTGCCGTCGGATTTCATGGTCGCCATCATGGTCAAGCAGGATCTGCTGGCCGAGCTGGACCTGGACAGGATTCCGAACGTCCGGTTGGTGTTCGAGCGATTGCAGCATCTGCCCTTCGATCCCGACAATCAGTACTCCATTCCCTATCTCTGGGGAACGGTGGGCATCGGCTACGATTCGGCCGTGGTGCCCGCG
>SXGS01185959.1_pt1 | contig 15989 bp, 17 predicted proteins | sample 3174681 | NCBI WGS metagenome assembly SXGS01 (sample SAMN11356861, study PRJNA531348) | freshwater metagenome | isolation source: freshwater sample F1-80 | place: China: Fuxian Lake, Yuxi | collected 2017-12-25 | reverse complement strand
TGGCCGTCAGGCGCCAGGCGAACGGAGGTGGCGTCGGGAAAGGCAAGCTGTACGGCGTTGGGGTCGGCGGCGGGCGAGAGCACCACATCGTACTCCAGGCCGTGGGGGTGGCTGTAGTACACGACATCCGTTCCGGGATAGACGTCGTGGACCCGAACACGGTGATAGCTCTTGACTCCCGTCACCCACTTTGAGGGATCCGGCCCGGTGAAATAGGAAATTCGGTCGGAAGATTCGAGGAGCGGCTCGGCGACCGCCGCACGGCTGCCGCCCACGAACTGGACCCGCACGTTCCGAGGCCCGGCAGTGCCGGCCTTTGGAAGCCCTGCTTCGAGCGAGCTGACCGCGAACTCCGAGCCGCTTCGGGCGAGGGAGACGGTCATCGATTCGCGTCGCGCGATGAAGCCGAGCCGGGCTTCCAGTTGACCTTGATTGGCTTCAAAGAGGAGCGGTGATTGGAATTGAGGAGGCTCTGTCAGCCGGATGCCGCGCCCGTTACGAGCGGTACGGATCCCCCCCCCCCGCAGCGCTCAACACGGCGATGGAAATCCCGAGCCCGACGTACAGAGCGGCCCTGGCGTGCGTCAATCCGGCAATCATCTGCCAATCCTCATTCGCTCATCACAAGCGGAATGCTGCGAACACTGCGTGCGGAGGCGTAGAGGAACGCTCGGGGACGATGCATTCCGCCCGTCGTGTTCGGGCGAGCAACCCCAGCCATTCCTCAACGTAACAACGTATTATTGGCAGCCAGTCTTACACCTGTCGAGAAAAACTGAGGAATTTTCGCGCAGTTGGCCCACATTCGCTGCGGCTTGGTCTCATGATCGTCACAAATTGTGTGACATGTTTCAAATGCTGTGATCGCCCGCAGCAGACATCCGGCCGAAGCGCGGGGCCCCGTGTCCCCCAGTCGGGCTGGGAGACATCGTCATCCTCGGGCTTGACCCGAGGAACCAGGCGTCTGATTACCGCAAGCAGTTCCCGACAAGCGCGCCTGGCCGAGCCAGCCGGGGCGACGCGCCAGGTCACTGCGAATGGATCCCCGCTTTGTCAGGTAAGTGTCCGCCCAATGCGACTTCTGCGGGGATGACGATGGTGGGCCTGGCGCATAGGGGTGGATGCGCTTCACGCAGGCTTGGTGTCGGCATGGTGGCGCGCGCGGGGCGCTCAAGATGCCCGCGATCCCAGGCCGGCCGCAGGGCGGTCGCCGTTACGGTTGGCTCAGTCGGCGACACCCATTCGGCGGCGGTGGACCAGCACCAGGGTTCGTGGCTCGGTCGGAGCCTCGCCCTCCCATTCTGACAATTGCGACTCTATCGTCAGGTGGGAGTGTGCTCCCGGTTCAAACAGCGAGCGCATCGTTGCTCTCCGACAAGTACGCCCAATGCGACTTCTGCGGGGATGACGATGGTGGGCCTGGCGCTTGGGGGTGGATGCGCTTCACGCAGGCTTGGTGTCGGCGTGGTGCTGGCGCGCACGGAGCGGGCAAGATGCCCGCGGTCCCAGGCAGGCGATCCCAGGCAGATCCCGGGGGGCAGGGAGGTCGCCGTTACGGTTGGCTCGGTCGGCGACACCCATTCGGCGGCGGTGGACCAGCACCAGGGTTCGTGGCTCGGTCGGAGCCTCGCCCTCCCCTTCTGACAATTGCGACTCTATCGTCAGGTGGGAGTGTGCTCCCGGTTCAAACAGCGAGCGCATCGTTGCGATCCCACCAGCACACCCATGGTTGACACCGGCCGACCCTCGGATCATCGTCATCCTCGGGCTGGACCCGAGGAACCAGGCGTGCGTTTACCGCAAGCAGTTCTCGTGCATCGCGGCCGGCCGGGTCAGCCGGGGCGACGCGCCGAGTCCTGGTGAATGGATCCCCGCTTTATCGAGCGAGTGTCCGCCCAATGCGACTTCTGCGGGGATGACGATGGTGATCGTGGCGCGTGTAGGTGGGTGCGCTTCACGCAGGCTGCAGAATCCCATCGAAAACCGAGCCACTTTTCCCCACAAAGCAGAGCCGGCAGGAGTGGTGGGATGCAGCGTTGGGATTGGCGGCGTGAGATCTGGACCGCTGTGTCCGTGCTGCGGGGCAACGGCTTTAGCGCATCCGTACGTAGGGACCGGTCGCATGGGGAGCCGCTGCCGACGTGCTTCGGGACGTGCTTTGCGACGTGCTTCGTGGTGTGCTCGGATCGGTGGCGAATCTTACGGTGGAGTCTGGGAACCGGGAGGGGCGGGCGGGGCGTCGCGTTCGGTGGCGACGAGGGCTTTTAAGCCGGCGTAGCGCCGGGTGACGTGGATGTCGCCAAGGCTGCGGCGGTTCTCTTCGCCGACGAACCAGGCGCCGCCGCGCTCTTCCACGAAAACCTTGCGACGGAAGGCATAGATGGCGGATGCCTTGATCGTGCGAGCGCGTTTCTTGTTGTCGGCGCCGGGCTCGTGGTAGCGCACGGTCCACTCGCGGGGGCGCAGCGTGCGGGTGGCGGACTTGCCCGCCAGTTCCAGCAACTCGCGGGGCATGCGGTACGGGCGCTCGTCGCGCCGCTCCATGGTGTTCGCCATCTCGCCCCGCACGGTGGCTGCGCCCTGACCCGCTCCGGCGAGCGCCGGTGTGACTGCGGCCAGGAGACACATCGCAATCATCAGGCGATGGGGCAACATGGCGAACTCCCTTGAGGACTCCCGTCGGGGCGAGTCGCGGCGCGAGCAGGCTACTTCTTCGGTTTCTTCTCGGTATCCGACCCGCTCCCTGCGCGGCCGGTTCCGTTCTCCTTGCGCCAGTCCCACGGCGCCTTCGGAGACGGCTTCGCCCAGAGCCCGGATTTAGCCTCGCGGGCGGACTTTTCCTGGTCGGCGTAGTCCTTCGAATACCGGACGTAGGCCCAGGCCATGCCGGACTTCACCATCTCGGCGTTCATGTCGGTCTTGTCGAGGAAGACCTGGCCCAGCGTACGGTCGTAGCTGTCCTGGCCCTTCACCACGACGCGAACGGTCTTGTCGAGCAGGCGGGATTTCAGGAACGCCGTGGCGTCGGGACCGAACTCCTGCTTCGGCTCCGGAGCGTCGATGCCGTTGAGCTGTACGGTGACGTCCTTGCCGTCGCGCTGAACGCGAATGCTGTCGCCATCGGTGATCCGGGTCACCTTGCCGGTGAACTCCTCGGCGAGAACCGGTCCGGCCAGCGCCGTTGCAAGCGCCGCGGCCATCATAAGCGTGGGGAACTTCATTCTGGACTCCCTGGGAACGACGGAACGGGCAGGTTAGAACGCCACCGGGTCGGCAGCGAATTGACCGTCTTCTTCTCGCACGCGCACGACCTTGCGCGCCGGCTCGTGATCGAAGAAGCAGAGCCACCCCTCCTGGGCGGCGCGACTCAGGAGTTCCCCTTTGACCCGCATGGTCACGTAGGGCTCCAGATCGTAGGCCATGTTGTACGGAGGGCGGAAGTGCGCGGGCGTGGGACACACATCCGCCAGGAACACGCCGGTCTCTCCCCGGCTGCGGAGAAAGACGCACTGATGAGCCGGAGTGTGGCCGCCCGTGACGTGGACGGAGATCCCCGGCGCTACCTCCGCATCTCCATCCAGGAGTTCGAGGCGGCCGGAGCGCTGGATGGGGAGCAGATTCTCAAGCCGATAGCTGGCCCGCATGTGGCTGTAATTGTGGATCGCATCTTCCCACTCCCGGCGCTGGGCGACATACCGGGCGTTGGGGAACGAGATCACGGGCTCGTCGTCTTCGAGATGGCTGGCGCCGCCGACGTGATCCATATGAAGATGGGTGAGCAGAACCGTGGTGATCTCGGCCGGCGCCACGCCATGGGTCGCCAGGCTACGCAGAATCCCCTCCGAGGGATCGAGACCGAAGATGGTCTGCTCCTTGGTGGTCATCTTGGGACCGTTGCCCGTGTCGATCAGGACCAACTCATCCCCGGTGCGGACCAGAATGCAGTTGGTATCGAGCTGGATCCGCCCGCGGTCATCCGGCTCAAACTGCCGGGACCACAACATCCGTGGGATGATGCCGAACATGCCGCCGCCGTCGAGTTTGAAGCGGCCGCCACTGAGCACCTCACACTGAAGATCGCCGATCTGAATCATCCGAACCCCCCGCGAATTCTAATCGCATGCGGGCTCCGAGTCCGGGCGAGACCGTCGGGACTCCGGGGGAAGTTCAGTCCGTCGAGTCGACGGCGCAGCAGCACGCGCCGGCGTGACGGCGATTCTGGCGCTGAGCGAACAAGAGCGCGCCGGCTCCCGCGAGCGAGCCCAGGATGTTCCAGGGAGCGGGGAGATCGTGGGCAGCGAAGACCACGGCCAGACCGGCGCCGAAGAGGGCGATCAACTCCCACCGGCGATGCTGCACGGCGCCCGCAACCAGTGTGCTGCCACCCACCACTCCGGTGAACCCCAGCAGCCCGCCCTCCAACCAGGGGTTCTCGGCCCAATGCGTTCCCGAGAGGGCGGTGGCGCCGAGGAGCACCGGCATTGCGGCGCAGTGCACGGCGCACAGGAGCGCCAGACCACCGGCCAGGAGATCTGACCGAAAGGGAGGGCGTCGACGGGGGAGGAATGAGATCTGCATTACTGAAGCATTGTTTCAGTAGAAGGCGGTTCCGTCAAGTTTCCCGAATGTGATCTGATCGAACTCAATTTCCCAACAATTGTCTACTTCTACAGTTGTAGAAGAAAATGCTAAAGTCGTAGCACTATGGGAAGTGTCCGCCTGAGCGACGCCGAATGGCGTGTTATGAACGAGGTCTGGAGCCGGTCGCCGGCCAGTGCGCGAGACGTGCTGGAGGGGGTGGCCGAAGAGACGGGCTGGGCCTACAGCACGGTGAAAACGGTGCTGGCGCGCCTGGTGGAGAAGGGGGCGCTCAGCAGCCGCCTCCGAGCTAACACCACCCTCTACGAACCGGTTGTGACGCGGGAGCAGGCTCGGCGGTCGGCGCTGAGCTCGCTGCTGGAGAGCGCGTTCGGCGGTCGCGCCAGTTCGCTCGTCCAGCACCTGCTCGACGAGGAGCGCCTCTCCGGGCGGGATCGATCCGAGCTGACTCAACTGCTGCAAAGCGAAGCGGCGAAAGGCTCTGAGCGCGAGGGGGCGTCCAATGACGCTTGAACTTCTGGGGAAGAGCTGGGCGCTCTGGCTACTCGGGTCATGGCTGCGAACGCTACCGCTGCTGCTGGTGTTGCAGATCGTGGATCGCCTCCTGGCGGGCGCCCGGCGGCACGAGTTACGGGCGGTGGGTTGGTGGGCCCTGCTGCTGGCCGCGCTGGCGCCGACGCCGCTGTCGGGCGCCCCCACACTCTACGATCTCGCGCCCGGCGCCGCGGCTGCGATTCCCGTGGAAGACTTTTCCGCGGCGGCATCCACGCTGCTGCCCCCGTTCTGGCTCGGCGTGGCGCTTGCGTCCCTCACGCTTCAGCTTCGGCGGCATCAGGCGCTGATTCGCCGTTGGGAGCAGGGTCGAGATGCCGAGGTGGAGCGGAGTGTGGCGTTGAAGGTGGCGGCGCTCTGCGAAGAGCTGGGCCTCCCCCGGCTGCCGGAGGTCGTGATTTCGGATGCCGTCGGCGGGCCCGCCCTCTGCGGCTGGCGGCGGCCTCGAATCTACCTGCCGCTGGAGTGGGTGACTTCCGCCTCGCCTGAGTCGCTGGAGCATGTGCTCCTGCACGAGTTGTTCCACCTGCGACACCGCGATCCGTGGCTGTGGGCGTTCTGCGGGGGCCTCAGTCGGCTGCTCTGGCCGCAGCCGATGGTGGCGTGGGCGGTGCGGCGCATTCTGGCGCTCCGGGAGATCGAGTCGGATCAGGCGGTCGTCGGGCGGCTTCAGGGCAATGCCGCAGCGTATCGCCGGACCCTCCTGGAGATGGCACGGGGCCAGTACGCGCTGGAGGCTCCTGCAGGACCGGCCTTCGGCGCCCATCCGGCGGGGATCGTAGCGCGGCTGAGGCTGTTGCAAGTGGGGTCACCGATGCCGCGCGGGTCCGCTCGCCGCAGCCGTTTGCCGCTCCAGGCGACGCTGCTCGCGCTCTATCTGGGCCTCTCGGGGTTTCTGTCGCCGGTGCTGGTCGCAGCGGAGCGCTGGGCGGATATCGATCCGAGCACGCTTCAGGGCTGTCTGCGGCTCCGGTATTACGTGCTCGGAAAAATGGCTGACGCCGAAGGGCACTAGCTGTCGGGACGGCCGGCTTCTTCCGGGAGTCTCCGAAGCGCATCCGTTCGCGGCGCCAGTTGGGGGCGGCCGTGCGAGCGGCAACACGTTGGGTGGGGTCCTGCAATTGCAGGCAATCCCTGGAAAGCACTGAGAAGGACGAGATGAAACGAACCAAGCACTTCCGAACGGTCACCCTCGGCGCCGCGTCTGCACTGGCGCTTCTGACCACCGCCGCGACGGCCCAGAATGCTCCCAAGCCCGCCGCCACCCGGCCGGGCGCCGGCGCAAAGCCGGGCGCCGCCGCCCCGAAACCCTCGCAGCAGCAGGCCGAGATGGCCGCCATGATGGAGCGGGCGAAGGCGTTCACCCAGCCCTCGAAGTTTCACAAGGTGCTCGAGCGCTTCCTGGGGACCTGGAAGACCGAGACTCGCTTCTTCATGGGCGCCAAACCCGGCCCGGCCGAGCTCGGAACCGCGGAGTTTACCTGGCAGATGGAGGGCCGCTGGCTCAAGAGCGAGGCCCGCGGCAAGATGATGGGCCGGCCCCTCGAGGTCCTCACGCTCTTCGGGTACGACAACTTCAAGCAGAGCTTCGTGATGACCACCATGAGCAACATGGACACCGCGATGAACCACGCCGAGGGCGATCTGGATCCCACCGGCAAGTCGCTGCTGCTCTACGGCACTCTGGACGAGTACCTCACCGGCGAGCACGACAAGATGGTGAAGTACGCCTACCGCTTCCAGAGCCCGAAGCGCATCGTGCTCGAAGTCCACGACCTGCCCATCGGCGAGGTCAACACCAAGGTCGTTGAGATCGTCTTCACGCGGTAGGGAGACTTGGATGTCGGGTTTTACGTGCGATGTTCAATTGCCCGTCACTCCGGAGCGGGTGTTCGGGGTGTTGACGGATCTGACCGGTCTCCCGAAGCGGATTCCCGGGATTCGGCGAGTCGAGCTGGAGACGCCGGAACCGGTCGGAGTGGGAACGCGCTTCCGGGAGACGCGCGTGATGTTCGGTCGGGGGGCCACCGAACGGTTCGAGATCACTCGACTCACGCCCAACCGCGCCATGAAGCTGGTGTGCGAGAGCTGTGGCTGCCGCTATGAGGTGGACTACCTTCTGAGTCCCGATGGATCCGGCACGCGTCTCGTGTTGAGCTACACGATCACTCCGCTGACCTTCTTCGCTCGGATGGTGGGCCGGCTCATGGGTTCGAAGGGCGCGGAGATGTGCCGCAAGTCGATGACGGAGGATCTGAACGCGCTCCGAGCTTCCCTGCTGGAGGATCGGCCCGAGTCGGGGAATTCCCTGAAATGAGTCGAAAGTCCGGCTGAACGGGGGCTGCGGTAGGGCGGGCGCCGTGATTCCCAGGGCCCCGGGCGTGTAAAATCCACCCTGCTCCGGTGGTTTCGGAGCAGGGTGGATTTTTGTGAGTCGTCGACCTCTCACTCGAACTCTTCTGGCGGGTCTCGCCGCGCTGGGCTGCGTGGCTTCCGTGGCGGCGGCTCAGCCTCCCCGTCCCATGCTGCTCCGGCAGAACGCGCCGGTGGTTGAAGCTCCGCGCCCCCGGCTGGTGGTGCTCCTCTCGATCGATCAGTTTCGCGCCGACTATGTGGTGCGCTTCTCCGATCTCTACCTGCCCGGTCGCACCGCCGATCGTGTGGGGGGCTTCAACTACTTCCGGCAATTCGGCGCCTGGTATCCGGATTGTCGTTACGAGCACCATCGCACCGTCACGGCGGTGGGTCACTCGATCCTGGGCACCGGCGCACAGCCGCAGTACAGCGGGATCGTGGGCAACACCTGGGCGGATCCCGCGACGCTGAAGCGCGTTTACTGCGTCGACGATCCGAATTCGAAGGTGATCGGCTTACAGCCTGGCAGCAAGGAAACGCCCATGTCGGCCGCCAACCTGCAGGTCACGACAACGGCTTACGAGCTGGAAGTGGCCACCGGCGGCGAGGCCAAGACCTGCGCCCTCGCCCTGAAGGATCGCGCCGCCATCCTGCTCGTGGGCCACAAGGCCGATGCCGCCGTGTGGTTTGATGAGGAAACCGGGGGCTGGGTCTCCAGCACGCCTTACTGCCCGGACGGCAAGCTGCCGGCGTGGGTGGATGCGCTGAATGCCCGCAAGCGGCCGGATGAGCTGCGGCAAACCCCCTGGACTCCCGCCGTCAGCGACGAGGCCATGAACCGCGTCCGACTCGTGCCCGGTGAGAAGAAGAAGTTCTCCCACGAACTCAAGGGCGCCGATTACCTGCCCTTCGCCGGCAGCCCCGCCGGCAACCAGTACCTCTTCGAGAGCGCCACCGAAGCCGTGAAGCAGATGGGGCTGGGCCAGGACGACACCCCCGACATGCTCTGTCTGAACCTCTCCAGCAACGACTACGTCGGCCACCGCTACGGTCCCGACAGTGCCGAAGTGCTGGACATCAGTGTTCAGACCGATCGCCAGCTCAGCGAATTCATGAACTTCCTCGCGAAAACAGTGCCCGGCGGCCTCTCCCGGGTGACGTTCGCCATCTCGGCAGACCACGGCGTGGTTCCCGTTCCGGAGCTTCAGACCGCGGCGGGACTGCCGGTGGAGAGGGCCATTTCGGCAGCAATCGCCGCCGCCGCGGACGGCGCGCTGGACAAGGCGGTCGGAGCGGAAACCTGGATCGGCAGCGGGGAGAACGGCGATCTCTACTTCAACAACGCTGCGGTGGCCGCGCATCCCGAGGTGGAGCGGGCGCGGATGCAGCAAATCGCAGCCCAGGCGGTGCGATCGGTGCCCGGCATGCTGTTCGCCGTGGGACGCGAGGATGTGCTGCGGGGCAACGTGCCTCGAAACAGCCTCGGCGCCCGGATCACGAACGGCGTCCATCCGAACCGATCCGGCGATGTCATTCTCATCCTGAAGCCGCAGTGGCTCCCGGGTGGCGCCCGCACCGGCTCCGGCACCTCCCACGGCTCTCCCTTCGCCGATGACACCCACGTTCCCATGCTGGTGGCGGGCGCGGGCTTTCGACCGGGGACCTACACCGCTCCGGTCGGACCGGCCTGGCTCGCTCCCAGCCTCTCCCATGTCCTGCGAGTCGCCCGGCCGAGCGGCTCCGACACGCCGCTGCTCCCCGGACTGGTCGGCGCCACCCGTTAGCATCTCCCTCCCCTCAGCATCCGGACCACCGCAAAGAGCCCCCACCGCACACCGCGGCGGGGGCTCTCTCTTTCCGCGCAAAGGGAGCGGTCCGTTACAGACGGCCGATCACCAGGTGGCGGCCGGTCGAGCCGTTGAGGTCCGGCTGGGCATAAAACGTGCTGCCGTTCGCATTGCTCCAGGTGTGGCCGGCCACTTCACCGGTAACGGCATCGGCGAAGATCCGCATCACTCCCTCGCCCACGCCGGTGTCGGGAGTGGTTCCATCCTTGAACTTGTAGCGGCTGTCTTGCGTGCCGTGATAGTTCTTGCTGCTGTCGATGATCCAGAGGTCATAGCGCTTCATCGAGATGCCGTTCACTGTAACGGTGGTTTCATTGATGGGAGCGGAAGACGCGATGGCCACGTGTCCGGTGGAAGTTCCAGCGTCTCGGTAGTCGATCGCGATCAGGTCTCCCGCCTGGATGTCGGCCACCTTCTGAATCCTCGAGAAGCCGTTCCTCGCCACGACGGCGGCGTGATAGACCTCGGCGTACGGGCTGGTAGAGCCGAACCAGGCGGTGAAGTCGGCGTCGGCCAGACCGTATGCCCGCTTGAACAACGTGGTGACGAAGGTGGCGCAGACCGAGGTGTTCGAACTCACGGCGCCGTCGACGTTCTTCCACTGAATGGCCGTGGGGTCGCCGTAGCTGTTGTTCGCCGGGGAGATGGTCGAGACCAGATCCACGGCCCAGGTGAGGTGCGCGGGCACGGCGGCGCTCGCCGCGGGTCGAGGAGAAAGGAGCGAAACGGCGAGCGCGAGCGAGGCAGCGGCGGCGAGAAATCCAGGTCGAGGCATCGAAGGTTTCCAGGTCAAAGGGTGTGAGAAGAGCATGAGCGCTCTTCTTGCCGGCGCATCCCCGCACCGGCAAGAAGAGTATCGACGCCCGGTGTGGACGAGACTGTGGACGGAAGCGGAGAAGAATCGTGGACCGAACAGCGCATTGTGTGAGCACTCTGTGAATTCTTGGAGCGGGGCACGGACGGCGTCTCGAACGGGATGGCTCCTTCTGGCGACAGGACTCGGCTTCGCCGCCTGGTTGGATCCCGCTACCCTCGCGGCCGCCCCCACCGAGAGGCTCCATGCCCTGCGGGAACTCCTCGGCGTACTGTTGCTCGCCGGCCTGCAGCTCTTGCTCGTCGGTGAGCTGACGGCTCGCGCAAACCCGGAAGGCTCCCCGGCGTCCATCGTCCGGCGCGATCGCACGGCTCCTCTCGGGCTCGCTCACGGCGTCGTGGGAGCCACTGTTGTCTGGGTGGTGGCGCGCGTGTTTGTAGGGACGCATCTCGCCCACCCGGCGGCTGCGGCTCCGGCCGCCGTTCTGCAGGCAGGGGCTCTGGCGCTCCTGCTTCCCCGGCTGCGCTCGCAAGGGGGCGACGTGGGGGTGCTTGGCCTGCTCGTGGCTCTGGGAATCGGCGCAGGAATGGATCTGGTCACATCCCTCCTGCTGATCGATGGCTCGTCGTTCGGTTGGGCGCCGGTCGCCTGGGACGCGCTTCCGCTTCGAATGCTGCGGCTCGCCCGGGTCGCTTCCATCGCTCTCGCCGCACTGGGATGGGGGCAGTTTCGAAGCGCCGACACGCCGGCGGCAATCGGCCCGCCGAGGTGGGCCCGGTTTCTCGCGGTGCAGGCTGCCTGGGCGATGCCGGTGGCGTTGATCCTCTCCGCCGTGATCTCTCCGGATCTCAAGTACCTGCTGCCCCTCCCTGCGTACGCCGCCCTGATCCCCGCTGCGGCAGCGGCACTCCGAGATCTGCGCCTCCGTCGGCTGCGTTCGGGCGCCGGATGGGCGCTTGCGGCGGGCAGCATGGCGGTGGGATTGGCCCTCGGCGGCTGGTCATTCGACGGACCCCTGCCCGCGCCCCCGGGGTTTGAGAGCTACACCGCCTCAGCGAGGCAGGCGGTTCGGCTGGGACACGCCGATGCGGTGCTCTTCGGTCTCCTGCTCCTCTATTCCCGGTCCGGCAGCTGGCTCCCCGCGGGAGCCGGTTGGACCGTTTTCGGCTGGGTAGCCGCGTCGCTGGGGCTGGCGTCGCCGGCCCTGATGGCGGTAGGGCCCGCTGCCGGCGCCGTGGGATGTTTGATCGAAATCGGCGCGCCAGGCCCGCGCGACGCGGAGAGTCGCCGAGGTCCTACCAAAAACAGGACCTCAGCGAGGTCCGGGTAGGTCTCAGGTCGGAGCAGCACCGGCGGCGCCCTTCCTACAATTGTAAAGGCGCCCCACCGAGCCAGATGCGGGCGAGGTGAACGGAGCAATCTCGGGGCAGGCCGGAGAGGATCGACGGATGAAAATCGGACTGATCGCGGTGGCGGGGGTGAAACTGCAGACCCGGAAGTTCGTCGAGCTCGGCATCACGCTGCCTCAGTTCATGAATCGCGGCCGCGTCATCGCGCAGCTCCCCAGCCTGGCGCTTCTGATTCTCGCGGGCGCGACCCCTCCGGACGTGGAGGTGGAGTACGTCGAGGTCGACGATATCGACGCCTATGTCGCGAATCCCCGAATGGACTTCGATCTCGTGGCGCTCTCCACCTATACCGCGCGGGCATTCGACGCGTACCGCGTGGCCGATGTGTATCGAGAGAAATCGGTCCCTGTCGTGTTCGGCGGCCTGCATGCAACGGTTCGCCCCGAGGAGGCAGCCCTTCATGCCGACGCGGTGGTGGTCGGCGAAGGAGAGCTGCTCTGGCCGGAGGTGGTGGAGGACTTTCGCCGAGGGGGCCCCCCAGCGTTGAAGCGGTTTTACCGCGAGGCCCAGCCGGGCCGCTACGACCTGGCGCACTCGCCCATGCCCCGCTTCGAGCTCCTCACACGGGTCCCGTCTCCCCACCAGCCCGACACGCTGGAGACGGGCCAGATCAACCGGCTGGGCGCCTACAATCGCATTACCGTGCAGACAACTCGAGGCTGTCCCCTCGACTGCGAGTTCTGCGCCGCGTCAAAGCTCTACGGGCCGCGCTACCGAATGAAGCCCGTGAAGCGTGTGCTGGAAGAAATTGATGCCGTTCGGGCGCTTTGGCGGCGTCCATTCATCGAGTTCGCCGACGACAACACGTTCGTCAACGGAGATTGGTCTAAACACCTGCTTCGCGAACTCATCGGCCGCGACGTTCGCTATTTTACAGAGACCGACGTCTCCATAGCGGAGGACGATGAACTGCTGGATCTACTCTACGAAAGCGGCTGCCGCCAGGTGCTGATCGGCTTCGAGAGCGCGCGACGAGACGGGCTCATCGGACTGGATCGCTCGAACTGGAAGACCCGGCAGTTCGACCGATATCTTCCCGCCATTCAGAAGATCCAGAGCCGGGGCGTGACGGTCTGCGGCTGCTTCATTGTCGGACTCGACAGCGATTCGCCCGCGGTGTTCGACGAGATCCGGGAGTTCGTGCAGCGCTCGCAGCTCCTGGAAGTTCAGATCACCGTGCAGACTCCGTTTCCCGGCACCCGACTGTACGATCGGCTCGAGGCGGAGGGCCGGCTGCTCTACCCCGGCGCATGGGATCGGTGTACGTTGTTCGATGTGAACTTCCGGCCGCGGGGGATGAGCATCGAGCAGTTGGAAGACGGCGTAATGGGCTTGTGGCGCGACACCTGGAACGAGTCCGAGCTGCTGCGTCGCCGCCGCCAGTATCGGGAATTGCTGCGCGAGCGGCGCGACGCTCGGAACGTGCCGCTGCCGGACGAGTCGGAGGAGTACTTTGCCCTACCGACCCGAACGCTGCTCACGGTTTGATGCGGACTCGCCGCTGCCGGATCGGAGGGGTTTCTCGATGGAACAGGCGCCACCTTCGGATGACGAAAAGCTGCTGGAGCGGCTGAATCGTCTCTCGCTCACCCGCAGCTTCACGCCGCAGATCGATGTCGACTGGTCGCAGCGCACCACAGACGCGGAATTTGCCGAACTGTATCCAGCCTGGAGCCTGCTCCACGGGACCGGACTGGATACCGGATGGGGAGAACAGGAACGCGTCACCTTCGTGAAGTATCAGCAGATGAACCTCATGAGCTTCACGGGCCTGCTCGAGCGCCACGCCATCGGAGCGCTGGCGCGGCTGTACGACCTGGATCCCGCAGAGCCGTTCTCGGAGTATGTCGGCCACTTCATCAAGGAGGAGATCTACCATCACATGCTGTTCGTACGGGCGGTCGGCCTCATTCAGGCGACCGTGACCGACCACCCGCCCCTCCCCACGGCCGATGCCGACCGCCTGCTGAGGCGAATCTTCGCCCTCGCTGCACGCTTGCCGGGTCGTCGTCTCCAGACCACCCTGGTCTTCACCGTGCTGCGCTTCGCCGAGCAGGTCACGATCTACGCGCATCAGATGGTGGATGAGCGGCTCCCTCGAAGGGAGAGCCTGATTGCGCAGGTCTGGGCCTTTCATGCGCTCGACGAATCTCGCCACCTCGCCTTCGACGCCGTGATTCTGGAACGCAACCGGGTTCACCGAGTGCTCGCTGGTCCCATGCGCCTCCTTGCCGCCGCCTGCTGCGTGCTCCTCTCTCTCAGGCTGAATGCCAACGAGCTCTGGGTCGCCAACCGCCTCGGCGTCCCGCTCCGGGTGTGGCAGATCCCCTCGCTGATGCGTCGTACTCAGGCGCCCTTCAAGCGTCGCGTGTTCGGCCTGCTCGCAAGCCTGAAAGCCGCCTGAAGCGTTCTTCCCGCCTGAGCCAGGCAACCGGAGGCCACCCGATGCCGCGACACCCCGCCGAAGAGAATCGGATCGCTGAAGACCGGTCCGTGAGGGGCCTCGACGCCTACTTTCTGGCCTTCAAGTCTCGAGCCCGTGAGCACCACTGCCTCGGATACGGCACCTCCACCATCGATGCCGAAGCGATCCGGGCGCTGAGGCGGCGCTACTCCCGCGCCATCAATCCCATCACGTATTCGCCGATCTTCGTGAAGGCGCTGGCGCTCACCATGGCGCGAAATCGGGAAGCCAACGCCATCCTCTTTCGAAAGCCGCTAGGCTATCGTATTGTGCGTTTCGAACGGATTGATGTGAACATCCCGATCACGAGGCGGCTCGGAAAAGAGACCGTGACGTTCATCGGCGCCATTCGAGATGCCCACCGCAAGTCACTGGCCGAGATTCAGGAGGAGATCGGCGCCTATCGCGAGGGACCGCCGGAGGAATCGTTCGCCATTCGCCGCATGCGGCAATTCGCGAAGCTGCCGCTCTGGCTGGCTCGCCTCATCCACCGGCGCATGGTGTGGGATCCTCGCTTCTATGTGGACAACGTGGGCACGTGCGGCGTCAGTTTCGTGCAGAGTTCCGCCTTCGACCACTTCTACCCCATCGCGCCGACGTCGGTGGCGTTGGGCGTCGGACCGATCCGGCGGGAGCCGGTGGTGGAGGGCGACAGGATCGCGGCGAGAGTGCGCGTCAAATGCACGCTGATGTTCGACAACTACGTCGTCAGCGGCCCCCTCGCCATCCGCCTGGCCGAGGACTTCGAACAGATCCTTTCCACGGCAAGCCTCCTCGAACCCGATGAGCGGGACCGGATGAACAGCTGCTGGAAACCGCCCGGCCCACCCGAGTAGGATCCGCCGCCCGGGCACACCCCAGTTTCCCCAGCGATTCCACACCCGCCGCATCATCTATTCCGCACTCAGGAGTCGTACGGCACTCTCTCCAGGATGTTTCCGTCTGCATCTGAGAATAACAAGAACCAGGAACCAGTGAACTTTATCATTCTTCCATCCGGATTTGCCCTATGTATGAAAGCGGCCTTGCTGAGATCGTAGAGCACGACGGGTTCCGTTATCACTCTTCGAGTCAGGAATTCATCACAATCGTAAATCCAGGAGCTTCCACTCGGAGACCATCCCCACTTCTCCAGCGCATCTACCGGAACTGCTCCAGTTCCCAGGGCCGCCTCCAGAATCTCTTTCTCTGCGTTCACGTTTGAGATGATCCCGTGCCCAACGTCCCTCACACCAAGATCTATTCTGCGGATAATTCTCTTCTCATCCACCCAAAACACAACGAACGCCTTGGAACGAATGTCATCCTCATCATGAGTTATGAGTTTCGATTCCTTCGGAGTGAGTGGTTTGTGCCACGAATAGAACTGGGATAGACTTTGTTGTGCGGAAACAGAACGACTCCAAACTATCCTATATGTGATCGGTTCAAAATCAAGACTCCTGACGTTCTTGGTTAGAAGTAGTTTCATAACTCCACCTTCTTGACTTTTAATTCGTCTCTCGACTTGCCGAATCGTACGGACGCTCGAGAGCAATTGGTTGAAGAATAATCTAAATAGAAGAATCACAATGACAAGAGCACTCGCTCCACGTATCGACATTGCTCCGGACTTCATCGCGATGCACGTCGTCCTTCAGAGTCGCCTGTATCCATATTTTTCTCAGCACGATCTACGGGCCGACCATGGTGACAATGAGAACCTGTGCTTGACACCACAGGACACCCCACGGAACTTGACACGTTCATCCGCGATGCCTTCTGGACCTCGAGGTGGACGGCCGAAAGGTGCGCCGCCCCGCTCTGGGGAGGGGTGCGATTCAAGTGATGGGTAACTGGCTATAAGTTGAGTCGAAATGGATGTTATTCCCTTGGAACCGCGGTCGTCTCTATGCGTATTGCAAGAGATCGGGCGCTCCAGTGGAGAGGCGATGTGCGCGAACCGCGAG
>SXGS01366725.1_pt1 | contig 15991 bp, 8 predicted proteins | sample 3174681 | NCBI WGS metagenome assembly SXGS01 (sample SAMN11356861, study PRJNA531348) | freshwater metagenome | isolation source: freshwater sample F1-80 | place: China: Fuxian Lake, Yuxi | collected 2017-12-25 | reverse complement strand
GGTGTTTCAGATGCCTTCATGAGTACTGATGCGCTGGGCCGCATCACCTACCTCAACTATGCGGCGGAACAACTTCTGGGAACGCCCACGCCGGCCGAGCCGATTCATCTTTCCCAGGTGTTGCCTGGCGGCATCGCCACTCCACTCTCCGAAAAAGTGCTGGAGGCCTTCGAGACCCGAGAGCCCCGCGCGATACTTCTCGAACACCGGTGGCAGGCTCGCAGCTTTGAGTACCGGCTGGCCCCGTACGCGGACGGCGTGTTTGTGATTGCCGTCGATGTCACTCTGCGCCGACGAGAGGCCACTCACTCCCGAATTCGAAAGGGCGCAACTTCGGCTCTGGGGACCTCAGCATCCCTTCGATCGGTCTGGCCACGGCTGCTTCGAGGTCTGGGAGAGGCTCTGGGTTGGGATATCGGAACCGTTTGGCTGGTGGACGACGAGTCTTCGGTTTTGCGGTGCGCCGCCATCTGGAACTCTGTGGCTCGAGGATTTCCGGAGATTGAGGAAGAGAATCGTGCGGTCACGTATCGGAGTGGGGTGGCGCTGCCGGGCCGATGCTGGGCACAAGAACGGGGTCAGTGGATTGAGGACTCCACCCAGGAAAACCATTTCCCGCGGCAGGCCGTGCTCGCCGCAGATGGACTGGCGTCCTCGCTGGCGTTCCCGATTCGGGCTTCGAGCAGAACCCTGGGTGTGATCGAGTTCCATACCCGAAGTGTCACGCCCGCCGATGGAGCGCTGTTGGAATTGTTGGAAGCGGTGGGCTCCCAGATCGGCCAATTCCTTGAGCGGCACCGGGCCGACGAAGCGCGGCACTCCGCGGAGTCTCGCTACCGGCGGCTGCTTCAAGGACATCCTTCCCCCACGGCAATCCTGGATGGTCGCGGCGCCATCGTCGAGGCCAGCGAATCGTTCTTGGAACTCTTTTCCCTCCCGGCGGCCGAGTTGCGGGGCGCCCGTTTTGCGGCGGCATCGCTGGTTTCAAAGTCGCAGCGCGAGGAATTTGAGCGAGTGAGACTCGAATGCCTTGTTCCGAGCGCCCGAGGCTCGGTTGAAGTCTCCGCACTCCGCCGAGACCGTACGCAGTTCCCCGCCCAGTTGCAGTTCAGCAGTCTCGATGCCCGAGCCGGCTTGCTCCTGCTTTCTGTGGAAGACCTGTCGGAGTCGCGAGCCCTCGCATCCGCGGTGAACCACCCAATCGCACTCGTAGATGCCAAGGGTCGGTTCCGCACCGTGAATGCGCGATTTGCGGCGTGGTTCTCGGAGGATGCCGCCGCCCTCCGGGGTCGACATGCGGAGGAGTCCGCCCACGGAGAGCTCCTTTCGGTGATCCGACGAGCACTCGAGCCTGATCACTCGGTGTTCAGCGCGTTTGATCACCCGCTGGATCATCCGACGCTCGGGCCGCGCCACCTCAGGGTCGAGGTGCTTCCGGTCTCATCGCCTTCCCTCGCGGGAGCTAGGGTTGTGCGGTTCCGGGATATCACCGACGACGTGCGCCTCGCCGGGTACCGAGAGATCGGCGCCGCGCTGGATGGACTCAACTCTGAAGGCGAGGACTGCCTCTCTCTCGCTCGGGAAGTGTCGCGGCGCGTGGTGCCTCTGCTCGCCGATTGGTGCGTGATTGCCCTTGTCGGGGGCGATGGACAACTGGAACGGACCATTCTGGCACACTCCAACCCAATGAAGACTCAACTGCTCCAGGGAGTGCTGCGGCACGCTCCGCTTCGAATGTCCCGGCCGGATGGAACACGAGTAGCGGGAATGGACGGCAATCCCGAACTGGTCTCGCGAGTTGAGGCGGAGCATGCCGAAGTGGGTTTCTGGGACGGCGCCCACCTGGATACGCTGCGAAGGTTAGGGATCTGTTCAAACCTCTCGGTCCCCATCGTCTCGCGCGGTCAGGTGCTGGGAGCGATCACCCTGGTCACCGCTGAGTCGGGGCGCCAACTCTCGGGTGCGGATCAGGCGGCGGTCCAGGAAATCGCGGGGAGGCTGGCCAGTGCCATCGAACGGTCGCGTCGAAGCCAACCGCTCCAACTTCGCTCCGTCACGCGGGCGGGATGAGCCTTCCTCCTCCCACCGGCCGGTTTATGTGTTGAGGCGTGAATCTCCACACTTAGGGCGGTAGCTTCGCCCTTACACCCTCGTGGAGAACGACCTCATGAACCCGGGCTCACTCATGGCGCTCCGAAACATCGACCCCTCCCGGCAAACCCTCCGCAACGATGCCACTGCGGGACTCCCGAGCGCATCAGAGCTTCGGCGACCCAGCGAGCCTCTGCTCAAGCGGATCCGCAAGGCCGGCGCCCGTCGGGATGAGTCCTCGGTCGAGTTTTTGGATCTGGTAGCACGACAGGGATGTACAGAGCTCTCCGATGCCGCATTGGACGCGTTGGCGGCGCTCGGGCGGTCCGAGAGTTGGGCAGCCCTGTTTCGCCTTTCGGGCGACCCTTCGTTGGCTTCGAGCCTACGGCTTCAAAGCATTCTCTCGCGGTGCCGGGACGAGGCGGCGATTGAGCCGCTGTCTGCGGCGCTTGAGGATCAGACAGCGGTGCTCCGTCGGTTCAGCAGCCCTGCGATGCTGGGATTGGGATTGCTACTGGTTCTGGCTCCGATGTCGCTGGTTCTCTGGGGGCCGATCGGTCTTGCTCCGGCGCCTCGAGCTCTCGTGACGGCGATGATCCTGGCGCGGGCAGCGACCTCCTGGATGAAGCACCGTCACCGCCGGCAAGGTCTGGGCCTCCTGGGGTCCGCCGCGGTTTCGCTTGCCGCGGGCGAATCGGATCCCCGGTTTCTCTCGATGGCAGAGAACCTGGAGACGCTTGCGACCTCCCACATCAACCTCACCAGACACACCCGTAGGGCCCTGGCGGAAGCCGCGACAGGACTCCGATCTCGGATCAGCAGCGCGTAGGGCGGCGTGGCCGAGCCCACCGCAGATCAGCTTTTGGAGTCTCGGGGCAGGTTCCCGTACGCAGTAACCGGAATGGTGTTCCAGGACGAAGCAACGCCGAGATTCGTCATTTGGAGGAGCACGGATGCACACGGAATCTGAGGGGAATGGGTCCACGCGACACTCCCGCAGGGGCGTTCTCGCGGGAGCGTTCGGGGCGGCGGCGGTTACGCTGGCGCGGCCGTCTGTGGCGGGGTACGGCAGTGGTCGCTCAGACTACTTTCCCCCGCCGGACAGCGACGGTGGCTGGCGTACCCTCAAAGATGCTTCGGGTGTTCGGAAGCGAGCGGGAATGGATCTTCGCCGCCTCGAAAACGCCTTCGAGTTCACCTCCCGCTGCAGCCAGAACGGCGGACTACTGGTGGTGCGCAAGGGCTACCTGGTCTTCGAAAAGTACTTCGGTCGAGCGCACCGCAACGCGAACCCCGACATGGCCTCGACCGGCAAAGCCTACACGAGCATCGCGTGCGGAATCATGCTCGAGGAGCACAAATCAAGGATTCCCGACGGGCTCGATACCCGGGTCTTCACGCAGACCTATCTACCGGAGGCGTTCCCCCTCGACGATCCCCGGAAGGCTCAGATCACTCTCGGGCAGTTGCTCTGCATGACCTCCGGCTACCACGGAGAGGGCACCGCGCCGGGCTTTGCCAAAGGCGAGGTGATCCCGCTCACTCCGGTTCCGGGCCAGAACATTCGGAACCTCGACCAGTCCTCGCTGCGCGTTCCCCTCTGGTGTGATCCGGGCGCCGGATACTCCTACTCATCACCGGCGCCCCACATTGCATCAATGGTGCTGCGGCGGATAACGGGGATGGACCTGAAGGACTACATCGACGAAAAACTCGGCAAGCCCATGGGTTGGGGAGCGTGGGGTTACTGCCTCAACCGCGGTGACTTCAAGATGCCTCACGCGAATGGCGCCGGCAGTATCGCGGTTCACGCTACGGACGCGCTTCGATTTGGCTACTGCCTGCTTCGCGACGGCCGCTGGGGCAAGAAGCAACTCGTGCCGTCCGATTACATCGTCAAGTGCCACACGCCGTCTCCATACAATCCGCACTGCCCCTTCTCCCTCCAGTTCGAGCACAACTCTGATGGGCATGTGGCGGGCGCGCCGCGAGACGCCTTCTATAAATCCGGCGCCGGCGGGTTCGGGATCTTCGTGGTGCCCTCGCTTGATCTGGTCATCTACAAGCTGGGCGGCAACAACGGCCAGTACGACCCCAGGTTGACGGGGATCCCACAGCCGTTCGACTACGACGGCTCCCGAGACAATTGGAAGCCCATCCCTCGCGTGCCGTTCCACGAGGGGAGCATGGGGGGCGACGATGGACTGCGGCGAGTGGTGGAGATGGTCTCCAACGCCGTCATTCCAGATTGACTTCGAGCGGATCGCGACGGCGCCGAATGCGGATTGATCCGCCCGGCGCCGTCAGGATTTCCGGCATCCGCTGCTGCCATCCCTGCCGACCGTGAGTCTGTGAATGAGGCGGCTCTCGCCGCCGTCGACGGGCGTTGAGACTGAGATCAACCCCGGGCCCAGTCCCCCATTCCCGCCAGGACTTTGCGCTTGCGCGACATTCTGAATCCTGGATTGCGGCGCAGAATGCCTCCCACACAAGTTCTGCGCCTCACTTGCACCTCAGAATCCCGTGCTCAGGCGCCTCTGGCCCCCCAAACTTCGGCCGTGCGGAAATCTCCTCCAGGATGAGCGGAACTTGAACTGTTCATTCGCCTCACAAGCGGCAATTCCATGGTATGCCCGAGCCGGACATCCCCTCAAAATCAGGCGTTCTCCCCACAGCCCACGAGAATTCGCGCAATGGATTACCCGCAGATCGCATCGGCCCTGTTGGACCACCTCGCCTGGGCAGAAATCGACCGTCAAGGTGTCGTGCGGAGGGTCTCCCCCGAGTTCTGCAAACTCACAGCTCGCAGTTCTCAGCAGTGGCTCGGCGCCGTCCTGGTGGCTAACCCAAACCAGTTGGGCTGGGGGTTGGGCGCCCCGAGTCGGGCCGAGAGCCCCGACTCTTCTGCGGCTCGGCATGTTTGCTTTGCGGTGACGATCGAGGAGGATCAATCGCGCATCCTTCGCTTGCGGCTGGTCCCACTCTCGAACGGGCAGCAGGGCTATGTGGCCATCGCGGAGTTAGCGTCCGCGGCAACCGGAGAACATGACGAGTATCGTCACTTCTTCGACCACGCCATCGATTTGATGTGCATTGCCAATGAAGACGGTTTCTTTACCAGGACCAATCCGGCATTCGCCACGACCCTCGGCTATGCTCCGAACGAACTGGTGAGCCAGCCGTTCCTCAACTTCGTTCACCCCGATGACGTGGAGCCGACCCTGGCGGAGGTGGCCAAACTCCAGCAAGGCACCACCACTACCCGGTTTCGAAATCGCTATCGATGCAGTGACGGCAGTTGGAAATGGCTCTCCTGGAGAGTACATCCGGTCCCTTCACTGGGCATTCAGTATGCGACTGCACGGGACGTTACATCTCTCCATCAGCATGAGCAGGATCTGCTCCGAGCCCAACGCAGGCTGAGCACCATCACTGATCACGTTACGGCGTGGCTATCGGAGTCCACGCCGGAGGGCGTGATCACGGCGGTACATTCATCAACCCTCGATCTGCACGAGGGTCATCCGGAGAGCCCGGTGGGGGCCTTGGTGGCAGATCTCGCTTGCTTCGACCACGTGCCCGATGCGAAGGCGATGGTGCAGTCCGCGGTAGACCGAGCTCGGACGGGGACCCCGTCCCGGCTAGATCTGGAGCTTCGGACCACCGCGGGCGCCGCCTTCATCGACCTTCGGCTCGCGCCGATGCGTGGAGCGCACGGGGAGATTGAGGCCATCCTGGTTTCAGGGCTGGATATCACCCAATTGAAGCAGGCCGAACTCGCGCTGAAGCGCTCGAATGAGGAGCTTGAGCAGCGAGTCGCGGCCCGCACCCAGGCAGTCCTTGAGCGAGAGGCCCAGCTCAGAGCCTTCCTTGCAAACGTTCCTGGCGTGGTGTTTCTCTGCGATTGCGAGCCGCCATGGCGCGTAACTCTGATGAGTGCGGCCGTCATGGAGTTGACCGGCTGGTCTGCAGACGACTTCCTCAACGAACGAATCCACAAGATGGATCTCGTGGAGCCGGAAGACCGCCTCAAGCTGCTGCGGGCGGTCACGAGCGCATCGAGCTCGGCATCGCGCTATAGCTGCGAGTATCGGATCAGAACCCGAGACCGCGAATTGAGATGGGTCAAGGAGACAGGTCGTATTACAATCGACACGCATGGCGCCGCCCGACTGGAGGCGCACCTCGTGGACATCACCGAGTCGCGACGCCTGAACGAGGCACTCTCCCAGGAATTGGAGCGGGTGAGCGACCTCTACCACAACGCTCCCTGCGGCTACCACTCGATTGACCCCAGTCTCCGAGTCCTCACCATGAATCGCACGGAGCTGAGTTGGCTGGGATACTCTCGAGATGAGGTAGTCGGTACGATGTCCCTCGAGGACATCCTCTCCGAAGACGGCCGTCGAGCGTTTAAGTCGGCCCTTGACGAACTCACCCCAGCAAGCCCACTTCGGGATCTGGAACTGGAACTGAAGCGCAAGGACGGGTCCACATTCCCGGCCCTGCTGCACTCGACTGCCCGGATCGGGCCGAGTGGCGAGTTCCTCGAAGCTCGCTCCACCGTGTTCAACATAACGGTGCGCAAGGAACTCACTCGAGCGCTTGCGGAGAGCGAACGCTTCAATCGTGCCACTTTGGACGCCCTCAGCGCTCATATAGCTGTCCTGAACGCCAACGGCGAGATTCTTGCTACCAACTCCGCCTGGAAGCGGTTTGCAGAAGACAACTCAGGGGATTGGCGCGCCTTGAGTGAGGGGGTGAACTACCTCGACGTGTGCGATCGGGCTACGAGGAGCGGCTGTGCCGATGCCGAACTCGCGGCTGTGGCAATTCGCAGGCAGCTCACGAAAGCTGCCGACATCCCCCCCTTCGAGTACCCGTGCCACTCCTCAGAGAAGGAGCGATGGTTTTCCTGCAGCATCACGCGGTTCCCTGGCGGAGGCGGGGCACGGGTTGTGGTGGCTCACGAAGACGTCACCGTAGCGAGACAGGCCCAGGCCGCAAGCGAACGCAGCCAGAAGCTGTTCCGAGACTTCTTCGAACTGGCGCCGGACAGCATGATGATCATCAATGCGAACGGTCAGATCACTCGAGCGAATCGCGAGGCGGAACAACTTTTTGGCTGGTCCGCTAATGAACTCATGGGGATGACGGTGGATGAACTTCTGCCGCACCGGTTCCGAGAACGGCATGCGGTGCTTCGGCAGCAGTTCCTCGCCGTGGGGACCGCTCGTGCGATGGGTGAGAGCGGCACTGAACTGATCGCTCTCACAAGGGATGGGAAAGAGCGTCCACTGGCCATCAGTCTGACTCCGCTACAAACCGACGAGGGTCCCATGATCGCCGCCGCGCTCCGGGACATCTCGGAAAGACGAAAGCAGGAGGAGGACTTACGTGCCCGCGACGTGGCGGAGCGCGCCAACGAGGCAAAGTCCGCGTTCCTGGCGGCAATGAGTCACGAGATCCGAACTCCAATGAACGGGGTCATCGGCATGATCGAACTCCTCTCGCAGTGCGCTCTCGACGAGGACGCACGAGAGATGGTGCAGACCGTTCGGGAGTCCTCCTTTGGCTTGCTCGGGATTATCGATGCCATTCTGGACTTCTCCAAGCTGGAGTCGGGACGAATGGAATTGGAGTCGGCCCCCGTCGACCTGGGGGAAATCCTCGAGGCCGTTGCCGAGAACCTCCGCGCGTTTGCTCGATCCCGGGGAGTGGACCTGGGATTGTTCGTCGACCCCTCGCTCCCGGACCGAGTTCTCACAGACGCGCTGAGAGTCCGGCAAATCCTGAACAACCTGATCGGCAATGGGATCAAGTTCTCCGCAACCAGCGGAAAGCAGGGGCGTGTTTCGGCACGCATCACTGCCGGCCCCATTCGGGCCGGCGTCGCCACGATCATCCTCAGCGTCTCCGACAACGGGGTTGGGATCGCTCCGAAGGACCAGGCTCGACTCTTCCACCCGTTTGCTCAGGCTGACACGAGCACGAGTCGTAGATTTGGGGGAACCGGGCTCGGCCTCTCGATCACTCACCGAATCGTGGAGCAGATGGGGGGCCGGATTCAGGTGGACAGTGACGTCGGTCTCGGGGCCACCTTCACCGTGACACTAGACCTGCCGGTGGTAGAAGGTGAGTTGCATTCCGTCCCCCTACCGCTTCAGGGCGTGTTGTGTTGCGTGTCCGTCAGCGACCCGCTTCGGCGAGCGGATCTGGAAGCGTATATTGTCGCCTGGGGTGGACGGGTTCAGCGGCGGTCTGAGTTGGGCTCCGGGCGAGAGACCGTTCTCCTTACAGACGCAGATCGGGTAGTGGAGCCGGATCAGGCCCTGGAGCCCACCGTGATTCTGGTGCAAAACGCCCGCAGCCACTACCCCCACCCAGTGGCGGGCGCTGTTGTCACTGTCGATACGAGCCCGCTCCACCGATCTTCGCTCGTAGATGCCATCGGGATTTCGCTGGGTCGAGCTCCCCTGGTCAAGCGACCGGCTCCCTTGCAGGAGTCCGTCGGCCTGGGAGCTCCCCCTCCGGAGCACTACCCCGTGCTGGTGGTGGAAGACAACGAAACCAACCAGCAGGTCATCCTCCGGCAGCTTAAGCTGCTTGGGTATCGAGCGGAACTGGCGCACAATGGCCGCCGGGCACTGGAGATGTGGCGCCGAAACCGGTACAGCCTGGTGCTCTCAGACCTCCACATGCCCAACATGGATGGCTTTGCTCTGGTAGAAGCAATCCGAGCCGAGGAAGGCGCCGACGATCGCATCCCCTTCATCGCGTTCACTGCAAACGTACTTCCCGACAGCCGGCTGCGCGGACTGCGAGTCGGCATGGATGGGTTCCTCACCAAACCGGTTCAGCTCCCGAAACTGAAGGCCGTGCTGGATCCTTGGATCACACACGATCGGGCCCGAGGACAAACGCAAACCACTTCCGGTGAGGACTGGGACTCTTCGGGTTCGGAACCGAGGTCCTTCAACGCCTTGCCCGTACTGGACATCGATGTGCTTCGACAACTGGTGGGTCCTGATCCAACGGTGATCGAAGAGCTCATTCGAGACTTTCTGGTGTCCGCCCAGCGCGGAGTTGAGGCCGTGGAATACGGGGCCGCATCCAGAGACCTGACTGGGGTGGCCTCTTCGGCGCACAAGCTGAAATCGGCCGCGAGAGCCATCGGCGCCTTGCGGCTCGGCGAGCTAGCGGCGAAGTTAGAACGCGCTGGGAATTCGGACGACGCGGCGTCGGTGTCGGCACTACTGGGCGACTTTTTGCACCAGTGGGAAGCTGTGCGACGAGAGGTTGACCGGGAACTGGACACCTTCTGATAGCCGCGATGCCCCAAACCCAAGATTCCCGTCGTGACTTCGGTCCTCCGGGGTGATACACTTCAGAGAATTTGGTGAGCCTTTAAGTCGGTCCCGTGAGGCTGACAAGGACTCCGCGATTACAGCCGCTTTCGGGCGGCTCCAGTCCTCGCGCGTCTCCTCGTATCCTGCGGGTTGGGAGGCGCTTTTTTATGTCTCAGCCGGTCCGAACCGTCCTGGTGATGAACGCGGATGAAATCCGTCGTGCACTCACCCGGATCGCTCACGAAATCGTGGAGAAGAACCGGGGCGCGGAGGGGTTGCTCCTGGTCGGAATCCAGCGCAAGGGCGCCCCATTGGCTGGACGCCTCTGTCAACTCATCCGCCAATTTGAGGGCGCCGAGGTACCGGTCGGCACCCTCGATATCACGCTCTATCGTGACGATGTGCTGGATCGGCCGCACGAGGTGCGCTCCACCCGCATCCCGGTGGACGTTCGGGGCCGCACTCTGATCCTCGTTGACGAGGTCTTCTTCACCGGTCGTACGGTTCGTGCCGCGTTGGACGCGTTGACGGATCTTGGCCGAGCCGCTTCGATTCAACTCGCTGTTCTCATCGATCGGGGACATCGGGAACTCCCGATTCGTCCGGACTACGTGGGAAAGAACCTCCCGACGTCCCGGCGGGAACACGTTCGAGTTTGCCTCACCGAGATTGAGGGCGAGGACGCGGTGTACATCGAACAGCCGTTCGACGGGAGCCTACCGTGACCAGCGCTCCAACTCCCACCCCGCCGGCAGCGGGTGTGCTGCGCCGGAAGGATGTTCTCGGTCTCGAAGACTTCGAGCGAGACGAGATCGAAACGGTGTTGCGCCAATCCGGATCCTTTCGCGATGTGATGCAGCGCCAGATCAAAAAGGTCCCCACGTTGAGGGGGAAGAGTGTCGTGACGCTTTTCTACGAGTCTTCAACGCGGACTCGATCCTCGTTTGAGTTGGCTGCTAAGGTGATGAGCGCGGACGCCATCAACCTCACCGCCACCGCTAGCAGCGTCACCAAGGGCGAGTCTTTGAAAGATACGGCGCTCACCCTGGAGGCGATGGGGATGGATCTCATCGTGATCCGACATCCCACCTCCGGCGCCGCAGCCTACGTGGCCGGTTGTGTGGGAATTCCCGTGATCAACGCCGGCGATGGAATGCACGAGCATCCGACCCAGGGCCTCCTCGATCTGTTCACGATCCGAGAGCACAAGGGGCGCATCGACGGGCTGAAGGTTCTCATCGTCGGAGACATCACGCACAGCCGCGTCGCTCGATCCAACATCTGGGGCCTGACTCGAATGGGCACCGAAGTTCGGGTGTGCGGACCCGCCACGCTGATCCCACCCGGCATCGAGCAACCCGGAGTTCGGTTGTACGAACGACTCGACGAAGCCATTGATGGCGTGGATGTGGTTTATGTGCTCCGCATCCAGATGGAGCGGCAACAGCGAGGACTCTTCCCAACGCTCAGGGAGTACAGCGAGCGGTGGGGAGTCAATCCCCGCAGACTGGAGAGCGCCTCGCCTGATGTCGTGGTGATGCATCCCGGTCCGATGAACCGCGGACTCGAAATCAGCCCGGAGGTCGCCGACGCGGGTTACAGTGTCATCACATCCCAGGTGTCCAATGGAGTCGCCGTCCGAATGGCGCTCCTGTACCTCCTGCTGGGTCGTGGAGAAAGTTAGCCGACACACCGATGAATTTGCTCATTAAGAACGGTCGGGTGGTTGACCCGGCACAGCGACTGGACGTCGCGGCGGATGTGTTGATCCTCGATGGCCACGTGAGCACCATCGAGAGAGGGCTCTCGGCGCCGCCCGGGTTTGCGGTTCTGGACGCGTCGGACCGGGTTGTATGTCCCGGCTTCATTGACGTGCACGTGCACCTGCGAGAACCCGGGCAGGAGTACAAGGAGACGATCGCCACCGGGACTCGCTCGGCAGCCGCGGGCGGTTTTGCACACGTCTGCTGCATGCCGAATACGGATCCCGCCATCGACGATCCGTCGGTCGTGGAGCTGCTCCGGAAGAAAGCAAACGCAGCGATCGGCGTGAAGATGCACATCTTCGGCGCTATGTCGAAAGCCAATGCAGGCCGGGAACTGGCTGAGATGGGTCGCCTCTCCGATGCCGGCGTGACGCTCTTCTCAGATGACGCCTTTCCCATTCAGAACTCGGAGTTGATGCGCCGTGCGATGGAGTATGCCCGCATGCTCCACCGGGGCGTGACGCTGCATTGTGAAGACAAGATGCTTGCGGCTGACGGCGTGATGAACGAGGGTCCCGTCAGCACCCGGTTGGGTCTTCGAGGCATCCCTTCAGCAGCAGAGGATGTGATGGTTGCGAGAAACATCGAACTCTGCCGCCTCACAGGTGTTCGGCTGCACATTTGCCATGTCAGCACTCGGGTCTCAGTGGATCTCGTGCGCCGTGCCAAGGCGCAGGGTCTGCCGGTGACTGCGGAAGGTTGCCCCCACCACTTTTGCCTCACGGATGAAGCGTGCCTCGGTTACAACACTCAGGCCAAGGTGAATCCCCCGCTTCGAAGCGCCGATGACGTCGCCGGGGTGTTGGAGGGCCTGGCGGATGGCGCGCTTGACTGCATCGCGACCGATCACGCGCCCCACGCCTTGAACGAGAAGGACTGCGACTTCGATCAGGCCATGTTCGGAATGGTGGGATTGGAAACCGTGGTCCCGATCACCCTCGACCGGCTGGTGCATGCTGGGGTCGTATCCCTCTCAGACGCGGTCGCCAAGCTGTCTCTCAATCCCGCCCGCGTTCTCCTCGGGGATGCCAAAGACATTCCCCACGGCATCGATCCCCTCATCGGGACGCTCTTCCCGGGGGCTCCGGGTGATGTGACGATCCTGGATCTGGATCGAACCTATCACGTCAAGCCGGAGGCCCTTTACAGCCGGAGCAAGAACACGCCGTTCGGTGGCTGGGAACTCCGAGGGGCCGCATCCGCCACCGTCGTCGACGGGCGCGTGATCATGCACAATGGAGAACTCTGCGAGTGAGTTGGATCGCCTCGGCTCGGGGGCCCATCGAAGAACTGCTGAGGGTGGAGCATCACGGCGGCGCCTGCGAAGTGCGCCGCCGGCTGGATGGATTTCGGCTAGCCTACCGCGACTTGCAGTTGGATGGGCTGGATAGACCGCTGGCCGAGGGGATCCAGGCGGCGCGAACTCGGGGTGTATGGGTTCTCTGGATGCTCCGGCGGAGGCTGTCGTCGCTCCGGTTTGAGCCGATCCGAGAGGCATGGCTGCAGGGTCGCTGTGAAGCAACAGAGGACCTGCGCGAGATCTCGGAGCGAATTGCCGGCCAGTCGCTCCAGCGGTTCTTCGACTTCTGGGTATTCGGCTGCGGCCTGCCCGACGTTCGTCTCACGCTCGCGGACTGCCGTGGTCGTGAGGGCCGTCACGAGGTGCGCCTCCGTTTGAACAACCCGGGCAATGCCTACACGGTTCCCCTGGTGGTTCAGACCCGCGAGGGCGCCCGGCACGAACTGAGTCTTTTTGTGGATGCAATGACAGACGCACAACTGCGTCTCTTCACGCAACCCGTTTCCGCTTCGGTTGATCCGGAGTATGAAGTGCTCATGCCCTCCGGCGACCGGCCCTGGCTGCCGGTTCGTGCGCGACGGTTCGGATGGTTCTAAATGGCTAATTGTCGGCTGGTGTTGGAAGACGGTTCTTCTTTTGAAGGTACGTCGATCGGAGTGCCCGGCACGGTGCTGGGAGAGGTGGTCTTCAGCACCTCCATGACCGGTTATCAGGAGATGCTGACCGATCCATCCTATGCCGGACAGCTTCTCACGCTGACCTATCCGCTCATCGGAAACTACGGCATCACGGACGAGGATCTCGAGTCGCGCGGAGTTCAGGTCAACGGTTTCATCGTGAGGCAACTGTGCCCAGCGCCGAGCCACTATCGCAGCGAAGGCACGCTGCAGGGCTTCCTCGAGGCGAACCGCGTAGTGGGAATTGAGGGTATCGACACTCGGTCTCTGACCCGGCGGATCCGGGTGCGCGGGGTGATGATGGGAGTCATCACGACGGAGCTCTCGACCGAGGCGGCGGCGGAGAAGCTGAGAAACTCCCCTCAGTATGCCGCCATCAACTTCGTCCGGCAGGTGAGCACCCGCGATCCTTACACGTGGGAAGCCGACACGAGCGCCGCGGCCGCCCTCCCGAACGGGCGGGCTCTGGAAGTTTCGCTGGTTGATTGCGGCGTGAAGTTCAACATTCTGCGCTGCCTTGCGGCACGCGGAGTTCGCACCACGGTCTATCCCTGCGGCACACCCGCAGAGCGAATCCTCGAAACCAACCCCGACGGGATCGCCTTCTCCCCGGGACCGGGAGATCCCCAGCATCTCGGCGAAGTGGTTGATGCGGCTCGAAAGCTCATCCTCAGTGGGAGGCCGGTCTTTGGGATCTGCCTGGGAAACCAGATCGTGGGTAAAGCGTTCGGAGCCGACACGTTCAAGCTGCCCTTCGGACATCGTGGCGGCAATCATCCCGTGAAAGACCTCAACAGCGGCAGGGTCTTCATCACAAGTCAGAACCACGGTTACGCGGTCGACCCACGCGGGGTGGAAAAGACGGGGCTCGAGGTCTCTCACATCAACCTGAATGACGGCACGGTGGAGGGCCTGCAGCATCGCGAGCTTCCCGTGTTCACCATTCAGTACCACCCGGAAGCGAACCCCGGCCCCCGGGACAGCGCGTATCTCTTCGACAGATTTCTTTCCGCGATGCAGGCTTCCTGAACGCGGGTTCGTTCACGAACGCTGTGAGCACAATCGAGAAACATGCCCAAACACCCTGATATCCACAAGGTAATGGTGATAGGCTCCGGACCTATCATCATCGGTCAGGCGGCGGAGTTCGACTACGCCGGAACTCAGGCCTGCCAGTCCCTCCGCGAGGAGGGCTGTGAGGTCGTTCTCATCAATTCGAACCCTGCCACGATCATGACCGACACCGAGATCGCGGATCGGGTCTACATCGAGCCTCTAACCGTGGAGTTTGCCGAGCGGGTCATCGCTCGCGAGCGTCCCGATGGGCTGGCGCCGGGCCTTGGCGGTCAGACGGGACTGAATCTGGCCACCCGACTGGCATCCCAGGGGATCCTGGATCGCTACAACGTCAAGCTTCTCGGGACGCCCCTCGCTTCAATTCGGAAGGCCGAGGACCGTGAGGAGTTCCGTTCTCTGATGCGGGAGATTGGCGAGCCGGTTCCCGAGAGCTGGATCATCGAAAGTGGTGAGCAGCTTCGGGAACTGGCCTCTCGCTCGGGCCTTCCGTGGCCGCTGATCATCCGCCCCGCCTACACCCTTGGGGGCACCGGGGGCGGGATCGCTCAAACCGTTCCGGAACTCCTGGAGATCGGAACCCTTGGGCTGCGACTCTCTCCCCGACATCAGGTGCTGGTCGAGCGCTATCTGGTGGGATGGAAAGAAGTCGAATACGAAGTCATGCGTGACGGCGGCGACAATTGCATCACCATTTGCAACATGGAAAACATGGATCCCATGGGGGTGCACACAGGCGACTCAATCGTGGTGGCCCCGAGCCAGACGCTCTCGGACAAGCAGTATCAAAAGCTCCGCACCGCTTCACTGAACATCATTCGAGCGCTGAAGATCGAAGGCGGCTGCAACGTGCAGCTCGCGCTCGACACGGTGAGCGACGACTACTTCGTCATCGAGGTCAATCCGCGGGTCAGCCGATCCTCCGCGCTCGCCTCGAAGGCCACCGGCTACCCCATCGCACGCGTGTCTGCCAAAATTGCGGTTGGGCTGCGTTTGGATGAGATCTCGAACGCGGTCACCAAGAAGACGCTGGCCTGCTTCGAACCTGCGCTGGACTACTGCGTGGTAAAGATCCCCCGCTGGCCATTCGACAAGTTTGTAACCGCAGACCGGACGATCGGCAGCCAGATGAAGGCGACCGGCGAGGTGATGTCGATCGCTCGCACCTTCGAGTCTGGGTTGATGAAAGCGGTCCGCTCCCTGGAGATCGGTGTTCAGGGACTTCGCGGCAAGAACATGAACACCTGGAGCGACATGCGGCTCGAAGGCGCCCTACGCGTCGCCACCGACGAGCGACTCTTCGCGATCGCTGAGGCCTTCCGCCGGGGATGGGAAGTCCGCGAGATCAACGCGCTCTCCCACATCGACCCGTGGTTCCTGACTAAGGTTCACGATCTCGTGCACCTCGAGAATCGGTTCACCGACCGACGACCCACCGATGACCCCGCCTACCTGGCGGATCTGGCCGAAGCCAAAAGAAACGGCATCAGCGACCGCTCCATCGCGGACCAATCGGGAGTCACCGAGAGTGAGATCCGGGAATTCCGCTGGGAACAGGGAATTCGGCCCGTCTACAAGATGGTCGACACGTGCGCCGCCGAATTTGAGTCAACTACCCCCTACTTCTACTCGACGTACGAGGACGAAGACGAAGCGCTGACGGAGGCCCCATCCACCGAACGCAAGAAGCGAGCCATCGTGATCGGCTCGGGCCCCATTCGCATCGGCCAGGGG
>SXGS01109932.1_pt1 | contig 15993 bp, 6 predicted proteins | sample 3174681 | NCBI WGS metagenome assembly SXGS01 (sample SAMN11356861, study PRJNA531348) | freshwater metagenome | isolation source: freshwater sample F1-80 | place: China: Fuxian Lake, Yuxi | collected 2017-12-25 | reverse complement strand
GTCTGCCTCGCGGCGTCCGCCTGGCTTCAGCTTCGGTTGGCTCCGTCAGCCCCCGGCAAGGACTCTCACCTTGCATGGACCGTGTACCTGCCAAGCACACGAGCGCGACTGTGCTGAAAGCCAGTCGCAGCAGCATCTCACGCTCGCTATCACGCCAAACCTGCTGCGGCTGGTGCTTCGCACACAACCGCGCTCCGGGCTGCCAGCCAAATTCACCGTCAACCTGCGGATGCACTGGTTCGGTTCATTGTCTGGCCTTTTGGATGGTTTTCGTCTACTCAAAAGGTGTGCTGCGATCCCAAATATCGTCTTCCCCTGTTTTTGCTACGACCTGCTGGACCCAGGTGTTGGCAGCGGGGGATGCGGCCCACCCGGATGCCTCGGAAGCATTGGAGCAGTTGTGCTCCCGCTACTGGTTTCCTCTTTATGCTTTCGTTCGCCGCGATGGCTGCGATGCCCATCAAGCGCAAGACCTCGTGCAAGCGTTTTTTGCACACTTGCTGAGACGGAATGACTTAGCCCGACTGGTGCGCGGGGAGGGGAAATTCAGGTCCTTTCTGTTGAAATCTTTGACCCATTTTCTCATCAACGAACGCGAGCGCAACGCGACCCAGAAGCGCGGTGGAGATCGTGTCATCCTTTCACTCGACGACCAGTCGGCGGAGGATCGTTACCTGCGTGAGCCAACCCACGAAGAAACGCCGGCAAAACTATTCGAACGCCAGTGGGCTTTATCGCTGATGGATGCCGCAATGCGGGCTCTCGAACAAGAACAAGTTGGGGCGGGCAAGGAAAATGCCTTTGCGACGATGCGGCCGTTTTTGAGCCGCGAACCGGATCCAGGCGAATACGCCACCGTGTCAGCCACGCTCGATCTCGCCCCCGGAGCCTTGGCGGTGAACGTGCATCGTCTGCGACGACGCTTTCGAGAGCTGATTCGTGCGGCGGTGATGGAAACCGTGGAGGGGCCGCTCGAAGTCGAGGAAGAAATGCGCCACCTCTTGATCGCTCTAAAATAACCCATTAAACGGCGGTTGAACCTGGTGGAGATTTGCAAAAGCCTGGATGAGAAAGACTTGACGAAGAGGGAAGCCTATCCCTTGGGAATCTGGCGAGTCATTCGGGAAAACTTTATCGCCAGGATCCTGCAAAGATTCGCCAGGGGCAACGGCCGTTTTAAGGATAACCATTTCCTGTAATCTTCGCAGCCCATTCCTGCGTTAAACCATTAACCATGCCTCGTTCGCTATGCCCTTGTTGCGGTGCTCCACTGAGCGATGGAGCGTTGGCAGGACAATGCCCCCGTTGCCTCGGTGTGCTCGCCTTTGGGCCCGAAATCGAGACCGAGGATAAAATTCTCATGCGCTCTGGAGATTACGAGTTCCGACGGGAGTTGGGCCGAGGCGGAATGGGGGTGGTTTACGAAGCGCGTCAGATCAGCTTGAACCGCCGTGTCGCCGTGAAAATGCTGATGAGCGGAGTGTTCGGCTCGACGAATCACGAACTCCGATTTCGAGCAGAGGCGGCAGCGGCGGCACGGCTCCGGCATCCCAACATCGTCACCATCCACGACGTCGGCAAACTGGACGGTCAACCCTTTTTCGCTATGGAATTGATCGAGGGACCGTCTTTGGCCGACCTCACCTGTGAAAGGCCGCTGACCTCGAAACGAGCCGCTCGCTATCTGCGGTTGATCACGGAGGCGATCGCGCATGCTCATGACGCTGGCGTGTGGCACCGCGACATCAAACCCTCGAACGTGCTGGTGGACGGGGACGATCAGCCCAAGGTCACCGATTTCGGCCTCGCGAAACAGCTCGACTCGACGACCGACCTGACCCGGACAGGGGAAGTGTTTGGTTCACCCAGCTATCTTCCACCCGAGAAGATATCGGGGGAGCATGTGGGGCCGGAAGGGGACATCTATTCCCTGGGCGCCGTCCTGTATCAACTGCTGACCGCCCGCCCGCCGTTTGTGGGTGAAACCGTCGCGTCCACGCTTCAACAGGTTCTTCACGCCGAACCAGTGCCCCCCCGGCAAATCAACCCCTCGGTGCCGCGCGATCTCCAAGTAATCTGCCTCAAATGCCTTCATAAGGAACCTGGACGGCGCTACTCGAGCGCCGCGGATCTAGCCGCCGATCTCAAACGATTCGAAAACGCACAACCCATTCAGGCCCGCCCTGCTTCGATCGCTGAGCAATGGGTCTTATGGTGCCGGCGCAAGCCGATGGTGGCTGCGCTCGCCGCCGCTTTGGCCCTGGCGATCGTCGGCGGTTTCGTCGGGGTTCTCTGGCAATGGGAACAAGCCCGGGGCAGCCGCGACGAAATGCGTCTGAATCTTTACGCAGCCGACGTGTCGGCCGCGGCCATCGCCGTGCGCCAAGGCAATCTGGGAATTGCGCGGGCTCTGCTCAAGCCTTACGCGTTGGAGGGCCGTTCCAGGCGCGTCGAATCCTCGCCAAAAGATCAGCCGGGCATGACCTCCACGGGCGCGGAGACCACCCCGACGGCGTCTGGAGCTGGGGTTCGGCCTCGTCCTCCCTCCGACGTGCGCGGATTTGAATGGAGACTGCTCTGGCAGCAGTGTCAGAGCAGTGAGTTAACCACATTCGGCACGCACGCTGGAACGGTCACAACTGTCGCGGTTTCACCGGACGGCCTTTGGATCGCTTCTGGAGGCGATGATCTGGCCGGGGAACCCTCCCAAACGCTCCAGGTTTGGAATCTGCCGCGCCGCGAATTCGTCGCCTCCCTTCGGGATGCGGGCAGCATTCAGTCGCTGGCCTTCACGGAGGACAGTGGCCATCTGATATCCGGCGGGAGTCGCGGCGTCCGGTTTTGGCAGATCCCCTCGGGACGCGAAGTGAAACGCGGACAAGGCCTGGCGGGCCAGACGATCGCGCTCGCCGGGAAGGCACCTGTGCTGGTGGCGTCCCCCTGGCATCCTTCCGGGACGCCGACCCCTGAAACTCTGGTTGCGTACGACACGCGCACGGAGACCGCCCGTGCATTGCCCGTGGCAGGATGGTTTCCTGCCGTCTCAGCCGATGGCCGCCAGCTCGCTTATCTTGACGCGCGCCGAAACATTCAACTATGGGATCTCGCCACCTCCAGACCCCTTCGCACCGTGGCGACGAACCGCCTGCTTTTTACTTTGCGGTTCTCACCCGACGGGCGGCATCTCGCTGCCGCCGGACGGATGACCCACGCGCGGGTATGGGATCTGAACGAACCTGGAAAACCGCCACAACTCTTCGCTCACGAGCGCAATGTATGGCTCGCCGATTTTTCACCAGACGGCCGAACTCTGCTGACCGCAAGCTCCGATCAAACCATCCGGCTGTGGGACCTGGCGACTGGAGAAATGGGCCTCGAGCTTCGCGGCCACGGCAATGAGGTTCGAACCGCCGCCTTCAGCGCCGACGGCCGGTTGCTTGTCTCTGGAAGCAAGGATCAATCCGTCCGGCTTTGGTCCACCAAACCATTGGCCGCCCCCTTCAAGGCAAAGCAAAAGGGATCCGTGACCCCTCTCTTCTCGCCAACTGGATCGCAATTTGTCAGTTGCCATGAAAGCGAGGGCAGACAAGAAGCGACTGTATGGAGGTGGGACGAAGCGCCAGAGGCTCCCGGGAGCGGGGTTTCCGGCGAGATGCCAAGGGGGCCTTACTCGCCCTTCTCGAACGCCTCAAAGATTGGATTGATCCCGGGGTGTCCTCTCGGCTTCGCCCCGGATGGCCGACACGTCGTGGTGTACAGAGAAGCCGAGGCAACCCTTCAATGGTGGCTGCCGGGTGGAGGAGACTCCGCGAGAACTGTCCCGCTTGTGGAAGCACCCAGAAATCTCAAACCCGATCAAAGCGGCATCTCTGGCGACGGGACTGCGTTCTTCCTTGGGAATTCAAGCGGCACAATTTGGATTTGGGACACCGCGACCGGGGTGCTGCGCGGCAAGGTCGCTGTCTCGTCTGTCTTCCCTGATATTCGGGATCGCCCGAGGTTCAGCGAACGCTTTTTTAGCTCATTGGCCATGGACCATGAGGGTCGTACACTCGCGGCCAGCGTTTATTCGGATCCCGCCCTGGTGATTTGCAACCTGGCGACGGCTCGAGTCCAACGACTGCCAGGTCACCGGGACTGGTCGCGTCAAGTGGCTTTCTCACCCAATGGCAAGACTTTGGCCAGCGGCAGTGTCGATGGGACGATCCGCCTTTGGGACACGGCCACTGCCCGCGAGATCGCGGTCCTCGCGGGGCATCTCGAAGAGACTTCGGCGGTCGCGTTTTCACCGGATGGCAGGACCCTGGCCTCGTTGAATCAGGGCTTGGAAATGAAGCTGTGGCATCTCCCAACACGGCGCGAACTGGCGGTTTTTCCGATGTCCACCGCCGGCATGCGTCTTGCCTTCTCTCCTGATGGACGCCGTATCGCCATGAATCAAGCGGACGGACATGTGGTTATCTGGGACGCGCCGTTTCCAAAGTGATCCCGCCAGCACCCGTTGCCATCGCAAAAGATTCTTTGTAATCCCCGACGGCTCTTCCTGCGGTAGCAGATGAAGTCCCTTTGTCGTGGGACCCCATTGTTATGGAAAATCCATTGCCAAAGAATCTGAAATGAGCCAACCACCCATGTCCCCGCCATCGAAGACTGTTCTCACCGCCATCGTTCGCGGCCTGTTCTTGGCCGTTCTTGTCAATTCGGAGTTGCTCTCCACCCTCACCAACTCCAGCGAATTGTTGACCCGGGACGGCGCCTTTATTGGGATTGGCGGCTCGCAAGATTTGGCGGGACTTGAACTGGACAAAACTGGCCGTGTGTATTGGTGGCACATCGGTGGGGAAAGCCGCAACGAAGGCGCCGTCGAGGGCACCGTAGGTTGGTTTCCGAAAAATGTCGCCACCACGCCTCAAGGCTACCTTCCTTATTACTCTCTGCGTGGCGCCCCCGTCGGGGGAGCAGCTTTCGACAACAATTACGTCTATCACACCACCCCGCGCGGCGTGGAACGGCGTCAGAGGGATGGGAATCCCAACGGGAGTTCGCTCATGATCGGACGCGATTTCGGTAGCATGCCGGGCGTTTACCAACCGGGGGCGGCCGCCATGTGGAAAGGGGAATTGTACTTTGCAATGATGAGCGATACCCCGATCCTGGACATCGTTCCTCGAGGGCGTTTCTTAATCCATGCGATGGCTGTCGGTGCCTACCCCACGCCACCCGATACCTCTTCCCGTCTGGTGGCCGATGGCAGCGCGCACTTGAACACCCAGTTGGGCGCGCTCCTCAAGCTGGGTTTTGTCGCGCAGCCGATCGGCGGGGGTGAGATCGTCTGGGGGCTCGCTCTGGCGTTTAACGGTGATCTGTTGCGATTCTCGACCAGACCCATTCCAGGCCTTGACCAAGCCGCTCACCGAATCGCTTCGGGGGTGACGGATTTCGTCGTGCGTCGCGAGAATGTCCGTGTGGCGGGACAGTTTTTTGGGGAAGAACGAGATGTACTGTATGTAACCTTGAACGAGCAGGCGACCGGGCGCAGCCGGCTTATCACGCTGGATCCAACGACCGACGCGATTCGTGAACTCTACACTGCGGAACCGAATCGGCGCCTGACAGCCGTAGGGCAGGATGAAATGCACTTGTTTGCGGCCGAACGGGACCTGTCATGCAGCACTTTTTTTGGCACGCTGATTTGCACACCCGGCGAGGGCCGGGTGCGCTCCAAAACCCGAGGCAATGGGTATCGCCTGTTGACCGGTGAAGACCCCGACGCCAATTGGGCGGTGGTTGAAGCCGGGGTCGCGACCCACATTCGAAGCGACGGAAAAAATGTGTTTTTCACTCGCGGCCCCGAAATACGGAGATTTCCAAGCGACGCACCCCCTTTGATCGTCAATTTTCAAGCCCTGTCCATGGAAGTGGTTCAAGCGATCCAAGATCTAAACAACTCCGTCCCGTTGATCGAAGGCAAACCGGCTTTTGTACGCGCTTACGCTCGAGTCACAAAGGACACCTCAGGCCGACAAGGCTGGGAGCCGGAGTCCGAGCTCCGTGGACGGCTAAACGGGTCGGAGCTAGGAACGCTGCGGCCGCTGCGGTCGGCCTGGATCGATGGCCATGGTCAGACCAACATCGGAATCCTGCGAGTCGAAAAGGCGCGCACGTTTCTTTTCGAGCTCCCTCCGAAGTGGGTGCAAGCCGGATCGTTGGATCTGACCTTCACCGTCAATCCTTCCGGTGCTTTGCCTGAACAGGGACCGAATGTCGGGGCTGATAACAGCGCGAGCGCCAGGCTTCAAGTGGTGCGTTCGAGGCCGCTCCAATTGGTGTTTCATACCCTGCCCGTAAAGAACACGCCGGACTACAACCCCGGCAACGATGGAGAGGATTTCGCGGGCACCATTGCGCGAGCATTGGCGCTCCTTCCCGCAACAGAAATCCGCGTTCGATTCCACCCCACTCCAGTCGGAGAGGGTCCTTACGATCTGAGCGCCGATGGTCAGGACAACAAAGCCTTGGCGGAACTGCGCGAATTAGCGGCGCTGGAGCGGGCCACCGAAGCTGGAGCCGAAGTTTACCACGTGGGGGCGGTCGATCGGCGAGCTCCCGGATTCAATGGAATTGGCGACATCACAGGCCGTTCCTCTTTGGTGAGGATGGAGCCCTACTCCCTCAACAGACCGGGCTACAACACCCCGTACGGAGGACGCACACTCGCACACGAACTCGGCCACAATCTCGGCCGAAGGCACATCGACCATACCATGACGTCCGATCCCAACGGGCGGAACAACCAACCTGCTGGTCCCTTTGAGCCCTATCCTTATGACGGCGCGAGTTTGGGCATGGCGGTTGTTACAAACTTTTCAGAGATCCATCTCCCGGGCGTGCCTTTTGGTTTCGACACCATGCTCAGGGCCGTCGTGCCACCCTATGTGGGCGGGGATCTGCTGTCTTATTCCTTCACCCGGTGGACCTCTCGCGAGACTTGGGCCACCCTGCTCCGAGCCATAGCGGGCCCGCTTGCGCTCAACCCGATTTCCGTGGCATCCTTTGCGCGCACCGCCGCCTTGCAGGCTGACGCCGACCCAACTGGACCAGTTCTCATGGTTTCCGGACACAGAGATCCTGTCTCCGGAGCGATCACGGTGCGCCGCGTGCGCCAGCTTCCCGCCGGGGTGATTGACCCCGTCCTGGTGGCCGAATCTTTCCGGCACGCGGCTGAATTGCCACCGGGCCTTCAACTCCGATCCCTGGACGGCGCCGGGGTTGTCTTAGAAGCCCGGCCATTGGTGCTGGACGCGGCGGCGGGCGACGGTCCCCACTCAGAAAGTTTCCTTCAGTTCCTCCCTGCCCCCGACCCTGTTGCCAGGGTGGAGATTGTCGACAACGCCAACGTGGCGCTTGTCGAGGAAACGGCAAGCGCCAACCCCCCGGCGGTCGTCTTCACTTCCCCTCCCCTCTCCGATGAAGCGTCGGGAACGGTCCAACTCGAGTTCGATCTTGCGGATGCCGACGGCGATCTGGTCACTGCGGCGCTTCAGTTTAGCGCCGATGACGGCAAGACTTGGCAAGCGCTGGGAACGAGCATAGGCGCTTCACCCCTCACGGTCGATATGAGGAGGACGGCAGGTGGAGATCTGTGTCGATTCAGGCTGGTCGCCACCGATGGCTTCCTCGCAACGGTGGCCACCACGGACGCTGTCAAACTGCCCCGCCATCGCCCGGAACTTTTCGTGAGCGGGGTGACGGATAACCAAGTGCTCGATTATGGGGTGGATATCCTTCTCAATGCCGTCGCGTTTGATGGAGAGGACGGTGGCATTCCCAATTCGGCTGTGAGCTGGTCCATCACCGGCCCAACCGTCCGTGCTGCCGCCAGCGGCCGTTTCACGGTCCAGGAACTCTCCCCTGGCTCCTACACGGCAGAAGCCATGACATCCGACTCGGAGAGCCAAGCGACAAGGCAAGCGTTTCGTTTCGAGGTTCGCCCAGCGATCGTGCCGGATACGGTCGGAGCGCCGGAAATGGATGGTGAAGTCAATGACGGCGCCTACCAAGACGCCCTAAACTTGCCGTTGGCGCCAGGAGGTTCGACACGAGTGCGATTGACTCATGTCGGGAACGCCCTTCATGTTGGCGTCTCCGGGCTGCGATACACCGGGCAAGCCACAGCGGCGACATTCGCTCTGCGCATCAATCTGTCAGGGCTGGGCGGTGCGAAACCCGGCACCGGGGATGTTCGTTTCAGCGTCGATGAATTCGGCTATACCTCGGCGGGAAGGGGAGACGACGCGGGATTCGCTTTGGATGATCAACTCGCCGGGGCGCTGACCGCCTCCGTGTGGCGCGGCGCCGACGAGTGGTCGGCGGAGATTCGCATCCACCAGAATGCGCTCGGCGGATGGGATCACCCAGCCCGGTTGCTGCTCGAACACAATTATCTCGTGCCCGCCGACCCAACCAAAACACTCTGGCCGCCTGATGTGGGCACGGCAGAGGTTCCGAACCTTTGGGCGTCGGTGCAATTCGGCCGGATGAATGTTTCCCAAGATCTGGCTTTGACAGCCGTCCTCCAGGCCGATGGCACCCTGCGTCTCACTTGGCCGACCTCCAACTCAACCTGTGTCTTGGAACAGGCCGACGATTTGACACCAACCGGGTGGAGGCCTGTCAAGCCAGCGGCCACTTCCGGGTCCTACGACATCTTACCTACGGAAGGGGCGCGCTTCTACCGCTTGCGTTGTCAATAAGTTGCACGCACCCACTGAGATTAATGAACCGTTGCCTTGCCTCCAGCCAACCGGAGCTCCGGACCAATCCCCAAGCGATGGCCCCAAACCCAAGGGGCCTACCCTTCGGCTGCTCCCGCTACTGGGGGATTCTGGCCTTGTGCACGCTGCTGTTGACGAGTCTCGGTCGAACTGTCGCGGCGGATCCGGCCGTGGGGCATCCAAGGATTTGGTTGCGGGCGGAGGATTTGCCACGACTGCGCGCTTGGGCGATCGAGAGCAATCCGGTCTACACCGCACTGACTGAGTTGGCGGAAGAGTGGAAATCGGACATGGACGGAAGACCCGCACAGGAAGGCGCGCCCGCCCAACCGCCCCGGGTGCCACAGGAAGACACCGGCGACTGGCAGCCTGAAAGCTACGCGACCGAAAAATATGCCCAGCTTTTTGCCTTCATGTCGCTCATCCACCCTGCGGCACCCTCGCGCGAGGACTACGCCCGCCGCGCCCGGAATTTGCTGATGCATGTGATGAACCAGGCAGTGCTTGGACCTGCGGAAGGCGCGCCATTCCGCAAGCCAGGCTTCTTCACCGACGACTCGAACCGTGCCCGTGCGTTGGGCGAGGCCTTTCCCCTGACGGTGGACTGGATCTATCCACATCTCACACCCACGGACAAAGCCACCATCCGCACAGTGTTTCTCCGATGGGCCGATGAAATCGTCCGTCAAGGTTATCATCATCCCGAACCCGTTGGCCTCGTGAACAATCCTTTGCTGCTGGCGGATCGTCTAAACGTCCGATGGAGCTGCAACAACTACTTCACTGCGTTCACTAGAAACCTAGGGATGTTGGGGATAGCCTTCGATCGTGCGGACGATCCTGAGGGCAAACTGCGGGACTCGCTGCGGTTGGCCACGGGTTCGTGGTTGTATGTGGCGGACGCCATGATGAAAACGGAGTGCCAGGGAGGCATGTTCGCGGAGGGTGAGGAATACAGCCCGGCCTCCAACGGTTACCTGGCTCAGTTCTTGTGGGCGCTTGAGACCGCGGGCGAGGATGACGCCACGAAGTGGGGGCCTCAAGTGCGCTGGGATTCCAATCCGTTTTGGAACGACGTGCTCCCCGCCTATTTCAATTCGATCACGCCGGACCGCCGTGTGAACCCGGCTTATGATTATCTCGGGCCCACCCATGAAACCGCTTCCTATGGGGATCAAGAGGAATACTTTCCGCGTGACCGAATCGCTCTGTTGGGCCCACTTGGATTGCATGAGCGCCGCGCAGGCAAACTCGACCGCTGGAACATGATCCGTTGGGCTCAGGTGGTTCTGCAACCGGGTGGGATCGACAACCTGGCCAGCCGGGTTCGAGATTCGAATTCGTCAACGACGGCCATTTTCTACTTCCTCCTGTTGGATCCCACTTCACCCCCGCCGACGGACTTGCGAAGCCAGTTCGCCACAACCCACTTCGCCCCTGGCATTGGTCGGTTGCTGTCGCGCACCAGTTGGGAAACGAACGCGACCTGGTTCACCTATAAGCTCAGTTGGCCGGGCATCGATCATCTTAATGGAGACGGCAACCAGTTCGAGTTCTACAGGCGTGGCGAATGGTTGACCAAGGAACGCGCTGGCTATGATCTTGATGCCGGATCGTCCGATAACCATAACACCTTGACGATTGAGAATGACGACCCTGGCCGCGATCCAGATGATTACCGAGAGATCGAGTGGTCGAGGGGTTCTCAGTTTCTCTATGTCTCCGGCGACCCCCTGCTAAAAGCCCGGAGCTTGAACGATCAGTTTTCCTACCTGTTAGGCGATGCGACAGCACTTTACAACTACCCGGAAGCGGGTGTCACAAACGTCGCCCATGCGAGTCGCTCGATCGTGTGGCTCAAGCCGGACTCCATCGTGGTTTATGATCGCGCCACGACAAGGGCCGAAAATCGGTCCAAGAAATTCTGGTTGAACCTGCCCACTAATGCGGTCGTTGAGGCCAACCGCGCCACAATGACCAGCGCCACAGGCCAGCAACTCTTTGTCACCACGTTGCTGCCAGTGGGATCGGCGCCGGTCATCGAGAAAAACCCGGAGCAACCCCTGCGAGGAGACGTCGCCAAAGGAGAGCCGATGACTCATCGGCTCCGCGTCGAAGCCCCCGGAAATCCGAAGGATGTTCGTTTTCTGCATGTGCTGCAGGGAGCCAACGCCTGGATGGCGGCCGATGCCTCGAAAGTGATCCACTCGTCCGCCGGGACCGCATTCACTGGCGCCATCGTTGGAAAAACGGCGATCCTTTTCCCGGTCATTCTGGACACCCCCTTCACGGGCACGGTTTATGCCGCGCCCGCGGAATTGGAGACGCATTTGGTCACAGGGCTAACACCGGAGGCGGGCTACACTGTCACCCGCATGCTTGCGGGCGCGACGGAAACTGTCTCCATCAATCCAGGCGGCGGGCAGATGGCGGATTCCGGGGGCGTGATCCGCCTCCTCAAGAGCGCTCTCGCGTCGCGAATGGTCTTTCTTTCCTCAAATGCTCAACGTTTCCAGCTTCGCATCGCCTCGGCTCCAAGTCAGGCTGTCGGCATCGAAACATCGGTGGACCTCAAACAGTGGATCCGGCTCGGGGTAGCCCAACCATCGGCTATAGGGGAGCTTGAATTCACCTCCACGGCGAGAAATGATTCGGCCACTCGCTTCTATCGAGCAGTGTCACCGTGACCGCAACTCTATGATTTTGAGAAGCATCCCGCTGGCTGGGCCTGCACAACGGCGATGGCCAGCCTGATCCTCGCACAGCAAGCCGGTCCCGCATAGGGAAAGGCTGTGGAACTCGCTGTTACCGCCGCGATGGTGCTGGGCCTTCCGCAATGGCTCGCGTTGCGCCACCAAGCTGACCGTCACCGCGCGGCTGCCACGATGTGCTCCGGGTTTCCCGCACGCCGCGAGTTGGAATGATTTTATAGCCAGAATCTTGAGAAGATTCGGCAAGAGCGACTGCCGTTTTAAGGATCAAAACAGATTGGATGACTCTTCGTTTCTTGAGGTCTGAACGTGAGCCTAACCGCGCCGTTTCAGAATCTGATCAAGCAGGCGCTGAAAAAGATCGAACCCATTTTGCCGGGCACGCTGAGCCACGTGGTCAAAGTGGCACCCGGTTTCTCCAACTGCGCAGGGCTAGACAGCTCAATCCCAGCGCGCACATGGTGAAGATGATGGCGTTTGGCGTGCGCGCCGTCCACGTGGCCCACGGCCAGGGGAACTGAAAGAAAGCGTAGTTCAACCCGAAATACATCCAGGTCGTCAACAGCAGAACAGGGCGCAAGAATGATTGCGCATCGCTTTGCCTGTCCGTTCTCCGCGCGAAGACGACCGCCGCGAAAGTGCAGACGGCCATGGGAATGATAAGATACACGACCCAGCCCAGTGCGGGTGCGATTGAGTGTTGCTTGTAAACCAATTCACGCACCGTCTTGCCAGCGATGGGTAATGCCGTGACGGGCAGGATCACCAGCCACGGCCACCAGCGGCCGCCAGCCAGCGCAACCACTGGAATGAACCCCAGCATCAGCCCGAAATCGTACAGCCAGTCCACCCATCGTACCGAGAGGAATTCAGTCGCGATCAGCAGGCCACAGTGAACTGCGACTAACGTCCAGTCCACTACCGGCGAAATCGCCGTCGGCGCGCTTCCTTCCGCCACGGCAATACGGTGACGATTCAACCAGAGCCCCAGTCCAAGCAGCGCACCCATCACCGCGCCGAACGTGGTCTCCATGAAGTTCCACCAGTTGATGGGCAGATCGACCTGGGTCCAGGCAATGCTCCGGAACAGCTCCGGACGCCACGCGTTTCCCGCCTGCAAAGATTGGCCGAGCGGGAAGCCCAAAGCCCCACCCAGCACCCCCCAGAGGCCCATTCGCCACGCCAGACCATCTCGACGCCAGCGCCCGACATAAGCCAGCAATCCCCCCAGCGCGAACAGGAATCCCCCCCAGACTTCGCGACGCGGCTTCAGGGTCGCGCCCGGTTCCCATCGCCAATCGTCCGAGAAATAAAACTTTGGCAGAACACGATTCCCGGGATCAAACGGCTCGTTCAGCAGCCAAACTCCAAGCGCGCACAATCCTAGCACTCCCAGCCATACGAGCAGCAGCTCCCGCACACGATAGCGAACGCCACTCAAGCCCATTCCCAAAAAGACAGCGCCGAACCCAATCCACAAGCCTCCCTTGATCGCCAGCCCGAGCATTCCCCAGCGCAAAGCCGCCCAATTCCCGACCAACTCCGCGTCATGTGTGAGCCCGACCGTCTGGCCATAGGTCATCGAACCCCCGAACCCCATCGCGACCGCACACCACGCCACGGCGCGTGCGACTGTCTGCGCATCCCCACTCGGACAGAACAACAACGCCAGCACCAGCCCGACCGCAAGTCCCGCCATCATCGCGCCAGTCTCATGCCCATACTGGCCACGAATGCCCCAAGCCATCCCGCCGGCGAGAGCGGCGAAAAACATCGCCGACCAAACGGATGGCATTGGGCATTCCGGTTTCAATTCCCCCGCCGTCAAATAGGTGGCGTGTTGCAAGCGGCCTCCCCACTCCGGCATGAACACCCGGCAGCCACAATCAAAAACCGATCACCGGATCAGAATGTGTGGGGATCGAGAGCGGCGTGAAACCTTAAACCTGAAAAAGGCCCCTGCCCCTATCCCATATTCTCAAGATACTGGAGATAAAGTTCTTACGAATCAATCACCAGATCCATAAAGGATATGCCTCGCGCTTCGTCAAACCTTCCTCACCCGGGCTTCAGCAACTCTGCACGATGTTCAATTGACATTTAAAGCATCAGGGAACTATTCCTCCGGCTCGTAGGGTCCCTTCTTGATTTTCACCACATACCGCCCGCCGCTGCCGCCGGCCCCGGTAAAGCCAAAATTGGGGTAAGAGGAAATCCCGACCGCATGGATTCCAGTTGTGGCCACCACGTAATCCACAACCGATAACGCTCCGATGCCGCCGTCGTCATCCACAGCCGCCATGCTTCCGTCAGGATTGAAAATTCCGGCAACCGTGTCCAGAGCTCCCCGGGTGATTTCCACCTGGATCCATTCTCCAACCTCCGCATGAAACTTGAAAAAATCTACGTCCGTTCCCGCTGGTTCGATCTCCGTATAAAACGGGGTGCTCGAGGATTCAAACGGAAGGATGATGCTTGTGGCTTGGGCGAAGGTGCCGTTCGCTCCCGCCCACGAGTCTGTGTAATCGAAGTCGTGGCTGTACAGAAGACTCCAACTTCCTAGATCAACCGGGGTTGTAGGAGTAAACAATTGGAAAATCGCTGCTTGCGGAGCAAGGCTTAGGCGCGCCCTGGGGTTCGAGGTCGGGGTCCTTAGGTCGATGGGTGTTTCCGTCCCTGAGGTGGCGGCGTAGCCCCCCGACAATCCTGCTAAACCCTCTGTCGAAGTGAGTGAGCCGTATTTGACTTCGACAAACGCGGTATTGCTCGCTTTTTTGAGTATGATGCTGAAGCTGTTGGCACCCACGTTAGGGAAGCGCGGAACGTTACTCCAGGTGACGGTGAATGTGGAAGCAGTCTGGGTGAAAATAACGGTGCCGCCCGCCGCGGGATTCAGATCCGTCCACAAGCCGGCGATGCGCGGAAATCCGTCGAGGAATCCTTGGGTGGAGGGAACGAAAGTGCCATCACCCCCACCAAACGTCAGGTTGCCGTTCGAGTTGATGAAAACGGAGACGAATGTCTGACCCAAGATCCGGAAAGGAAACGGAAGGAACACTTCAACGTATTCATCGTCGCCGAGGGGGAGCGGTGTGCCGGGCAACAGAGAGTTCAGGATGATGTTGATGCCCGCCGCCGTGGATCCCGCCGGGGCGCTTACTGGGATGAACGCCAGGGGCGGGTCCGGTGTTCCCAGATTGTTCGACTCACTTGGGCCGTTGTGGAACTCCTCGGGAGAAGCAAGGGTGATCGGCGGCGTGCTGAATCCGCCGGCGACTATTTGATCGATATAAACCGCGTAACTCGCTCCCGGAGTCAGCCCTGCAAGTTTATAAACTCCATCAAAGGGATCTCCAGAGAACTCGCTCCGGTCACCCGAGATCGCGGAAACGGCGTCCAAGAACGGATTGGCTACGTTGCGGGCGATGACGTTCACCCCCGTCAACCGTGTGCTTCCATTTGGCGCGAATATGACGCCACTGATGGCTGCCGTGGCCCCCGAAAAGCCAGGATCAGGATAAAGCTCGGAGATCGCGGCAATGTCGTCCATCTCCGGCGATGCAGTGCCAATGCCTGGCCCAAAATAGAACGGATACATCGTTTCCACGTAGTCCGTCGTGAATGGATTCGGTGCGGAGCCGAAGGTGGCGTCGTCCGGGGTAGGTCCTGTGTTGTCGCCCAACAGGATTTGGCCATTCACCACGGTGTGTCCCAAACCGCTGTAGTGCCCGAATTCGTGGACCATGACGTCAAAAGCGTACACAGGATCGGTGAAGGCAGGGCCGTTTAAGAAGCAGAGTCCCTCAATGATGTTGCAGGTGGACATGTTGACCCATTCCGGTCCCGCGAATCCCAACACTCCGGAACCAGGTCCGAAAAGAAGGTCGAATATCTCCCCTGTGTCATCATACACGATCGCACTGAGACCATCCGGCGCCACCGGCGAGAGATAGGGGCCGAAGTTGGATATGTCCACATCCACCGGCAACGGACCCGTGTTTACGAAACTGATGCTCGACGAAGGGAGATTGGACCAAACGTCAAACGCAGACTGGACCAGTGCCGTGGCGCTGGCGTTGTCGAAAGGCCCAAGATTGCCCTGATCGGGGGAAAAGGGAACGGCAACACCACCGGCAGGCCATATCATGGGAACACCCGGGGCGCACAATCCGATGGGGCCGCCGGCTCGCGCTGGCGACACCAAGACCATGGGCAGCGCCAGGGAGAATGTCAAAGTGGCCGCAATGAATCGATTTAGCGATGAAGAGGTCATAAAGATCCTTTCAAACGTTCAGTTGGGACGGTGCTCCCGAACTTTGTTGATGAATTCCTTATACTCGATGGGTCCTGCCTTGGGGAGCCCTAGCCCCAATGCCGTTAAGAAATAGAAATCAAGTAGTCTGCGGGACTTGATTGACGACATATATAAAGTCACCGGTTTCATAGGAGGGCTCGATGAGGCGAGGCCAACCGCTGACAGGTTGTCGAATGGCGCGCTGGCAGGAACG
>SXGS01568337.1_pt1 | contig 15994 bp, 17 predicted proteins | sample 3174681 | NCBI WGS metagenome assembly SXGS01 (sample SAMN11356861, study PRJNA531348) | freshwater metagenome | isolation source: freshwater sample F1-80 | place: China: Fuxian Lake, Yuxi | collected 2017-12-25 | reverse complement strand
TCAACGCGAAGCCGTGCTGCGTGGCCAGCCGCGCCGCGTGATAAAGCCCCACGCCTAGGCCCGCGCTGGATTTCACCGGCGAGGCAAACAACTGCCCTGCCAACGCCTTGGCCACGGCCTCGCCACTGTCGCGCACGGTGAGCGTCAGTCGTACGGCGTCAAATGTGACTTGTACCTCGGCTGCCTTGCGCAACGCGTTTTCGATCAGATTGTCGGCGATGCTGTCGAAAGCCTCCGCAGGTAATGAATTTTGTGCGCCGCTTTCACCATTGCCGTGCAGCGTAAAGTGTACGTTGCGATAGGCGTAGCGTTGCCGCAGCGCATCCCACCACACGTGTGCGCCGGTCTGCCGTGATGGCGTCTGCGCGGGTGCGCCGAGTTTGTCGAGCGTGGTGGCGAGCCGTTGTGTGATCTGCGGCAGTTGCCGTTGCATCAGCGCCAGCAGCGCGGCGGATTGCCCCGGCGCCGGGTCCTGTGCGGCGGCGCACAGCGAGTGTAGAGACTGCAGCAGGTTTTTGACATCGTGCGTCAGCCGCGAGCCGGTTTCGTGGATCGCCTGTGTGTAGGCGTCGCGCCGCTGCATCTGTTCACGCAGCTTGGCGGCGTGAAAGTGGCCGATCATCTGTGCCAGCAGTTTCACGTGCAGCAGCATCGCGGGCGACAGCGCCCAGCGCGTGTGAATATTGAGTTTTAAATCATCGATCACAAATTCCGCGTAGTGTTCATTGAGCCGCCCGTAGTGGCCCGAGCCCAAGGGCGTTTCCCATCTGAGGCCGATCACCCACGGCAGTGCCAGCATGTGTTCCAGCGCCGCGTCGAGGAAACGCCGCGGCTCGGTTTCGTGTTCGGCAATTTCCGCCAGACGTTGCACCCATTGCTCAAACGGCAGACCGACACTCATCAGATAGCGTGACAACAACTGATTGAGGCCTGCGAAGCCGGCTGTCGGACTCATCAGCCACGACAGCACCACCAGCGCCGCCGCGATCATCATCAGCGTTTGCGCCAGCGCCAGCAGGTACTGGCCCTGATTGGTGCGCACCAGCACCAAACTGCCGAGCACCAGCGCCGCCACCAGCAGAAACAGCATCAGGCTGTAGAACACATCCACCGCGATGAGCGACCCGGCCCGCGCAGGCGCGGCGCGCACAAACAGAATGGCAAACGCGATCAGCGGCAGGCCATAGCGCACCAATGCAATGAGTGTGGTGTCGGCGGGCGGCTCGCCGGCCAGTTGCGGCACCACCCAGATCAACAGCAGGGCCAGCAGGTAGAGCGCTGCCAGCAGCGAGGCGAGCCGCTGGCCGCGTTGCGACAGGCCGGGCACGCCGCCGCCGATTACCGAAACCAGCGCTGCCAGCCACACCGCAATCGCCCACCAGTTGTTCACCGCAGCGAGCAGTATGCCCAACGCGATCACCAGCAATGCCTGCGAAGGCCGCAATTCGCCGTCGCCCTGCCACAGCGGCTGCCACAGCAGGAACAGGCCGAAATGTGCGAGCAGCAGCGCCGACCCCCACACGGTGCCCATGCCCCACACGGTGGCCGCGTGCAGCGTCAGCAGCATCAGTCCCAGCCACAGATGGCCGTGGCGCGCGACGAAGCGGCTGCGCGCCTCCGGCGTAGGCTGGGTAGGTTGGGTGGATTCGGCGGGCATGTCGGGTTGAGGTGAAATCGTGCGCTGAGTCAAGTTAGCTATACTTCGCTCGTCATGCAACAGATACTGGCCATTTCACGCTACACCCTGCTCGAAGCGCGCCGCACGCGCCTGCCCTTGCTGCTCGCTGCCGCGCTGGCGCTCATACTGGCGCTGGCGTTTTTTATCGCCGAACTGGCGGTGATCGAAAGCGCGCGCCTGCAAACGAGCTTCTATGCCGCCGGCGCGCGTCTGGCCGCCGTGTTTATCGTTGCGGCGCATGTGCTGGGCAGCATCACACGCGAATTCAACGACAAGGGGATCGACGCCCTGCTGGCACTCGATCTGCCGCGCTCGCATTATATCCTCGGCAAACTCGGCGGGTTTCTGGCGATTGCGGCGCTGGTGGCGCTGATCACCGGCCTGCCGTTGATGGCGCAGGCGCCAGCCCTGGCGGTGGCGCAATGGGGCGCCGCGCTGGTGCTGGAACTGTCGGTGGTGGCGGCGTTTTCGCTATTTTGTGTGATCGCATTCGGCCAGTTTATCCCGGCGGCGGCACTCGTTCTGGCGTTTTACCTGCTGGCGCGCAGCCTGACCACGATCCAGCTCATCAGCGCGCATCCGCTGACCGGCGCGGGCACGCTGTCGCACGAAGTCGGCCGCTGGCTGGTGGATGCGCTGGCGCTGGTGATGCCCGCACTCGACCGCTGGCCGCAAACCGCGTGGCTGGTCGATGCCGCTGCGCCGTGGCCGCTGTTCGGCGGGTTGCTGGTGCAGGCGTTGCTGTACGTGGCATTGCTGGCGGGTGCCGCGATGGTGGATTTTCATCGGCGGAATTTTTGAGCAGGCCGTGATTACGACGAAATCCAAAGGGCGCATCCAGCACATCGGACTGTTCGAGCCAGAACGCAGCTTCAGCAGTGTACCCCCCTGGGTGCTGGCGGTATTTTTGCTGGCGCTGGCTGCGCATGGTGCGCTGCGGTTGATGGAGCCGCGTCCGCAGGCTACCGCCGCAGCACTCGAAGCACCGCTGCCCGATGCGGCCCTGCGCGCGCTGAGTCTGGGCGAGCCGCAGGTGTTGTCGCAAGCGCTGACGCTGTACTTGCAGGCGTTCGACAACCAGCCCGGCATCAGCATTCCGTTCGCAGCACTCGATTACGCGCGGGTGAGCGCATGGCTCAAGGCCGCGCTGGCGCTGGACCCCGCCGCGCAATATCCGCTGATGATGGCGTCGCAACTTTACGGGCAGGTGCCCGACGAAGCGCGCCAGCGCGCGATGTGCGAATTCGTGCAACAGCGCTTCACCGAAAACCCCAACGCGCGCTGGCGCTGGCTCGCCCACTGCGCCATCATGGCGCGCCATCGTTTGAAGGACATGCCGCTGGCGCTGCGCTACGCCGAGGACATCGCGCAGCGCGCGGGCAAGGCGTCGGGCTGGGCGCGGCAAATGCGTATTTTTTTGCTCGAAGACATGGGCGAAGCCGAACGTGCGGCGGTGCTGCTGGGCGGCCTGCTGGCGAACAAGGAAGTGAGCGATGCGAAGGAATTGCATTTTTTGACGGAGCAACTGGAAAAGCTGAAAGCTGCGGGGGATACGTCGAAAGCGGTGTCGAAAAATCAACAATCCCGTTGAAACTTCGCTGCGGTGCATGTTTTTCGACATGCGAAAAAACCCTTAATTGTGTCGGAATTGTAAAGATACTGATTTGGGTTGAATTAAAAAATATTTAATAAAAACAAATAGTTACGATTTTATCAGCAGCTATTTTCCAAGCGTTATTGCCCTATATGCGATTTGCGGCCAGCGGGTACAAAGCTTGCGTTGAATAGGGTAGCAAACTTGGGAATCCACTGAAGGAGAAGGTTCATGAAGAAGCAAAAACAAGGCGGATTTACGCTGATTGAAATCGCGATTGTGCTGGTGATTATCGGGCTGCTGCTGGGCGGCGTGCTCAAAGGTCAGGAGTTGATTACCAGCGCGCGCGTGCGCAATCTGATTTCGCAGCAGGATGGGATCAAGGCGGCTTATTTTGGTTTTCTCGATCGGTATCGGGCGTTGCCGGGGGATTACACCGGTGCAGTTAACAACATTACCGGGGTTCTAGCTTCGTCTCCTTGCAATGCGGGTATCGGTAACGGTAATGGACGCATCGAAGCGGGCGCGGGTAACGAAGACGTATTGGCATGGGAGCATATCTCAAAGGCAGGCTTTATTAATGGCACCTATACATGTGCCGCTACAGTAGGACCTGCTACAAATCCCACCAACCCGTATGCTATTGCCTTGCGAATTGTGTACGATGGCGCTTACGGAAGTACGAGTACTGGTGCACAGCGCCACAACCTGAAAACCGGCAACCAGATTCCCGTGGACATTATTGCGGAGGTTGATCGCAAAGTGGATGATGGTCTGCCAAATACGGGTGGATTCCAGTTTTCGGTCTATACCGTTTCGGGCGGCACGGCACCGACCGAGGGGGCTACAACTACACCGGCTTGTACTAGTGCGGCAGGAACAGCGGCAACATGGAATACGACAAATGGCAGCACCAATTGTGGTGGCGCCAGTTTGTTCTGACATCGTATTTGCTGCACAAGAAAAGCCTGCGACAGCAGGCTTTTTTGTTTTTTGGGATACGTAATGCTTGTAACACAGTCGCAAGGCACGTCTCGGCTATCTGCTATACTTTTCCTATGAATTCCGTCCCTGCGCACGGCTCCGCCATGGCAGCACAACACAGCACAATTGATCCGCTAACCGTCGCGCGAGAGGTCCTCGAAATTGAGGCGCGCGCGCTGCATCACGTTGTCAGCCGCCTCGATGCCGCTTTCGCCGCTGCAGTAGAAAAAATCCTCACCTGCAAGGGCCGCGTGGTGGTGAGCGGTTTGGGCAAAACCGGCCACATCGCACGCAAAATTGCTTCCACGCTCGCCAGCACCGGCACACCGGCGATTTTTGTGCATGCGGCAGAGGCGAGTCATGGCGATCTGGGCATGGTGACGCGCGACGATATTTTTCTGGCGTTGTCGCATTCGGGCGAGAGCAGTGAGTTGCTGGCGATTGTGCCAGTGTTAAAGCGTCAGGGCGCGCTGCTGATCGCGATCACGGGTAACGCCGCGTCGTCGTTGGCGGCGCAGGCCGATGTGCATTTGTACGCGGGCGTGGAAATGGAAGCGTGCCCGCTGAATCTCGCGCCCACGGCCAGCACTACGGCAGCACTCGCGCTCGGTGATGCGCTGGCCGTGGCGTTGATGCGCGCACGCGGCTTTACGCGCGATGAATTTGCGCTGTCGCATCCGGGTGGCGCGCTGGGCCGCCGGCTGCTGACGCTGGTGCGCGACGTGATGCGCACAGGGGATGGCGTGCCCGTTGTCAGTGAATCGGTCACCGCCATGGATGCCCTGCGTGAAATGTCGCGCGGCATGATGGGCATGACGGCGGTGGTGAACGCGCGGCGCGAAGTCACCGCGATTTTTACCGATGGCGATCTGCGCCGTGCGCTCGAAAAAGGTCTTGATCTGCGGGTGACGCCGATCACGCAAGTGATGACGCGCAATCCGCGCACACTCGGCGCCGATCATCTGGCGGCCGAAGCGGTACAGATCATGGAGCGCAGCAAGGTGAATCAACTACTGGTGGTGGATGAAATATCCACGCCCGGCGTGCTGGTCGGCGCGCTCAATATGCACGACCTGTTCCGCGCCAAAGTGGTTTAATCGCTACATCGTAGCACTTTTGTAAGTATTTGTTTTATATGAATATTTTAGATCGGGCCAAACAGGTGCGTGTGGCCGCTTTCGACGTTGACGGCGTGCTCACCGACGGCGCGTTGTACTACACCGACGCTGGCGAGGAATTCAAGGCATTCAACGTGCAGGATGGCCACGGTATCAAGATGCTGCAGGAATCCGGCGTGGCGATTGCCATTATCACCAGCCGGGAGTCGAAGTTGGTGGCCAACCGCGCGGGCAATCTGGGCATCGAACATTTGTATCAGGGTGTTGAAAATAAACTTGACGCGATGAACGTGCTGCTGCAAAAACTGGGGCTCACACTGGAGCAGGCCAGCTACATGGGCGATGATGTGATTGATCTGCCGGTGATGCGCCGTTGCGGCTTTGCTGCCTCGGTGCCCGCGGCGCCCGCCATCGTGCGCCAGCACGCACACTACGTCACGCGAGCGGGCGGCGGGCACGGCGCGGTGCGTGAATTTTGTGAGCACGTGCTGCATGCGCAGGGCAAGCTTGATGCCGCGCTGGCGCGCTATCTTGCCTAGCGCACAAGCTCTAACCGCAGATGGGTGAACGTCTGTCCACGCTGTTTACGGTGGCGCTGCTGGTGCTGCTGGCGGCGCTGACCTATTGGCTGGATCGCGCGGTGCAACCTGCAGCCGCGCCGCGTGAAAAACTGCTGCGGCACGACCCGGATTACACCGTGGATAAATTGCTGGCCACGCGCATGGACGTCAACGGCCGTGTGCGCGATACGCTGCACGCCGCGCGCATGGTGCATTACCCGGACGACGACAGTACTGAGCTTGAAAAACCGCGCTTCATGACATTTGGCCAGGGCCCGCCCCTTGCCATCACTTCGAACCACGCGCTGGTGTCGAGCAACGGCGGCAATATTTATTTTCGCGGTGACGTGCGCGCCACTCGCGCACCGTACGGCAACAATAGCGAGCTCACGGTGACCACGCAATATCTGCATTTACTGCCCGATGACAACATGGCTAAAACCGATCAGGCAGTCACGATTCAGGATGCCAGCATGACCATCGACGCAGTGGGCATGGAACTTAATAACGAAACGCGTATTCTTAAATTGAACGCGTGCGTGCGTGGCGTTTACAATAGCGCGGCTGCGGTTGATGCAGGTAAGGCCGACAAAGGTAACGCGCAGGGAAAAAGGTAAGTTTATGATTTATAAGATATTTTTATTGATGCTCGGCGTGCTGCTGATGACGTGGCGGCCCGCGTACGCGGAAAAAGCCGACCGTGAAAAACCCGTCAATGTCGAGTCGGACCGGGTTACCGTAGACGACGCCAAACAGCTGACCGTGTTTGAAGGCAGCGTGGTGCTGACGCAGGGAACCATGGTGATTCGCGGCGACCGCATGGAAGTACGTCAGGACAAGGAAGGTTTCAAGCACGGCATCGTATGGGGCAAGCAGGCTTACTTCAAGCAAAAGCGCGACGGCGTTGATGAATGGATCGAAGGCTGGGGCGACCGCATCGAATACGATGGCCGCGCTGACAAGGTTCAGCTTTTCACGCGCGCGGCAATGAAAAAGGGCGACGACAATGTTGCCGGTGATTACATTTCGTACGACGCCATCACCGAGTTTTTTCAGGTGATTGGCGGCGGTGCCAAGGCTGCGTCAGCCAACAATCCCGAAGGCCGCGTGCGTACCGTGTTGCAGCCCAAGTCCAAGACAGGATCGGTGGGTGCTGCGCCCGCGCCCGCCTCGCCGCACTCGCTGCCGCTGAAGGCGTCCGAGGGTATCGCCGCGCCGCGCGACGAGCCGATCGCGCCGCGCTGATTGCCCAACGTTCGAATCTGATGCCTGACAACACGCCGTTGCACAAGCCCGTGATCGCGGCCACTCAGCCCGGCGCCAGCGCACCGCGCAGCGAATTGCGCGCGGAGCGTCTGCGCAAGCGTTACCGCTCGCGCACGGTGGTGCAGGATGTGTCGCTGGAAGTGCATAACCACGAAGTGATCGGCCTGCTCGGCCCCAACGGCGCAGGCAAGACCACGTGCTTTTATATGATGGTGGGTTTGGTGCCGATGGACGGCGGCGAGCTGTATCTCGACGGCAAGCGCCTGACGCACATGCCGATACACCGCCGCGCGCAGTTGGGGTTGTCGTATCTGCCGCAGGACGCTTCAATCTTTCGCCGCATGACCGTGGCCGACAACATCCGCGCGATTCTCGAACTGCACATCCGGCGCGAGGTGGATATCACCAACCGGCTTGATGATTTGTTGCGCGATCTGCACATCACGCATCTGCGCGACAACCCCGCCATCAGCCTGTCGGGCGGCGAACGGCGGCGCGTGGAAATCGCGCGTGCGCTGGCCACCGAGCCGCGCTTTATCCTGCTGGACGAGCCGTTCGCCGGGGTGGATCCCATCGCGGTGATCGATATCCAGAATATCGTCGGATTTCTCAAGTCGCGCGGTATTGGTGTCGTCATTACCGATCACAACGTACGTGAAACCCTGGGTATTTGTGATCGCGCCTACATTATCAACGAAGGCACGGTGCTGGCGTACGGAACGCCTGCTGAAATAGTGGATAATGAGAACGTCAGGCGGGTTTATCTTGGAGAAAATTTCCACTTGTAGGCAGGGCAGGAAACAAGGCAATCCGCAGTACGGGTCGCCGCTGGCTCTGCCGCGTGGCCCCAACAGATCATGAAGCATTCGTTACAACTCCGGCTCTCGCAACATCTCACGCTGACGCCGCAACTGCAGCAGTCGATCAAGCTATTGCAGTTGTCGACGCAGGAGCTGGATCAGGAGATCGAGCGCTATCTGCGCGACAACCCGCTGCTTGAACGCGGTGAGGACGGCCCTGATCCGTTCGCCGCGATGTCAAACGCCGGCGGTATATTGCGCGAAGGCGACCGTGCACCGCAGACGGGCGATGCGTCCGATGCGGGCAGGCAGGAGGGCAGCGGTGACAATGACGGTGTTGCGGACAGCCGCGAGCGCGCGCAAAGCGACGTGCTGTCAGAACTGAGCTACGGTACGGCGCGCGACCGCGATGATCGCGACGGAGACGATGGCGATTATCCGCAAATGGCAGGCGAGACGCCGACGCTGCGCGAGCATCTGCTGTCGCAACTGGCGCTGCTCAATCTTTCCGAACGCGACCGCTCGCTCACGGGCCTGTTGATTGACACGCTCGACGAAAGCGGCTACCTCACGCAAAGTCTCGAGGACGTGTTGGCGATGCTGCCCGGCGAATTGAATGTCGACACGGAAGAGCTCGTCACCGCGTTGCGCCACGTGCAGCATCTCGAACCGGCGGGAGTGGGCGCGCGCGATCTTGCCGAATGCCTGCGCCTGCAACTGGCTGCATTGCCTGGCGCCACGCCGTACTGCGATAAGGCAATGGAGGTCGTGACGAAGCATCTCGACGTACTCGCGGGGAAGGACTACGCCAAGCTCAAGCGCGTGCTGCGCTGCGACGATAATGCGTTGCGCGCGGTGCAGAAATTAATTACCAGTCTTGACCCACGGCCGGGGCGCGATTACGCCAGCGCTGACATCCGTTATATTATTCCTGATGTAATTGTCAATAAAAACAAAGGGTTATGGGTAGCCGCGCTGAATCCGGAAGCAATGCCGAAATTACGCGTGAATCGGCTGTACGCCGCTATACTGTCGCGAGGTCGAGGCACTTCCCAGCAAATGAGTGGTCAATTGCAAGAGGCCAAATGGCTGATCAAAAACGTTCAGCAACGATTCGACACCATCTTGCGCGTGTCGCAGGCCATCGTGGACCGGCAGCGTAATTTTCTTGAGCACGGCGCCATCGCCATGCGTCCGTTGGTGCTGCGCGAAATCGCAGATGTGCTGGAACTGCACGAATCGACCGTATCGCGTGTCACCACCCATAAATTCATGCGCACGCCGCGCGGCATTTTTGAGCTGAAATATTTTTTCGGCAGCCATGTCAGCACCGACGCGGGCGGCGTGGCCTCCAGCACCGCCATACGCGAGGTCATCAAGCAACTGGTGGGCAACGAAAACCCGCGCAAACCGTTGAGCGATTCGCAGATTTCCGAACTTCTTGGGCAGCAAGGCATCGTAGTGGCTCGCCGCACGGTAGCCAAATACCGTGAGTCATTGCAAATTTTACCCGGCAATCTCAGAAAAACCCTGTAAAGGAGCGCGCATCATGAACCTGCATATCACTGGCCACCACGTTCAGGTCACCCCGGCTATTCGCGAGTACATCAGCGCAAAGGTCGGGCGCGTCACGCGTCACTTCGACCATCTGATTGACGTCAACGTCATCATGTCGGTGGACAAATTGCGGCAGAAGGTCGAGGCCACGGTGCACGTGCGCGGGCGGGACATATTCTGTGAGAGTACGAACGAGGATATGTATGCCGCGATTGATGCGCTGGCCGACAAGCTGGACCGCACCATTATCAAGCACAAGGAAAAGAACCTGGCGCATCGCCACGGGGATGCCGTCAAAAGGCAGCAATCAGAGCCGGAAACATCAGCAGAATAGTCGGCAGAACAGTCAGCGGAATAATCTGAACGGGAAGTGGTTTCATGAATCGTGTTGCACAGATACTGCCCTTGTCCAATGTGTTGATCAATCTGGACATGTCGAGCAAAAAGCGGGTTTTCGAGCAGGCAGGCCTGCTGTTTGAGAACAATCACAGCATCGCGCGCGCACTGGTGTTCGACAGCCTGTTCGCGCGCGAAAAGCTTGGCTCCACCGGGCTGGGGCAGGGCGTGGCGAGTCCGCATGGCCGCGTCAAAGGCCTGAAGAACGCAGTCGGCGCGCTGGTGCGCATGAAAGCGCCGATTCCGTTCGACGCGCCCGATGGATTGGGCGTGTCGCTGATTTTTCTGCTGATGGTGCCGGACCGCGCTACCGATCAGCATTTGCAGATTCTGGCGGAACTGGCGGAGATGTTCAGCGACAAACCGTTTCGCGAATTGCTGCTGAACGCGGAAGCCGCCATCGACATCCACGCGCTGATTGCCAACTGGTCGTCGCATGCCCCAAATTAGTATTGCGAGGCTGTTTGAGGATAATCAGGTGCGCCTGCAACTGGCGTGGCGCGCGGGCGAGGATGGCGGCGATAAAAAAATTGACAGCGAGTTCACCAAGGATTCGTCCAAGGGGCTGATCGGGCATTTGAATTTCATCCACCCGAATCTGATCCAGGTGCTGGGCGTATCCGAGATTCAGCATCTAGATGGCATGGAATCTGCGGCGTGCGCGGCGACGCTGCGCGAAATTGCCACGCGTGATCTCGCGTGTTTCATCGTGGCAGGGTCGTCGCATGTGCCGGATGTGCTGGTGGAAGCCGCACGCGCGACCGCCACGCCGCTGTTGATCTCGCCCATGGGCAGCGTGGAATTGATGTGGATGCTGCGGCCGTATCTCGCGCGCGCTTTGGCTGAATGCACCACGGTGCATGGCGTGATGCTCGACGTGCTGGGCATGGGCGTGCTGATTACCGGCGTGTCGGGCGCGGGCAAGAGCGAGCTTGCGCTGGAGCTGATTTCGCGTGGCAGCGGTTTGATCGCCGACGATGTGGTTGAGTTGTATCGCGTGGGGCCGGAGAATATCGACGGGCGCTGTCCGCAATTGCTCAAGGATTTTCTGGAAGTGCGCGGGCTGGGCGTGCTGAACATTCGATCCATCTTCGGCGAATCGGCGTTGCGTCCGCGCAAGGCGCTGAAACTCATCGTGCATCTGGAACGCCCGGGCGGCAACGAAACGCCCGCCGAGAGGCTGCCGCTAAAACCCGGCAGCGAAAGTATCATGGGTGTTCAACTGCGCAAGGTATCGATTCCGGTGGCGGCGGGGCGCAATCTGGCAGTGCTGACGGAAGCCGCCGTGCGCAACTACGTATTGCAACTACGCGGCATGGACAGCACGCGCGAGTTCATCGAGCGTCAATCGCAGCAGATGGAGGCAGTTCACGATGAAGACGACCGCCTCTGATTGCCCCGGCACAGAGCTGGTGCTTATCACCGGGTTGTCCGGCTCGGGCAAGAGCGTCGCGCTCGCCGTACTGGAAGACGCAGGCTATTACTGCGTGGACAACTTTCCCGGGGTGATGTTCGATGCGCTAATCGATACCGTGGTGGCCGCCGGCCACCAGCGCGTGGCGCTAACCATGGACGCACGTTCCGGTAGGGACATCACGGATTTCGCGGCCCATGTGGCGAGCCTGCGCGCGCGTGGCGTACGTTTCAAGATGCTGTATCTGGACGCCAGAGACGATACGTTGATCAAACGCTTTTCTGAGACGCGCCGCCGCCATCCACTGTCAGACGGGCGGCAAACTTTGAACGAATGCATCGCACGCGACCGCGATTTGCTTTCGGGTGCAGCGGAGATAGCCTATCACATTGATACCAGCGATCTGTCGGCCAACGCCCTGCGCACCTGGGTGAAAGAATTTGTCGCAGCACCGCCTGATGGCTTGATGCTGCTGTTTGAATCGTTCGGATTCAAATATGGCATACCGCTAGATGCGGATCTCGTATTTGACGTGCGCAGTCTGCCCAATCCGCACTACGACCCTGTACTGCGCCCCCTGACGGGTGTGGATGCGGCGGTAATCGCGTTTCTGGATGCGCAGCCGGAAGCCCAGAGTCTGCTGGAAGATATCCGCAAATTTGTGGCAACATGGCTGCCGTCATACATGCGCGACAACCGCAGTTACCTTACCGTGGCTATCGGTTGCACCGGCGGTCGGCACCGTTCCGTATATTTTGTCGAAGCACTGGCGAAATCGTTTCGCGATTCCGCGCAGGTGCTGACACGCCACCGGGGTTTGTCGTCGTGAACGCCGGCACAGATAAACCACGCGGCGAGCAGCGGACCATTTTTCTGTTCCCGCTGGGCACGGTGTTGTTTCCCGGCGGTGCGCTGCCACTCAAGATTTTCGAGCAGCGTTACCTCGACATGACCAAGGTCTGCATCCGCGACAACCTGCCGTTCGGCGTGTGCCTGATCCGCGAAGGCCGCGAAGTCGGCTCACCTGCCGTGCCGTCCATCGTCGGATGTCTTGCGACAATAGAACAATGGGAAATGCCCAGCCCCGGCATGTTTCATCTGCTTGCGCGCGGCGGCGAACGTTTTCGGCTGCTGGAAACCCGCATCGCAGACAACGGACTGACATCGGCAGATGTGGAAATGCTGCCCGACGTGGAACCGTGTGAACCGGACGCCGAGTTCGTGACACTGGTGAAAAGCGTGATCGATCGCGTGGGTGCAGAAAATTTCCCGGGCCCGGTCAAGCTGGAAGACGGGGCTTGGGTGGCTTACCGGCTGGCGGAGATGGTGGAGTTGCCGATGGGGGTGAGGCAGAAAATGTTGGAGGTGGACGCCGGTAGTGATTTACATGCTGAAATAAAAAATATAATAATATCAAATACTTAGGGGAGTTTCCCGGCGGCGACCATGCGGTTAATCAAGGTGAATCTCGACAACGAAATCACCATGTCGTCGAATTCGTTTCCGGCCAGTGTAGATTTCGTGCGGCTGACTTTGTCGAGGGTAGTGTCGGTGTTTCTTAGTTCGTCTAGTGCTGTCGCTGGAGGTAGTGGGTTTCGCCTTAGTGGATCTAAACTAAGGGGATTCATTGCGCTAAAGCCGTTACCTCCGTGCGATATGACTATTGCAACGGAAACAGTGGAGGGTACCGAGCCGCTACACGTCGAATTGTCGCAAAGCCGCAGCGGAGTTGGTAGCGGCGTCGTAGTCGTAAAGGTTGGCGATGGCGTTCGCCTTGCGAACGCCGTTACTACAATGTAGCGAAAGCGGTTGCCCCAGGCATCCTGATTTCCTAATCCAAGCGTAGCCCAAGGCAAGGTGCCGGAGGAAATTGTGCTGAATTGGGTTTGGCAGTCACCCGTAGCTGTATCAAAGTCTTCGACGCCGTCGTTTTGCCCGGCGATAGGTGTCGTGCCCGGCTGATCTAGCCTGGCGTCTGGGCATGGCAGATGGCCGTTGGCAACCGCGAAACCGATCAAAGCATCGCGAATATCGTCCATTGTCTTTTGCGTTTCACTGACTTGGCGCTGCTCGACCTGTGTTGCAAGCGGCACGAGGATGCTGCCTAACAGCAAAGCAATCACGAACATGGCGACGGCCAGTTCTATCAACGTAAAGCCGCGATGAATCGTACGGTGCAGGATGCGTTTTGCAGGGCGCCGGGTTGTCATGGGGGAAACGAAACCACGGTATCGTTGAACGTAGGGCTGGTTGTTTGCCGGGAAAACAAGGAATCTCCGTTGTTATTTTCACCCTCAAGGTAGTTTGCGGCATTTCCCCTGTCTGGGGTAGTCAGCCGCAGCTGGGTAGATAGCTGTTTCCCAGCCAGGATAACGACAAACTGCTTGTCGGCTGTCATGTTAGGTGAGACCGTTAGGCAAGTGGGGCATCCAGTGGAGGCCGGAATGGGATTCAGGATTACGGTGGTAGGCGTCGGTTGCGTGAATGAAATCATCGGCTTGTAGGCATCAGCCAAACCGTAAAACACATGCAGCTTCCAGTTATTCCACCAGGAGGCGGTCGTTCCCGAGGTTGGAAGCAAGCAGGCGTTTGACCAACTGGCGCTCATGCAACGGCTAGGCGGTGTTACGTCTGAGCTTGCGCAGGCGGCCAGCAATTCGGGTGTAGATGTGGCGGTACCTACACGCGAAAGTTGGTTATCGGGTATTCGGCCAAACGTTGCATTCGTAAAGTTCTGTAATGGGGGCACGACGTCGCTGACCAGTGCGGGCCAAGGGTAACGGCCACCATTGGCGTTCGCATAAGACTTTAGACAATTTGACACTTCGGACATAACCCGTTTTTCGAGCAAGGGCATGATGTCCTGGTAGGTGATGACCACCAGCTTGTCGTTGACGATCACATTTCCGCTTGCATCGCGGACCATGCCTTTGATAAATCCGTTCGTGCCGGGCGCTACAGAAACATCCGCAAAATTCGCATTGTCTTCCCCCAATGCGATGTCCAGATAGTTTACGGAATTGCATTTCGGGGTTGCGGCGTTGCTGCATACGCCGGTCGTGGTGCATGTCGTGTCGCCGCCGCATCCGCGGGCTTGTTGTGTGCCGTCTTGTCGGCGCAATATCGTGCCGGGAGCAAAAATCACAGCAACTACGCCACTATTGGCAGGATCGGTATTCGTTGCGTTATGAATGATGTTTCCCGAACTGTCCCTGATCGTAATTGTGCCCCGCGTATCGCTGTTCAAGCACGTCGCGGGAAGTGTTGCGGCACCGCATGCCGTACGAGTAAATTGCTTAAAATTGTTGGAAACAGCGTACCAAAGGCGCTCGCCATCTCCATCCCGTAAATCGGGTAGCCCCAGGTCCTTCCAGGGTAGCCGCCCGATCCGGCTGGCCTGACCGGTAGTTCCTGCACCGTTTCCACAGCCAGCCGGGTTGGCAGTGCCGCTATCCGTGCTGTCAGGACAGGGGAGATCGCCCAATCGTACTCCACCAGACGTAGGAGTGATATTCACTGAAATCGCGTAAGCTATAAGTGCGGATTTTGCCTGCAGCAACGCTTCCGATGTTTTGCGGTCACGCTCGACTTCCGGGACCGCAGGAGTAGACAGCCCGTAAAAAACGGCCGCTGCTCCGAGCACCAAGGTCACGACCAGTAGCAACAGGGCTACACCGCGCTGACTGGAAATAGGCAAACAAGACAAACGGCGAATAGGTAGTCGGTTGCGAAGTTGCGAGAGCATTACTTTTCAGACTTGCGCAATGCTGGCGCTGCCCCGCTCTCCGGGTCGGCTTCCCTGGTATCGCTCTTGCGTACGGGTCGCGCCGTGCCAGTTGCCGGGCGTTGTGTGGCGACCGGAGCATCTGGCTTTGCGGCTGCTGACTCAGGTGCGGGTGCGGCGGGTGTATTCGCGCTTTGGTGTATTAGCGTCTCCCGCCGCAAATAAGATTCCTCAATCTTCCCCGAAGTTACCACCAGACTCTGCCCAACTTTGAGCGACGCTCGCCGCTCTGCCTGAGGTATGGCCACCGACACCGCACCATCGTTGCGTAGTCCGGTAACGCTGACTTCGTGATCGGGTTGCGTGCGGTTGCGTTCGTTGAGCGGTTGGCCGTTGATCCATACGGTTGATTTGCCGTCGCTGCGTCGAACTACGCCGTTGAATGTCACGACCTCCGGGCCTTGCGGGGGCGCGGGCGTGGCGGGCGCGCCGTCAGCTTCCTGCGTGGGCAGGCGTCTGTCGCGCAGGGCGCGCGTGGTTTCGATCTGCGTGCGTTGTTGTGGGGTGAGGAACAGGCGGCCGAGGCTGTCTGCGGCCATGGTTTCCGTTACAGAAAAAAATATCAATAAAAACAGATACTTACAATATTTCATCGAAGCCGTCACTATCGTTCTTCCGTGGCTGCGCCACCCGCCACCGAGGGTTGCGCGGTGAGCCACGCCAATTGGCATTCAGCGTTCATATTCGGTTGAAAGCGCGTGACCTAGCAGCCTGTCGGACTTGAGTTGACTTTAAAAGTCATAGGGACCATGGAAATTGAATGGAACAGGGAAATTGGGGAGTTGGATAGTCTGTGCGCACGATATGGTGCCAGCGCAGGTGTCCCTGATCGTCTATCCCGCC
>SXGS01519859.1_pt1 | contig 16011 bp, 15 predicted proteins | sample 3174681 | NCBI WGS metagenome assembly SXGS01 (sample SAMN11356861, study PRJNA531348) | freshwater metagenome | isolation source: freshwater sample F1-80 | place: China: Fuxian Lake, Yuxi | collected 2017-12-25 | reverse complement strand
GTGGTGGCGCCCACGACGGCGGTTCCGCTGAGCCCCGGATTGGCGGTCGCCTTGAAGGTGTTGCCGGCCCCGTCGTTGGCTTCCAGATGGTGCTTCGCCCGCTCGAAGTTCGGCTTGAAGCCGAAGTCACGCTCCACCTCGGCCGAGATCCCGGGCAGCGTTTCGATCATCGAGAGCTCGAACACAGACTGCGCGTTGTCGGTGACGGGACCGTACGAGTCGACCGCAATGGTGACCGGTCCCATCCCCAGGAAGCCGAAGGCGACAAGCCCGAAGGCAAACACCGCGGAGGCATCCACAGTGCCAACGGTCATCAGCGGCCCAAGCCCCATCAACGCGATCTGCCAGGCCGTGCCCATCAGCGCAATCAGGATCATCCCCATCCAGAAGGCGGAGTAATTGCCCGCGATGAAGCCGGACAGGATGTTCAGCGATGCGCCGCCCTCGCGGGAGGCCGTCACCACTTCTCGAACGTGGGCCGATTCCGTTGAGGTGAAGAGCTTGATCAACTCCGGGATCACCGCGCCCGCAAGTGTTCCGCACGTGATGATGGCGGAGAGTTTCCACCACAGCGTTGGATCGCCACCTAACTGCGGAATCAGCAGGAAGGAGACTATGAACGTGAGGATGATGGAGACGAACGAAGTGAGCCAGACCAGCGAGGTCAGGGGGTGCTCGAAATTGAATTCGTCCAGGTCCTGGTACTTGCCCTTGGCCATCACATCGTTCACGAAGTACGAGAAGGCGCTCGCAAGCACCATCACGATCCGCATCACGAAGATCCAGACCAGCAACTGAACCTGAATTACCGGATTCGACACCGCGAGCAGGATGAAGGAGATCAGGGCAACGCCGGTGACGCCGTAGGTCTCGAACCCGTCGGCGCTGGGCCCCACGCTGTCTCCCGCGTTGTCGCCCACGCAGTCCGCGATCACACCGGGGTTTCGAGCGTCGTCTTCCTTGATCTTGAAGACGATCTTCATCAAGTCGGAGCCGATGTCCGCGATCTTGGTGAAGATCCCACCCGCAATCCGGAGCGCGGAGGCGCCGAGCGACTCGCCGATGGCGAAACCGATGAAGCAGGCGCCGGCATACTCACCCGGGATGAAGAGCAGAATGCCGAGCATGATGAACAGCTCGACGGAAATCAGCAGCATCCCGATGCTCATTCCCGCCTTCAGCGGGATGGCATAGCAGGGGAAGGGTTTGCCCCGGAGCGCCGAAAACGCCGCGCGGGAGTTCGCAAAGGTGTTCACCCGAATGCCGAACCAGGCCACGCCGGCCGATCCGAGCACGCCGATGAGACCAAACACCAGGATGATGACGACCTGAAGCGTCTTGCCTTCGGAGAAATAGTTCTGCAGGAACCCGAAGTAGACCACCATCACAATCCCGATGAAGGCGCCCAGCTTCGCAATGAAGCGCATCTGGGTGGTGAGGTAGGTCTTGCAGGTCTCATAGATCAACTCGCTGATTTCGCGCATCGATCCGTGGACCGGCGCGGCCTTGAGCTGGTTGACCACCACCAGACCGAACACGATCCCGAGCAGACACACCAGCAAACCGCTGGCGAGAATCGCGGTTCCGGACATCCCCAGAAAGGTCGCTACTCCGGAGTCACCCAGAGCCGGAACTTTCAGGTTGGCTTCCCCACCACCATGGCTCTCGGCCCCCTGAGCCCACGATGGGGCGGCAAGGAACAAGAGCATCAGGTAGGAAAGCAGGGCAACCGCCGTGCTTCGAACAGTCTTCATCTTCGACGGAAAGCGCCAGCCCCTGCACGTAGGGCTGATGTGTGGGCTTCCCGCCTTGAGCGGATTCATAGCCGATAAGGCTCCTCTTCGAGTCCTGGATTTCGTCCCGATTCGCGTACCGAAAGGACGAAACACTCCCGTGTAGTCGGCTCGCCGACGCTGGTTCGCGCGGCGCTCCGCCCACCCTTGTTCGACGCGTGTGGCGCCGGGTACTTCCAGAATCATAGCACGGGCCCTCTTTGGGGCGATAGAAACTCGTGGTGGGACGCCGGAACGCCGCTCCACCCCTCCTTCGCCCGACTCACAACCCGCCCATGAAGATCGTCCACTTCGCCGAGAGCTATCTACCGGTCATCAATGGCGCGGCGGTAGCGATCGACACCCTCTCCCGGGAGCAGGTCGACCGGGGTGACTCGGTCGAGGTGTTCGCCCCGCGCTGCCCGGGACATACCGACCGGTTTCCAACCTCCCGATTTCCGTCCTATCTCCTACCCGGGCATGCGGATTACCCGCTGGCCTGGCCCTGGTCGCCCACCTGCAGGCGACGATTTGAGGCGATCCGGCCGGATGTGGTTCACGCGCACTCGCCATTCGCGTTGGGTCAGGTGGCTCGGAGATGGGCTCGTCGACTCGGCGCCCCGATCATCACCACGTACCACACCCTCTATGTGGAGTATGCCCACTACGCTGGACCGCTTCTCGCTCCGCCTGCACGAGCGTATCTTCGCCGCCTTTCGAGCAACTTCTGCAACGCATGCGATGCGCTGGCTGTCCCCACCGAACCCATCCGGGAGGTGTTGTTAGGCTACGGAGTCTCCAGCCCGATCCACGTGATTCCGACGGGCCTGAAGATCGCCCCGCCGCTTCCACCGGATCCGAACTTCCCCCGGGCTCGATTCGGAGTTCCGGAGGACGCACGACTCGCCCTGTATGCAGGACGTCTGGCGCGGGAGAAGAACCTGGAGTTCCTGCTCGCCGCCTTCGACCGCTGTGCGATGCAAGTCGCCGATGCCTGGCTGTTGCTGGTCGGCGCAGGGCCTGAGGATGCGTCCCTGCGCCGGCTCGCCGCCGGCCTCTCGTCGGGATCGCGCATTCGCTTCGCGGGGCCGGTGGACCCCACGCTCATGCCGCAGGTGTATGCCGGTTGCGATGTGTTCGCCTTTTCATCGCTTTTCGACACTCAGGGTCTGGTGCTGACCGAGGCAAAGGCGGCCGGGCTCCCCGCGGTTTCCGTGGACGCGTTTGGCCCGAGCACGGTCGTTCGGAACGGGGTGGACGGTCTGCTCACACCCCCGGATGAGGCTGCATTCGCAAAGGCGTTGGTGAAGATTCTCAGAGATGAGAAACTCCGACTGTCCATGCGTGCCGCAGCCCTGGAGGGGATCCGCCGGTTCTCCATCGAGGCCACTGCGGATGCTTATGACGCGCTGTATCGGGAGGCGATTCAACGGAACGCCTCCCGATAGCCGGCGCGATCAGTGGCCCTTGCCGGTCCTCGACGCCTGCATCCAGATGTAGAACGCATAGCCGAGGCCGATGAGGACGCCGAGGTTCATCACCATCTGGACCGGCTGCGGAAACAACGGCCAGAACCGGGTGGCGAGGAAGTACACGATCGCCGACGTGGTTGCCGCCGCAGGAATCGTGAGGACCCACGCCAGTAGAATCCCACTCGCTACACTCCATCGAACCGCACTCATCCGGCGAGCCGTACCCACCCCAATGATGCAGCCCGTGATGGTGTGCGTGGTGCTGACGGGCACCTTCAGGCTGGTCGCCACAAAGAGTGTCGCTGCGCCGGCGGTTTCAGCGCACACTCCACCCACGGTGTCCAGATCCGTGATCTTCATGCCCATCGTCTTCACGATGCGCCAGCCGCCGGAGAGCGTTCCGAGCGCGATGGCGCTGTACGCGGCAATCACGATCACCCACGGCATCGACTTCAAATCACTCGGCGGCATCAGCCAATCGGGAGCCGCCTGCAGCGCCGGCACCTGATCCTTCATGCTGACAAGCAGCACCGCGATAATGCCCATTGTCTTCTGGGCATCGTTGCTGCCGTGTCCAAGTGAGTAAAGCGCCGAGGAGAGGAGCTGGAGCCGACGCGACCACGCGAAAACCGGGCCGGGCCGGGCCCGTATCAGTAGCCACTCGGCGACCGTTCGAAGAATGAAGCCCAGCACCAGCCCCAGCACGGGGGCGATGATGATGAACTGAAGGGTCTTGATGAGCCCTGCGGCCACCACCGCGCCGACGCCTGCCTTGGCAATCGCGGCGCCCACCAGCCCCCCGATGAGAGCGTGAGACGAGCTCGTCGGCAGGCCCAGGTACCAGGTGAGGATGTTCCAACTCACGGCGCCTACCAGGCACGCCATGATCACATACACATCCACGACTTCCTTGTGGATGATCCCCTTCCCAACTGTTGCGGCAACGCCCGTGTGGGTGAGCGCCGCGGCGGCGAAGTTAAAGAACGCGGCCCAGGCCACCGCCTGAGACGGCGTGAGGACCCGAGTCGCCACAATCGTGGCGATGGAGTTGGCGGCGTCGTGGAAGCCGTTGCTGTAATCGAAGGCCAGCGCCAGCACGACCACGAGAAGTACGAGCAGCAGTATGGGGTCCATGGAGATCGCTACGCGTATTTCAGTTGAATCGATTCAAGGACATTGCAAACGTCCTCGCATCGATCCACTGCCTTCTCGAGCCGGCCGAGCACATCATCCCACTTGACGAGCACAATCGGGTCGATCCCCGGGGTGTTGAAGATCTCGGTCAATGCCTCGCGGTAAACGGCATCACACTCGTTCTCCAGCAGGTGCACCTGCCGGCAGGCTTCGAGAATCACAGCGCGCTGATTGCCGTGTCGCAGGTTCTCCACGGCCAGGCAAACCTGCTGCACGGCCTTCTCAAGAATCTGGGTGAGAGCGTGGGCATCCTTGCGACTCTCCGTCAGGCGGTAGATCTGGACCCGGCAGGCGACAGCATCCATTTCATCCGCGACATCGTCCAGCTCAGAGATGAGATCTGCGATGTCGTCCTTGTCCAGCGGTGTGACGAACATCTCGTGCATCGAGGTGTTGACGGAGTGGGTGATCTCGTCACAAGCGTGCTCGAGATCCTTGATCCGGGACTGACGGGCGGTCGCATTGTCAAAGCGTGCGAAGAGGCCCTTCAGTTCGCCGCTCATCTCAACCAGAAGTCGGGCGTGCTGATCGAACTGGTCGAAGAGCGGCGACTTTTTCGGCAACAGTCTCATATCCCAACAGGCTCCGATAACCTCGCCCCGGGAGGGTGGGATCGGCCGACTCCGGCCGTCGCTCCCCGGACGAGGGGGTCAAAGGTCGAAACTTATCTTGTAGCCGTCCTCGGTTAGTTACTCCTTACGGTTTGCTTAAATCAGGAGGAATACCGCGACGGGCAGGGTCCCGGAGCGTGAGGCCGGCAGGTCGAGGCGAGGTCTTCTCGGCAGTCTGCGCCGACTCCAGCGCATTCACGACGTCGTGGAGGTTGCGGCAGGCGGCGAGATCCTCCGGGCTAAGCTCACGTCCCGTCTCTTCCTGAAGCGCCTCGCGAAGCTCCCCGCGATCGATCCCGCGACCGCCGAGTTGCTCGAGCGGCACACGCCAACCCACCGCATCCGGCGGCATCCCCAACCGGCGCACCACCACCCCGCGCACTCGGTCCGCAGTGGTGGCGCGACCGGCGGCGGGCGCGATCTGGCGCACCTTCTGAACCACTCCCAGACCGAAGAGCAGTACTGCTGCCGCCCCGACGGCCAATAATCGATGTCGACCCTCGGGAGAAACCAGGGGCATGGTGGCGGTTCGTTGCCTTCCGGGTACTTGCTATGTAAGACTATCGTGGTTCGCGCCGTCGACCCGCTCCCTATGTCATTTAGACTGATCCAGAATGCCCGCCGACTCCTCAGCGAGGAGCGCGGAACAATCCGAAAGCCTCAGGGTGAACTCATGAAGTTCGCTCTGGCGTTTCCCAACCACTACCGTCTGGGAATGTCCAACCTCGGATTCCAGTTGGTCTACCGTCTCCTGAACAATCGAGAGGACACGGTGTGCGAGCGGGTCTTTCTGCCGGACACCGAGGACGAAGAAGAGCATCGACGTTCGCGGACGCCCCTGTTCTCCCTGGAGACCCAGCGACCCATCGGGGAGTTTGATGTCATCGGCTTCTCGGTCTCGTTCGAACTCGATTACTTGAACGTCTTGAAAATGCTCGATCTGGCGGGGCTGCCGCTTCGAGCCGCGGACCGGGATGAGCGCTATCCGCTGGTGATGATGGGGGGCCCGGCTCCGTGGGTGAACCCCGAGTCCGTGGCGCCGTTCGTCGATGTCATCGTCATCGGCGAGGCCGAAGGGCTGACCGACTTGATGATGCCGATCATCCGGCGGCACCTCACGGAAGGCGGATGGCTGGATAAGGCGGCGCTCCTTCGGGATCTCTCCCAGCTTCAGGGCATCTACGTTCCGTCGCTTTATGAAGTGACCTACCAGGCGGACGGCGCCGTGGAAGCCATCCGTCCGCTGGACGGGGCGCCTTATCCGGTTCGCCGGTGGGTGGCTCGAGATCTTCATCGCTACGACACCAGCGCCCCGATCGTCACGCCGAACACGGAGTTCGGGGGAATGCTCCTTGCCGAGGCGGCGCGGGGGTGCGGTCAGGGCTGCCGGTTCTGCTTTGCGGGCTACGCCTACCGGCCGGTCCGCTACACGCCTCCGGAGCAGCTCGACGCGGAATTCGCTCGCCGCCAGGAATCCGACCCGCAGGGGGTACGGGTGGGATTGGTGGGGAGCTCGCTCACCGATCACAAACAATTGGTCCAGATCACATCGAGCCTGGCCTCCAAAGCCGACGGCGTTTCGCTGTCGAGTTTGCGGGCGGATAACCTGACCGAGGCCGTGGCATGCGCCATCGGCGAGGCAGGGCAGAAAACGATCACGCTGGCGCCGGAAACGGGTTCCGAGCGTCTCCGCTATGTCGCCCGCAAGCACGTCACGGATGAGGACGTGCTGGTGGCGGCCCGCCGCTGCGCCGAGAACAATGTGGAGCGGATCAAGCTCTACTTCATCATCGGACTCCCCTGCGAGATGGAGTCGGATCGGCTCGCCGTCGCGGGTCTGGCAGCGGGAGTCGTCACCGCCGGCAATTTCCGCAAGGTGGGCCTCACGCTGCATCCCTTTGTGCCGAAACCGCACACCGCCTATCAGTGGGCCGGCTCGGCGCCCGTCTCGGTGATGGAGCGGCGGCTGAAGGAGATCGGGCGGGCGGTGCGTCACGCCAGCAGCAAGATCGAGTTCACCGTCGACAGCGTGCGGGGATCGCACGTCCAGGCCGTGCTCGCCATGGCGGATCGGCGAGTCGCCGACGCCGTGGAAGCCGCGTTTCGGAACGGCGGCAACTGGAAGGCCGCCTTCAAGGAAACGGGCATCGACTCGGACTGGTACGCATGCCGCCCGAGAACTTTCGAGGAGGTGCTTCCGTGGGAACACATCCATCTTGGTGTTCGGAAGGACTACCTGTGGCGAGAGTGGCAGCGGGCGCTGGAGCTTGACGCGCAAACGCGACACATTGAGAACTGGCGCTACGGCGCTGATGGCGCCACCGCCCAGATGCCGCCGGCGGAAGAACGCACCAAGCAGCTCGAAGTATCCACCTGGCGTTAGGGAGCGCCGCGACGGACTATGAATACTCTCACCGGAATCCTGGAGCACGGGGCTCCGGATCGGCCCGCTCTCATCGTGCCCGATGGCCCCACCTGGACTTACACTGCTCTGAAGCGCGAGGTGGCGCGGATCGCCGACACGCTGGCGGGCCTGGGGGTGGAGCGCAAAGATCGAGTGGCGCTCGTGCTGCCCAACGGCGCCGAAGCGATCCTCTGCTTTCTCGGCGCGGCGGCGGTCGCCACGGCAGCGCCGCTGAACCCGGCCTACACGGAAGATGAGTTCCGCTTCTACCTCGAAGACACCGGCGCCCACGTGATGCTCGTGCCGGCGGGCGGCGCAGAGGCGGCGCGGGCAGCGCTGGGAGATCGGGGCGTTCTGGTCGAAGTCTCGGTGGTCGGCGACGGCGAAGTGCGGCTGACGTCGACTTCCATGGTCGATCCCAAACGTCGCAGTTCGGCGGCCACCCCCGAAGACGTGGCGCTCATTCTTCACACCAGCGGAACCACCAGCCGTCCCAAGCGCGTTCCGCTCACCCACGCCAATCTCTGCCGATCCCTCGACAATATCGTGGAGACCTACGCCCTCACCGCGGAGGATGTTTCACTCTGCGTGATGCCGCTGTTTCACGTGCACGGTCTCGTGGCGTCGACGCTCTCCACGTTCAATTCCGGTGGGGCCGTGGTCGCTCCGCCGCGCTTCAACCCGCTGCGCTTCTGGCCGGTGGTGGAGCGATATGGCGCGACCTGGTACTCCGCAGTGCCGACCATGCACCAGCTTCTGCTCTCGCGGCTCCGCGAGGACGAGCGACCCGCGGGCGCGGAGAATCTCCGTTTCGTCCGTTCCTGCTCTTCGGCGCTCCCGCCGGAAGTGATGCTGCAGCTCGAGCAGCGTCTGGGCGTACCCGTGCTGGAGGCCTACGGCATGACCGAGGCTTCGCACCAGATGTCGTCGAACCCGCTTCCGCCGTCGGAGCGGCGGCCCGGCACGGTCGGGTGTGGAACCGGTGTGGAAGTCGGCATCATGGATGAGGCCGGCACGCTGTTGGCGCCGAGAGAAGTCGGCGAAGTCGTCATTCGCGGTGAGAACGTTACCCACGGCTACGAAAACAATCCCGAAGCCAATGCGTCCTCTTTCACCCATGGATGGTTTCGCACGGGAGATCAGGGACGGCTCGACGACGGCTACCTCACTATCCTCGGCCGGCTGAAGGAACTGATCAACCGGGGCGGCGAGAAGATCTCTCCTCGCGAGATCGACGAGACGCTGCTCTCGCATCCCGCCGTGGCGGAGGCCGTCAGCTTCGGATCTCCGCACCCGATGTGGGGCGAGGAAGTCGCCGCCGCGGTGGTGCTCGCCGGGGAAGCCACATCCGCCGAGTTGCAGCGCTTCTGCAAGGAGCGTCTGGCCGACTTCAAGTGTCCCAGCAAGATCCACATTGTGGAGTCCATCCCGCGAACCGCCACCGGAAAGGTGCAGCGACGGCACGTGGCGGCTGCGTTCGGGGAGCGCAGGTGAAGCTGGCGGTTCTGGGCGCGGGGGCGACCGGCGGCTATGTCGCCGCGCTCCTGGCCCGCTCCGGAGCCGACGTCACGGTGCTTGCGCGGGGCAAGACCCTGGACCTCATCCAGACCGACGGCATCGAGGTTTGGGACGCCGACGGCGTGTGGCGCGCACGACCCGCGGCAACGGACGATTGGTCGGTACTCGGCGGCGTCGAGACGGTGCTCCTGACGGTGAAAGCCAACGCGATCTCCGAGCTGGCGCCCCGGCTCGGCGCCGCCCTCGGGCCGCGGACCTCGGTGGTTACCGCACAGAACGGCATTCCCTGGTGGTACTTTCAAGGAGTTGATGGCCCGCTGGCGGGGACCCGCTTGAAGGCACTGGACCCGTCCGGCGAAATCGCGTGCGCATTGCCGCTGGAGCGGATCATCGGCTGCGTGGTGTGGCCCGCCACACGCCGCCTGGCGCCGAACGTGGTGGAGCACATCGAGGGCCATCGGTTCACCCTGGGGGAACCGACGGGCGAGAAGAGTGAACGCTGCACCGCACTCGCATCGGTTCTCAACACCGCTTCCCTCAAGTGTCGTGTGAACCGCCGCATTCGTCAGGAAATCTGGACCAAGCTGCTGGGCAACCTGGTGATGAACCCGCTCTCCGCCCTGACGCGGGCGACCCTGCGCACGATCGGGACCGACCCACTGACGCGTTCACTGGCGGCGGCCATGATGGGGGAGGCGGCTTCGATCGCTGCGGCCCTGGGCGCGGCTCCCGAGGTGACCATCGAGCAGCGGTTGGATGGCGCCGTGGCGGTGGGCGAACACAAGTCGTCCATGCTCCAGGACCTGGAAGCCGGTCTGCCGATGGAGGTGGACGCGATGCTGGGCAGCGTCATCGAGATTGCCGATCTGCTCGGAATTCCCACACCGCACCTCCGCTCCGTTTACGCATGCGTATCCCTCTTGAATCGGGAGAACTGCCGCGGATGAACGCCGCCGCCCACCCCTCACTCGCAGCCGCCTGGACCGAGACTCGAGGGCTTCGCTTCCTCGTGCCCTCATCCGACCTGGACGGCGCCGCAAGCATCCTCTTCACCACACGCACAGGTGGCCACAGCCGGGATGACTATGAATCGCTTAACCTGGCGTTCCACGTGAACGATGTCCCCGAGCGGGTGCAGATGAATCGCCGCGCCCTCACCAACGCCCTGGGGCGCCGCCAGCAACTCCCCGTGGTGGCGGAGCAGGTGCACGGCGCGCACGCGGCGCGGGTGGGGCCGCTCCACGCCGGAACGCGGTGGGAGCAGCCCGAGAGGGCGCTCTCCGCAACGGATGCGCTGGTCACCAGCGCGCCTCTGCTGCCGCTGACCATCCTGGTGGCAGACTGCGCCCCCGTGGCGCTGGTCGATCCCGTGAGGCGCGTGGCGGGAGCCATCCATGCCGGGTGGCGTGGCCTGACCGCCGGAGTGGTGGAACGCACCTGGGAGCTGATGGAAGCTACGTGGGGGTGCAGTCCAGACGATGTGCTGGCCTGGATCGGGCCGAGCATCGGACCCTGCTGCTATGAGGTTGGGCCCGATGTGGCGCGGGAGTTCCCCTCGCGTTTTCTCACCGCGGGGGTGGGAGACCGAAGCATGCTGGATCTCTCAGGCGCCGTCGTGGATCGGCTGATTGGGCTCGGCCTCTCTCAGAGTTCGGTTTCTCGGGCGGACCAGTGTACCTGCTGCCTCTCGGAGCACTACTTCAGCTACCGTCGGGCCCGGCGGGAAGGACGGCTAGAGACCGGTCGGCAGGCGATGTTGATCTGGCTGAATTCCAATCGATGAGCCGAAGAAGCAAGCGGCCCGCCGCCGCCACTGTCGATGCCGCGGCGCCGGCGGCGAGTTCCGGACCGGGCCGGACCCAGAGCGTCTTGCCGCTTGCGATGGTTGCGCTCGCCCTGCTTCTGCTCGGCGCGGGCGGGTTTCAGCTTGCCCGCGAGTCCGAAGATCCGGCGCCGCAGAACGCGATCCCAGGCGTCAAACCACCCAGCGCCGTCGGCCTGCCGGACTACCCGGGCGCACTGGGCTTCAGTTCCACCGAGGTGGGGACGGATGTCTTGATGACCACGTTTCGCGTGCCGAAAACGCCGGCACGGAACATCGCCGCCTTCTATTTGAAGAAGCTGGAAACGCTTGGATATCGCCTTCAGTGGCGGCGGGCCCCCATTTCGCTGGAGCATGGGCCCAAACTCAAAGGCGACTATCTTCGGTGGCGAAACGCCGCTCAAGCTCGGCAGGTCACCCTGCAGGCCATCGACCCTCCCACGGGGAAGGGCGATACCCAGGTGACCCTCACGTGGGGGCCGACTACGGAATGACCATCGTGCCGATCCCGTGATCGGTGAACAGTTCCGTGAGAATGCTGTGCGGAGCGCGGCCATCGAGAATGTGCGCCCGAGGCACGCCGCCCTCGATCGCCTTGAGACATGACTCCACCTTTGGAATCATCCCTCGATCCACACTGCCGTTCGCGATCAACGCCCGTGCCTCAGCAGCGGTCAATTCCGAGATGAGGGAGTTCGGATCCTTGACATCGCGCAGAATCCCTCGGACATCCGTGAGGAGTAGAAGCTTCTCCGCCTTGAGTTCAGCGGCAAGAAACCCCGCGACGTGGTCGGCGTTTACGTTGTAGGTCTCGCCGCCGCGTCCCACCGCAATGCTGCAGATCACCGGCACGTAGCCTCCGCCGACGAGCGTTTCGATGATGTGCGGGTTGATCTCGTCCACGTCGCCCACGAAGCCCAGATCGGCGCCGTCGACCTCCATGCGTCGGGCGACCAGCAGATTGCCGTCTTTCCCCGAGAGCCCCACGGCGCGCCCGCCGTGGCGGTGAATCAGGGTCACGATCCCCTTGTTGGTGGGACCCGCCAGGACCATCTCGGCAATTCTGACGGTCTCTTCATCGGTCACTCTGAGGCCGCGAACGAAGACCGGCTCTTTACCGACCTTCTTCATGGCCTCGGAGACTTCCGGCCCACCGCCGTGTACCAGAATCGGGCTGAGACCGACGGTCTGCATCAGGACGATGTCTTGCATCACCTGATCCCGGAGCCCGGGTTCAGTCATGGCGGCGCCGCCATACTTCACCACCACGGTGCGACCGTGGTACTTCCGGAAGTAGGGCAGCGCCTCCACCAGGATTCGTGCGCGCTCCGAGTCGGTCACCGTCAGTTCGCCTTTCATGGATACCGGCTGATGCCCTTGCCCACCTACGTCGTGTATTCCGCGTTGATGCGGACGTAGTCATAGCTGAGATCGCACGTCCAGACGGATGCACTGCGGGATCCCTTGCCGAGATTTACCTCCAGCAGGAGCTTGGGCACCTTCATGGCGGCGCTGGCGGCGGCCACGTCAAACGCCACCGGAGTCCCGTCACGGACGAGTTGAACCCCGCTGACCCAGAGCGACACCTTATTTGGATCGACCTGCGCTCCCGAATAGCCAACCGCGCAGAGGATGCGGCCCCAGTTGGGATCGTTCCCGAAGAGCGCCGTCTTCACGAGCGGAGAATTCGCAACCGTTCGCGCAGCCTTTCGAGCATCGCTCACGGTGCGGGCGCCGCGGATGCGCACTTCCACCAGCTTGGTGGCGCCCTCGCCATCTCGCGCCAATTCCCGCGAGAGTCGCCGGCAAACCTGGTTAAGGCCCAGCTTGAAGGCCCGGAACTCATCGGTGCCGTGGAGGATTTTCACCCCACTGGCGCCGTTAGCCAGAACCACCAGCGTATCGTTCGTGCTCGTGTCGCCGTCGACCGTGACACAGTTAAACGTCTGATCCGCCACCCGGCCCAGGAGAGTCTGCAGCAACTTCGGGTCTATATCCGCATCCGTGGTGAGAAAGGCCAGCATGGTCGCCATGTTGGGAGCGATCATCCCGCTGCCCTTGCAGATGCCGCCGATCGAGAACTGTCCGCTCGGAAGATCCGCATGCACCGCGCACTCTTTGGGGCGGGTATCGGTGGTCATAATCGCGCGCGCCGCACGATTGCTGCCGGTCGGACTTAGGACGCCCGCCGCGTCGCGCACGCCCGCCTCTACCTTCGCCAGGGGCAGGGGGCGACCGATGATGCCGGTGGAGCAAACCACGATCTGCTCCGGCGGGATCTGATCACCCTCTGCTGAGAGAACCTCCGCCGTAAAGCGCGCCATCTCTCGCGCATCAGCGAGACCCTGTTCGCCGGTACACGCATTGGCGTTTCCGGCGTTGACAACGATGGCCCTCGCTACTCCCCCACGAACATGCTCACGAGACACCTGGACCGGCGCCGCACAAATCCGGTTGGTGGTGAATACCGCCGCGACCGCCGCCGGGCGATCCGACGCGATCAGAGTGACATCCAGATGCCCCGACGGTTTGATGCCGACAGCCACTCCGGCTGCCCGAAAGCCCTGCGCCGCGCAGACAGAGCCGGTGGTGAGTTTTACCCTTGACACGAACGATCCCCTCGAGTATCTACGGGCCGAAGGCCCCATGCCGCAAACCAGCAGTCTGGTCCAATCCGCAAGCAAGATTCATGTTCTGAATCGCTGAGCCTGCGGCGCCCTTCACCAGGTTGTCGATAGCCGATATGGCGGTCACCCGGCGAGTACGGGGATCCACCCGCACCGCCACATGACACGCGTTTGAACCATTGACGTATCGAAGCTCGGGGAGACCGCGATCCAACACGTGGACAAAGGGAGCTTCGGCGTAGTACCGGCCGTAGAGGTCGTGCAGCAGTTCTGCCGAGACGTCTCCAACGAGGTCCGCGTACGCGGTGGCCATCAGTCCACGATTCACCGGCAGCAGGTGGGGCGTGAAGCTCATCACCACCTCTCCGCTCCCAGCGAGCCGGCTCAGCTCCTGTTCCATCTCCGCGATGTGCCGGTGACCGGTGACGCCATAGGCGCGGAAGTTGTCCGTGATCGCCGGAAAGGAGAAGGCTGGATCCAGACTGGATCTCCCGCCGGCGCCCGACACGCCGCTCTTGGCGTCGATAACGAGAGAGTCGGCGCGAACCCAACCTTTGGCGAAGAGGGGCGCCGTTGCGAGCAGCGAGGCTGTGGGGTAACATCCGGGATTCGCAATCAGGGAGGCCCCCTTCACGCGATCCGCCCCGAGCTCGGGCATCCCGTACGCGGCCACTTCGAGCAAGTCGGGCGCCAGGTGAGGCCTGCCGTACCAGCGCTCGTAGTTCTGAGGATCTCGAACCCGGAAGTCGCCGGAGAGATCCACGACTTTCTTGCCTGCCTCCAGGAGAGGCCGAACCCGCTGCATCGCCTCCCCATCCGGGAGCGCGAAGAAGAAAGCGTCCGCGCTGTCCATCGCCGCGGCCGAGTCGAATGCCGAGAACTTGAGAGACGTCACGCCGCGCAATCCGGGGAAGCCGTCGGCCACCGGCTGACCCGCCTGGCTCTCCGAGGTGACGTAACCCACTTCGAACGCCGGATGAGCCAACCCGAGGCGCAGCAGTTCACCGCCGGTAAATCCGCGCGCGCCAATAATTCCTATTCGCAACATGGTGATCCTCCTCAGGGGAGCCGTGGCCCCCTTGACATTACAACCGGCGGGCCGCCGTGAGGTTCTCACCATAGAGGCGAGTGGAAAGGTGATCAACTCCGACCTTTCCACGAGAACGTGAAGCGTGGATGAAATAACCGTCACCCAGATAAATCCCGGTGTGATCGTGAGTTTGCTTCACCGAAAAGTAGAGTCGATCTCCGGGCTGAAGCTCACTGAGGGGAATACTGCGGCCCACCAGCGCCTGCTCGGAAGCCCGACGAGGCAGCTTCACGCCGACCGCCTGAAAACAATTCTTAACCAGCCCGGAACAGTCGATGCCGCGATCGGTATTGCCGCCATAGACATAGGGGGTGTTCTCGTACTGGAAGGCGGTCTGGATGACTGCTCGAACTACCGGTCCACTGGCGGCCATACCGGGGCGAGGCATGTTCCCCGAACCGCCCGGCTGCGCCGGGGCCGCTCCCAACGCGGGGGGCCGAACCGGGCGAACCGCCTTCACTTCGTACGGAAGCAGCTCCACATGCGTCTGGGGCGCATAGGCCTGGCTGCCGTCCCCCATTAACACCGAGTACCAACCCTGCGACTGTCCGAGAACTGCGATCCGGGCGCTCCGCTTGATTCGACCGACCCACTGAGCTCTGGGGTCCGGAAGGCGGTAAACATCCGTATCTGCCAGCACCTGCCCTAAACGACCCGTGACCGGAACAGGAGGTTCGTGGGGTGTAGAGACTACAGGAGGGGAGGGCACACCCTGATCGCCGGGATTGACCGGGGGAAGCACCGGAGTGCCGGTCCCTCGCCGCTTCACCCCTGCCTGAACGGGAGCTTGGAGCGGGCCCCCGACGCGCGCAGAAGGAACCCCTCGTTCGGCCCCGCCGTGCGAGACCTGAGCGAGGACAGGCACGACCCAGAGGGTCGGCGCGACTACGACAACAGACACAAGGAATCTGCTCAGCTTCACAGCACCGTTACCCGGCTCGAAAACGAATAGACAAGCAGGGGGTTGGCCAGACACGACCAATCCCCCTTCGTTTCGAGAGCGCTCCGTCAAATGGTCCTGACTGGAAGGCGCTCTCCAAACGACAGCGCCCCCGCCACAAACATCTTAGCGCTTGCTGAACTGGAATCCGCGACGGGCGCGCTTGCGTCCGTACTTCTTGCGCTCCTTCACGCGGGGGTCGCGGGTAAGGAACCCACCCCGGCGGAGCGGCGGACGAAAGTCGGGCGCCAACTCGACGAGCGCCTTTGAAATCCCGTGGCGAAGCGCGCCGGCTTGACCGGCGATTCCACCACCCAGGACCTTAGCCTTGATGTCGAACTGACCTTCGGTCTCGGTCAACTGCAGCGGCTGGAGAACCAGCAACTCCAGCGAGCGACGATGAACATAGTCAGGCAGGTCACGACCATTGATGGTGATGCTTCCCGAACCGTTCGGGAAGAGCCAGACTTTGGCGGTCGCATTCTTGCGATGCCCGGTTGCGTAATAGCTTTCCGACAACCCTTATGCCTCCGACGTACTGCCGACAAAATCGTGCGCGCG
>SXGS01201293.1_pt1 | contig 16014 bp, 10 predicted proteins | sample 3174681 | NCBI WGS metagenome assembly SXGS01 (sample SAMN11356861, study PRJNA531348) | freshwater metagenome | isolation source: freshwater sample F1-80 | place: China: Fuxian Lake, Yuxi | collected 2017-12-25 | reverse complement strand
CGATGGTCAGGGGCGGACGGTCGACTTCTCGAACACGCTCATAATCCTGACTTCCAACCTGGGCAGCCAGTATCTGGCGGCGGTCGAGGACGGGCAGAGCGTCGAGAGCGTCGAGCCGCAGGTGATGGAAATTGTGCGCGGTCACTTCCGCCCCGAATTCCTCAACCGGCTGGACGAGATCATCCTGTTCCACCGACTGGGCCAGAGCCATATGGGCCCGATCGTCGACATCCAGGTCGGCCGCGTCGCCAAGCTGCTGGCCGATCGCAAGATCAGCCTGCACCTGACCGACGCCGCGCGCGAATGGCTGGGCCGGGTAGGCTACGACCCGGTCTACGGCGCAAGGCCCCTGCGCCGCGCGGTCCAGCGCCACCTACAGGACCCGCTGGCCGAGGAAATCCTGCGCGGGCATGTGAAGGACGGCGCGACCGTCACCGTCGACGAAGGCGACGGCAAATTGGCGCTGTCGGTGGCGTAAACCCGACGAAAAAGGGGGCGGCCCGCAAAGGACCGCCCCCGAAGTTGGAGTCCGTAAGGACCCCTGGGGTTAGAAGTCGAAGCCCAGCTGCAACCGGATCGAGCGTGGTGCTTGATAGTTGGAAGGATAACGGTAATCGCCGCGCGGATTACCATTATTCTGCGTGCCGCTTTCCTGAAAATCGATCCGCGACTTTTCGGCGAACAGGTTGAACACGTCGACGCGCACCGTCGCTTTGTACAGCTCCGCAGGCAGGGTGAACGCCATGGTCAGGTTGGTCTGGGTCAGCCAATCGCCAGCAAACACCGAGCCGCGCGGGGTCAGACGCAGATTGCTCTGCGACGGCGTCCCCGAACCAGCCGCCGGATCGGTCACGATCTGGCCGTTCACCACGTTGCAGAAGAAGCCCGCCGCACCATAAGCGCCGGCGAACCGGTCGATACGGCTCGGCACGCGACCAATACAACCATAATGGCGGGGCGACTGAGCAATGACATTGGCGCCCAGCGTGAACCAGTCGGCGATCTTGTAGGAGCCAAAGACCTTCAGGTTGTGCCGAATATCCGTCGGCAGATAGCCATAGGTCCCCAGAGTCAAACCGGGCTGGTCGAAGGCGGTCGTCAGGCCGGAATCGCTCTGGCCGTTATCCGAACGGATGCCGCCCTCGATATTACCGATGTTCTTGGCATAGGTATAGTTGGCGTTCAGGCTCCACACCCCGTCGAACTCACGCTCAACAGCCAGCGTTACCGCCTTATATTCGCTCTTGGCCTTCGGATACCCCAGCTGTGCTGCTGTAAAGTCGACGGTACGCAAGCTGGTTTCGCCGTTGACCGGATCGGAAAGCGTGATCCGCCCCGCCGCGCCGGGATTGACCAGCACATATTGATGGAAGCCGGTCCAGATCGATCCGCATCCCGCGATATTCTGTTGCTGGCAATAATTCAGGACGGCGGCATCGATCGCCACGTCCTCGAGCGACTCGTTCAGCTTGCGATACGTGCCGAACGCGCTGACCTTCCACCGATCGCCGAGGCGTTGCTCATATCCCAGGATGAATTCGTCACGCGATTGGGGCTTCAAATTCTGCGACACCGTCGCCGCCGTCGGCGTGGGATTGCCGTCCGAGATCAACTCGCAATTGCGGACTTGCGTGTCGGGACAAGGCTGCGCCGTGGCGAAGTTGAGCGGAGCGCCAAGCACCGGCACGTTGTTAGCGCCAACGCCCGCCACACGGAAATACCGCGTATAGTCGAGTTCCGCACCGGCCAGGCGGATGTTCGTATTGGTCGGTACCGGAAGATAATAACGACCATAGAAGCCGAATATCTTCGTGCGTCGATCACCGACCGGATCGAAGGAGAAGTTCAGCCGCGGAGCCCATTGGTTGCCGGACTTGTAATAGGTCTCGTTGGCGACATTGTTGTTGCTGAAACGGTCGTTGCGGACGCCCAGATTGAAGTTCAGCCGATCCTGGAAGAGACTCCAGCTGTCCTGAAGATAAAAGGCTTCGTTCAGCGTGTTGAACGTACCACCGTTCACGAAGGTACGACCCGACACATACAGGGTATTGGGCGGCGCGTAATCCGTACCGCTGGCACCGGAAAATTGATAATTCCAGGCCACATTGCCGGTGTAACGCGTGACAGCGACGCTGGTCAGTTCTTCACGGTCATAGCCGCCACGGAAATGATGGCTGCCCAAGACATTGACGAAAATGTCGGCATCCGCGCGATAGAAGGTGCGGGTATCCGAGTTTTCATTGATGACATTCGCGGGATTGCCGATCAGCGCCGGGGTGAACTGGCCGCTCGAGTCCGATACCGAAGGCAGAACGGTGTTGGACGGCGTCACGATGTCGCGATTCTTGTTGCGGCCATAGGCGGCCGAGAGGGTGAACCACTTGGTGAACTGCCCGGTGTACCGAGCGACATAATTCTCCCCGCCGGACAGAATGACCGATGTCGCGCGATACGGCCCCGTAAAGGCACCGGCCGGATCGGTACGGCTGTCATAAGTGCCACCATTGGCATCGACGACCGCGAAATTGTCGTCGTAGCGCGTCTGCTTGGTGTTGAAGTAGGTGAATTCCAGACGCTGACCATCAACGATCACTGCATCGATCTTGCCGCCAAAGAATGGCGAACTCGTCCGCGTCGTCGTCCGGACGTTGCCCGTGCTGAACGGCACGATCGTCTGGGTGCCGGTCTGGACGCCGCTCTGGTTGAAGACCGGAATGACGGTGTTGGGATTGCTATTGAGATAGGTATCCCCGGTCCGCGTATCATTGGATTGATAGAGGCCGTAGAAGAACAGGTGATCCTTGATGATCGGTCCCGACAGATAGATATTGGTCTGCTTGGAGTCGCGATAATCCGTACGGTTAAAGTCGTAGAGGGTGTTCGGACGGGTTTCGCGCAGGGCATTCGGCTCGTAGTTGAATAGCAATCCGCCATGGAAATCGTTGCCGCCCGACTTGGTCGTAGCGTTCACGAACGCACCCGAAAAGCGACCGAATTCCGCCGAGATCGCGCCGACCTTGGTTTCGATGGTGTCGTAGAATTCGAATGGAACGGTGACCGATCCCAGCCCCTTGCGGAGTTCGGTGATGTTCAGCCCGTTGATGAAGAAGACATTCTCCGAAACCGAGGAACCTGCAACCGCCGGCAGATTGCCGAACGCCGTGTCACCGGCAGCCGTACCGGGGGCGAGCAGGACGACGGACGTGAGATCCCGCTGAACCGGAACGCGGGTCGCCAGCTCGCCGATCGGAATCACGGCGCCGACCGTATTGCGGTCGAAGTCGGACACGCGGATACGTCCAGCCGTCACGACGACGTCGCCCGTCGCCTCGCCAGCAGGCGAAAGCGCGAACTCGTTCGCGGCATTGCCCTGTCTCAGAACGACGGCCTTGTCCGTGAAACTTTCATAGCCGTCAGCGCTGATCGTGAAGGTATAGCTGCCCTGCGGCAGCGCCGAGACACGGTAGCTGCCGTCGCCATCGGTTGTGACCGTACGTGAAAAGCCCTGCGCGTTCGACGTTACCGTGACCGATGCTCCGACGATCGCCTTGCCGTCGGTACCCTGGACTTTGCCTGTCGCGTTGACCTGGGTAAAGTCCTGCGCCGCTGCCGGAGCGCCCAGCATGATCGCGCCACCGCCTACGCCCAAAGCCGCCAATGCCGGCAGGGCCGTTCCCGCACGCAATACGGCCCGCATGAAAAATCCGCGATTCATCACGTCAACAATCCCCCTCTAACGACCGTTGTTCACAGTCCGTTCACCACCGCGTCGGTCGATGACAAATCTATGTCAGAGAGGTGACGGCGCTCCGCCAAGCAAAAAACGATATAGTATCCAATTTTCAAAAGGCTTGATGCATTGCTGCAACATAAATAGTCTATTTTGATTGATGATGTCGCACAAGCGAGCATAAGAATTGCAAAATTGCCGAAATTTTGAACACTAGCGCAATAGTAATATATATCAATAACACACGGTGGTGCATGTACTCTGATGGGGATGCGCGCCGCTCGAGCGAATCAACAAAAAGGGCGGCTCCCGCAGGAACCGCCCCCAGTGGGGTTCGCCGAGGCGAACCGGGGTTAGAAGTTGAACTTGGCGCCCGCGCGGACCTGGCGGCCGAAGATGCCGTCGCCGCCCTGCACCGCGTTGTAGAGATACGCGCCGTAGGTGACCGGATCGATCGGAGGCAGGCGGTTGAAGACGTTGAGCACGTTCACATAGAAGGTGAACTTGTCGTTGACCTTGAACGACGCGTTCGCATCGGCGGTGATGTAGCTCTTCACGCGGCACCCGAAATAGGCCGGGGCCTGGCCGCAATCCTTGTACGCATCGCCCTGGTCCATGGCCGACAGGTCATAGCCCGAGGTGTAGTTGACCGTCCCCGTCAGCGCGAAGTCGCCGAAGTCGAAGGTGTTGACCCAGTTGCCCTTCCACTCGAACGTGCCCGAACCGGCGGTCAGGTTGAAGTTGCCCAGCGTGTCGACATAGGTCTGGCGCACGCCGTCGACCGTGGTGCTCAGCTCCAGGATCAGGCTGGCGTTCAGATTGGTGGTCCAGCGGAACGTGCCGAAGTCGTAAAAGCCGTTGATGCCGAAATCGATACCCTCGGACTTGATCGTCTGGGCATTGATCAGCTGCGAACGGACGAAGGCGATTTTCGGCGTGGCGGTCGGGTTGTTGACGTCGACCGCATCCGGGATGACCGTGAAGCCGTCGGGGATCGCGGTGCCGGCATAATAAGCGGCGATCGCGGGCGACAGGTCGGGCGTGGTGATCGCCCCGGTCTTGCGGATGTTGTAATAGTCGACCGTGAACGACAGGCCGCGCACCGGATCGACCTTGATGCCGGCGGTGAAGCTGCGCGACTTTTCGGGGTCCAGATTCTGCGACGCCAGCGTCGTCTGACCGATCGAATAATTGGCGATATAGCCCGCGCAGTTGGTCGGCGTCTTCTGCGTACAGATCTGCCCGGCGCCCGGGTTGATGCTGTACTGGCGCAGGAACGAGTCCGGAATGCTGCTCAGCGACTGGGTCACATACCCCGTGGTCGGCAGGGCGTTGGCCTCGCCGAACGACGGGATGCGGAAGCCCCGTGAGTAGGTGCCGCGCAGCGTCAGCTGGCGGATCGGCTTGAAGATCGCGCCGAACTTGGGCGAGAAGGCGCTCTGGCCGCTCGAATAATGGTCATAGCGGCCCGAGGCGTTCAGCGTCAGCTGGTCGAGGACCGGCGCATTGACCTCGTAGAAGCCCGACGAGACGGTGCGGTTGCCCTGGGTGCCGAACGCGTTCAGGCGGAAATAGCGCTGGGTCGGGCCATTCTCGTCCGAGTTGGCGCTGGGCGCGTCGATCGCCTCATAGAAGATCGATCCGCCGACCGCGACGCGCAGATCGCCACCCGGCAGCGCCATGATCGCCTTGCCCAGCGTGAACTGCGCCTGGAGCAGGTCCGAGCTGTCGTTGGTGATGTTGGTCGGCGTCAGATAGTTGAGCGTCGCCTGGCTGTTGAGGCCCGGATTGAGGAAGTTGTAGCTGCCGTCCTTGATTACATCGAGCAGGTGCTGGATGTAGACATAGCCGTCCTGCTGCAGACGCAGGTCGGTGTGCATCGCGGTCGCGTCGAAGCGGTAGTCGACATCGTCGAAGATCGTGCCGTTGATCCCGAAGGCGGCGCGATAGACGCGGCTGCGGGTCTTGGTCGATTCGAAGCTGTTCGGCAGCTGGCCGACCAGACGCGCGACCTGTCCTGCGGCGGCGAACGGGTTGTTCGGGTTCAGCGTCCCGTTGGTCGCATTGCACGCGCCGACGGTCGCGCGCGGGCAGATATAGACCGGCAGCGCCAGGATCGCCGAATTGGGATCGATCGCCGAGGTCGGGTTCTGCGACGTCGAATATTGCGGGAACAGGATGCCGGCGGGCGCATTGGCGCGGATCACCGTGGGGGTGCCGGTATAGCTGGTCGTCGCCTGCTGGAAATTGACCTGCAGATAGGCTTCCGACGTGTCACCGATCTTGGCGGTGAAGCGCGCCGAACCGCCGACACGCTCGATGTCGGGCGTGATGTTGCCGTACAGACGCTGGGCGTCGACCTGGCAGACGGTGCCGGGGGCGGTCGCATTGGCGGGCAGTGCCAGCTCGGCCGCCGTCGGGTTGTACGGATTGCCGGTAAGGCAGCCCGCCGCCGGGTTCAGCAGCTGATAGCGGCCCAGCGCGGTCGTGTTGGTCGCATCGGCGGGGCGAACATAGAAGTTCGGCGTATTGATCGCGAAGCCATTGGTATACTGACCGTTCAGGTCCAGGCCGTTGGCGATGTTGTTGGGTCCGCAGATCGTGTCGCCGGTGCGGTTGGAGCAGATGCCGCGCTCGTCGCTCGAATTGAACGGCCCGGGCAGCTGGCGCGCGCGCACGCCCTCCGAGCGATAATAGAAGCCGCTGATATAGGCGTTATAGCCCTGCTCATCGAGGTCGCCGGTGCCGGCGGTCAGCGACAGGCGCTGATTGGCGTTATAGCCGCGCTCGGAAATGCCGGCCTCGGCGCGGCCCATGACGCCTTTCACCGAGCGCTTGGTGATAATGTTGACCACGCCCGCGATCGCGTCCGCGCCATAGCTCGACGAGGCGCCGTCGCGCAGCACTTCGACACGGTCGACGATGTCGTCGGGAATCGTGTTCAGATCGACGAAGTTGCGCGTACCGTCATCCGACAGCGGATAGTAGGCGGCGCGCAGACCGTCGAACAGCACCAGGGTCGAGTTGGTCGACAGGCCGCGCAGCGACACCGACGACGCACCCGACGCGAACGCGCCATTGGCGGTGAACGAGTTGGTCAGCGCCGGGCCGTTGTTCGACGCCAGAGCCTGGATACCCGCCTGCACCGTGTTGATGCCGCGCGCGTCGAGATTCTCGGCGGTGATGGTCGAGACCGGCGATACGCCGGCATCCGCGCCGCGAATGATCGATCCGGTGACGACGATATCGCCGCCGGTGCCCGCATCCGCCTGCTCGGCGCCCTGTGCGACCTGGGCATTGTCCTCGGCATTCTGGTTCGCCGCCGGCACGCTCTGCGCGACGGCGGGCACCGCCAGCAGCACCGACAATGGCGCGACGGTCGCCAGCAAGCCCCGCTTGCGCTGACCGATCCACGAATTGGTCATCATCATTACCCCTTTTCGTCACCCGACGCCCGTTTTCGGTGCGTCGACATCTCGGCCCCATCGAACGACTTTTCCGTTCGGTAACCGAATGTTGCTTGCTTGCGGGGATGTCGACGCGTTGTAAAGATGGGAAAATGTCTCGGAGGGGCGACCTGTTGCGTCGCACATGATGGGGCACCTTCCCTTTCTCACTCCTTTGCTATCGATTGCAAAACATTGCTGTCAGGTAACAGCTGATACAAATTGCGACAATATTTATGCCTTATGGCAGCGCGCAGGAGGCGCACATCTAGCGCCGAACCAATGGGATGGAATCACGGTAAAGGCGCGTGACTGTTGATCACGCGGAGGGGCGCGCTCGAAAAGCTTCGCTTGCAATGTCGATCAGATGACACGCCCACGAGGCCGGCCCGTGGCGAGCAATATGGACCTTACGTCATGCCGTTGAGCGGACGGCGCTATTCGGCGATGGCCGCCAGTGCGCCACCGCCTTCGATCCGACCAAGAGCGACGAACAGATCGCGCAACATCGCCTGTTCTTCCTGCGTCAAATGGGGGTTCCAGACGTCCAGTATCAGCACGGCCCGTAGCTGCGCGCTGTCATTCCAGGCTTCATGTTCGATCGTGTCGTCGAACGCGAAGGCTTCGCCTTCGGTCCAGACGCGAGTTTCGCCACCGACCCGGAAGCCGCATCCCTGCGGGACGATCAACGGTAAATGGACGATCGCCCGGATGTTGCTGACCCCGGTATGTGCAGGCAGTCGCGTGCCCGGCTTCAGAACGGAGAAGAAGGCCGTCGGCCCCTTACCGGGTATCTCAGCAAGTGGCATCTGACCCAGCACCGCCATCGTCCCGGGACAAGCCGCTGCCATCTCCTCGTCGCGCACGCCGTAGCGCCACAGATAACGGGCGCTCCATGCCTCGGAATGATCGAGCGCGGTCCATTTATTTTCAGGGGTCCCGGCCTCCATCGCAACATAAGGCGCAAAGCCGCTGTCGGGCCGCGCGAGCAGCGCTTCCAACTCTGCACGAATGAGAGGCGTGGCGGCCTCCAATTCGGCAAACCAGGGAAAGAGCGCCCGGTCGAAAAACTCGTCGGCGGGCAGGAAGGGAAAATGAACGCCGTGACAGATGTTGTGATAGATGCTGCGCCGCCCAAGCAGTGCATCGACGCAGCGATCGAAGCGACGACGTCGGTTGGGTGGCACATCGCCCCATTGTGGCATCAGTGCAGCGTCTAGTCGGTCGCTCACCACCTGCGCGCGCGCGGCCACGCGCGCCTGAGCATGGGTGAGCAACTGGTCCAGCCCCGCCGAGCGTTCCGGTAGCGATTGCAAAACCGTCGCCACGCCGTGCCAGCGGAACTGAGCCTGCGAGTCCTCCCCCGCCCGCTCATGCCATTCCGCCATACGGACATTCGCCATGACGTGCCGCTGATCCCGGTGGAGCACCTGCCGCAATGCTTCCTGCTCTCCGGCCGTATCGCCCGCGTCGCGGTGTGCGGTCGCTAGGTTCATCCATAGCGGGGGGGCGTCGGCATCGCCGCGAATGGCGCGTGCGAACCAGATCGCGGCCTCTGCCGGATCATTCGCGAGCAGGTTCATTCCCATGGCGTTGCACAGGATCGGATGATCCGGATCGTACCCCAGGGCCTGTTCGAGCAAACGCCGTGACGCAGGCCCATTGCCCGCAGCCTGGGCCTGTTGAAGCAACGACATGGCGGGCGCGGAAAGCGACTGGGTCATGACACTGGTTATGCGTGGTGAAACGGGATGGTTTCAAGGGTGTCGCACGCTCCACCACCGATCGGCCTCTCGTTCCGCCGCGACACCCCAGGCCGATGGGGCAGGTCGTCAGGTGGCGATCGCACCGAGCAGACCGATGCCGTGGATTGCCAAGGCATAGAATAAGGCCGTTCGCCGCAAGTCGGGCCGGAAACCCCGAGCCAAAAAGAACCAGACCCCCAGCGCCGGGATGGTCAGCATGATCAGAAGCAGGAACGCCGGCATGCGGCGCCCATCTGTCGCCCCATCATTGGCGGCCATGGCTCCCCCGGCGGGCACGAAATGCGCCATGATCCTCCTTCCATGAAAAAGGGCGGCCCAAGCCGGACCGCCCTTTCCCTTAGCGACGTCAGTCGCGAACGTCCGATCAGAAGTGGACGCGCGCACCCACGCGGAAGCCACGGCCCACCGCGTCATAGGTCGACGGATAGGTGTTGCCGCTGTTGTACGAGGTCGAACCGGCGTTCGAGCCGACAATCGGCGGCTGCTTGTCGAGCAGGTTGGTGACCAGGATCGTGAACTCGAAATTCTCGGCAGCGCGGATGCGCGTGCCCAGGTCGAGGTAGTTATAGGCCTTGATCCGGTTGAAGTTCCAGTTCTGGCCCGCGATCGGGGTGTTACCCGTGATCGCACCCGAGAAGAGCGGGGTCAGGCCCGGCTCATAGCGGACGGTGTCGATATGGCGCCACAGCAGCGACAGGTCGACATCACCGAAGGTCAGCGTGGTGCGCTGGTTCCAGGCGAACTTCGGCTGGATGGTCAGGCAGTTGGCGCTGTAATAGCCGACGCATTCGCGAACGACCGAGCTCGGCGAGGCCTGGAAGGTGTTGCTGTTCGTCCAGGTACCCTGGAAGTTCAGGTTCAGCTTCGCAAAGCCCAGATCGCGGCGATAGTCGACGCCAAGATCGATACCGTCGGTTGCGATACGGCCCAGGTTGGTCAGCGGCTGCGGCAGGCCCCCCACCGTCGCCGACGAACCGCTCAGACGGCCTGTGGTAGCCGAACGACGGATGCTGGTGCAGGCCGTCGAGGTGGCCGAGGCCGCCGTGACGTTACCGAAGCACGCCGCCAGAATGTCTGCCGGGGTAGCAGCGGTGATCGCCTGGTTGATCTTGATGTTGAAGTAATCGACGCTGATCGTCAGCCCTTCGACCAACGTACGCGGGGTCAGGATCGCGCCGACGGTGAAAGTGTCGGCGACTTCCGGACGAATGTTCGGGTTGCCGCCGCCGGTCGCGTTGGGCTGGCCCGACGCCGGGCTTTGGATCGTACCGATCACCGCCGCCGGAGCACCCTGCGCCAAGCAGATTGCGCGGAGGTTCGCATTGGCGGTTGGCGCGGTGCCCGCGCACGGATCTACCGTCAGGTTGACCAGATAGGTCGATACCGGCGCAAACAGTTCGCCGATGTTGGGCGCACGGACCGCACGCTGATAGTTACCACGCAGCTTGAAGTCCGCGATCGGTTCCCAGCTGCCGCCCGCTTTCCAGGTGGTGGCGTTGAAGCTGGGGTTGCCGGCTGCGTCGATCTTGTACCGCGACTGGCGGATACCACCTTCGACCGTCAGATTGCGGAAGAACGGCTTGTCTTCGACCAGCGGTGCGATCACTTCACCGAAGAATTCGGTGACGTTAAAGCCGCCGTTGACCGGCAGGACCGCGCCGCCCGCGCCGCCGAGCTCGCCCGGGACAAGGGCATAGGCGTCCGGAATGCGCTGCGCACCGTAATCACGATATTCCGCACCGACCGCGAAGCTGATCGGGGTGGACGCGGCGGGCGAAGCGAAGCCGAAGTCACCGTTCAGCAGCGCGTGAACCTGCGACAGCTGGGTCTTGGTGGTGATCGTGCTCTGGCCGTTCAGGAACGCCGCCTGCTCGGGGGAGATGCTGCCCGCCTGGCCGAACAGGTTCAGCGGGACGCAGCCGTTGGTGGTCACGGTGCAGGTCGTGGTGTTGGTGGCATTCAGCGCCTGCTGCACGCGCGAGCGGAGCACGTAACCCGACTGGGTCTGGGTGTTCTGGCTCTCGCCATACGAACCATAGACGTCCAGGTTCATCGACTTGGTCAGGTTGAGGCGAATACCGGCGGTATAGTCGAACAGGGTCGTCTCATACTCGCTGACGCGCGGCCCGAGTTCGACCGTACGACGATAGACTTCCGGCATCGGGATTGCGGTGTTGCTGTTGCAGGTCGCCCCCAGCGCGATCCCCGCAGCGGAGCAGAGCTGGTCGCGAATGCCGGCGGGCAGATATGGATTGCTGCCCGGGATGGTCAGCGATTCGCCGAAGATGCCCGATGGTGCGATGATCGTCGACACACGGTTCTTCGAGAACAGGCCGCGCGTATAGACGGTGACGGTGTCTGACACATCGTAATGCGCCGAGCCGTACATGTTGTAGCGCTTAAACGGCGTGAAGAAGATGTTGTACGGGCTGAAGTTGAAGTCCTGATACGGCGCGACCAGCAGGTTGCTACCCGGATTCACCTGCAGCAGGCCCGACTGGCCCGCGAGCGCGAACGAGGTCGGGACGGAGGTCGGCGAGCCGCCCGCAGCGCGGCCGGTGGTCGAGCTGATAGTGCTCGACGCATAGGGGCGATCACCCTGATAGATCGGATCGGCTTCCTGATAGCCGACGCTGAACACCGCGTTACCACGACCATCGTCGAAATTCGCGCCAATGGTCAGGTCGGCACGGAAATAGTTGCCGTCGCCACGCTGCGAGATCTGCTGGCTGGCCGTCGCATCGACGCCCGCGAAGTCCGAACGGGTCACGAAATTGACGACACCCGACACGGCATCGGCGCCGTAGGAGGTGGACGCACCGCCGGTCAGCACGTCCATACGCTCGAGGAGCGCGAGCGGGATGTTGTTGAGGTCGGTCTGGCCGTCGAGACCTGCGGTCGCGATGCGCTTGCCGTCGAGCAGGACGAGGTTGCGGTTCGAACCCAGGTTGCGCAGGTTGACGAACGACGCGCCGCCATTGCCGTTGTTGACGGCGGTACCGATGCTGGGCACCGCGCCGGGCAGCTGACGCAGCACTTCCTCGGCAGTGTTGGTCTGACGCAGCGTCAGTTCTTCGCGACCCACGACCGCGACCGGGCTCGACGAAACGAGGTTCGGATTGCGGATCAGCGTGCCGGTGACGACGATATCACCCTGGCTGGTTTCGGTGGTGACGGGCGAGCCATCGGCATTGGTCTGTTCGACGGCCTGATCCTGCGCGATGACCTGAGCCTGGGCGGACGTGGCGACGAAACCTGCCCCCATCAGCAGCGTCGAGGCGAGCAGACGCACGCGAGCGTTTGTTTTCATAGAGTTAACCCCTTTTAGCCGGCCTTGTGACCTGACGTTTGCCGCTCGAAAATATCCGAGCGTTGCCATTTCATTACAAACGGGGCCGCTCCGGGCGCAAACGTAAAGCGAGCCCCCTTTGACCGACATGATCATCTTTATGCATGATGTGACAAAAGGGTCACATAAAGGTCAGCAATGTTGCGCTATGGCCAAAGCAAAGGATCGAAATATGCCGAACCCGTTAAAATCGTTACCCTTGGCCATACTACTGATGCCCGCAGCCGTTTGCGCGCAAAACGGGAAGGATCGCTCCGGGGCGATCGACGACCTGATCGGCTGCCGCACGATCCGCGAAGCGGCGACGCGGCTGGCCTGTTTTGATCGCGCGGCGGAAAGTGCCTCAAACGCACGGGCGTCGGGCGATCTGATGATCCTCGACCGAAAGACCGTGGTCGCGCGCAAACAGCAGCGTTTTGGTTTGGTCACGCCGACCAGCGAGATGTTCGGCGGCGGCGACGCTGATGCATCGACCGAAGTCCGCCAACTGGACAGCAAGGTCATCACCGCCATGCCCGCTAAGGCCTATGGCCGGTTCGACATACAGCTGGCCAATGGATCGGTCTGGCAGACAATCGAGGCGTTGAATTTTCCGCCCAAGGCCGGCGCTGCCGTCACGATCAAGGAAGGCGCGTTCGGCAGCTATCGCCTGTCCGTCGAAGGTGGCCGCTCGATCGGCGCCAAACGCATCCGCTAACGGCGTATCCTCACCCCATCGGCCCCGTCACCAGCAGCGGGTCGAGCTTGCGGCCGCGCCATTGCAGGCTCCAGTGGAGGTGGGGACCGGTGGCGCGGCCGGTGGCGCCGACGGCGCCGATCGGCTGGCCCTGGCGGACATGCTCGCCGGGGCGGACGTCGATGCGCGACAGGTGCAGGAAGGCGCTGTTGAGGCCCTGGCCATGGTCGAGCATCAGCAGATGCCCCTCCAGCGTGAAGGGCTGGTCGGCGGCCAGGATCACCACGCCATCGGCCGGCGCGCGGACGATGGTGCCGGTGGCGGCGGCGATGTCGGTGCCCGAATGATAGCTGCCCGGCTCGCCGCGATAGATGCGTTGCGCGCCGAACAGGCCCGAGATGCGGCCCTTGACCGGCCATTGCAGCGGCTGGCGCCAGCCCTGCGCATCGGTCGTCTCGGCGCGGGCGGCGCGGATCTGCTCGAGCTCGGGCGGGCGCAGCCGCTGGAATTCGGGATCGGGGACGGGATATTTGGGCAGGCGGTCGAGCCGCTCGATCCGCCAGGCGCGCGGGGCGACGCTCAGGCTCTGACGCATCTGGCGGCCATCCGAGAGCGTCGCGATCAGCTCGGCCTGGGGGCCGGCATCCCGATCGAAGCCGATCAGGAACGCGGCCTCCGGCGTCAGCGGCACATCCTGTCCGTCGAGGGTCAGCGAGACGGTGCCGGCCGGCGCCTGCCCGCGGATCAATCCGCCCTGGCTGAGTTCCCCGGTCCAGCGGAACACGGACTGGGGCGCGGCGCTCTGCGCGACCAGCACCGACGCCGGAGCCAGCCCCGCCGCCAGCAGCGCCAGCGCGAACCCGCGCCCGATCTTCATCGGGGGCCGAGCACCTGTGCGGTCGCATGGGCGTCGGCATAGGCCTCCTGCCGCTCGGCGCTCCAATATTTCAGGTCCTCGAGCGCGATGCGCCGTCCGGTCACCGCGCAGACGACGTGATCGCCCGGCGACAGGACGCGAAAGCCATTGGCCAGATAGTGGAGCCGCGCGGGGCGATCGGTGTTCGACATCAACATGGGTCTGCCTTGGATCAGAGGAGCGTGGGCTGGCTGGGCTGGGACGGATCAGCCTTCGGCTCCCGCTTGGGCTTGTCATAGGTTTTGGGTGCGGGGCGCTCAAGTCCGCCCTTATCTACCGCGACATCGACCGTGCCGTCTCGGAACCGCAGCGTCAGCGTATCGGCCACCCGCGCCGCCTCCGCCGAGGACAAGGTTTCGCCACCGGGGCGCGCGGTGATCCGGGCATAGCCGCGCTCCAGGATGCGGTCGGGATTGAGCGACTGGACCAGCCGCCAGGTCGCGGCCAGCCGGTCGCGGCCACGCTCCACCTGCCGTTCCAGGATCGCGGGCCGCAGCGCCGCGCCAGCCCGGTCGAGGCCCCCGCGCGCCAGCGTCACCCGCCGCTCCAGCCCGCGATCGAGCCGCGCGCCCGCCTCGTCGGCACGCTGGCGCTGGGGCCCGAGCAGCTGGTCGCGCTTGGGGAGGAGCCGCGCCATCGCATCGAGTCGTTCGCGGCCGCGCTCGACATAGCGGCGCGCACAGCGTTCGGTACGCTGGCGATGGCTGGCGACGGTCAGGCGCAGGTCGGCAAGCACCGGCACTGCGATCTCCGCCGCCGCCGTGGGGGTCGGTGCACGCAGATCGGCGGCATAGTCGCACAGCGTCGTGTCGGTCTCATGCCCGACCGCCGAGATGATCGGGATCGCGCAGTCCGCCACCGCGCGCGACGATCACCAAGTCGGGACGCGGCACCGGGCCGCCGGGCGCAATCGCGTCGAAACCCCGGATCGCCGCGGCGACCTCGTCCGCCGAGCCGGCGCCCTGCACCTTCACCGGCCAGACGATGACATGGGTCGGACAGCGATCCTCGAGCCGGTGGAGGATGTCGCGGATCACCGCCCCCGTGGGCGAGGTGACGACGCCGATCACCGGCGGCATGAAGGGCAGCGGCTTCTTGCGCTCACGGGCGAACAGTCCCTCGTCCGCCAGTTTCGCCTTCAGCTTCTCGAACAACGCCATCAGCGCGCCCGCACCCGCCAGCTCCATCCGCTCGACGACGATCTGATACTTGGAGCGGCCGGGGAAGGTGGTCAGGCGGCCGGTGGCGATCACCTCCACCCCGTCCTGCGGCTGGAAGGGCAAGGTGTTCGCCGCCCCCTTCCACATCACCGCGTCGATGACGGCGTTCTCGTCCTTCAGGCTCATATAGACATGGCCCGAGGTCGCGCGCTTGTACCCGGAAATTTCGCCGCGCAGGCGGACATGGCCGAATTCGCCCTCCACCATCCGCTTCAGCTTCAGGCTGAGTTCGCCCACCGATAGCGCGAGCGCGTTGTCGCCGGCGATCTCCTCGGCTACCAGCCTTGCACTTTCGTCATAGGGATAAGGATCGGGCATGAACGTCCTGCTGCTGGGATCGGGCGGCCGCGAACACGCATTGGCGTGGAAGCTGGCACAGTCGAACGGGTTAGATACGCTCTACGCCGCGCCCGGCAACCCCGGTATCGCCGCCCATGCGACCTGTGTCGCACTGAACGCGACCGATCACGCCGCCGTGGTGGCGTTCGTGAAGGACCACGCCATCGGCCTGGTCGTGGTCGGCCCCGAGGCGCCGCTGGTCGATGGCCTCGCCGATTCGCTGCGTGCCGAGGGCGTGCCAGTGTTCGGGCCGAGCAAGGCCGCCGCGCAACTGGAGGGCTCGAAGGGCTTCACCAAGGATCTGTGCCGCCGCGCCGACATCCCGACCGCCGGATACGTCCGCGTGAACACGCTGGCGGAGGCGCAAGCCGCGCTCGCCAGCACCTTCGGCCTGCCCGTGGTCATCAAGGCCGATGGCCTGGCGGCGGGCAAGGGCGTGACCGTCGCCTTCACCAAGGCCGAGGCCGAAGCCGCGATCACCGACCTGTTTTCGGTCCCCGGCGCCGAAGTGGTGATCGAGGAGTTTCTGGAGGGTGAGGAGGCGAGCCTCTTCGTCCTGACCGATGGCGAGG
>SXGS01181357.1_pt1 | contig 16015 bp, 15 predicted proteins | sample 3174681 | NCBI WGS metagenome assembly SXGS01 (sample SAMN11356861, study PRJNA531348) | freshwater metagenome | isolation source: freshwater sample F1-80 | place: China: Fuxian Lake, Yuxi | collected 2017-12-25 | reverse complement strand
GACCTCACCACCCCTGCCGGAGGGCGGCTGTACTATTTCGGGGCGGAACACTCCACCGATGCCAACCACGTACAGTTCGCGGCGATCGAAAAGGCGTGGAACGACATCCACCCGACCCTTTCCTTCTACGAAGGGCAGGAACGCAAATCCGCCGAGCCCGACCGGGCGGCGGCGATCGCCAAAGGGGAGGCAGACTTCGTGGTGTTCTTGGCCCGCCGCGACGGGGTTCCGTTGGCGCGATTGGAACCCGATCCCACCGAAGAGGCGGCCCACGTTCGCGAGGTGTTCCCGGCCGACGCGGTGGACCTGTTCTACGTCCTACGGCAGACGACCATCCTCCGGGACCGAAAGGGGGTGGCCGAAACGCAGCTGCCCGAAGCGATCGGCGGATTGATCACCAAAGCTCGGGGAATGGGGCTGCTGGCCACCGTCGATTCCGTCGACGCACTCGAGCACGCCTTCGACGCGCGGTTCGAACAGCCGGAAAACTGGTGGCAGGTGCCCGCGGATTGGTTTCAGCCGTTTGTGGACCCGAACGACACCTCCCCACAATCCGTGTTTCGGCACATCAACCAGCGGTCAAGCGAGTTCCGAAATGTGTCGATGTTTCGGAAGCTGAGTGCGGCGACCACCCCAGGGGCGCGGGTGTTTGCGGTGGTGGGAAGAAACCACGTGCCGATGCAGATCGATGCGTTGGGTTGTGCGCTGAAGTAGGAACCGATCCGCGGCCAAGGCCGCCCGTTGGGGCTACCTCCGCCTGGCGTATTCCTGGCTGGCCGCCTTCCGAGCGGCCAGCCGGTGTACACTCTCCCTCTCCGCAGAGGATCTCCGCCGTGGTCGATGTGGCCGTACTGATCCTGGTTGCCTCTGCGACCGTTGCGACGCCTTTCCTGATCCGCTGGGCGGACACGGGGTACCGACGGCACTTGGGCCGGACCTGTTCGTACACGATCCCAGGAGCGGTCGCCTACACCGTTGAGGTCGATCCCATCAAGGGTCGAGCGCGTTGGACAGCGTCGATCGATGACTCGAAGATCACCCTCCGGGCTCGACGACCGGAACCCATGTCGTCCAGCCACACCGAAGTCGACCTGTTTCACCGGGCGATCGGGGGCCGACGACGAGCCGACTATCCCACGAGTCATGGGACTTCGTCGACGGGGGACGCCTCCTTCGACAGAGCCTTCGACTTGAGCGGCGATGAGGCCCAGCTCGTCGCCCTGTTCCCCTCGGCAACGCGAACACGACTCACGGCCTGAGCAAACGGACGCGATTGTTTCGACGTGCATCTAGAGAACGGCCAATTGGAAGTTGTCACTCGAACGTTCGCACCAGACCAACACGCCCCCCTTCTGGACTCCATCGACTTTCTGGTGAGGACGGTCCAATGCGGCGACCTCTCCACGCGTCTGTTGGAGATCGCTCGAACCGATCCCGACGTCGGCACCCGAGCGCGAGCTTTGTGGTGTCTCGATCCACCACTGCTACCTGAGTTTCGTTACGATCCTGCACCGAGGGTTCGCCACGTTGCAGCGGTGCGGTCCCAGCACCATCCAACGATGCAGACCATTCCCCTGACGGACTGGGCCGCATTGTTCATCGATCGGCCCGACCGTGTTCTTGCCGCGATGGCCACCCTCGGCGATCTCGAACCCTACCGGTTCGTCGCACCCCACGTCGAGTTCCCATACAGCCGCACCTTCGTCGAGGCGGTCGTTCAACTGGGCACGCTTCCCGCGCTGCTGTTGCTGCTCCACGAGGAACGTTTCCGGTGGATCGTTGAATCCGATAGCGGCGTGAGCCACCTGTTCGCATCGTGGAGAGATCGGGGCGACCTCGACGTCCTGGAGCAGCTCGCCAATGTCCGCTCCATCGCCCACGCCCGCGAGGCCGTTCAGGTGCTTGCCAACGAGGACCCCCCCGAGACCCTCCAGGCGCTCCACCGCGTAGCGGAAACCAGCTTGGGCGCCCGAGCCTTCGCCGGCGACTGGATCGCCGAACTGAAACGTCGGCGCCAAGGGCTCGGCGGGCAACTTGCTCTCTCCGAGGAGAGCGTGGGCGCGCTCAGTGAACCCGGCGACGGAAAACTCTCCGTGGTTCCCCTCTCGAACGAAGGAACCTGAGCGCGAGGTGACGGAAGGGCGCGAAGCGGTCGCGCGAAACGCGCGACGGAACCCCTGCAGGCACCGACGGCGACAGCCGGCGCGCCCAACCTAAAAGTTCAACGAAGAACATCCCTCGTCGACCGCAATCTCGCCCGACGACACACAACCGGTCAGGGCGGCCCGAACAGGCCAGAGAAAATCGTCAAAATCGTCGAGCGCGGTGGGCGGCTCCCCCGCCGGATAGTCGGTAGCGGGCAATCCCTCCCTGCGAACCGATACGCCGCCGCCATCATCGCAATCGGGACAACCGTACACTTCGTCCAAGGTGAGCGAGTTCACTTCGGCGAGCAGCACATCCCAATCCGCTGCGGCGGACTCGGACAGCACACCGGTGTTGGTGATCGGATCGAGATCGTCGCCCTCTTCGTTCCAGCCTTCGGCGGACAGCTCGACCTGGCCGTCGGTCAAAAAGGTGACGGTGGTCAGACAGTAGCCGATGCACTCGCCGTAATAGACGTGAGCGGCGAGGGTATCCCCGCCTTGGTTTTCGACGGGATCCGTCTCCTCTGGAAGGTCGGTCTCCTCGGGGAGATCCGTCTCCAGATCGGTCTCTTCCGGATCACCTGCGCAACCCACCATCAACCCCAACACACACCAGCCCATGGACAACTTCATTGTAAACCCCCGCCGGGGTCATAAGCAAAACTCGTGCCAACATCCGGAGTGGCCTCCGTGCTCGGCCTTCGCACGGCCCGGCCGCCCGTGGCACGGAACCGCGACGTCGCTGTCACGGTGCGCGAGGGGGCGAAAGGGCGCGCAGCGGCCGACGAAGTCGGCGGAACCCCTGCAGCACCCGACGGCGTAGCCGGCGCGCCCAGAATCAGCCCTGCCAGCGCAATACCACCGAACGCCGGTAGCCGCGTTCAAACCGGTACCGGTGTTCCTTCACGACGGTGAAGTCGGCGATCGGCGGCACCTCCTCGTCCTGGAGGAACAACACCAACTGCCCGCCTGGACGAAGCAGGCGCCGCGCGTGAGCCAGCATTTCCCGCGGCGAAGAGAGGGCTCGCGCTGTGAGACCGTCGTAGGAGGCGTCGGGGAGGTCTTCCAGCCGCTGGCAAAGAACCCGCACGTTCGCCGGATTACCGCCGTCGAGCAGGACCGCTTCCAGAAAGGTGCACCGCTTGCTGCGGCTGTCGACCAGATCTAGGCGCACTTCCGGGAACTTGGCCGCGAATACGATCCCTGGAAACCCAGCCCCTGTGCCGAGATCCGCCCAATGTCCCTGGGGCTCCACGATCGAAAGCGCCTCGGTGCAATCGTAGTAGTGTGGCTCCAACGGGCCCGGACCGACGAGATTCATGACCTCGCGGCGGCGTTCGAGCAGTTGGCGATGGGCGGTAAGAAGATCCAAGCGAGCTCCGGGGGAGGGGATAACTCGGCGAACAGCGAGGAGCGTGTGGACACCGGTGTTACCCAGTAGTACCATCTAACCGATCCCGCGAGGTCCAAACCATGACCATCAAGTCTTCCATCTCCCTGAGCGATGAGCAGTTCCAATTCGCGAAACGGTTGGTCGAAGCGGGTCGGTTTTCGAGTGTTAGCGCGGTCCTTCAACAGGGGGTCGAGCTCCTACGTCAGCAGCTCGACGACAATCTCCTCGAACGAGAGGCACTCGCCGAGGTGTTGAAACAGCGGCGGGCGGGCAGCTTTATCTCTGCGTCCGCTCTCGATGAACGCCTGGAGCAGATGATCGCCCGAAAGCGGAAAACGCATGTCGTTCGGGATTGAGTTTTCAGAGGCAAGCGAACACGACCTCGAACTTCTTTTCGATCATCTCTTCGAGAGCTACGTCGGCTTTGGTGAAAGCCCCAATGAGGCGTTCGAACGAGCGGCCCAGCGGGTGCTCGGAATTCGGGAGGCTGCGAGTCGACTGGCGACGGCTCCGATCCGTGGCACCCCGCAAGACGACGTCCTGCCCGGGGTCCGATTTCTAACCATCGATCGGGCGATCTACTGGTTCGACGTCGATGAACACAGGACGATCGTGCGTGTTCTCGCCATCTTTTTTGGCGGGCAGGATCACATCCGCCACATGCTCCTCCGGATGTTGAGCTAGGGTCACCCCTCCACCCGCCAACACCTTCCCATTCACCTGTACATCGATCCGATGAACCCCCGGAAACAACCGTCGAATGCTGACGTGTTTAAACGCGTGCCGTTTGCAAATTGGCACTCCTTGCCCAGCGGCCAACTGCACCGCTTTCAACTTGAACACCTTCGGCGCCCGAACGCCCTTCGGCCCCACGTAATGGACGCGGTAGTCTACTTGCGCGGAAACCGGCAAAGCGCCATCGTTCCAGACCGAAAATCGGATCTCCACCGACTCTCCGATCGTCACCCGTTCCGGCACCGAGAAGTCCTCCACCCGCAAACCCTCGGCCGTTCCGTGGCCCATCACCGCCAACGCCCTCGCATCGCCCGCTTTTACCAACGACCGCAACGCCAGCTTCACGATTCCGAGGCGACTTTCCCGCTCCCCCAGCCAACGTTCGGCGAGGGACAGCACCACGTCCGGATGATCTTTGGCGATGTCGTTGAGGTGGTTGCCAACGCTCTTGCGAACATAGGCGCTTGGATCGTCCTTCAACGCTTCCAACAACGGCAATGTCGGTCGGGGGTCTGCGATCAACGCCTGTAACCGATCGCCCCACGGCAACCGCGGCCGGGAACCTTCGCTGGCCAACCGGCGAACGTGTTCGCTGGGATCCTGCGTCCACCGCTGCAACACCGCAAACGCGCGTTTTGGCTCACGGATCAGAAACGGGCGGACGTCAAACTCGCCGCTGAACCGCTCGGTCAACGCCTGCAGGGCGGCCATCGATTCTTCAAAGTGTTCGAGGCCATACCGCCCGATGTAGGTCACCAACGGCCAGGCGCTGAACCCCGAATCCACCCGCGCTGCCACCAACACCCGTGCGGCCTCGGGAAACGGCAGCGCCAACCCTCGATGCAACGCAGCGGCAATGGCCCGAACCCGATCCTTTAGCTCGAGCGACTCCAGGTTGGTGAGTTCCCCGTGGAACGCGGCGCGGTCGAAGGCCGGGTGAACGGCCGCCACCCGATCCGCCAACGTCTGGACCGAGGCCGCGTTGAACGCATGTTTGAACGCATTGGGATTGTCCGACATCACCGGACTCCTTGAGGAAGGCCTCGGCGTACGATAACAAGTCCGAAATGCCATAGGCGAGGCGCAAACACACGCGCCGACAACGGAGACTCCGGTGACCTTTTACGCCGTCCGTCCCCGCCGCCCCGACTTCGACGCCGACGTGGACGACGAAGAGGTCGTGCTCACTCCCCATTGTGATGGCTGGACCCACCTCGATCAGGCAATCGCGTTTTGGCGCCTGGTGGATCCCGAGCGCGCCGAAGTGATCGAACAACTGCGCGTCGACGCCGATCTCCGCGATCCAGACGGGCATCTGCGGTTTACCACTCACGAGGTCGCCCTGCTCGCCGATCGGTTGGAAGGCATTGAAACCGCACTCCTGGCCGCCGGGATCCTCAACTCCGATTGGCAGGTCGCCCCCGAGCGGGTGGAGGAACTCGGCCAAGCCGTTCCCGGCCAAGATCTCCGGCCCAATCGACCCATGAGCGAAAAGGTATACGCTTTTGTGGAGACGCTCGGAAATGTGTGGGGCTTGCGTACCTTTCTGCGCTCCGCCGCTGAGCAGGGCTGCGAGGTCGTCCACAGTTGAGAAACGTTGCGGGTCTGCCCCACAGCAGCACCCGAAGCGCCGATGGACCAGCCCAAAGCCGCCGTCCATAAGGGGGTGGACGACGGCTGGATGGGCCTAGTTCACGAAGTGAATGTGCAACGTCAGGTTTTCACCATTGCGCTTCACGGTCAGGTGCACGTCGTTCGCGGTCTGGAGCTCGCTGAAGGCCCCCACCACAGCGGCGCCGCTGGTCAGCGAGGTACCGTTGATGTTGTGCGCGACATCGCCGGCGCGGAGGCCCATCCGGTACAGCACGCTGTCGGGGTAGATCTTGTGCAAGCGCCAACCGGTCGTCTGGTTTTGGCCGTTGACCACGCGCTCGGTCTGGGCGAGGGAGTTGAACCATTCTGAGCGGCTCGCGTATTCGTCGCGAATCCACTTCTTGACGTTGTAGTTGTTGTTTCCGGTGGATTGAATGTCGTTTGGGGGGGGCATTGGCGCCGGGGGCGCCTCGGTTTCCAAAGTGAACACCGCACCGCCGTAGCCTTGGCAGGAGATGCTCACGACGCTCTGGGTTCCGTTGGAATCGACGATGGTTCCGCCCGCCGTGCGCCACCCGCACTGCATAAAGCTGGCATCCGCCTCGAGAATGTAGGACGCGTTGTCGATCGTCGTCGGCAGAGGGTTTTCGGTGAGGTTGAACACATAGGCGAGACCGGTCTGGTCCGATCGATGGTTGAAGTCGTAGGGGGCCGAGACGATCAACAGTTCGTCTCCGTCCAGTGCCGACATCGTCGACACATGATAGCCGAAGTTCGTACTCGCATTTCCATCAATACGGGTGACCTCGTTGCCGTCGAAATCGACCAGTTTCACCCAGTCACCGTTGGTATTTCCGATTGCAAACCCGTCGAGGATCGCCGTGGAACTGTCTCCGTTCGCGCGGCTCACGGCAAAGGTGGCGCTCGCGCTCGGATCTGACGACGTGATCGGGTATTCGTAGACCAAGAAATCATCCCCTGCCCCGCCCGGACCCGACATCAACAGGTGGTCGGCACCGACCGCGCGACCAAACCCGCACCAAGCGCTCCCGCCTTCGCAATCGCCGGGCACATAGTAGGCCGCATCATCGGGAACCACATAGTCCCCGGAGAATCCTGCGGACGTGCCCTCCAAGATGTAAAAGCCCTCAGCGGTACGCACCATCACATCGTCTTCGCCATCCCCGGTGACGTCCATGACCGCATCGACCGTGGTGTACAACTCGTCTTCGCCGGCGCCGGTGACGGTGAACACCGCGTCCGTCGTTTCGATCACTCCCGAGTTCCCACCGGCCTGAATCAGCGAACGCGGGTAGCAATAGACCCGACCCAGCGCGGTGTAAGTGTCATCTTCATAGTATTCGGCGTCGGCGCAGAAGTAATCGCCCGCCTCACGCGGTACGACGCCGTAAAGGGTCTCGTCACCAAACGGCCCCTCGCTCACAATCGCCGCGTCCGAGAGCTCGAACTCCGCGTCCACCACATCGTCCAGGGCGAACCACGCGACCACCCCGTCGTTGAAGTTCTCCCCGGGGTTGCCAAACACCACGTAGTTGTCGCTCACGGCGGTTCCGTACGCCGACAGAAGGGTGGGGTTGTTGTAGGTCACGCCGCCCAAACACTCAGTGCTGATGCCGTCGCAGTTGTTGTCGACGTCGTCGTCGCACAGCTCCACCTCACCCGGATTGACCAACGCATCGCCGTCGTCGCAGTCCACATCCGCGGTGTAACCATCGGAATCCAAGTCGTCGGCACAAGCATCGTCGGCGCCAGAACAGTCGTTGTCGATAGCATCGGCATCGCCGCAGACTTCCACCACGCCGGGGTTGACGTTCGGATCGTTGTCGTCGCAGTCCTCATCGATGCCGAACCCGTCCTCGTCGTTGTCGCGACTGCCTTTGGTCGGATCTGCACACGCTGCCAACAGCGACAATAGGAATACAAAACTGCGTTTCATTGAAACTCCGCATTGCGCGTTCTGCGCGAAGCCACCCTATCGTTGGGGCTCTGCGGATGGGTGTTGCAGGTTGTAGTGCGGGGGCGCGCCGGACCTCGGGGGGCGCGCGCTACAACCGGCAACAAGCACCGGCGAAGTCAAAGGTTATGAGCTCGCACCGGCCGACGCGTCCGCCGGCGTTCGATATCTAACTTTATACCTTCACTTTTGGATGCCCCAAATGTACCGCTTCTCATTGATCGCACTTCTCGCTACGACCGCCTGTTTTAGCCCGAATGACTCCGAGGACTCCGACTCCGAGGACACCTCCGACTCCGAAGACACCTCCGACTCCGAAGACACCTCCGACTCCGAAGACACCTCCGACTCCGAAGACACCTCCGACTCCGAAGACACCTCCGACTCCGAGGACCCCCACCGCGTGGTCTCGGTCTCCGCCGGGAACTACCACACTTGTGCCGCCGACACCGAAGGCGGCGTCACCTGCTGGGGAGACAGCGAGTTCGGTCAAACCTCCGTCCCCAACTCCCTTACCGAAACCCTCGGCGTCTCCGCGGGCTACGGCCACACCTGTGCCTTGGATGCCGAAGGCGACGTCACCTGCTGGGGCGACGACTACCTTGGTCAATCCTCCGTCCCTGAATCGCTCCCCGACATCGTCGCCGTCTCCGCGGGGGGCCAACACACCTGTGCGCTCGGCAATACTGGCCATGTGACTTGTTGGGGCGGCTCCGATCAAAACTCCGTGCCCGATTCCCTCACCGACATCATCGCCATCGACGCGGGTTACAACCACACTTGCGCGCTGAACGCGGAGGGCGAGGTCACCTGCTGGGGGAACAACTACTACGGTCAAACCGACGTTCCCGATTCCCTCACCGACGCCGTCGCCGTCGCGGCGGGCGCCCAACACACCTGTGCGCTCGACGCCGACGGTGAGGTCACCTGCTGGGGGCACGACTCGGGTTCGGGTGAAGGCGTCCCAGAGTCCGTCGTCAATACCATCGCCCTCGGCGCCGGCACCTGGAACACCTGTGCGGTGGACGCCGAGGGAGCCGTCATCTGTTGGGGAGACGACTACGGCGGGCAAAGCTCCGTTCCTGAATCGCTCACCCCTACCGTCGCCGTGACCGGGGGCGACTACCACACCTGTGCACTCGACATCAACGGGGACGTCACGTGTTGGGGGAGCAACACCTGGGGGCAAACCAATGTGCCCGAATCACTCAGCGGGGGGTAAGGCTCGAACTCGTCCGCTAGGAGCAACGATTACGGTCAAAGCTCCGTTCCCGATTCGCTTACCGACACCGCCGGCGGCAACCACACCTGCGCGCTAGATGCCGAGGGCGGCGCCACCTGCTGGGGACGGAACAACGACGGGCAAACCTCCGTCCCTTAGTCGCTCGATCCGACAGTGAGCACTCCCGAAGCAGGCCGGCCTCAGAGCCGGTCAACGCGCCGGCCACCCCTGCCGAACCACCGCCGCCGACGTCGACTCCCCACCCATCTCCACGTACAACTCCCCATCGTTCCGGGACAACGTCAACGCCGTCCGCTTTTGAACCCGGTCGCGGATCCACCCGATCAGCGCCGTGTCCAGCCCGAAGATCTCCACCTTCTCCGGCGAATACACCCTCTCCTTCGCCATCAACGACAGGTAGTTCGCCAGGTCCTTATGGTGGTAGATCGCCACCCGATCCGCGGCCTTGCACGCCTTGTGCACTCGGGCCGGCGACGGGCCCCCGATCTCGATCCACTGGGTCAACTGCCCGGTGAGATCGTGCACCCACAGCGCCGGATTGTCCGGGGTCGACAATCCTCCCGGCGGGAAAGTCAGCCCTTCGGTGAACTCCAACGCGTACGCCAACGCCCGGGCGACCAGGTATTCGACGGTCTCCGACGGATGCTGAGCGAGCGGGAACGTGAGTGTGTCGTACATCCCGCGATCGATGTCGGAGAGCTCGATTTCGAAGTTCCAAACGGTCGACATCGGACCTCGCACGCCTTCAGCTATCGCCGAAGGGCTCCGGCTGCACCCCGAACCCCCGCTCTGCCGCGCGAGGGCGCGGAGGGGCGCCGCAGGCGGCCGACGAAGTCGGCGAAACCCCCGCAGCGACCGACGGCGCAGCCGGCGCGCCCAGACTAAGGCGTATCGAAAGCCAACATCACTGCGCTGGAGTACCCGCCGACCGTGGTAAGCCGCGCTCGGGCGTGGGCTTGGTTTGCCGAGCCCCGCACGAGGCAGATGGCGCTGTTGGTGGTTTCAAACTCCACCGAGAACAAGCCCCGGTCGGAGATGTCGAGCGTCGTTGGTAACGTCCATTCGACCACGCGAGTGCGAACGTACTCCGCGCCGGAACCGCCCAAACTGACCGAACGGGCGCGAGTCGCCGTGCTCACCGCCGCCCCATTGTAGTAGAGAACCGCCGTATAATTGAAGCTCGCCGTCGCAGAGTTCAAGCTGTCCAGGTACTCGTCGACGCCGAGGGTGACGTTTGCGAGCCCTAGGGCGACTTAGTCCTGGAGCAGATCGTATTGCGCATCGTCCATGTCGGTCGCGAGATCGAGCTCCCGAATCTCCGTTCCGAACACGACGTTCGAACCAAAGAACCCGCACGACATATGCGCAGCAGCATTGTCGTCATACACCTCCGTGAACGGTTGAACGGGCACGTCCGCCAACGCGCTGACGGGAACCAACAACAGGCCAGCAACGGCCACAACAGAACGGCTCATGGAGTCTCCTTCGTCCCAGGTTTGGGAGCCCCCCCTCTACCTCCACCACGCCCGCCGATCTGTTGCAGCGTGTAGCGCGGTGCCCGGCAATCACGGGGCGTTGAGTCGCCACTCGGTTTGAGGAGCGCGGAGGATGAAGAGAGGCACTTCGAAACCAGCGGAACTCACCTGCTGTCGGCCGCTCCACCGGTTGGACGAACGTACGCGCTACACGCCGCAACACCTAGCGGGCCGAGCCCGACGCTACGTGACGCGGCGCGAATTCATCGAATTCATCGAGTGAATCGCACGGAGTCATGATGTTGAGTCTGTTAGCTCTGCTCGTTTCGAGCGCTTTGGCCTACGACTATTGCCCTGCGGTTGGATACGTAGGCACCGGGACGTCCGCTGTGCTGTGGGAAAGTACGACCACGGGCGAGTTGTACTGGGAGGGAAGCTCCACCTTTGAGACCACCCCAAACAACTTCGGAGATCCCACCTGGAGCACGACGTTCAACAATACCGTCGACGTCATCAGTTACGGGAGCACTCCGTCCGCCTGGGGGGCCGGCGTCGATGACAGCGGCTATTTGTGGGCCTGGGGCACTGGAATCACCACCGGCCTTCCGTCGGGCGAAGAACCGTATTCCTCCCCTCAGTGCGGAAGCACGGGTCGATGTGCCGTCCTTGACAGCGGCGGCCACGCCGAGGTGTGGTGGGGCACCTCCGGCCTGTTTGGAACGCCGCCCGCTGCCGGCCTCTTCGACGTCCTCGCGGTGGGCCGAGAGGTGGGATGCGCTGCGGACTCCGATACCGCCACCGGTGTGACGTGTTGGGGTTCGAACGCGGACAACCTGGTCACCAACCCCAATAAGCCCGGGAGCGGCGTTCAGGTGGTCGACATCGCAGTTGGCCGGTACGTCGCCGTCGCCGTCGATGTGAACGGTGACACCTACTGTTGGCATACCGCCCGCACCGGATTCTGGGAGGCAGCGGATGAATTCTGCGCCAATCGGCCGATGGACGGTATCGCAAGTGTGGACGTGAGCGAGACTGGACAACTCTTCGGGGTCGCCCAGCATTTCGACGGTACAGCGACGGTTTGGGAATGGAGCGACGGTGGAAACACCACCGATGCGCTGTCGGGCGCCCCCGGATGGGACACCTACGGAGTCCCCGGGCTCAACCAATACAAACCGCAGGGGCCCAGCGGAGAGATCGTCTTCCGCTCCATCGGGGTAAACATCTACCACGCGGACGGGGTCGTGGGAGTGATCGACGACCCGAAGGGACTGATCGAAGGCCCCAATGTGTATGCGTATGGCGACGTGCTGTATTGGGACAGCGACTTGGGGCCGGACATCACTGAATCCTGCTTCTAAGAAACAATCCCAGCGGCCGCGGCATGTCCCGCGTTCGGGCGCGAATTCCCCGTTGGGCTACCACCGGGGAAGCGTCATAGCTCTGCCACACGTGCGTCGTCGACACCCATGGCGACGTACGTGTTCGGGGAGGACGACTACGGTCAAACCGACGTCGCGGAGTGGCGGGTAATGGCACCGGCACATTTGGACTACGACTCACCAGGGGTCCAGGGTGTCCGACAGGTCCCCGTCGGACACACGGAAGCCGGATGGCCGTCCGCTTCTCCACCGACGACAAGCCGCATCGCCGCCCATACCGCCAGCGACTCAACCCGACCGGCGCGCGCCACGCGCTACACATCGCAACACCCGCCGACCAAGTCGGCAGACTATACGCGGCCCGTCACCCATGCTCTCGCTGCATCCATTGATCGGAGTTCAAACATGCACCGGTTTTCTTTGCTGTTGATTCTCGCCGCCGCAGCCTGCTCTGGACCGGACGAAACCGGGGATCCCTCCGACTCCACGGACACCCAGGACACCCAGGACACCCAGGACACCCAGGACACCCAGGACACCCAGGACACCCAGGACACCCAGGACACCCAGGACACCCAGGACACCGCGGGGGCAGCAGTCGCCGTCACCGCTGGCTTGATCCACACCTGTGCGTTGCGCAGCGATGGCGACGTCACCTGCTGGGGGAGCAACGAGTACGCTCAAACCAATGTCCCCGATTCGCTCAGCAACTCTGTCGCTGTCGCCGCGGGCGGCTTCGACACCTGTGCGCTCAACGCGGACGGAGCCATCACCTGCTGGGGGCACAACGACTACGATCAAACCGGCTTGCCGGATTCGCTCGCCAATACCGCCGCCGTCGCCGTGGGTGGCTACCACGCCTGTGCCCTGAGCCACGACGGCGACGTCACCTGTTGGGACTACTACGGTCAAACCAACGTTCCCAATTCGCTCACCAATGCCGTCGCCATCACCGCAGGCGAGTACCACAGCTGTGCCCTGAGCGACGAGGGCGAAGTTACCTGTTGGGGAGACAACAACTATGGTCAAAGCTCCGTCCCCGAATCCCTCGCCGATACCGTCGCCATCAGCGCGGGCGGCCTATACACCTGCGCCCTGAGCGGTCAGGGCGAGGTTACCTGTTGGGGAGACAACATCGCCGGTCAAACCGACGTCCCGGAATCGCTCTCCGGCTCCGTCGCCATCACCGCGGGCTCCAGCCACGCCTGTGTCCTAAGCGTCGAGGGCGAACTCACCTGCTGGGGGGACAACACCGGCGGGCAAACCGATGTCCCGGAATCGCTCACCGACACCGTCGCCGTCACCGCGGGCTACGGCCACACCTGTGCCCTGAGCGACGCGGGTGACGTCTCCTGTTGGGGGTTCAACGCACACGGTCAATCCGACGTCCCCGAATCGCTGAACGGCGGGTAACGCTCCGGCGGTAGTCCCGGCTCCCTCGGCGGATGTGCCCACGGCTGCAAGCCACGCCTTTTTCCAACATAAGCTAGGCGATCGCTGGGCGCGAAGCGCCCGCGGCATCCCTGCGACTGTTAAAGCCTCCACCCGACCAGGATCACCGGATCCGAACACACCGTAACACCCCTCCCCGGTCGGGAGCACCCTATCGGAGCACTCCAGACCCCTCCACCCGACCGGGAGCACCCGATCCGGACGCGCGAGGGGGCGGAAGGGCGCGCAGCGGTCGGCGGAGCCGACGGAACCCCTGCAGCACCCGACGGCGTAGCCGGCGCGCCCAGAAACGAACGCCCCCGCAAACCCTCGCCTTTGGTATAACCGCGGCACGGGAGCCCCCTTGCCGCCATCCGAAGACACCTTCGACGTCCTCTGGACGAACGCGCGCTTTCAGACCCTCGGCGAACGGCCGCACCGGGAAACGATTCGGCCGGAACGCGCGTTATCGCCCTTTGCGACCCTGCCGCGGCTGACGATCGGCGCCGAAACCGATCCCCATCCCGCCGCGGAAACCGATCTCGCGCTGTGTTCGACCCTTGGCGAAGGCGGCATGGGCATCGTGTACCTCGCGAAGCAAGCCTCGCTTCATCGGGAGGTGGCGATCAAACAGATCCGCGCCAATTCGCCTCCGCAGGCTTCCGCAGGCTTGGTTCGGGAAGCGCAGATCATGGGGGGGCTCGAGCACCCGCAGATCATTCCGGTCCATGCGCTGGGGGTCGACGCGCGTGGGCTGCCCTCCCTGGTGATGAAGAAGGTCACCGGCGAAACTTGGCGAACGCTGATCCATGAGCCCAACCACCCGTGGTGGAAGGCGGAAGCGTCTCCGGATCCGCTCGTTCGCCACGTGGAACTGTTGATCGACGTGTGCAAGGCGGTGTACTTCGCCAACCAACGCCACGTCATCCACCGCGACTTGAAGCCCGACAACGTAATGGTGGGCAGTTTCGGCGAAGTGTACGTGCTCGACTGGGGGATCGCAGTCCGCATCGACGAAGAGGTCGACTCGGATTCGGTGGCCGGCACCCCTTCGTACATGGCCCCGGAGATGGTGGACGAACGCGCCCCGTTGTCGGCCGCGACCGATGTGTACCTGCTCGGCGCGTGCCTGCACGAGGTGCTCACCGGCGAGCCCCGCCACGTCGGCAACACCATGAAGGACATCCTGCGCAGCATTCACCGATCGGCGCCAGTGGTGTACGCAGAAGAGATCCCTGCGGCCCTGGGTGCGATCTGCAATCGGGCTTGCCACGCGGATCCGGCCCAGAGGTATACGTCCGCCCTCGAACTCCAACGCGCGCTCGCCAATTGGTTGCGCACCCGCCAAGCGACCACGCTCACCGCGCTCACTTCGGAACGCTTTCAAGAGCTGGTGCCGCAACTCTCCGCCACCGCCGTGCCCCCCGAAGCGCGAACCGCGATCCGCGAACGCTTCAGCGAATGCCGCTATGGCTTTCGCCAAGCCTTCGATCTCGGTGACGAGAGCGCCGAAGTCCACCTGATCGAGTGCTTTCGAGCCATGATTCCGTTCGAACTCGCCAACGGGGGGACCGAAGCCGCGGCCGGGCTGATTCAGAAACTGCGGGAACACGGCGCCTCCGACCTCCAAGGCTTCGAAGCCGCCTACCAAAACGTCCTCCAAAACGAAAACCGTACCAAAAAGATCGCCCACGACTACGACTTCAACGTCGCCGCCAAAGGGCGCCAGTGGGGGGTCGCCATGTTTGCGATCACCGCACTCGTATTGATCGGCGTCCTTCGCCTCGTGACCACCGACGTCTCCGAGCTCACCCCGAAAGACACCTTTTTCGTGGGGTTGACGCTGACCGGGTTGGCCACGGGGATCACGGTGGCTATGCGGAAGTCGCTGTTCGCCAACAAGCTGAGTCGCTCGTTCAGCATGATGTTCCTGGGTACTTTGGCCGCGGTCACCCTGCACCGGGCATTTGGTTGGCAGCACGGGATGACGGTCGACGCGATGCTCGCGGGCGATCAAGTGATCACGCTCGTGGGAGCGGTCGGCGCAACGGCGCTTTCCCGGCGCTTCCTTGCCCTGATCTTGCTGGCCCTGCTCGGCGTCGCAATCATCTGGATCTGGCCGGCGGGGGCGCTCCCGGTGTTTGGGGCGACCTCCCTCGCCACGTTCGTGATCTCCGCCTGGGTGTTGCGGGCTCCGGAGGAGTAGTTCCGGGCGCGCCGGCTCCGCCGTCGGGTGCTGCAGGGGCAAGGCCCGGAACGACCGCCTTTGTAGCACTCGCCGGTCCGGAGAGCGCCGCTCGTAGGCCGGCCAAACGAAACCGCTGCGGGCGTGAGGACCGCGCAGCGAGGCGCAGACGAGCGGAGGTCATTGGGAGGGTTCCGTCGGCTCCGCCGACTGCTTCGCACCCTTCCGCCCCCTCGCGCACCGGATCCGTGGCCGAGCAGCGCCTGTAGAAGGTTGAAGCATTCTGCAGCAGTCCACTGTCACGCGTTTGGGCATTGTGACCTTGCCCCGGTTCCGCGGACCACTCGGTTAGGTAGTCGCCCAGGAGGCCACTATGGCCACAACGACGCGACGAAAGTTCACTCCAGAATTTAAAAACGAGGCGACAAAACTGATCTTGGATCAAGGCATGACGGT
>SXGS01402045.1_pt1 | contig 16021 bp, 14 predicted proteins | sample 3174681 | NCBI WGS metagenome assembly SXGS01 (sample SAMN11356861, study PRJNA531348) | freshwater metagenome | isolation source: freshwater sample F1-80 | place: China: Fuxian Lake, Yuxi | collected 2017-12-25 | reverse complement strand
GCGCCAGCGAGGGCGGACGCTTCCCCGACGTCGAACTGAAAATCGAAACCCGGTGAAGCGTTCGCCCTCGCTGGCGCTTCGGGTTAGTGTGGTACGTTATTTCGTCGCACAGTTTGGGTCGGGTTGTCCCGCTACGCAGGTCGGGCAGCTTGGCTGCGGGCAGACCGGGGTGCAGACGGTGTATGGCACCTGGCGGCAGACGATTCGCGGCACGCAGTAGCTTTGCTTGACCGGCACTTGGCGAGGCACGCAACGAGTGCGAGTCTCCATCCGCGTGTACGGCACTTGCTTGCAGACCGTGTACGGCACTTTGCGAGTGCAGGTCTGAGTCGTCATCGTGCAAGTCGTGTACGGCACTTTCTTCGTGTAGCACTTCTCCGTCCACGAGCAGGTGACGTACGGCACTTTGCGAGTGCGGCATTCTTGGCGGGTCGAGCAGACCGTGTACGGCACTTTGCGAGTGCGGGTTTCGGTCGTCATCGTGCAGGTCGTGTACGGCACTTTGCACGTGCGAGTCTCTTGAGTCATCGTGCAGGTCGTGTAGGGCACTTTGCGAGTGCAGGTTTGTGGTACGGTGCGGCAGACTTGGTAGGGAACTCGGCAGGTGCGAGTCTCTGGAATCCAGCGTGTGCAGCAGACGGCTTGCTTGACCGTTTTCGGGCACCAGACCTTGCGGCAGCAGACGGTCGGCGGACATTGAACTTGAACCGTGCGGCAGCAACCGGGCTTGTAGGTGCAGCAGCCGGTGCAGGGGTCTTGGCTCCAGCAACCGGGGTCTTGCACGCACTTGTTGACGATCGGGCCAGGGACACACTCGCTGACCGTCTTCCATTCGCCGCAGCAGACATCGACGTACTTCGTCTCGGTGCAGGGGCGGCAAACGGTGTAGCAGACGTCTTTGTAGCACGTCTCTGACACGACTTTGCAGGTCGTGTAACACTCATCTCGCCAGCAGGTTTGAACGCAGGGCTTGCAGACGGTGTAGCAGACGTCGCGGTAGCAGGTTTGATAGCACGGCTTGCAGACGTTGTAGCACTCGTCGCGCCAGCAAGTTTGGGTACAAGGAACGCAGACCGTGTAGGTCTCGTCACGGTAGCAGGTCTGATAGCACGGCACGCGCATCGTGCAGGTCTCGTCACGCCAGCAGGTTTGAGTCACTGGGCGGCAGACGGTGTAGCACTCGTCGCGATAGCAGGTCTCGTAGCAGGTCTTCGTGCAGCAGACGGGAACTTGCTCGCACTGCTGATCGTAGACCGTCTGGTAGCAGATTTTTTCGCAGCGGTCCCACACGGTTTCCTGAACCGTCTTGTAGCAGGTCGTGCATTGCTGCTGAGCTTGGCAGAGGTTGCCACACGGCGCGCAGGTCGAGGTGGGGCAGCAGTTGTAGCTGGCCGCTCCGCAATATCCGGCTTGTGCGAGCGGAGCTCCCGCCAGCAGCAGGAACAACACGCACAACATCATCCACGCGTTGCGTTTCATCGCAATCACTCCTCACTCATCGTCGCGGTGCATTTCGAGTCGGTGGTTCGTCCTGCTGGGCATGCGCACGGAAACTTGAGCGAAACCCAAGCTTTCGCGATGACGACACGACGCAGGCGCAATGCCTCCGTCGATGTCATTCGTCAGAGCGAACTCCCTCCCTGGAGATGGTCTTGTGACCAATGCCTGACACCGTGGACTCACTCGAGTCCTACTCACTCGTCGTCATCGTCAATCGGCATGTGACCGCTGAAGACTGTGCCCAAAGCCGACTGCTGTTGGTGGTTCACAGTCGAAAAAACTGCCGCAGCTTTACCGACCGCTACAACTCCTCCGGTCACTCCGGCGAGCGGCAAGAACTGCTGTAGCCCGGACGCCTACTTCCGGTCTCTCGGTCGTAGGCGTCCGAGCTACGAGCTCACTTCGGCTCATCAACAACCGTCTCGGCCGCGAGCCGGCTGAGCAGCACCTCTGGCCGCTCTTCGATGACCAGCAGGCTGCGATGTTTTGGCTTGATGAAGCCTTCCTGCACGGCGTGATCGACCAGTCTCACGAGCGGGTCGTAGTAGCCGCCGACGTTCAGCAAGCCGGTCAGCTTGCGATGCAGTCCCAACTGCGACCAGGTTACGACTTCGAAGAACTCCTCGAATGTCCCGAAGCCGCCCGGCAGTGCGACAAAGGCGTCGGACAATTCGGCCATCAACGCCTTGCGAGCGTGCATCGACGCAACGACGTGCATCTCGGTCACGCCGGGATGCAGCAGTTCTTCGGTCGCCAGCGACTCCGGGATCACGCCGATCACCTCGCCACCCTCGGCCAGCACAGCATCAGCGATGACTCCCATCAACCCGATGCTGCCGCCGCCGTAAACCAAGCCGATTCCCTCGCGGACCAGCAGTTGCCCGAGTTCGACCGCTGCCGCGCGATACCGCTCGCCCGTTCCGACCTTCGACCCACAGAACACACACAGCCGCCGCAAACTCATGATTTTTCCTTCTACGGACTCGCCGAGGTCGCAGAGTTTGAAAACTCACGAGCCACACTGCAAACTGCGGCCGTGTTTCTGGAATTGCTGAACTTCCTCCGCTTGCTCAAGGAACTCCCGCCATGTCTCACCGCCTCAGCCGACGTCATTTTCTGGGAACCTCTGCCGCCGCGACCGCCTGGTGGGTCGGCATGTCCGATCGGAGTTTCGCTCAGTCGAAGTCCCCCAACGAGAAGCTGAACCTCGCGATCGTCGGCGTTGCCGGCAAAGGGGGAGACAACGTCAACAATCTCGTCAGCGAGAACATGGTCGCGCTGTGTGACGTCGATCGAAACAACCTCGGCAAGGCGAGCGAGCGGTTCCCCAGCGCGACGAAGTTCGAAGACTACCGCGAGATGTTCGACAAGATGACGGACAAGATCGACGCCGTCGTCGTCTCGACCGCCGATCACACACACGCTCCGCCGAGTGCGCTCGCGATGACGCTCGGAAAACACGTCTACTGCGAGAAGCCGTTGGCTCACACCGTTCGCGAGGCGCGTGTGCTGGCCGGACTGGCCAAGAAACACAAAGTCGCCACGCAGATGGGGACTCAGATTCACGCCGGCGACAACTACCGCCGAGTCGTCGAGGTCATTCAAAGCGGCGCGATCGGCCCGGTGCGGGAAGTCTTCAACTGGTGCAACAAAGGTTGGTCCGACGGCCGCTTCGGAACTCCGAAGCCCGCACCGGCGCATTTGAACTGGGACGTCTGGCTCGGCCCCGCCAAGCAGCGTGAGTTCTGCGAGGGCATTCATCCGGCCAACTGGCGACGCTTCTGGGAGTACGGCTCCGGGACGTTCGGCGACATGGCGTGCCACGTCATGGACCTCCCGTTCTGGGCGCTCAATCTGCGATACCCAACCTCCGCCGCCTGCGAGGGCCCGGAGCTGCATCCCGACGGAGCACCCGCCTGGACGAAGTGCGACTTCGACTTCCCCGCTCGCGGAGACATGCCGGCCGTGAAGTTTCATTGGTCGGACGGCGGAGCACATCATGACCTCGTCAAGATCACGAAAGACCCCAGCGGCCGGTCGCTCAGCGAATGGGGACTCGGCGCGCTGTTTGTCGGCGACAAAGGGATGCTGGCTGCTGATTACGGCCGGTACGTTCTGTTGCCGCAGGACAAGTTTTCGGACTTCAAAGCGCCAGAGAAGTCGATCCCCGCATCGATCGGTCACTGGCGCGAGTGGGTCCAAGCCTGCAAGACCGGCTCGCCGACAACGTGCAACTTCGATTACTCCGGAGCGTTGACGGAAACGGTGCTGCTCGGCATCGTCGCGTTCCGCGCCGGAGCAAAACTCGATTGGGATGCGACCGCGCTCAAAGCTCGCAACTCGTCGAAAGCCGATGCCTTCGTGACCAAGGAATACCGAAAAGGATTCGAGGTCGCCGGCCTCTAATCACCACCAGCGCTCGGCGCGGGTCTCCTGACCCCGCCGCTGACTTGGACCGCAGGTCTCCCCTCGCAACGGGAGACCTGCGGTCGGGCAAAGCGGCGGGGTCAGGAGACCCGCGCCGAGCGCATCATTCACTCCAAACGAAAGACAACATGCTCAACATCTCGCAAACTGGTGCTTTGGATTTTCTCTCGCTTGGCGCGCTCGTGCATCGGCTCGACCCCGGCATCATTCCGTTCCGCAAGGCCAACAAGTGCGACATTCACGTCAGCGGCGGTGAGTTCAATGTCTCGGCCAATCTGTCCGACTGCTTTCGGCTGAACACCGGCGTCGCGAGTGCGATGGTCGATTACCCGATCGGCCACTTGATCGCCGAACGAGTTCGCGCGATGGGGGTCAAGCCGTTCTACAAGCACTTCGAGCACGACGGCGTCACCGGCCCGAACATGGCCACGGTCTACAGCGATCAAGGCTTGGGCGTTCGAGCACCGGTCGTGTTCTACAACCGCAGCAATGAGGGAGCCGCTCGGCTGAAACGCGGGGACTTTGATTGGAAGTCGATCATGGCTGGAGGCGTCCGTTGGTTTCACAGCGGCGGCATCTTCGCCGCGCTCTCTTCGACGACTCCCGATTTAATTATCGAAGCGATGCAAGCGGCGAAGGCCGCCGGAGCGGTCGTCTCGTTCGATCTCAACTTCCGCGCGAAGCTCTGGCAAATCTCCGGCGGCTTGGAGACCGCTCAGGCGACGCTGCGACGAATCTGCGCGAACGTCGACGTGCTGGTCGGCAACGAAGAGGACTTGCAGAAGGGCCTCGGATTGAAGGGCCAAGATGTCGAGGCCAAGGGAAAACTCGACCCCGCCGCGTTCTTCGGCATGATGGACGACGTCGTCAAGCAGTTGCCGAACATCAAAGTCGTGGCCACAACGCTCCGCGAAGTCCACACCACCAACAAACACGACTGGAGTGCGGTCTGCTGGATCGAAGGCAAGACGTATCAAGCTCCGACGTGCGAACTCGGTGTGTACGACCGAGTCGGCGGCGGCGACGGCTTCGCGGCTGGCTTCATCTACGGTCTGCTCAAGGGCCGCGCACCCGAAGAGGCGATCAAGCTCGGCTGGGCACACGGCGCGCTGCTGACGACCTTCCCCGGCGACACCACGATGGCGACCGTCGAACAAGTCGAAGCGTTTGCGAAGGGCGGCTCGGCGCGGATTCAGCGGTAGCCACCTGTTGAAATTCACCCCACTGGGCTTGTCCCCGTGGCTCGTTGGCTTTTGCACGACTTGACTGAATCGTTTGTCACATACGCAGTAGTGCATAAGCCAATAAACCACCGGGGCAAGCCCGGTGGGGTGAGTCTTTTTGGAGACCGATATGGGCTTTATCAACATCTCCGAGTTTCAGCCAATCGAACCGGTTCCCGGCTGCCGGATGCGGACTCCGTTCGGCAAGAACTTGATGCTGTCGCATCTCGAAATGGACGAGGGGGCCGAGGTGCCGCTGCACTCGCACCCGCACGAGCAAGGGGGCATGCTGATCCGGGGCACGCTGGAACTGACGATCGGAGACGAGACTCGTCTGTGCCAGCCGGGAGCGATGTTCCTGATCCCGCCAAACGTCAAACATCGAGCGGTCGCCGTCGGTGGCCCCTGTTTGGTGCTCGATGTTTTCAGTCCGGTGCGTGAGGACTACGCTGAACTTGTGAATCGCTACATCCCACCGGTTGAGCCACCGCCTGCCGACTCCACAAGGTGAATCATGCGACGTGATGGGTTCGTGATATTCGGTAGCCCAGGCCCTTGTGGCCTGGATGATTCGAGGCGCCTCGGGAATCGACCGACCCACAAAGGGTCGGGCTACAGGGGACTGTTTGTGGTCTTGCTGTTGATGTTGGGGTCGCGTGCTCAAGGCGACGAACTTCCGACGCCGCGATTGCCGCGAGACAAGCTGCTCGTCTATCGCGGTCCCAACAACGAACAACTGCCGGTGAAGTCTCCGGCTGATTGGCTCAAACGCCGCGCGGAGATTCTGCAAGGAGTCCAGTCTGTGATGGGCAAGCTCCCCGGCAAAGAGAAACGTTGTCCGCTCGACATGAAGGTCGAAGAGGATGTCGATTGCGGCAGCTACGTCCGACGACTCGTGACGTATTCGTCCGAGCCGGGTTCCCGAGTGCCGGCGTATCTTTGCATTCCGAAGAGCGTGCTGGGTGACAGCGGCAAGAAAGCTCCCGCCGTGCTCTGTCTGCACGGAACGGACAACGTCGTCGGCCACGGAGTCGTCGTCGGGCTGGGAGGCCGCCCGAATCGGCAATACGCCAGCGAACTCGCCGAGCGTGGTTATGTGACACTTGCACCGAATTACCCGTTGCTCGCGAAGTATCAGCCGGACGTCAACGCACTCGGCTGGCAGAGTGGGACGCTCAAAGCGGTGTGGGACAACATGCGCGGACTCGATCTGCTCGAATCGCTGTCGTTCGTGAAAGCGGGAGCATTCGGCACGATCGGACATTCGCTGGGTGGACACAACTCGGTTTACACGGCGTTCTTCGATGACCGGATCAATGCTGTTGTGTCGAGCTGCGGACTCGATTCGTACCTCGACTACTACGATGGCAACGAGAAGAACTGGTTCCCCGAAAAGGGCTGGTGTCAAACACGGTACATGCTCAAGCTCGCCGAGTATCGCGGTCGCTTACAGGAGATCCCGTTCGATTTCCACGAACTGGTCGGCTCGCTTGCACCGCGTCATGTGCTGATCGTCGCACCGCTGAAGGACTCGAACTTCCGAGCCGCAAGCGTGGATCGCGTGGCGACGGCCGCTCGCGAGGTTTTCAAACTGCACGGCCACGAGGACCGTCTGCGCGTCGAACATCCCGACTGCGATCACGATTTCCCGAACGAGATGCGGCAGCAGGCATACGAACTGTTCGACCGCGTGTTGCGTTAGTTTTCCTCTGACCCAAGGAGCCGCTCATGCCAGTATCGCGCCGCCAATTCCTGTCCACTGCCGCTGCTGCGATCGTTGCGGCTCCGGCCGTCGTCACCGCCAGCAAAACTGACAAGCCGTTGATCGTCGGTGAAGAGGAGCATCGCTTCGAGGTGCAGCACGAGTGGCCGCAGCTTCCCGAAAAATACACTTGGCAGACGACGCACAACGTGGCCGTGGACAAGTCGGGCAACCTCTACGTCATCCACGAAGGGCGAGCCGACCTCAAAGATCACCCGTCGATCTTCGTGTTCGACCCCGAAGGAAAATTCATTCGCGCGTTTGGTGCTCAGTTTCAGGGTGGCGGGCACGGGATCGAGATTCGCCAAGAAGGAAGCGAAGAGTTCCTCTACGTCTGCGCTTACCAGCATCTCAAGACGTTCGCCAAGATGGATCTGAAGGGCGGGATCATCTGGCAGCAGTACGCGCCGATGGAGTCCGGAGTGTATGCGCCGGGTGAGAACACTCGACCGGAAGATCGCCCGGAACGGGACAAGGTGTGGGGACCGAATCGTTTCCTGCCGACGAACTTCGCGTTCCTGGATGACGGCGGGTTCCTGTTGATCGACGGCTACGGAGCGTCCTACGTCCACCGTTACAACAAAGATGCCAAGTGGGTCAGTTGCTTCGGCGGTGTCGGCGACAGCGAAGGAGAGTTTCGGACTCCGCACGGCGTGTGGATCGACAAACGCGAGGGCCGCACGCCGTCGATCGTTGTCTGTGATCGCGCTCATCACACGCTGCAATACTTCTCGATGGACGGCAAGTACCTCGAAACGATCAAAGGCTTCGGTTTGCCCGCCAACGCCGAGACGTGGAAGAATCTGCTGTGCATTCCCGAACTGCATGCGCGCGTCACGCTCCTCAACGAGAAGAACGAAGTGGTCGCTCGGTTGGGTGAGGATGTGGCTCGCGTCACCGCAAAAGATGGCGGACAGATTCGGGGCGACAAATCAAAATGGCTCGACGGCAAGTTCGTGCATCCGCATGACGCTTGCTTCGCGGCGGACGGCAGCATCTTTGTGGCCGAGTGGGTCGGGACTGGTCGCATCTCGAAGTTGAAAAAGTTGGGATAACAGCCAACAGCTTTCAGCCGACAGCCATCAGCTGGCTGAAAGCTGTGGGCTGATGGCTGTCGGCTGTTATCACAAAACCGAAAGGCCAATCGTGCGAAATCACAAGAACCTCATGTTCTGGGAAGAGCTCATTCGTGTGCTGGTTCGCAGCTATCGGTTCGCGACGTCACTTCCCGGTAATGACCAGTTCACACTGGGAACCGAGATCAAACGGCAGGCGGTTCGGGTTCGCACGAAAGTTGTGGCGGCAGGTTCCATTGAATCCGCCGTCGAATCGGCCAATGCTTTGGATGCGGCGTATCAAGGGCTGAAGGAAATCGGCTCAAGCATCGAGTTCGCCGTGGAGCTTGGCATGACGAAATTGGAGTTGGTCAGCGATCTGCTCGAATCTCTGGACCGATTAGCGGGGGCGGTGTTTTCGTATCGCCGCTCGATGTCGTAGCGTTGCACTCGGCCGCGAGCTTCACACAATACTGACACTGTTTCCCCACCGCTTCCAAGTTTGGAAAGGCTCAGCATGAAGTACCTCGTTGAATTCATCGGCACGTTTTTTCTTGTGACCACGATCGGCTCGGTTGTGATCGAACCCGGAGCGGGTGCGTTGGCACCGTTGGCGATTGGTTCGGTGCTGATGGTCATGATCTACGCGGGAGGACATGTCTCCGGCGCGCATTACAACCCGGCGGTGACACTGGCGGTGTTTCTGCGTGGTAAGTGTCCGGCCAAAGATGTGCTGGGCTACATGATCTCGCAGGTGGCGGGCGCTGCGTTGGCGGCGGGGGTTGTGTTGTTCCTCAAGGACAGCCCGAAGCTCGAAGCCATGAAACCGGATGTGATCAAGGCGCTGGTCGCGGAGTTCCTCTTCACGTTCGCACTGTGTTACGTCGTGCTCAACGTGGCGACCTCGAAGAAAACGGCGGGCAATTCCAACTACGGTCTGGCAATCGGGTTCACCGTTCTGTCGGGAGCCTTCGCGGTCGGTTCGATCTCTGGCGGAGCGTTCAATCCGGCCGTCGCGGTGGGAATTACCGTGCTGGGTCTGTCGTCCCCCGCGAACATCTGGATCTTTCTGGTGGCCAATTTTGGGGCGGCCGCCGTTGCCGCCAGTGTGTTCAAGCTCATCAATCCGGACGACAAGTAAGCCATGCAGAACGTCGAAGTCGCGAGGATCTTTGAAGACCTCGCCGACCTGTTGGAACTCGACGGTGCGAACCCGTTTCGCGTGCGAGCCTACCGCAACGCCGCGCGTACGGTCGAAGCCCTGTCGGCCGACGTGGCGGCGATGGTCACGCACGACCCAGCCGAGTTGTTGCAACTCGAAGGGATTGGCAAAGACCTTTCCGACAAGATTGTCGTCATCGTCCAAACGGGCCAATTGCCGCAGTTGGAGGACTTGAAGGCGAAGATTCCTCCCGGAGTCGTGCAGATGCTGCGCATTCCGGGACTCGGCCCGAAGAAGGTCGCCGCGCTGTTCAAAGACCTCGGCCTCGAAACGCTTGAAGCTTTGAAGCAAGCGGCCGAAGAAGGTCGCATCGCGGAACTCAAAGGCTTTGGAAAGAAGACCGAGCAGTCGATTCTCGAAGGGCTCGCGATCGTGGCCGAGGCGGGGCAGCGAGTCTTCCTCGCCGATGCGAAGGTCGAGGCGGACGCGATCGTCGCCGACTTGCAGCAGCTCAGCAGCATCACGCAGGCGACCGTCGCGGGGAGCTGTCGGCGTCGCAAGGAAACAGTCGGCGATCTCGACGTGCTCGTCACGTCGTCCGATCACAACGCCGCGATGGACCGGCTGGCAGCGAATCCGCTGGTGGTGAAGGTGCTGGCTCGCGGCGACACGAAGCAGCGCGTGCGGCTGCGGTCGGGACTGGAACTCGATCTGCGAGTCGTCCCCGACGAGTCATTCGGAGCTGCCTCGCAGTACTTCACTGGCTCAAAGGAGCACAACATCGTCATCCGCCGCCGCGCGCAGGAGCGGGGCTTGAAGCTCAACGAGTACGGACTGTTTCGTGGTGACGAGTCGGTCGCGAGCCGCACGGAAGAAGAGGTCTACGCGGCTGTCGGCCTGCCGTGGATTCCTCCGGAACTCCGCGAGAATCGCGGCGAGATCGAACGGGCCGAAGCGGGACAATTGCCGAAGCTGATTGAACTCGCCGACATCCGCGGTGACCTGCACATGCACACGACAGCGACCGACGGCATGAACTCGATCCGTGAGATGGCCGAAGCGGCGAAGGCTCGCGGACTGCAATACATCGCGATCACCGATCACTCGAAGCGCGTCACGATGGCCAACGGACTCGATGCCGAGCGCCTGCGAGCGCACTGGAAAGCCATCGACAAAGTTCGCGGTGAAGTCAGTGGCATCGAAATCCTCAAAGGGATCGAGTGCGACATTCTCGAAGACGCGACGATGGACTTGCCCGACGACGTGCTCTCCGAAGCCGATTGGGTGCTCGCCGTGTTGCATTACGGTCTCAAACAGCCGCGTGAGCAAATCGACAAGCGGCTGCTCAACGCGATCCGCAACCCGCACGTCGATGCGATCGGCCATCTGACCGGCCGCTTGGTCAATCAGCGTCCGGGAGCCGACCTGACGTTTGAAGACGTCCTCAAAGCCGCCGCCGATCACGGCACTTGGCTGGAGATCAACGCGCATCCCAGCCGCCTCGATCTCGACGACATCCACGCCGCAGCAGCGAAGGACCGAGGCATCCCGATCGTCATCAACACCGACGCTCATAGCACGGCCGGCTTCGACGTGATGCAGTACGGCATTTTCCAGGCTCGTCGCGCTGGCTTGGAAGCCAAAGATGTCGCAAACGCTCGGCCGTTCGCTCAGTTTCAAAAGCTGCTGTGCGGTTCGTGAGCCGACCGGTTCCGGTGTGATTGGGATCGGCTCGCAGATTCGATATTCCTTGGATCGACCGATACCATCGTCGATCACCATCTCAAACCTGTCATGGACCATCGTCCGACGTTCTTTCCGATGTCTGCAACTTTGATCTGAGAGGGGCTTATGAAATCGCAACTTTTGACGAGCGTCATCCTGGCATGTTTCGCGACGGTCTGTCACGGTGCCGACAACGATCAGGCGATTCGCCGAGCGGTCGTGAAAGTCATCGCTACTCAAGGGCAGTTGAACCTCGCGAACCCGTGGCATCGCAGCGAAGGAGTCGAGGTGACGGGCTCCGGGATCTGGCTGGGTGATCGCCGAATCTTGACGAACGCTCATTGCGTCGAGCGGAACATCCAAGTTTCCATCCAGACGATCGATTCGAACGACCGGATTCCAGCCACGGTCAAGCTGATCGCTCACGCGATCGACCTGGCTGTACTAGAGATCGAAAACGATGAGCCTTTTCGGAAGGCCCAGTCTCCGGAGATGGTGACCGAACTTCCGAAGTTGCGAACCACGGTGCGAGTCTATGGCTTTCCGGAAGGAGGCGACTCATTGTCGGTCACGGAAGGGATCATCTCGCGGATTGAATACACCGCCTACTACTACAACGAAGCGGGTTTGCGGATGCAGATCGACGCAGCCGTCAATCGGGGCAACAGCGGCGGTCCGGTTCTCAGTGATGGCAAGCTCATTGGACTGACGTTCGCCAAGATGACGGCTGCGGATAACATCGGTTATGTGATTCCCGCGGAAGAAATCGCTGCCGTGTTGAAAGACGGCGAAGACAGCTCGATTGATGGCAAGTACCTCATGGCCGCCGATGGACAACGATTCGAAAACGCTTCGCTGCGGCGACAGATCGGCGTTCCCAAAGAAGTGACCGGCGTGCTGATCAACAGCATCACCTCAAAACTCGAGAACTACCCGCTGCGGCTCGACGACGTCCTGACACACATCGAAGACCAGGCTCTCGACAACAGTGGCCAAGCCAGTCTGAGCGATGAGGTCCGAGTCGCGGCTTCGTACTTCATCAACAAGTTTGCCAAAGACGGTCGCGTCTCCGTCAAAGTCTGGAGGAAGGGGGCGGCGGAAACCATCGAGATACCTCTGGAACGATATCCCGTCGGAGTGCAGAGGTTTCTCAAGGGTCGCGACCTCGACTGGTTCATGATTGGCCCCTTCGTGTTGGGAGAGGCGACCGCCGACTACTTTCAAATGTTCGATACGATGCTGTTGAATGGCACACCGCAACAGCGGCAAGCGATCATTGCGGCACTCGCTGGGATGCAATTTCGCAAAAGTCCGTTGTTGAGTCGCCGCTACGACCGGCCCGCATTTGACGGCGAGCAGATGCTGATCGTGCTGAATTGGCTGCCTCACCGCATTAGTACGGGATATGTTCCGCCAGCCGGCTGTACTTTGAAATCCGTGAATGGAAAACCGATTCAAAACGCTCGTCAACTGGTCGAAGTGTTGCGTGATTCGCGTGACGAGTTTCTGAGTTTCGAGTTCCACGAACACCAATCAGAACGCCTGGTCTTTTCACGCCAAGATCTGCTGGCCGCAACCAAAGACCTGATGGACAAGCTGGGAATTCCTCGACAAGGTTCGCCGAGCTTGATGGAAGTCTGGAACACGAAGCCGACAGAATGAACCGCATTCCGATCTCTTGATCTGTGGATTGACCTCATGGATTCTCGCTATCGCATTGCCGACACCAGCCAGATCATCACCCCCGCGCTGGTCGTGTTTCGTGAACTCCTCGAAGACAACCTGCGGCGGATGGTCGAAATCGCCAAGCGGCCGAATCGGCTGCGTCCGCATTGCAAGACGCACAAGACGCGCGAGATCGCTCGGATGGAGTTGGAACTTGGCATCGTCAAGCACAAATGCGCGACCTTCGCCGAGGCCGAGATGCTGGCCAGCGTTGGCATCAACGACATCTTCCTGGCGTACAACCTCGTCGGACCGAATGTGCGGCGATCGGTGGATTTCGTGAAGCAGTTTCCCGACGTGACGCTGTCCGTCACGGCCGATCATCCGCGAGGGATCGCGTCGCTTGGTGAAGCGATGGACGCGGCAGGACGCCGAGTCGATGTGCTGCTGGACATCGACGTCGGCCAGCATCGGACGGGCGTGCCGGTCGGCTCGCACGCGGCCGAGTTGTATCGCCAGATTTCTGCGACTCGCGGACTGAAGCCAGGAGGCTTTCATGTCTACGACGGGCATCAACATCAACTCTCTCGTGACGAGCGTCGAGTCGCCGTGCTGGCGGAATTCGAAAAGGTGCGAGTGTTCCGCGACAACTTGGTCGCGTCGGGGCAATCGGTTCCGCGCCTGGTCTGTGGCGGGACAGCTTCGTTTCCGATTTATGCCGAACTCGACGATTCGACGATCGAGCTCAGCCCCGGCACCTGCGTGCTGAACGATGTCGGCTACTCCGAGCACTTCCCCGATCTCGACTTCCCACCCGCCGCCGTGATGCTGACGCGAGTCGTCAGCCGCCCGGCCGCCGATCGCATCACATTGGACCTCGGCTACAAAGCGGTCGCCTCCGATCCGCCCGCCGGACAGCGCGTAATGTTTCCCGACCTGCCGGACGCCAAGCAAGTACTTCAAAACGAAGAGCATCTCGTGTTACAGACGTCCCGCGCCAACGAGTTCCAACCGGGCGACGAATTGCTGGCAATCCCGCGTCATGTCTGCCCAACGTGTGCATTGCATCGAGCGATCTTTGTCATCGCGGGCGGAGAACTCGTCGATCAATGGGAAGTTGCTTCGCGCGATCGTTGGCTGACGATCTAATCCGACAGCGCACTTTCTCTCCGCCACCGGGCCTGCCCCGAATCAACCTCGCAATGACGAGCTTCTCGTCTTGACGACCCGATTTCTGCGATTCTCAGCGGCCTTTGCATTTTTGCGGTGAGAATTGTCTGCCTGAAATGCCCAGTCGAAGTCACTTCAATTCCTTGATGCGGATACGGCGGTATTCCATCTGGCCGCGGTCGGCTTCGAGGCCGATCGGGCCGGTCGGCGGGAGTTCGTTAGGGAACTTCAGTTCCTCGCCGTTGCAGGTGCAGGTCGCGATTTTGCCTTTGACGATGACCTCGATTTCGTTCCAGTCCTGCGGCTTGTATTTCTTCAGATCTTTGTACGGGCCGGCCACCAGGTAGTCGCGACATTGAAGTTGTGGCTTGCGGAGGAAGATGCCGCTGTCGGCGTTCACTTCGGCGCGGAACTCCAGCTTCAAGTGGAAGTCGTGCGGGAACTCGCGCGTGGTCCACATTTGTGCGAGGCCCTTGCCGGGATTCACGACGATGTGACCATCACGAGCGGTGTAGCGGCCGTCACTGGCGTGCTGCTGGCCTTTGAACTCGGGACCGTTCGCGTAGTGCCAGCCGGTCAGATCGGTGCCGTTGAGCAGCATCTCGAAGCCCGGTTCCAGCACAAACGCGCTGTCGGTTTGAGACGGCAGGACCATGATGCAGGAGGGACTTGTGATCGCGATCGGTTCGCCGATGGACTTCAAGCCCCCCGTTTGCGAGTCGATCCGAAACATCACGACGTTACTGCCCGCCATGTTCGCGCACAGCAGCAATTCGCCGCCGGGCAGGATTGCGAGATTTTGCGGACCTTTGCCGAGGCTCGGTTCGATGCCGATCAACGTCAGCTTTCCATCGTCGCCAATGCGGTACGCGGCGATGCTGTCGTGTCCGCGATTCGTGCCGTACAGGAAGCGACCGTTTGGTGTGATCTTGAGGTCGGCGCAATGGCTGGTCCCTTTGAAGTCCGCCGGTACGGTCGAAATGGTTTGCGTCTCTGTAAGCTTTCCCGCTTGAGAGTCGTAGTCAAACACAGTCACCGAATTGCTGAGTTCGTTGATGACGTAGACTCGTTTGCCATTCGGGTGGAACGTCAGATGCCGAGGCCCAGCTCCGGCGGGTGATTTGGCGAACGGCGGATCGTTGGGAGTCAGCTTGGACGTCTTCGCATCCAGCCGATAGCTGAGCACTTGATCGAGTCCCAAATCCGCCGCGAACACAAACCGATTGTCCGGGCTGACGACGATGCAGTGCGCGTGCGGCTCCTTCTGCCGGGCGGGATCGACGCTCGATCCTGTGTGCTGCACGAAGGACGCCGCCTCGCCGAGAGAACCATCCGCCTGCACCGGCAGTGACGCCACGCTGCCGCTGGAATAATTGGCAACGAGCACCGATTTGCCCGTCGCGTCGACGTCCAGAGAGCAGGCCGCGGTTCCAAGCGCCGATTGACGGTTCAGCAATTTCAACCGGCCGGTGCGACCCTCGATCTGATAAGCGGCGATCTGTTCGTTCTCTTTGCTGCCGAAGTTTTTCGCGTGAATCGAATACAGAAACTTCTGGTTCTTTGACACCGCCAGGAAGAACGGGTTCTCAACGCCGGTTGTCTGCTGCAGCGGCTTGAGATGACCGGTCTTCGACTCCAACTGAAAGGCATGAATGCTCCCCTTGTCGCCGGCCGCGAAGGCCGAGATGAAAACCAGAGGCTCGTCCGCATTCGCCGTGGGAAATGGTTTGCTCAACATCGCACCTACCAAAATGAGAAACAGAGATCGCACACCGTTGACGTTCATGGGTCGCTCCTAAATTCCGAGATGTCGAGACCTATCCACTTCGACGGGTCGTCACCGTAGAAGGTCGAGCCTGTCGCTTCAACCAGCACGACGCGCCAGCGAGTGATTTTCTCCGATCGATCACTCGCTGCTATGTGGCGGTTTGTCAAATGGGTGAAGGGGAGTTGGGACGGAATTCACGAGCAGGCTGCTATTCGTGTCGTCTTTCGTTGAGGAAAGAGACCAGTTCAACGATACGCGGGAGACGGAACAGACTGGCGCACGGGGGTGGCCCAGCGAGTGGACGGACGCGTCTCCATCGTGATCCGAGGTGGCGGTTTCGACCGCCGGGAATATTTGAGTTCGTGAGGAACCGCAACAACGAGCAACACGCACGACAAACACACTAACTGGCAACGAAGATCTTCTCAAAGACGGACTCTCTCAATGACAATCAACTCGGTGCGGCGGCCGGAAGAACGCTCGTGGCTTGTGGGGGCGAGGAAGAACGCGAAGTGGTGTCGCACGCAGGACGAACGCGGGCCGCTTGAGCTTTGTGCCACAGGC